>Ga0129307_1000283_pt1 | contig 87597 bp, 66 predicted proteins | sample P1105metagenome_FD_94437 | JGI IMG/M metagenome (GOLD analysis project Ga0129307, IMG submission 94437) | Capybara group fecal microbial communities from Wisconsin, USA - P1105 metagenome | ecosystem: Host-associated > Mammals > Digestive system > Large intestine > Fecal | place: USA: Wisconsin...
CACTGCGGCTCGGTCAACAATGAGCAGACCAAATCCTTCAAGGTTGATAATGAAGGTGCTCGCAGGCCTCGTTACAAGACGCCTTGATAAATCAGCGATTGCGTTATGCTCGATAATGTCGCTGCGGGGCAGCTGCACCTTCATTAGCTTTCACTCCCTTGATTAATAGAGACTTTTTGTCTGTCTCACTAAAAGTATATTAGAATATTTTTCATTGTCTAGTGCGAATTTATAACATACAGTTTTCACAGGATAGAAATTGTCATTTTACGCAACAACTTCCTTACGATGCTCGGTTATCAAATCCCATATACATAAAAAGAAAAGTCGCCAAGGCGCATTGCTGCGCTTGGCGACTAAATTATCAATGATGATTTCAATCAATTTTTATTTAACACATAGTTTTCTGACCTATTTTTCCTCAATCCTTTCACGTTCCCAAGCCTTAGATTTTCGAGAAGACTTTCGTGGGCATTAACAAGCATTTCGATATCTTCACTAGCAATATTACGAATAATGATTTGATACAAGCGCGTATAAACATGTTTGAGGATATTTGCCGTCCATGTCATACCTGATAACTCATGGATGTAAAAGTGAAACTCACAGTCAATGTTATAAAATTCAAGTTGCCCTGCGGCCAGATTATCGTTAAATTTTGTACTTAAGGCGTAGAAACGATTTATACAACTCTTTAACCAATTATAATGCGGAGCTGTTAGAAGTTTGTTCTTAATTATTCGCTTGAATATTTTCATTTCCAAAGTTAAGCGAATATCATAGATCTCATTCACTTCTTCTTGTGTAAAACCTAAAACATACGCGCCACGCCGTGGTATTGTTTTGACTATGCCATCAGCCTCCAGCTCTTTTAAAGCTTCACGTATTGGTGCTCTACTGACATTTAATAACTCGGAAACTTCAGCCTCTCTGATATATGCCCCCGGAGGGAAACTAGTTCCAACCAGTAACTCATTACGTAAATAGCTGATGACTTCATTTGTAACGGACTTAGGTTCAATAAGTTTTTTTGGTAATAACGAGCTCATACGAATACCTCTGTTTATGTGTATATGAAATTGGAGTACAATTTGGACATAATTGATTATTATACATGAAAAATGCTGAAGTTGACAAGTACACTACACAAAGCCTTTAGTCAACATAGATAGTCTCTCTAACATTATTATCAATAATCAGTCAATCATGTCTAGATATATGATATTAATATGACTCATGACTTTAACTCGTGGTAGAGTTGACTCACAAGCAAGATAACCATAATTGCAGTCAATGTTAATGAAATAGGCCTTGTGATAAAAGCCAGGTACCAATCAGAACCAAATCGTGCAAAAGTACGAATCAATTCATTGTCCGCAATTGGCCCAAGAACAATCCCAAGCACTAAAGCAACTGGAGAATAATCGTATTTCTTCATGAACCAACCTAAAAGTCCGAATACAAGCATCAGTACAATATCAAATACAGTCGTGCGAATTGCGTAGGTACCTATAACACACATAACTGCGATGACCGGTACTAAAACATTCGTATCAACTTTCAGCAAACCAACAGAGCCATAGGCCATTCCAACAGACATAGCAACCATCAAGAACTGGGAAACAATACATGCAACTATTAGACCATACACCAGGTTAATTTGCGTCGTCACTAGTTCAGGGCCAGGAGTCAGTCCATGCATCATCAAAGCCCCCATAAGTAAAGCACAAGTCGAACTTCCCGGAACTCCTAACGCCAAAGTTGTGATTAAAGCCCCTCCAGTACAGGCATTATTTGCGGTTTCTGGTGCAACAACACCCTCGACAATTCCTGTACCAAACGCGTCAGGATTCTTTGAGGAACGCTTTGCTTCTGCATAGGCAGTAAAAGCAGCTAATGTTCCACCAGCTGCTGGAATAGCCCCAATAACAGTACCAATGATGGCCGAGCGAAGTGCAGTGAAAGGATAATGAATGAAGTTGAATAAAGATTTGATCATCCGTTTTAAATTACGTTTTTCAGGAACTTCAGTATCTACAATAAACCTACGTTCAACCATATCAAATAGCTCTGAAAGAGCAAACATGCCTATAATCGCAGGGACAAGTTGCACGCCTTCAGCAAGAAAAACAGAACCAAAGGTTGCTCTCCATTCACCAATGGGCGTAATACCAATTGTTCCAATCAACAACCCGAATGAACCAGCCATAATTGTTTTCCGCATTTTTCCTCGTCCAATTGAAACAAGTATTACAATTCCAAATAGAGCAAGAAGGAACATTTCAGAAGGTCCAAATTTTAGAGCAAATCGGGCAATTGGCAACATCAAAAATAGCATAAGAACGTAGCTTAGGACGCCACCCAAAAAAGAAGCACCGATAGCAGTCCCCAATGCTTCACTTGCCTTACCCATTTGTGTCAAATGATACCCGTCGAATGTTGTAGCTGTTGATTCTGGTGTGCCAGGAGCATTCAATATAATTGCAGTAATGGAACCACCATAAATAGCCGCAATATAAACAGAAACAAGAAAACACATCGCCTCATATGGTTCCAAAAAAAAGGTAACAGGAAGAAGTATGCCGCAAGCCATTGTTGATGTGAAGCCTGGTATAGCCCCGACAATTATTCCCAAGAATGTCCCCATAAAGATCCAAAGGAGAATATTGACTTTGAAAACCTCACCTAAACCAATTACAAACAATGATGATATATCTGACATTCAGCCACCTTCTTTTATCTTAATTCAACTATTAGGTTTAAATATTACCCTCGTTACAAAACAAATGCATTTCAACGCTTGGCTTAATAGATTTGCAATATTTCTGATAAAACGCCCGCAGATAAGGGTGTTTTGAGAAATTCGACAAATAAATAATGAATCATAGCAGTGATTAGTACAGGAACAAAAATCAGAAGCCTATAATTTCTTACTCCTAATATAAGCATGGATACGACTAGAAATAATGGTATTGCAATGTAGATCCCCAAATAAGAAATAGTACTAATAAACACACCTACAGAAAGAATAAATACAACAATCTTAGATGACATTAATGCACTACAGTTTTCTACTGAAGTTCCTAAAACGCAACACTTTGCAATTGAATATATGCATGTGATAAAGAGAATTATTAAAAAAGGCCCAGGGAATGCTAAAGACTCCTTGCTGAGATTATACGCTGAAAAAGCATACATTAGAACGAAAATTAGCATTATTACAGGCACTATAACTTCATGTCTCACGCCGATGAATTTATTACCCAATCTAAATGAAAACATTGCAGCACCCCATTATTTGAGAGGAATCAAGATAACAAAACTCTTAAGTATATTGAATACAACTTTTTACAAGAAGTACCGGGAAAAAACCATCCCGGTACTTCTTGTCTCTTTCTAAATATTTACTTCTTAAGATTGAGAAGCGGTCCAACTGTTTCGCTGAGGAATTCCATCTGTCCAACTAAAGCCTTTTCAGCTTCTTCTTTTCGCATCCAAACATCGATATCTAGCATCTTGCTGTCTTCAAGTACTTTTTTATACTCGGGATCTTTTGAAGCTTCAAGAAAAGCATTCATTAACTTTTCATATCTCTCCGGATACTTTTCCTTGAAATCTCTTCTAACAACGAAAGCTTCATAACGATTCAGTGTGGGAACTGACACTTTGTAAGGAGCAAGTTGCGGATCAAGAGGTTCTCCTTCAGGCCAAAGTTGGTTTCGTTCATTACCCATAACAGCGATACATTTGACCTGACCTTTAAGATTAAGTCGAGAAAAAGCATCGCCAATACAAACATCAACCTGATTTCCAATTAATGCTGCACCTGCCTGGCCGCCGCCCACATACGGAACAACCTTATAATCAATGTTCAACGCATTTTTCAAATACAATGCAAGTGCGTGCACTCCGCTGTTTTGTCCAACAGAAACTGCTAATTTACCAGGATTTGCTTTTGCATCTTCAATAAAGTCAACAAATGTATTATATTTTGAATCTTTATTTACGATGACAATGCGAGGATCAATCTTGGAAATAAGGAACGTTTCCATCGTATCCTTGTTATAACCAGCAGGATTCTGAAAGGCAAGAGTCCAATTCAAATCAGGATAATTTGTTACCAGAATAGTATAACCATCAGGTTGTGCATTAGCTACTGATGTAGTAGCAATTTCAGTTCCAGCGCCACCTTTGTTTTCGATAACTACTTTTTGTCCGAGATGTTTCTCAAGATAAGGCTGGAACATCCTAACCGATCGGTCTGTACCGCCACCAGGAGTGTAGGCTACAACTAACTTAATTGGCCTACGAGGGTAATCATCCGAGCTGAAAGCAACTGTAGAAGCACACAACACACAACTCACAACGCTAACAACACACAAAAACTTCTTAAACATGATTACATCCTCCTTACAGTTTTTTCGATTAAAGGAATAACTACCTTTATATCGTTATTACTAACATCCTTATGTGTGACGAGGCGAACTGTGGATACATCTCTAACATTTACTGAAACGTCTTCCTCTTTCAAAAGGGCTGCAAATTCCTTGGCTCGATTCATTAACTTTCCAGAGAGATTCAAAAAGACCATGTTCGTCTGCGTAGAATCAAGATCGATACCTAGTTCAGGAATAACGCTAAGCTGTTCGGCTAAATAATGAGCGTTCATATTGTCTTCGACAAGTCGATCTATCATTTGGTCTAATGCAACAAGCCCAGCTGCGGCAATTATTCCAGCTTGTCGAGTTTGTCCACCAAGGCGTTTTCTATTGAAGCGAGCCCTAGAGATGAACTCTTTTGAACCAACAAGCATAGAACCAATCGGACAAGCTAAGCCCTTTGACAGGCAAAACATGACAGAATCAGCAGAAGCACATAATTCTTTTGCTGAAACTTTAAGTGCTGCTGCTGCATTGAAAATACGAGCGCCATCAATATGAACAGGGATGTTTGAAGCATGAGCAAGATCACAAACATCATTAATGTACTGCAACGGCAGACAGACTCCGCCAGCATTGTTATGAGTATTTTCCAACCAGATTAAGCCCGTACTGATGTCAGAGCCAGGCGCACGCATCATTCTTTTAATATCTTCAAGTGGAAGTTTACCTTTAATCCCCTGCATAGAACGGGGGATTCTGTGTGCAATAGCACTGACTCCACCGAATTCATTATTCAAAGAGTGGTGACCTGATTCCATAATAACCTCATTGCATTCTTTACCATAAGACATATTAGCAATGAGATTGCCCATCGTTCCAGACGAAATGAATAAAGCAGCTTCTTTTCCCATTAATGAGGCAGATTTTTCTTCCAGCTTATTGACAGTAGGATCTTCTTTGTTACCATCATTTCCCACTTCTGCTTCATACATTGCCTTACGCATCTCAGATGTAGGCAAAGTAAATGTGTCAGAGCGCAACTCTATATGCTTCATGTTTATTGTACCTCTGTCCTGTTATTAGTATTTTGCATATGGGTTAATTAATTCACGGCTCATATGAGTGAGCTCCTCTACGCCATCTCTTTTAACAATTACCATATCTTCGATATTAATGCCACCCCAGCCAATTACGTAGAAAGGAACTTCGATGCACAATACCATATTTTCCTGAATTTCACGTGTTTCTTTCGGACTGATAAAAGGAGCTTCTTCATTATTGGGTCCATAGCTAATATTGTGTCCCAAATGCCCTCTCGCATAGGTCGGATAGACTTTTTTTACAACGTTCATGCCTATTTCAAACAGATCGCACAATCTCAAACCAGGCTTAATACTGCTAACCATTGTACGATTTGCTTCAAGAATAGTTGCATGAAGTTTTTTCATTCGGTCAGATGGAATGCCTTTGCCAATGTGATACGCACGTGCAAAATCAGTCAAAATTCCGTCATACTTAACACCGTAGTCAAAGCGCAGGATATCGCCTTCCTTAAGAACACTTACGGGATGGGGACCAGCTAGATGTGCAGCCCCGGCATCTGGTCCCGCGGAGATAATCAACTGACTGTTATGCCCAGGAGTCCAGCACCCAAGAGCAGAGGCCTCTCTCTTGTATACAGCCGCAATATCTCTATCTGTTGCACCCGGTACAGCAATTTCCATAGAAGCAATAGAAGCAGACTCCATAATCTGGACAGCTTTTCTCATGGTGGCCAGTTCTTCTTCATCTTTGATCGCTCGAAGCGTGATCATAACTTCACTACCATCAAGGAATGTTGCTTCAGGAAGCGCCCTACGAAGTTTTATATACATCGACGCAGGCATCAACCCCTCTTCAAAGCCGATTGTTGATTTATCAAGCCCAAGCTCTTTAATCGCCTCAATGATTTTGCCCATTGAATCAAATTGAGCTGGTTTAAAGATTTTGGGCTGTTGCGGCACACCATCTACTTCAAAGTAAATCCAAGTTTCAAATGTCTTTATGTTTTTGTAACGGTAAAGATGCTCAAAAGAAATTCGGTCATGTTCTGAAACGATAATGATTGGCTCTTTAGAGGTGTCTGCTGGGATAATTATTACTTCTGAGCCAATTTTACGACTGAGATACGACTTAGGATTACAACCTGAAGCATAGCCAAAGTTTTCCTGAGAACATAACAAAAGTCCGTCAAGTCCTTTTTCTCCCATTAATGCTCGCGCTTTTTCCAATGAAAACATTTTTACCACACCTTTCGCAAGAGTATTTTTAGCAGTTAATTAGCTGCTAAAATCCGTAAATACAATGCTCAACGACTGCTCGTGCTAGTATTAAGATGTTGAAAAAATCGCTATATTGTCGACAGTCGTCTATCGACAGTCGAAGTATATCATGTCATAATGATTATGTCAATGCGACATTATATGATTTGTGACGCTTTGTCTTCTCGTGATAAGCCCGCTATGACACTGTAATTATGCATCGCAAAAAAAACGCGAACCATTTCAAAATCGCTGCTTGAAATGATTCGCTATATTTTTAATGTTTACCCTTAATGGAATAAAAATCAGACAAGAAACGCCGAAACGCCGAAACGCCATGAGCTTCGAGCAGTTGCAGAAGTTTTCTCGAAGCACCGCCGGTCACTTTTTATAGACTTCGGGAACCTGAAGACTGTGGCTGTCTAAGGCCTGCTTACGGAGATTGGCGTTTGTGAGCAGGTCTATCGCTGTCATCGCCAGACCTTTTGCGCCGTGGAGGCATACTTCGTCCGCCCTCTGGGAAAGAGCGCACTCCGCGAACTCCTTCGTATGTGCGTTCACGCCTTCGGGCGCAATGCTCAAATATTCGTGAATCGCCGGCATCCGGATCGAAACGTTGCCAATGTCTGAGGACCCGTACTGTTTCTTGGAATCGGGGTAATAGACTTTTTCTCCTAGACTTTCAATGTTGGCTTTGAAAGCCTCCCCCATCGGTTTGTTCGGATAGCGTTCGGCATAGCACCGCCCCAATTTGATTTCCGCTTTCGCCCCTGTCAGCCGTTCTGCCGAAGCAACGCAATCCTTCAAGATCCCTATAATTTTCTCAAGATCCCGAAGTGTATCTCCGCGAATGGAGAAGACGCCCTGGGTGTGATCGGGAATAATATTCGCCGCCACGCCCCCTTCAGTTATAATCCCATTGACGTTCGCCCCAACGGGCATTAAGGGGCGCATGACGTTGATTCCATTAAATACTTCGATCAATGCGTTGAGTGCGTTGATTCCTCTGCTCGGATCAGAAGAATGAGCGCCCTTTCCTTGGAACGCAACTTTCATGCTTACAGCAGCCCGCCCCCCTCTAAGAATCAAGTTATTCCCAGAGGTAGGATGAATCATCATGGCAAAATCAACGTCGTCAAAGGCTCCGTTTTCAAGCATCGTAATTTTGCCACCGCCGCCCTCTTCTGCCGGCGTACCTAGAATGCATACAGAACCATACAATTCTTCGATCACAGAAGCCACTCCGAGAAAAGCACCTGCTGCACAGGTCGCTATGATGTTATGGCCGCATCCATGTCCGATGCCTTTCAAAGCATCATACTCAGCAAGAATTGCTATATTAGGGCGAGATTGCTTTCCTACAGCCTGTGCATAGAAAGCTGTCTCCAAACCACCGTAGCCCTTGGAAACATGATAACCACTTTTCTCTAAGAGGGCACATATCAGCTGAGAGCTTATTCTTTCTTCATAGGCTATCTCGGGATGAGCATGTATTTCATGCGAGAGCTGAATTAGCTCTTCTTTTTTTGTATCAATCACTTGCTGGACTTTTTCCTTCAGCTGGTTCATTGCAATCACTCTTTTCTAGAAGATAGTCAGTGCCGTCTGGAGATGAACTTTCGTCTGAGTACGTCCTTTAACGGCTCATCCAGATAGGAACAAGTCTTGTCCTTGATCCAATCGGGTATTCCGTCGGGATGGTTGTGTGTGACTTCAGCTGAAAGTCTCGCTCTGACACTGCCGTTAGATGGCCACATTCCTGTTCTGGCACAATAGCCACAGTCTCTACTGGACAATTTTGCGTAGATTGAAAAATCGTCCAGTAGAGATGGACATCGATGCTTCAGACAATGATTACACAGCAGGCCAATGAAAAGGAAATCATTGATCTGGCTAGAAATTACCCATCATTATAAATCAGAACAACAACAGTTTTATTCTGGAGATCCGGTATGAACACTCTCTATAGGAATACGCAGATTTTTTTCGAAAACTAAGCAACTACGCAAGGGGCGGCCTCGTTCATTAGGCCGCCTCTGTATTATTTAGACTTCTGTACTATTAATAGTTAGGCCGGGACAAAAGTGTTTATCCTGTCCTCATCGTCGATTCGCATAGCAAAGTTCGCGTGATAGCGCGCAAAGTCAGAAAGGCAAGCGACGCAAAACCAAATAAACACGCGCAGGAGAAAACGACAATCATTCTGCCTATGCCTCTCTGCATCAAAAGAGAAATCTCATAAGTGAGAATATATAACGAGAATACCGCTCCAAGAAAACCTCCACAGCTCCAAATTGCAGCCCAGGCTTTTCCAGATCGTTCTCCGCGATAGATTGATGAGGCAGACGTTGCAAAACAGAAGAGGATAAAGGGATCACGATAGATTACCATCTGAAAAGTCAGCAGTCTTGGGCTAAAATGATACAGGACAAAATAATAATATGCGACTCCTGCTCCCAGGAAAAAGAGCGAATAACGCTGCCTACGTTTCACCTCCAGGGCATAGGAAGTACGATCAGGTACACGCGTTTTGGATACGGCTTTTGCCGCCGCCGCGAAACTCCAGATAAATACGCCAGCGGTGATCAAAACAAAAATCAAACCCGTATCAGCAGAACCCGTCAAGAGTACGATAATAATCAGTCCCAGTATCATCGACCATAACGGAATCCACATGAGCGACAGCAGCTCTCCCCACTCATGGCCAATATACACGAGCCAGCCTGTTCCTCCAAATACAAAAAGCGCAGCAACCACTATGATCTTATTATAGTCATGAATCCCATAGGGCAACACAACCAGACCACTTCCGAGAGGAAATGCTAAAATTGCTGTCATGATAATTGTTTCAATACCCCAATAATGCCTTTTTTTGACATTCTGTTCCATCCAATTCAATCCTCATTTCCTCTCCATGGTGTATTTTTCATAGAAATTCGCTAAACGCTTAGTTATAAGAACAAGTCCCGTCAAGTTTCAGCTGACGGGACTTGTTTATTAAGATAATTCACGCTGCATTTATTCGCTGATCAGAAACCGGCAGCAGTCTGCTTTAATGATATTCTTCGCGTATACCAGTGGTTGATCGTGATAGGTGTTATAACTTCGGATCACCATCAAACCAGGATCATTTTCCTTCACTCCAAGTTTTTGAGCCTCTTCTGCATTGATCAAGATTGGACGAAGATCAAGCTTTGTATTAACAAGAGGGTAGTTTAGTTTTTCTTCAAGGCGTTCAGAGATTAAATCAATGTCCGAATAAGACATCAGTTTTTCAAAAAGCTCAACCTTGGCATAATGCTTTTCTATACTTGCTATAGTCCCATCAGGAAAAAGCTTGCTGCGGAGCAGTTCACCAACTGACTCCCCGGGCACTGTCTGCAAAGCTTCTGCAACGTCTCGACTTGGTACGACTATCCTGCTGCCGATCGTTTCGTGCCTCATACCAAGTTTAGCCGGGAAAGTTAAACCCAAGAGGCGTTCTTTCTCCGCAGTGTGAAGGACATAAGTGCCCGTACCATGCCTTCTCTCAAGCATTCCTTTTTGGACCAGATTGAATATTGACTGACGGATTGTTGCCCTACTTACATCAAAAGCCTTTGCCAGTTCAGGCTCAGAAGGGAGCTGATATCCCTTAGGCCACTCCCCTGTTTGGATCTTCTGACGAATAAACTCTTCTATTTGATGGTAAAGCAGAACTCCTCCATTCCGATCTAGTTGTACTGATAAATCAGGTATAGTGTTGAGCTCCAAGTTTGTATTATCTCTATTATTAAGCAAAAGAAAGCCACCCCTTGTTTGAACGCATAAGAATTCAGGTTATTTTAACATACCACACCTCTAATCTAAAGCCCTTGCAGAAAAGCTTTGGTTACACAATACAACTTTAATCTTCGCACTATTGACAAGAATACAAAATCATTGTATCGTGTGGGCACGTCAAGATACGGATGTCCGGTCAACCTAATCTCATCACACAGGAGGAATCATCGTGCGCGAAAGATTCAAAGCAGAACCGGCAGAGGTCGTCTGCAAATACCTGTTCCGACCTGCAATTATGGACGACAACCGCCGTTCCTTCAAGAACATGAGCGACATCAACATCGCTCACGCTCTGATGCTGGACAGGGAAAAGATCATCCCTCACGAGGACGCCCAGAAACTGCTTCAAGGCCTGCTTCGTCTGGAAGAAAAAGGACCTGAAGCCCTGACGCTCGATCCTAAACTGGAAGACTATTACTTCAACATCGAGCAGAACCTGATCGCCGACATAGGCATGGATATTGCCGGCCGTCTCCACACTGGCCGCAGCCGTAATGATCTCCAGTCCACCTTGGTACGGATGAACATTCGCGATGAGGTTGCCAGACTGATCCCTCTCATCTTTGAACTGAGAAAGAAGATCATTCGCCTCGCAGATGAGAATAAAGAAACGGTTCTCACGGGATATACGCACATGCAGCCTGCCCAGCCGATTTCTTTGAGCTACTACTTCTGTGCGATTGCAGAAGCGATCGAAAGAGACTACGAACGCATCTTCGCCGCCTTCAACAGGATGAATTACAGCACGCTTGGCGGTGGTGCATTTGCAGGGACGTCTTTCCCCATCGACAGAGAATTTACAGCAAAGAATCTTGGTTTTAACGGCCCTGTATACAACGCCCTTGATGGTGTCGCATCCAGAGACTATGTACTTGAGCTGACCGGTGTTTTCGCCATCCTGGGAGCAACGATCAGCCGTTTCGCAAGCGACCTGTACACCTGGACCACAGATGAATTCGGTTATATCGAAGTCGATGACTCAGTTGCCGCGTGTAGCAGCATCATGCCTCAGAAGAAAAACCCGATCACTCTCGAACATATCAAGGCCAAAACAGCGCATCTTCTGAGTGCCTTTGTCTCGGTATTTGGAACTCTGAAAAGTGCTGCATTTGGTCACAGCCGTGAGATCGGGGAAAGCTTCACGATGTTCTGGGAGTCAGCCCGCCAGCTAGAATCAATCCTCGAACTGCTGAACATTACTCTTGAATCACTAAAAGTCAAAAAAGAAGGCATGGAGGACAAAGCCAGACGGAACTTCTGCACTGTTACGGAACTTGCCGACGCATTGGTAAAGACGGAAAACATTCCTTTCCGCGTCGCTCATAAGATTGTTGGTAATCTCGTCCGTAAATGCGTCGACGCTGGCATGAATTCCGCAGAGATTACGACGAAGCTTATCAACGAGGCGACCAAGGAAGTTACAGGAAAAGAGACTTCGTGGAACGACGACTTCACGAATGAAGTTTTGTCACCTTCCCGTTCAATCCATGGGAAACTCAGCATGGGCGGACCGTCTCCCAAGGAGTGCAGCATCATGACCGGTCGCCTGGAAGAAGTCTTAGACAAGGACATTCATGAATTCCAGGAACGTGTCAGTCTCCTCGCAAAGGCGCGTGAAACACTCCATGAAGAAGCACGAGCAGCGGCTTCTCATTCCTAATCACAGGGGGGATCACTGTGCAAGACCTTGAACTGAACCGTTGGAAACCGATCGTATGGATGGATAGAATCCTTGACTGCGTTATCGTACTCTGCCTGATCACAGTGGCACTCCTGATGTTCGTACAGGTTGTCATGCGCTATGTGTTTAAGTCGCCAATCATGGGACTGGAGGAACTGTGCTATTTCCCTACGACATGGCTTTACCTGTTCGGCGCTGTCAAAGCTTCCTCAGAAAAGAATCACCTTGTAGCTCGTGTGCTGGAGATTTTTTTAAAAAAACGCCGTTCAGTTTACGTTCTGCGCTCAATTGCCGCTGTTTTTACAAGCGGAGTACTGATGTGGCTCACATACTGGGGCTATGATTATCTCAAATACGCACTGAGAAGGCACAAGCAGACTGACATGCTATTTTTGCCGTGGATCTACGTTGAGGCAACAGTGTTTATCAGCATTCTCTTTATGCTCATCTACACCATCATCGAATTCGTAGAGTATATGCGGCTTTACGCCAAAACACCGGCCGATACGGCGGTAGACGCTCAGTAAAGGAGTGACAGCCATGGACGGAGTTGTTTTATCACTGATCTCAATCGGAATCCTGTTTGGGTTGCTTACTTTGGGAGTTCCCATTGCTTTCTGCTTCGGCGGTGCGCTTTGCTTTATGAGTGTTGTTGGCGGCATTTCCATGAAGGGTATGCTGATGTGGGGGCTCCAGGGGATTCTCAGCCCCACACTGCTCTGTGTGCCGCTCTTCATCTACGCTGGTTCGCTGATGAGCGAGAGTGGCATTGCAAAATACCTGCTTGATTTCGTCGATGTTTTCGTTGGCCGTGTCAAAGGCGGACTTGGAATCGTCGCTACCGTTACCTGTGGAATTATGGGCGCCATTTCCGGCAGCGCTTTCACTGGTGTTGCATCTACAGGCAACATGCTTATCCCGGAGATGGCCAATCGTGGTTATCCCAGAGCTTTTGCCACGGCGCTGATCACCAGTTCGTCGATCCTGGGCGTGCTTATTCCTCCCAGTACGCCGATGATCATCTTCGGCTGGGTGACAGGAACAAACGTGCTGGCTTGCTTCCTCGCTACGGTGTTCCCGGGGCTCCTGACCATCGCTATCTACTGCACGATTAACATGATCTGCTGCCGCAAGTTTGACATCAAACTCCAGCCCAGACTGTCAGGAGCCGAGAAACGTCGGCAGATCGCTTCAAAAGGATTCAAAGCCCTGCCTGCTCTGGCAATGCCTCTTATTATTCTCGGCGGTATCTATTCAGGAATCATGACCCCCACAGAGGCTGCCGCGGTCGCGTCCATCTACTGCTTCCCTGTCGGTTTCCTGATCTACAGGGGACTTAAGCTCAAAAACACCTTCCGCATTACCAAGGAGTCGGCTGTTTCAGTTGGCAGCATTCTTGTGATGATTCTGTGCAGCATGATGCTGAGCCAGACATACGTTATGCTCCAGGTTCCCCAGAAGATCGTTAAGGTCATCTTCGAGATCACGCAAAACAAGACTCTCATTCTTCTTGTCATTAACGGTCTTCTTCTGTTCCTCGGCATGATCGTGAACGATACGACAGGTATCATTCTCGTGGCACCGCTTCTTCAGCCGCTCGCTTTGGCTATTGGGATCCATCCGGTACATTACGCTGCAATCTTCGGTGTCAACCTCGCCATCGGTTCTCTGACACCCCCATATGCAAGTGTTCTTTATTTGGGAATGAAGATCGGTAAAGTCGAATTTGCGGATATCATGCCCTATATCGTCCTCTTTATCCTCGGCTATATCCCCGTCATCCTGCTGACGACCTATTGGCCCACGCTGAGTCTGTTCCTGCCGCGTCTGATGGGCTACGCATAGACAGGAAGCGTGGAAGGAACTGAGGTGATGCCTGTCTCCTCTCGCAACCAGGTATTTCTTTTACCAAACGCTCTGTTGTCTGTTTCTTGTTCTCTTCATTATTTGAATAGGAGGTAATTGACGTGAAAAGATTTAAGGTTGCATTTATGAGTGTCGTTGCTGTTGCAGTATTGGCTTCTTCAGCCTTTGCCGCTACATGGAAGCTTGCGACGATCCGTCCCGAGGGTTCCCCGGTTGATGTTGAAGTTCGCCGTCTTGCTGAAGAAGTCCGTAAGGGTACTGACGGACGTATTGACATCCAGGTCTACCCCGCCAGCATCCTTGGCGACTACACGGTCGTTCAGGAGCGCGTCTCCGTCGGTTCTGTCGAGATGAGCCTTGAGACCGTCTCGTGGCAAGTTGACAAGCGTCTTTCCACATTTACGGAGCTGTACCTCGCCAAGGATTGGGCAACGGCTAAGGCGAACTATTCTAAAGGTGCAAAGTACACCGCCTACTGCGAGGAGATCCTGAAAAACCAGAACATCAAGGTGCTTGCATATTATCCTGTTTATTTCGGCGGCATCGGCCTGACGAAGGCTCCAAACTTTGATGTGACTGACATCGATAACAAGAAGAACGTTAAGGTCCGCGTCCCTGCCATGAAGGAATACGAGGCTCTGGCCAACGCATTCGGATACCAGCCTGTACCTCTTCCCTTCTCTGAGTTCTTCACCGCTGCTCAGACCGGTATGGTCGAGGGCATGTTTGGCCCCGGTGCTGAAAGCTACTACTCCAACTTCAAAGAGATCGTGAAGACATTTATCGTCTGCAATGAACACTTTGAGTGCTGGCCGCTGATGGTCAACCTTGACCTCTACAACGAGCTCTCTGAAGCTGACCGTGCAGTGCTTGACAAGGCTGCTGCTGAGTTTGAAGCCCGTCGCTGGGCCGTTGCTGAGCAGGAGACCGGCGAATTCCTGAAGAAGCTTGCTGATCTCGGCGTCCAGATCGTCCACCTGACTCCCGAGCAGCAGTCTCATTTTGCTGAAGTGGGCCGTAAGGCTTGCTGGCCGGTCATGAAGGAAGTCGTCGGCGATAAGTATTACGAAGAGATCATGGCGACGCTTGTTCTTGAGTAAGAATTTATAAAAGCAAACGTCCGATTTAGAACTCCGGCCCCTCTTCAGAACCGTTGAAGAGGGGCCTCATACGTACCGGTATTAAGGAGGATGCAGATGAAGATTCTGGTAGCGGCAACAGGGGGAACCATTGCCTCCATCCCAATGAACAATGGCAAGGGAACATTCACGATTGCGCTCTCTGGAGAGGAACTATTCACATATTTTCCCGAACTGAAAAAAATGAATCATGATATCACGATTCATTCAATCATGTGCAAGGGAAGCTCCAACATGACAAACGAAGATGTTCTCCAGATCGCAAATGAAGTCCGCAAACAGGCAGATGATTATGATGGAATCATCGTTACTCACGGAACAGATACCATGGCCTATACTGCTTCACTTTTGTCATATCTGTTGTTGGATGTTAAAAAGCCCATTGTCATGACCGGAAGTATGCTTTCCGCCGTTGAGAAAGGCAGCGATGCACAGAGAAACATTTATGACAGCGTGCGTTTTTTGGAAAAACTCCATGCAAATGGTCGCTGCGGTGTGTCAGTGTGTATCTTCGGCAAACTCATTCATGGAGTGCGTACTGTCAAAGTCCATAGCTGGAAAAAGGACGCGTTTACCACCATCGACTACCCCTTTCTCGGGACCTCTGATGGTACAACAGCACACCTGAGCGCAACAGTTCCTGCTTTTGCCGATGTAACTCCCTTTTCCTCTCTTGAACGTCTTGAAAACGACATTATGCCGCTTTCAATCTTCCCAAGCATGGATGCAAGGCTCCTTGAAGGGATTGTCGATCTCTCGCCGAAAGCAATTATCCTGGAAGGTTTTGGAGTTGGCGGTATCCTCTATCAACTTTTCCCAGCGGTGACGAGGGCCGTCTCGTGCAAGATCCCTGTCGTTATCCGCACACAGGCCCTTTGTGGCGGAACGGACCTGAATATGTATGATTTAGGGTTAAAAACAGCTGCCCTTGGTGCCATTTCATCAGGCAATATGACACGAGAAGCACTCATCGCGAAACTGAAAGTTGCATTGCCACTCTGTTCCGATAACGCATCACTTGAGAAGATGCTGAACACAAATTACTGTGATGATATCGTCGTTGAAGACAAAGCAGAGTGCTAGACATCCCCGCGGAAGAATCCAGCAACAGGATTCAGTGCAGAATAGCTAATATCTGCATTATTCCTCTTTGATACGTATCGTTTTCCATATGCGTAGCAATGGCAGACGAGAGCATTTCAATAAACATAGTTTCTCCTCTAGTAGCCAAGAGACAATAATATGGCCGTTGGAGAAAAATCGTCCTCCAACGGCCGCTTTTTGTTTCCGAAAATATTATTTACTTTACGTGCTGTTTGATCCAATCGCAGATCATATCGGCAATCTGGCGGCTGTTGTCTTCCTTCATCATGGCGTGCGTGTTCCCCTTGATACCCATTTCTGGCAGGTGCCACCATGTGCTGTCGCCACCGAGCTCGACAATCTTTTCATGCAGCTTGCGCATCGTGCCGTTGTATGCGAAGTCGCCAATCCACTTGAAATGCTCATTCACGTATTCGCCGCCAAGGAAGTCACCCCAGATGAACAGGAAGGGAATGTTCTTGAACGCCGATACGTCAGTTTTGCTTACATCGATCGTCGAAGAGCTCTCGACGAGGATGACAGCCTTGACGTTTTCAGGGTGCGCGAGCGCTGCATTGACGGTGAATAGACCGCCCTGACTATGAGCTAAGAGGATGCATCCGTCTTTCATGTTGCCGACATACTCATCGTAAGCTTTCTGAGCGTGGGGAATGGACGTGGTCCAACGAGGAACATTCTCCTTGATGAGATCGTCATACTTGCTGGCGTCAAAGCGACTACCTGGGTATGCCTCACCCAACTTCTCACCGAGGCGATAGGTCGTCCAGCGCTCCTTGTAGCTGTTGAACATGGGCGGCCCGGGATTGATCTCAGGGAACTGCGCCCACGAAGCGCGGCCACGCTCCACACCGTCCGAGACGTTGACGTTGAAACCGTTTTGAAGGAACATGAACTCCCAGCCTGGGCCACCCGTTTGTGTCGATTCCCACAACGCCCCTGTACCGCCACCGCCGTGGATCATGCAGACAGGGTAGGGTACAACAGGATCGGCGATACGTGTGTACTGAACATACATCTGCCACGCCTGGAAGTCTCCGTTCGGATCGTACTCGCCGACAGGACCGCCTGGCCAGTACTGAATCTTCACCGGTTGGCTACCTTCGATCGTTACGCGCTCGCCGCCGACGAAATAACTGCCCTTGGAAATGACCTTGACAAAGTCCATCCTTGTGCCTCCCCTAGTTCAGACGGAAGTTCTTCGCATACTTCTCGTCGTAGTCATCACAGAAGAATACCTGGAAATAGCCGAGCGGCACGCGGTCGTTCTGTGTTGCAAGGCTGCCGAAGTACATAAGCGCAAAACTGATTGCCCACGCAGGCAGGAACGGCTGTACGTTGCCGAGATTTGCCACCCAGAACGCTTTCGTCGAGGGAATAACGGACGAGACAAAGTACAACACCATGTAGGCCACGAAACCGCCGATGCATGACCACAGAGCGCCCGTGCGCGTCGCTTTCTTCCAGTACAGTCCCATAAGGACAGGCCAGTACCAGGCGGCTGCCATTGAACCGATAGCAAAGTTGATCATGTACTGAGTCAGGTCAGTAGGCTTGAGTGCCAGCGCCGTGGCAATGGCCGCAAAGCCGATGACCGTTAAAGTGCTCACAGTCTTCTGAGCGTTCTCGCTCATGTCAGGCTTAACGCAGTCGACGTAGAAGTCCTTGGCAAAGAACGCTGCGGCACTGAGACATAACCCTGCCAGCGACGACTGGATCGCCGCGAAGACGCCGCAGAAGATGATACCGCCCACCCACGAGGGGAGCAGGTTCGTTGCCACGTAGAACGTCGTGTAGTCGCGGACAACAAGATTGGGGTTGAGGTTGTGCGCCCAAGGGCCAGTGGCGCACATCAGACCCTGGCAGATCGTGAAAACCACGCACGAGATCATCACGCCGCGTTTGAGCGTGCGATGGCTGTTGTACGTCAACGCTACGGGCAGCGCGTAAGGGATCGTTCCCAGACCGACGCCGCAGAAGACGATCGTGCCGAGCGCGCTGAGGAACGTGAACGCCGTGTTCGCCTTGAGCATCTTGGGATACGTCGTCCCCATAAATTCCACGGCCTTGACAATGCTGCCGTACTGCTCCGCATTCTTGTACAGTAACATGATCATAATTGAGAACGTAGCCGTCAACATGATCATGCCCTGGATAACTGCGACTTTAGCCATCGACTTGATGCCGCCCGTCGAGGTGTAGATAACCGCGATAACAATGACCAGGAACAAACCAAGATAATACTGATTGCTGCCGGTGATCGCCGCAAACATCTTTGCACCGGCCGTAATTTGACCACACGCAAAGAACAGCATACCGGCCACACTTGTCACGGCCAGAGCGCCAACAACCGCTTTAGAACGGAATCGCAGGCGGAAGATGTCAAGGAACGACACTGCACCAATGCGGTTCTTGAGGATAGCAGCCTTTACGCCGACCGAGCCGATGCCGAATGCCGCAGTAAGGAAACCGGCATAGTAAATGATGCCGCCAGAGAACCCTATCGCGTAAGTTAGACCGGGCGCGGCGACCATTGTGCCGCCGGCCATGGAGTTCGTCGCCGCGATCATGGCGATCGAAAACGCACCCAAGCCGCCACCGCCGGTCAGGAACGAAGACAGACTGTCGCTCTGCATACGCTTTGAAGTAATCTTCACATACGCACCCAAGCCGACGATCAGAACCGAATACAGCGCGAAAATCACGATCATCGTCAGACGGGTACCTTCAGTCATTGAGAAACCGCCAAGATCGATCATTATTTGTCGCCTCCCTTGTCATTCTCACGAGCCGCCAGGGAATACGTGGGGCTAAAGATCAGGTACAGATTGCCAATGACGTACATCGCAAGGTAGATGAGCACGCCCCCCATCCACCACAGCGGCATCCCAAACAGGAACTTCATTTCTTTCGGTTCGACACAGCCGTAGGCATACATGATCACTGTCGCGACCACGGTGGCGATCAAACCTATCCCGTGGAAAAAGATCGCATCACGCTTGCCGCCTTCCAGACGGCGGTCGTAGTTCGTAATTTTCGACACATCGTAGGTCGTGGACTCCAGATTTTGATTATCCATACACATTTCCCCTTTCACAGCGGTTTGCCGCAGTCTGTATCTGTCGCCCCAATGGGACGGATATAGCCCTTACGGCTAAAAGTATTATAGTCGACTTTAGTGCGTTTGCGCAAGCTAAAAAATCTGAAAAAAAAGTTCCGTCAGGCATTAGTCCAGCGGGACTTTGATGTTGTGTTGACTAACTCGCAAGCGGAGTGGCAAGTTCTTCAAAATCTTTTTCCGAGAGACTGAGGATCTCAACCCAGATTGTCAAGCCAAGTGCAACAGGGAAAATCTTTTGAAAAAGACTTCGCGCTGATGAAGAATAAAACCGTGTAGCCTGGCCAACTATTGACTACATCACGATCTCCACATCAAACGGCTCTTTCACCGCACAGGAAAATTTCTCAAGCAGTCCGATCTGTGCTGATCTGCTGGGAAATAGTATTGCAAAACACCGGCGTATACAGGACGATTCCTGCATATGCCGGTGTTTTATTTATGGTCCGTTATCGGTACGCTAGCAAAGTAATACGACGAGTTACTTCGTCATCTCACGGCCTCTTAATGAGCCACGTCACCACGCCCCACATATCCTGTGAAGGAACACCCGGTTTTGTTGCCCTCTGTAACCTAAAGCCCTTATCTGACGACATCAACATGACTGAACCTTCGTGTGGCACAGCGGCTCTATCCACAATGAGTATGCCAAAACCTTCGAGATTGATAATGAAGGTGCTCGCTGGGCGTATCACGAGACGCCTTGCCAGATCTGCTACTGCGTTATGCTCGATGATGTCGCTGCGGGTCAGCTGCACCTTCATGGACTTTCACTCCCTTGATAAATAGATACTGGTTGTCTGACTTTCTAAAAGTATATCAGAATATTTTTCGTTGTCTAGTGATAATATATAACATACAGTTTTCACTGAGTTGAAATAGTCGTTTTTATGCAACGGCTACCTTTCGATGCTCTGGCTATCAGATCCGATACACACACAAAAAAAGCCGCCAAGGCGCATTGATGCACCATGGCGGCGGAATAGATGCTGCTGTTACATAATCACAGTAGCGAGTAGACTATATCGGAAAAAGAAGCGGTTGCCTCATTGGTGTGAGGCAACCGCTTTGACTACCAGTATCCTGATATGTTATTTAATATTTGGATTTCTAAACATGCCGATTCCTACCGGACTTTTACCTATCCCGTACCATGAAGTGAAATATTTTTCATTGGACAACATCGCGTTATGAACGATGATGTAATCATAAATGATGCGGGCAGTAGCCAACTCTTTAGAGCTATTGGGCGTAGAATCTGCATAACTGAGATGGTAGACCCCGTACATGCGGATATCTCCAGCAACAGCACGCCTCACTCCTCCGAGTTGTTTCACTCTTTCCAGCTCACGTTTTACATAATCAGCAGCAGTGTCAGTCTTCTTCATTTGGTTGTTCGCTTTCTTTCTCATCAGTCAGGGCTATTGCAACTCTTTTCGCACTACATCAATGACCTTGAATACTTGGAATCATATTAGCCATGCCACGCTGTATGTCGTGGATATCGTCATCTGAGAGGACAGACATCAAAGCACAAACAGCAAGTGGTACATTATTTACGGCATTATCGACAAGACGTTTCCATTTATTTCGAGGATCAAATGTTTGTTTTTTCGTCATTTCCATCAAGGACTGTGCATAACATTCCACTGTGTCGACCTCTACCTTCATCACCATATCGGAGATAAGGAAATAGAAACTACCAGCTTTTGCATCTTCATACGTTAAAGGGCTATTTGGATTCCTGGGCTGTCCCTCACCATCCAAGATAACCCCCGCTTTTGCTGCTTTCAGTCGCTTGTTCCACTCACTCTTAAAAAAAGCACATTCACGCTTCAGCGAAACGCGTTTGTTATTAATGTAAGACCTGTTGGACCACGAGGTACCGCTTGACGCCGATTTAGTCATTGTATGTCCTCCTTATTAGGACAAATAGGATGTAAAGGTCGATAATCAACCCTTTTATAGCTTGCTCAAATCTCAATAATAAGCAATATCAACCGAGTCAGATTACATTTAACAATGAGTAGCTAATTTCAATAGGGTTGTAACTAATTTTCAATTAAGCTGTAACTAATATTAAGTTATCAAGCTTCTATCGCGTCGTGTTTATCTGGATTACGACCAATCCACATATATTTAGCATCCTATATCGACTAGTTACGAGGACAAACTAATGGAAATCGAATACCCCCATTGCCACGGTAGATTTATCAGGTTGCCAAACAACCTGTGTTGCTGCTTCGTCCTATTCAGTTGTCAAGGAGCTGCCTGATCGCCATTGGGCGTTTTACCACAGGCGGCGCATTCGTCACCCGTGACGAATGTATGGGAAGTATAGCAGAGGTTTTAGAACTGGGCAACTCGATACATGCCAGCATTATAAAGCAAGATTAAAGTGATTTCATCAGAATTTTGCGACATTATACATGATAGGAGAATATAATCCTGTTTCATCCACATACAGAAGCAGGCCGCCAGCTTCCAGTCAGGAGGTTACCTTCTAAACTGCCCCAGCCAACAGCCCTTCCAGCAGCTCTTCACCGACATGATACACAGTGCTCTCTTCATCACACCCCGCCCTCAGCACCTTCTTGAAGATCAGCATGAGGCAAGCCTTGGGCGAAATGACAATCATATCCTGCACTCCCCCGTTCGTAGCTGGAAATTACGGATAACATAAGAACTACTTATCGATTTATATTGAATAATATTATTTTACATTATAATCAACCTGTGATAACCTGTTTATTAGTGCTACGAATATTAACTGTAAGATGAGTTTATCTTAGTTAAGAAGTAGTTACCTGGAGGAATAGCTAAAACTATGGACACGCAGAAAAGCTACGAAAAGATTAGGAAGTGTATTACAACGTGCCAGGACGAGCTCGTTGCCCTGAGTACAGATCTGCACGAGCATCCCGAAATGGGGTTTCACGAGCGACATGCCTGCGCAGCGCTTACCACATTTTTAGAGAAAAATGGATTCTCAGTCAAGACAAACGTAGCCGGGCTTGAGACAGCTTTTGTCGCTGAAGTTAAAGGCAACGCCCCGGGGCCAACTGTAGCTTTCTTAGCGGAGTACGACGCCCTGCCGATCGGACATGCCTGCGGCCATAACCTCATCGCAACAATGTCATGCGGAGCTGCAGCCGGAATCGTAGACAGCATGAGAGATTTGCCTGGTCGAGTCCTTGTAATTGGAACTCCCGCTGAAGAAGGCGGCGGCGGTAAGATTATTATGTGCGACAAAGGTGTTTTCGACGGCGTTGACTGTGCAATGATGATTCACCCGCATAAGTACTCCATGGTCATGCGTGGCGGTCTGGCCGTGCGTAATATCAAAATCGAATATCACGGACGTTCGACGCACAGCAGCCGACCGGAGGAAGGCATCAACGCCCTCGACGCAGTTTTGCAGACATTCGCCCTAATCAACTCTCAGCGCCCCCTTTTCCCAATCAAGGCGAACGTCAACGGCATCATCCTTAACGGCGGTAAAGCGAGTAATGTCATTCCCGATGAGGCATCGTGCGATTTCTGTGTGCGCGCCGAAACCGTCAGAGACCTGAATACAGTAGTCACAATAATTGAAAAGATTGTCCACAGCATCGACAGCTTGGTTGGGACCACTTCAACAATCACACGAAGTATGACTTCCGCAGAACGCTATCCGAACAGGGCTCTGGCAGAGGATTTCAAGTTGCGCATGGAAAGTTTGGGCGAGAAAGTCAGCTACCCGCCGAAGAACATGAAAGTCGGCTCTTCCGATATTGGCAACGTGAGTCTGATCGTACCGTCGATCCAAGCATATCTGAGGGTCTCTGAATACGGGACACACACACAGGGCTTTGAAAAAGACGCAGTATCGGCATTCGCTCACGAGCAGATGATCAAAGGAGCCCAGGCACTGGCGATGACAGCATATGATTTTCTAACCGATGCGGACCTACGCGCGCGAGTGAGATCGGCCTTTGAGGAGCGCGACGTAAAGTACACGCCGGAAGAACTGAAACAAATGTGCAGCCGGTAGACGGCGCAAGGTATATAAACTTGGTAGCAAAGTAACAGATAATAATTAAGAGGAGGAATTTTGATGAAACGTGCAACATGGTGGGGAAAATGGATCTGTGCCGGAGCTCTCGCTCTAGCGTTGGCAGCATCAGCTTTTGCCTCTGATCCATCGATCAAGAGCGCCAAGGACCGTCTCATCTACGGCGTCTACGGTGAAGCCGCTGCGCTCGATCCAGGAATGACGAAGGACGTTGTTTCACACATGATGATGTACCAGATTTACGATACTCTGGTCAAGAATGATCCGAACGATTTCCTGAAGATTGTTCCTGGTCTGGCTGAAAAGTGGGAGTTCAGTCCCGACGGCAAAGAAGTGACCTTTTACCTGAGAAAAGGCGTCAAGTTCCACAACGGGGATGTAATGACTGCCGACGACGTGCAGTTCTCACTGGATCGCTCGCTGAAGTCGAGTTTTTCTAGCGGTATCCGCGGCCCGATTGTCGCGTTTGAAAAAGTTGATGACAATGCAGTCAAGTGCGTAATGCAGTACGCCTACCTGCCTGTGCTTGAAGTCCTTACGAACATGACGTTCGGTATCGTCAGCAAACGCGCTGTCGAAGAAGCGAAAGCAAACGGGATTGACTTTGGTCGCAATCCGTGCGGCACCGGCGCTTATAAGATGGTCTCTTGGCAGAGCGGTAATGAGCTGGTTCTTGAGCGTTTTGATGAATACTACGACGGTCCTGCGTACATCAAGAACCTCGTGTACAAGCTGATTCCTGACACCGGCTCAGGAGCGCTGGCGCTCGAGAGTGGGGCAATCGACTGCTATTATAACGTTGCTAACAGCGACTATCAGTACATGATGGAGCAGCCGAACGTCGCTTACGTGCAGTGCCCCGGTATTGGTATCTGGCACGTAGTCTTCAACGTTACCGATGGAATCTTCAAGGACAAGCGGCTTCGCCAGGCCGTGGCGTATGCAATCAATCTGGAGGACGTGGTCGTCGGCGGTATGGACGGCTACGCGGAAGTTGCTACCTGTCTCAGCCCCAGCACGGTCTTTGGCTACGATAAAGATGCTAAGTGGTACCAGCAGAACATCAAGAAGGCGAAAGAACTGATGGCGGAAGCCGGCTACCCGAACGGTTTTGAGGTGTCCTTCAGGATGATGGGAACGCCTACGTATGTCAAACCGGCAGAAGTGATTCAGGACCAGCTGAGGCAGATCGGTATCAAAGTGAAGTTTGAAAAGATGGAGCGCGCCGCCTTCCTTGAGGATGTAACTGCAAACAGACAGTTCGTAGCAGCCGTTCACATGATCAACGCAACCATTCGTGACGCCGACCTTATTCTGAACCGCCGAGTGCATGGAGGCAAGATGATCGGCGGTGGAAATAACTACGCGGGTTACTCTAACCCTGAAGTAGACGCTCTGATCGATGCGGCGCGTCAGTCGACGGACGAAAATGAACGCAAGAACCTTTACAAGAAGGTTTTTGAGATTCTCAAAGAAGATGTTCCTTATATTCCGCTTTATACGAATCAGTCATATTTCTTCTTCAACAAGAAACTGAAAAATTTCCACAAAAACCCGTTGTATCGCTTTTACATTCACAACATGTACTTTGAAAGCTAAACGAGGTCAGTCCGGCTGTATTTCGGGTGCATAGAGACCATGCTCTGTGCACCCGTTATTTCTAGCGTGAATCACTGCAATTAGCTCTATTTTTTATCGTCGTCATTCAGCATGGCGACGGCATGAAAACTTGCGTTTAATTGACATGAGTGCTTACTAGGTATGATTCGAGGGGGGAAGAGTGTGCTCAGGTATATCGTAAAGCGCCTCGTGATGATTATTCCGGTCATGCTCGGAGTGACACTGATCATTTTCAGCATCATGGACCTTACGCCTGGAGATCCAGCGATGATGATCCTGGGAGAGGGAGCGACACCGGAGGACTGCGCTGCGCTCAGGGTGGAAATGGGTCTTAATGATCCCTTTGTGGTTCGCTACTGCCGTTATATCGGCAACGCGCTGAAGGGAGACTTTGGGAAGTCCTACCGGACAAGGATCCCGGTCTTTCAGGAAATTCTCAACCGTCTACCCTACACGCTCTGTCTGGCGTTCATCAGTATTTTTATAGCCGTCTCACTGGGACTTCCAATAGGGGTTCTTTCTGCAGTGAAGCAATACACCATCATCGACAATGCAGCAGTAGGAACAGCATTGCTGATGACATCCATGCCTTCGTTCTGGCTGGGAATGATGCTAATTTTGACGTTTTCCATCAGGTTCAAGATCTTTCCGCCATTGGGCGTTGACTCTTGGAAGTGCTTCATCCTACCAGCGATTTCAACTTCAGCAACAAGTATGGCAGCCCTGCTGCGCATGACGCGATCAGCAATGCTTGAAGTGATTCGTCAGGATTATATCCGTACTGCACGCGCAAAGGGCGCAAGCGAATGTCGCGTCATCTTCCGACACGCACTTCGTAACGCACTTCTTCCCGTCGTAACGGTCGTCGGTATGTATTTTGGTGTCGGTCTGGGCGGGGCAATCGTGATCGAGCAGGTCTTCGCAATACCCGGACTCGGACAACTGATGGTCAATGCAATCCGTGATAAAGACGTGCCAATGCTTGTTGCCGCTGTCCTCTTTGCGGCTATCATAGCCAGCCTTATCAATCTTGTCGTCGATATTATGTACGCTTACATTGATCCACGTCTGAAATCAAAATATGTGGTCGTTAAAATTAGAAGGAGGTCTGCTTCATGACAGCTACGGAGACTGTTTCTGCGTCCGGGCTCCAAGCTCAGGAGCGCTTCAAGAAATACAAGAAAAAAAGCCAATTCAGGACAATATGGAATCGTTTGAAAAAGAATCGCCTAGCAATGCTGGGGTTGATAATTTTCAGCGTAATCCTCATCATCGTTCTTGGCGCAGATCTTGCCTTTGACTATGAAGCTGACGCGATCGCCCAGCATTTGTCCCAGCGTTTCAAGCACCCGTCATGGCAGCATCTTCTTGGTACCGATCAGTATGGCCGAGACCTGTTGGCCCGCGTTATCTACGGAGGACGCATCTCACTGTTTGTTGGTATTGCAACAATCTGTGTATCCCTGACAATGGGGATCGTCATTGGAGCGAGTGCTGCCTATTACGGTGGCTGGGTCGACAACGTACTGATGCGCTTCACTGACATGTTTCTGGCAATTCCTCACACGTTAATGGCATTGACGCTAGTCGCTGCACTGGGGAACAGTATGTTGAACCTGATCCTAGCGATGGGACTGTCGAATACACCTCGAATGTCTCGCCTAGTTAGGTCAGCTGTACTAGGGATCACAGAGCAGGATTACGTAAAGGCGGCCCGTTCGTGTGGGGCCAAAGACTCACGCATCATTTTCCGGCACATTCTACCCAATGCAATCGGTCCGATCCTCGTACAGGCGACGCAAACTGTCGCCAGATCGGTATTAACTATCTCTGCTCTAAGTTTTATCGGACTTGGCATTTCCGAGCCAACACCAGAGTGGGGAGCGATGCTTTCGGAAGCAAAAAGCCAGATGAGGTACCATGCAAACCTCGCTGTGGCTCCCGGCGTAGCAATTATCACGTCCGTCCTGTCATTGACTCTGCTTGGCGATGGATTGAGGGACGCACTCGACCCGCGCCTGAAAAACTAAGAGGGGTTTCGTATGAGTGACAATCTTCTTAAGATTAAAGACCTGCACGTCATGTACCGTACTGACGATGCAAACATCTACGCAGTCAACGGAGTCGATCTGAGCCTGCAAAAAGGAAAGACGCTAGGGCTTGTCGGAGAAACAGGTGCTGGAAAAACTACATTGGCACTCAGCGTGATGCGACTTCTACCGGACAACGTAGGTTTTGTCACAGGTGGTTCAATCACCTTTGATGAATTTGAAGTGATGAAGCTCTCCGAGCAGGATATGCGTTTGCTGCGTGGCAAAGACATCTCGATGATCTTCCAAGACCCAATGACGAGCCTGAATCCCATCAAGACCGTTGGAAGCCAGATCGACGAGGTGCTGGAACTCCACCATCCTGAACAAAGCGCTACCGAACGAGCCCGCCAAGTCGATCGCATGATGGAGATGGTGGGAATTCCCGCAAACCGTAAAGGCGAATATCCGCACCAGTTCTCAGGCGGCATGAAGCAAAGGATCGTTATCGCGATCGCACTTGCCTGCAATCCTAAACTGCTTCTTGCCGACGAGCCAACAACTGCGCTCGATGTGACAATTCAAGCGCAGGTGCTGACGATGATGAATCGCCTGAAGTCACAGCTCGGGACTTCCATGATTCTGATCACGCACGACCTCGGTATCGTCGCTCAGATTTGCGATGAAGTTGCTATTATGTATGCCGGGGAAATCGTGGAAAAGGGTACCGTTGAAGACATCTTTGAAGGGACCGTACATCATCCGTATACAGTAGGACTCTTCGGTGCAATTCCGAACCTTAAGGAAAAAACACGTCGTCTACATCCGATCGAAGGTCTGATGCCTGATCCGGCAACACTCCCGCAAGGCTGCTATTTTGCCGATCGTTGCGAACACTGCACCGTCCGTTGCCGTTCAGAGTCCCCGCAGATGCTGCGCGTCGGGGAAACGCACCGCGTCAAATGCCATCTTTTCTGCAATCAATCGGGGGTGTAACACGATGGGCGTGCCTTTGATCCAAACCAAGAACCTGAAAAAATTTTTCAATACGCCGTATGGCCTGCTTCATGCAGTTGATGACATCAACATCTCCATAAATAAGGGGCAGACACTTGGCGTCGTCGGCGAATCAGGATGCGGCAAATCGACCTTAGGGCAGCTGATGCTGAGACTTCTGGAGCCGACATCCGGAGAGATTCTCTTTGAAGGAGATAATATCCTTAATTATTCTCCGGCACAGATGAATGAGATGCGTAGAAAGATGCAGATCATTTTTCAGGATCCTTTTGCTTCGCTCAATCCTCGCATGACGGTCAGCGAAATCATTGCGGAACCACTAAAGGTCTTTAACGTATACAAAAAAAAGAACGATATGCTTGCTCGCGTTTTTGAACTGATGGAGACTGTCGGGCTGGCGGAGCGTTTCGTCAATACCTATCCGCATGAACTGGACGGAGGACGCCGGCAACGTATCGGGGTTGCCCGAGCACTCGCTCTTGATCCTAAGTTCATTGTCTGCGATGAACCGGTCTCTGCGCTCGATGTGTCAATCCAAGCCCAGATCTTGAATCTGCTTATGGACCTTCAGGACAGCCAAGGGTTCACGTATATGTTCATCACGCATGACCTAAGCGTTGTCAAACATATTAGTAGTAATATTGCTGTCATGTACCTCGGGCAGTGCGTAGAGTTTTCCGATACGGATGGACTATTTGATTCTCCTCTCCATCCTTACACTTGCGGACTGCTTGAATCAATTCCGATTCCCAGTCTGAAGCATCGGAAAGAGCTTCATGTCATGGAGGGCGAAGTAGTAAGCCCTATCGATCCCAAGCCCGGTTGTCGTTTTGCTCCCCGCTGCCCAGATGCTAAGGCTCAGTGCACCGAGTGCAGTGTTCCATTAAAAGAAGTTTCGCCAGGGCATTTTGTGTCATGTATTAAATATCTTTAGTTTGATTAATCAAAAACCGCCTGGAAATTTCTATTTCCGGGCGGTTTCTGTGTATGGACATTGGTTTAGATAGTCCCAGAAAGCTTTGACGGCCGAGTTTTTCAGTGAGATTGAACGACAACAGGCAACAGCGCACCGCAAAAGTGTTTTGTCGGTACTGAGCACGAGGCGTTCTTGATATAAGTCCTTCAGGTCTTGAGTGTAGAGCCCTGACAAGATCGTGTAGCCTAGTCCTTGCCTTACCAGCTCCACGCAGATGTCCCAGCGGTCTACTACAAAGGCGATCCTCGGAGGTTGTTTGTAATGCGAGATCCACCACTGGTCTAGGATCTCCTGTAACTGTGAATCGTGAACCGGGTGGATCTGAGGCAGGTTTGGCAGTTCTTTAAGGTCGATTGGGACCGCGCTGAGCAGGTAGTAAAAAGGGTCAGAACGCAGCAGAATCGATTCCTCGCTCCAGTTGTACTGACGGCGAATGATGCCGACGTGAACCTGCCCGCTTTCGAGCAGTCTTGTAGTCACCTGGCTATTTCCCGAGGCTACGCTTATCTCTATACGTGGATACATGGCGGAAAAATCGCGCAGAAGGCGGGGAAGGTTGTGTAATGCGTAGGCATGGGAGGAGGCAATTCGAAGGACACCGCAGGGAATTCCATTACGGCTAGAAATATCTTCACGCAAACTACCTAACTGGTCCAGCTGGTGCCTCGCGTAACGAGCCAGCAGCTCTCCTTCTGAGGTAAGCTGGGTGATGCGCCGTCCGCGAATCACAAGCTGACAATTGAGCTCGTTCTCAAGTGCCTGAATGCGGAGACTAACAGCAGGCTGAGACAGAAAGAGCTTTTGTGCAGTGCGGGTCAGACTTTTTTCCTCCGAGAGTGTGACTATGAGCTGCCAGTCTTTTTCATTCATGGCGTCACCTCCTAGAAACAATCAGCCGGTGTTGTAGCTATTTTATCGCTCTTTTAAAATGGAATTAGTCGTTTTCCCTTTCTCAAGCAGGATTAATTCCCCGTATAGGGAAGAAAAAGCTGATATACATCTTCTGTTAAACAAAGCATTTCAAAATCTAAACTCATCCGCTCTTGCTTTTCTCAAAGGTCTTTGGGGAAAACAGCTCAATCCTTTTTGAGCGTATAAATTCTAGACACAAACGATTACTAATGATTATATCATCAAATAGCCCCGTCAGTGAACGATTGTACTATTTGTTCTGTTCAACCCAAAGAGCCGTCAAAAGAGCTAGGAGCTCTAGTATTCGATAGCAGTCAACGTTTTAAACGGCATCAACAAGCAACTCCTCCAGCAGTTCCTCACCAACATGAAACACCGTGCTCTCCTCGTCACACCCAGCTCTCAGCACCTTTTTGAAGATCAGCATCAGGCAAGCCTTGGGCGAGATGACGATCATGTCCTGCACGCCGCCGTTCGTAGGGACTTTCCAGTAGAAAGTATCTTCCTGGTAGAAATTGGCAGTAGCCTTCTTGTGGTCCCTGATCCCAATGCTCTGGCAGAAGTCCTTGGCCACGAAATACGTCTTGCCCTGAACCTCTACTGTACGCACCTTGGGACTAATCAACTCTGAAAATGGGAATTTACTCATAAATATCTACCTCCTGAAATCAACAAATATTGGATATTTCTTATTATTTGTTCGGGAAAAGTTACGCTGCCTAGCTCTCGCAAAATGGGGGCTAGGCTCAACTCTACAAAATTACTCACCCTTGAATCTCATTTGGACTTCAAATCTGTCATACCAGCGTTTTGTCATTTAATTTTCGCCTTGCATCGTCTAAGAGGCTTTGAGAGAGATATGTCTTTTTTCTTATTGAGCATTTTCACAAAATGTAAAGGTTTTCACAACAGGATAATATTTTCAATCCACGCAAATCGATTGAAAATTAAATCACAGTTTGCTATTTTGTTTATGACAAGCCAATTTACAGGAGGCAAATACCATTGGAAAACAAATTTCTTGATAAAGCCAAAAAGGACATCATCGTAGGTCTTTGTTCCCTTGCCTTAGCTGTCGGATACTATCTTGAAACATATAATTTCCGTCAAGGGAATAAAAACCTCATGATCGGCGTTTCATTCTTCCCGCGCATTATTGGCATCGTCATTAGCATTTGCGCAGTTGTCATGATTATTCGAGGATTTATCAGATATTACCACGCGCCCAAGTCACACTCGACGGAGGCACAGCAAAATGGCAAGCAAGGCAATAAAGGAAATATGCTGAGGGTATTAGAGGTACTAGCCATTCTATTTGCAACTGCTTACGCCATGAAACCTCTCGGCTTTGTTCTGACAATGCCTTTCACAATGTTTTCATTGTTTGTACTTCTAGAGAAACCTGAGAAGAGAAAATATGCTCTTTATCTCTTCTTTTCTACCATTTCTCCTGTCGTCATCTTTTTCGTCTTCTACTATTGTTTTTCGAGTCTGCTACCGATGGGAGTTTTGAAACCGCTCTTGTCGCAGATACTGTAAAGGAGGGATCATCATGGAGGCGTTCCAGTTTTTTGGATCGGCACTGTTCAGTATCTTTCTGACACCAAAATATTTTTTGCTCATCCTCGGTTTTACAGCCCTTGGCGTTCTTCTTGGCGCACTGCCTGGCATCTCTGTCAACATGTCCCTTATCCTGGCGCTCCCGCTAACGTACGGTATGGACTCTGAAACGGCAATGGCCGTGTTGATATCTTGTTATATCGGCGCTCTTTCAGGCGGGTTGATTTCCGCGATCACCTTGAATATCCCCGGCACGACGTCCTCCATCGCTACAACGTTTGCAGGCAAGCCGATGGCTGATCGAGGAGAAGCAGGCAGAGCCGTTGGAATCGGGATTCTAACTAGTTTTGTGGGCGGAACGTTCAGCTACTTGCTTTTGATGTTCATGGCACCGTTGATGGGGGCTGTAGCTCTTAAATTTGGAAACTGGGAATACTTCTCCATCGGCATTTTTTCCCTGACAATGATTATTTCGATCGCAGGTGATGACGTTTGGAAAGGTATCCTTTCCTCAGCCATAGGCATGGCCCTCGCGATGACTGGCCCCGACCCAATGAGCGGCATTCTGAGGTTCAATTTTGGGCTCAGAGCACTTTCTGGCGGCGTCACAACCACGGCCCTGATGTGCGGCATGTTCGCCGTGCCTGAATTGCTGAAGCTGGCAGAGGAAAGAGACTCGCCGCAGGCAGAGGCCAAACAGGTTGAAAAATTCCGCGGTTACGGGATTTCATTAAAAGAATATCTCTCACATTGGAAAAATGTGCTTCGTTCTGCACTTATCGGTACGTATGTAGGCGTTCTGCCCGGTGTTGGAGCTTCAAGTGCTAGCCTGTTGTCGTATATGACGGCGAAAAATCAGTCTAAAGATCAGGAAAAGTTCCTTACCGATGGTGTCGATGGGGTCATCGCATCTGAAACGGCGAATAACGCGTGCATGGGCGGTGCAATGATCCCAATGTTAGCTCTGGGAATTCCCGGCAGTGGCGCTGCTGCAATTCTGATGAGTGCTCTTATGCTCCACAATGTTCAATGCGGACCTCTGATTTTTACGAAGAACACAACCTTGATCTACTTTGTGTTCGCCGTCTGCTTTGTTGCGAACTTTGTCATGCTCATCGTTGAACGTGGCGTACTGAGTGGATACATCAAAGTTCTTACGGCCCCCCGCCGCATCGTCATGGTCTTTGTGATCATGATGTGTTGCATCGGAGCATACAGCGCACGGAGCAATTATGTAGACCTCTATGTGTTCGCTGCTGGTGGAGCGCTCGGCTATTTTATGAAAAAGGGCGGCGTTCCTACAGCGCCTATCATTCTTGGATACATACTAAGTCATATTGTTGAACGCAATTTTGTCCATGCGATGCAACTGAGCCGAGGTCAGATAACAGCAATATTTTCCCGTCCCATTTCGGTTGCGTTCCTAATCTTAGCTGCAATTTCACTTTTCAGTTCCATTCGCAAGACGATCAAGGCATCTCGCAGCAGAAAAACGGCATAGACCGTTTCATCTGGAATAAAATTATTTATATGGAGGCTGAGTTTCATGAAAAAGTTCGTTGGCTTTTTTACTGGTTTTGCAGTTTTGTGCACAGCTTCAGGTGTCTTTACTCCTGATGTTGTCCACGCTGAGATGAATTACCCCAAGTATGCTGTTACTATCAACGGTTCTACGTCGGGATCAACTGTCGATGTGAATGTCCGAAACTTCGCTCAGTACCTGGCGAAGAATCTGCCGGTTAATGTTATCGTGAATTCGACCGCCAGCCAGGTTGACTCCTACCGTGATACTTTGAATGCTGACCCCGATGGCTACACCATGAGCATCACCACAGCGAACGTGACGCTTCGTGATGTTCAGGGCACTACAGATTTTGACTCTGTTGAAGACCCCGCCTTTGTGGGAAACATTGCTAAGGGTGGCGGCTATTGGGTGGCCGTGACCAAGAAGTTCTCAGAGAAATACAATATCAAGACACTTCCCGAGCTCGTAGCCTACACGAAAGCGCATCCCAAAGAGTTAAATATCGCCACTTCATACGGAACTTTGAATGAGATTCCTGTAACGTCGCTGATCAACGACGTGGGCATTGACGCAACTGAGGTTTCCATTGGCGCTGCTGGAGAGCGTACCATTGCTTTCATCGCGGGCGAGCTTGATATCTTTGTTGGTACTTGGGGCAGCATCTCTCAGTATGTGGAAAAGGGTGATGTCGTCTGCCTTGCCAGTTATGGCAACTCACGTAGTCCGTTCACTCCGAACATCCCCTGTACTGGCGATTATGGCTATAAGATTGTTGATTGCGCAACCTTCTACACCGTCATCATGCCCAAGGAAACGCCTAAAGAAATCATCGACTACATGGCAGCCGCACTCAAGAAGACTGTTGAAGATCCTGAATGTGTGGCCAAGCTTGCATCCAATTCGACGCAGGCATATTTCATGAATGGCGAGGACACCAAAAACACCATGAAAAATATGAAAGAGGCCATGATCGCTATCGGCATCGGTAAGAAATAAGTATTTTGTAACATTCTATTAAATCTAGCCTTGCGTTGCAGATGCAATGCAAGGTTTCTTGTTAAGGAGGCATAAAAATGAAACTGTGGTTTCAGAGTGGCGGAACCTACCGCTACGAAAAAGAGAACGGAGATTATTTCCTTGAGGAAGGAAAGCATCTTGAGGTTCAGTGCGCACAGGCTGCACGTCCTGGCACTGAAGTCTATGTGACAGGGCTTCCCCGCTTTGTCAAAGGTTTCTCTTCTTATCGCTTTACTGAATATTATGCTACGGCTCAAGTTTTCAACAATATGTTCAAGGCACAGAAGGAAGGCTATGACGCGTTCATCATTGGCTGCCCTGTCGATCAAGGCCTGACAGAAGGACGCGAAATGCTCGATATCCCAGTTGTCGGCATCTTCCAGTCTGTTATTTATGCTGCTGCAATGCTCAGTAACAAGTTCGCCATTATTTGTCAGTCACCGCATCTGAAGGAACGATATTCTCAAAAGGTTGCCAGTTATGGATTAAGCGAAAAATTTGCAGGAGCATACTGGTACAAAACCCAAAGCGAGGAAACGTACGGTTCTTACGGAAAATCGCAGTCTGTTCTAGAGCGCTTTATCACTACGGCACGCGAAGCCATTGACAATGGCGCATCTGCAATCGTTCCCTTTTCTAATGGAACGCAAACTCTGTGCTACGAGTCCGGCTTGACAAAAAGCGGAATTGACGGCGTTCCTGTGCTTGATGCGGTAAGTATTGCCGTGAAAACTGCTGAATCTTTGGTAGATCTCAACTCTTTAGGAGTAAAAGCATCGCGTAAACTCTGTGTTTATGGACACCCGAGTGAGGAGATGCTAGAAAAGACCCTGCGGACTTATGCAGATTCTTTCCATATTGAACATGATTGTTTGAAATAACTTTTTCGGTCGTCACCATGCACCACTGAGTCACCACAATCAAATACAAGACACCAAAATTAGGAAATTCAGGTGTCTTGTAAGTGTCTTGTAAAGTGTCTTGTCACTTAATCCATTGCAAATACAGCCTTCATCACAATTACAAGACACCAAGACACTAAAATCAGGAAAAATGATTTTACAAATATCTTTGAGATAATAGAATCTCTCTTAAGCAAATGTCCTTCCTAACCACATTTTTCTGTCTTGCCTGGTGTGATGTCCGCTGATGTCTTGGTATTACTGAAGTAAATCGGCAAGACACGGGTTAAAAACGTGTCTTGCCGATTTTGGTGTCTTATCAGTGCTTGTGATTAAAACGGAATATCGTTCCAATCTACGGGATCTGTCGATTCATCGTCAGTTATTTTTTCGAGATCTTTCAACCTGATGCCTGAGAGCCCTCTATACTGCTTATTCAGTACATATCCCTTATCGTCTTTCACATTTTCAGGATATGCAGCCATCAACGTTTTCTTGATTGTCCCTGTTCTGCCAACATAGGCATCGGTTCCCTGCTCTTCCCGTAGGAACTCTTTAAACTTTTCAAACAAGACAGGATTGGGGATAAAATCGTTTTCATCACCTGTGACTTCAAGGTATTGATCAGCCCACTTAAGGATGTCGCTGCTCTCGATCCTGTACTTCTTCACACTTTCAATTACCTTTTGGCAGTCCTGCAAGCCGTAAGTTGCATATGCCTTGGCTGCCTCAACAAACAGCCACAGCCAGCCACCCAGGTCTTTTTTCAGCTTGGTTCTGAGTTCCCTATCCTGTTCTTCTGGTTTGACTATGTGCTTGCAGTCGATACACTTAATTCTGCTGAAAAGCGCGTTGTCTGCGCCATTTTTAGTTGTGGGCATTTCATTGGTCTCAATCACCAGTGTCGTCATATTCGCGAATGTCACGGCGTTCTCATACTTCCTGCTTCCGGTGAGGACATCATTACCCGTGATGTTCTTGATGAACTCGTTGAGCATCTTGTCATCAGTGCTCATCTCAGAGATCCTTGCAATCCTCACTCCCTGGAGGTTCACAAGGGCGTCGTTGTTGCCGCCCTTGCGGTCTACGGTGATGAAGGAGCTCTCCAGATGAGAGAAGTATTTCCTTCTCCCGCCCAGAAGATTTAGCGCGTACCCAAGGCAGTCCATCAGGACAGACTTGCCTGTGTTGGCGGGGCCGCTCAGAAAGAACACGACTTTCTCCTTGATCGAGCCGTACAGGCCAGCCCCAAGAGCGCTCAGGAAGTAGTTGTAGAGTTCTTCATCAAAAATGCCCTCATCTGGCCCAAATGTCGGGGTGAAGAACGTGTGGATGTAGTCATAGACGGTATTATCGTGTCTGATTGTCCCATCGTCGCCAAGGTAGTCACTGACTCTGATGTCACAGCTTTTGCTGCTGTAATCCTCGGGATCGTTGTCCTCGAATGCCGCCGTTTCTAGGTTCAGTTTCTTGTCGAGAAAGTTGATGTACTTCGCAACACGCTCCGGCTTCTCAAAATCAGACTGGGACATCTGCAACTCGGGCGTTTTCTTGACCCAGCCAAGAAAATCATCGCAGCCACGTTTATTCAGCTTCGTCGTCAGATAATCCAGAATGGGAACTACTGCCATCTCATCTTTGTATTTCTTCTGGATCACCGTGACGAGTCGCATGACCTCGTCTGTGACCATCGGTCTGACAAGACTGCCGCTGACGTTGTTGAAGTCCCAGCACCCAATCGTGTCGTTGTACATGACAAACTTACTCTGCATATCGAGCATAACGCGAACTTTTGCGAACATGCCTTTATTGCTCAGGTACTCCATGAATTTCAAATCTGTGAGTTCTTTGTTGACCAGATTTTTCTTCAGCCAGAGCACATCCCTGTCATTGGCACAGAACTTGCTTTCCAGCCTCGGATGCAGGTTGATATACTTTCTTGCGCTGTTGAATGTGCGCTCGAAATAATCGGGCCTGCTGGCTTTCCTGAAATCAACTTGCTCACGATAGGCATAGAGGTCGGATTTCTTGAAGACCGCGATAGCCTTGCTGTAATCGCATGTCAGATACGCAATTTCATTCATCAGGGTCATGTCAAGGCTGCTTAGATCAGCCTTGGCGTATTCATCAACGCCGAAGTAACTTTTCAAAGCGGTCTTGTCATATTTTATCAAGGGCGCAACCCTACGATTCGCCATGAGCTGCTCCAGGATTTCATCCTGTGAAGTCGTGTCATTAGCTACGGAAAACGCCTCAACAACCGTATTGTCTTCGGCGTCTTCCCTGAACTGTTCAAGCAGCTTGTCAAGCGCAGCCTGACAGTCCGTAATCTCATGGCACTCGCCGATGGCATGTCCCGTCGTAATCATATAGCGGTCACTGTCGTAGATCTCCAGCTTGGTGCTGATCCCGTCCAGATCAACGGTCTTCTTGCACTCGGTGATGCTGCCCTTGCTGCCCTTGATGAAAATGTGGATCCCATGGCCAGACGTGCTGATCTCGGTGTAGCTGGGAAACATTGCCATCAGGGCCTTGACTCTGTCATCGGTTTGGACATCATCGACTTCATCGAGATCAATGCAGACCGTGTTCAGGTACTTGCTCAGCCTGATCCCCACTCCGTTGATATTGGGATTGACTTCGCAGGCCGTGGCAGCCTCATCGAGGGTGCTCCAGAACTCGTAATCGCTGTGAGTTTTTCGCTGCGGGTCATCCACGCGATAGCGCGGATCACCCTTGCTGTAATACGGTGTTCCGTCAGGAAAAATCTCGCAATACCCCTTGGTGGTGCAGGGGATCTTGTTCCCTGTCCAGTTGACAAACACCTTTCCATAGCCTGAAAAGACCTGCTTCAGCACAGCGAGGTCAGGCTTAAGCCACTGCGGGCTCAGATTGTTATCATTCATCAGATAACAGCTCCTTTATATTATGAGTTGTTATCTACTGTTTGTTGCCATTTGATGTGTTGCTGCTTTCGCTGCTGTTCTACCGGTTCGTTGTTTCTGCTTGTCGTTGTCACAGTAGATGCTTGCGGAGGAACCATGCTCCTCCGTGTGTTTCCGAGTGCCAGTGCCGGTTTTGCCCAGCACTGGCGATTATCTTGATTTTCTCTCTATGGACGCTTAAAACGGAATATCGGCTTCGCCGTCATCGTTCGATGCTTCAGCCTTCTTCATGTTCTTCCAAAACTGCTCTTCGTCTTTGGGGTCCTCCCACTCATCGTTCGACGCCTCGGCCTTCTTCATGTTCTTCCAAAACTGCTCTTCGTCTTTGGCATCGTCCCACTCTTCGGCCTTGTTCAGTTCTTTCCAAACTCGCTCTTCCTCAGACGGTGTTGGCTTGGGCAGTGGAACAGATCTTACGAACCCTTTCATATATGGTGAATTCGCAGCTTCATCGTCAATTCGAGGACCGTCTTCAGCGAACTGAACGCTGTTCATATAACGCCCCAATACCTTTTTTTCAAAGTTATAGGCCGTGAAGGAGACATCGACATCGACGTAACAGCCGGGATAGATGATGCCATCATCCTGCGTTATCATCCTTCCTGCCCTGTCTGTCACCACTGGCTTCTTGTCCAAACCCGCCTTAAGAAGCAAAGTGTAACAGTTCCTGAGACACGGGTGGTCCGCACTGGCTAATGTCTTGTCACAGTCAACAAGCGGACTGGTCAGCCCCTCAGCCGAAGTGAACTTCTTCTGAATAGCCTTGACGATCGCCCTCGCCAGTTGCCCAAGCTGAGGGTGGTTCTTGGGAATGATGACGTTGATCTTGTATTTCACATCACCGTTGAAATCCTCGGGCTCAAAGAGATACTGGGCCCATGCCAAACGAACTTTTTTTAGTTTCATTGAATTTTCCTCCATAATTAGAGTTTCAGGGCTAAGCCAAGGCTCGTGCCCTTTGTTGCAGTGCGCCTAAAAGCCGCTGTGCGGCCCGTCAAAGAAGCTGACACCGATCTTTCCTCGGCTCGACACTCATGGGTACCAGCCTTCGACGAATACACGTTGCCTTTTATCGCGCAATCAGTGCACCGTAAGTGCTGTCCTTTGGCAGAACTGACAGATGCGGGATGGGGTCGAGACCATTGGAAACGTCCCCAGATTTGTTCGGGCGAAAATTGGTCGCTTATTCGCCGATTTTTTTTCGTCCACGCTGTGATACAATGACAGCGAAGACGAAGCCATTCGCGCGTCTTTTGCTTTTCCGCGTGACGACAGTTGCTCCTGTCGCCACGTGTTTTTTTGACTGCGTTACCCGTAATGCTCGTAGACGCTCATGATGCGTACCTCCCGCGTGAAATTTGCGATCGGGATAGAGAAAAATTCGATCACGCTGTTAATATACCCTACGTCGATAACGGCTTTTGGCATTTCGTTTCCATTTTTGCTGCACTTAACAAAAAAGAGCGTTGAGAATCAAATCTCAACGCTCAAAATATTTATTTTATTTTGTAATTATGAATTTTCAAGGCTCTTTAAATAATAATGCTTCGTAGCCGGCATTTTTTTATAAACTCGTAGCATAGCTTGGGGATCACAATGTTCCGGGGCATTCCAGGCTTTCAATTTCCGGTTTGTGTTTGTGCCGGAATGATTCTGAGCAACAAGGATCTTTACAGCTTCTCTCGAAATGTATGCAACTCGACCTCGCCGACGCTTTCAATTCGAGCTGGCACGTGCCCACGCACTTTCTTGACCCGGAACGTACTTTGTTTTCCGTCAACCTGAGTCGGCACATCGACAAATACTGAATTGGAGTTATGTTCGTAGACGCGGAACACCGGATGCATAGCATCATCGCGGAATTGTCTGAGATCCTCATACGAGATTTAAGCTTCAACTGATACACCATAGCTATCGGCTACGACGACGACATTCTCTGCTTGCAGTGCAGTGGGAATGCCAAGCGCAAGAGCACCAACCATTCCGACGCGCCTGAAGATCTTGCAGATTGTCATTGTCATTTTCATTTTCTGCCAGATAACCTGACGTCGTTACGATGCAAGATACTTTTCTTCATACAGCATCAATAATGCTTCGGAGTGTCCGGCTTGGGTTGCTTTTCATACTCAATGCCCACGTCGCTCTTAAATTTCATTAAAAGCCGGACAGAAAGCTGTTTCCAGTCATCAATGATTTTGAGCGAGTTTTTGCGTAAGGCATCGGCAAATTGCTCCTTTGTCAGGCCAGAGGATGAATCGACAAGCTGCATGGAGTTTTTCTCCGATTGTTCCACAGCCTCCTTAACGACGGGAGCCATAATGTTAAAATACCCTTGCGTCAGCGCCATGACCTGATTGGAAACCCAGTACATCTTCGAAGGATCATAGGTATCGCGCAGGGCACGGTACTCATCCGGTACCTTTGAAACGGCAAAAGGAACAAATGGATTTTCAAAAGGCGTGTCCATCGACATCCAAACCACAGGAGACGGAAGCGCATCGCTGGCTTGCGATATATGGGAATAACTTGTTTTGGAAGACAAGATAGAACGCTCGCCCATCTCTACAACATAATGGTACGGTGAGCCGTACAGGCCTGCCAGGGGGCTTTTCGACTTGTCAAATTTGGTACCCTGGTAATAGTCGCGATGAATACGCGCGATATCTTCCACGTTCAGCTTTTTGTCCGGACGGATGGACAGCGGATAGGCTGTTGAATCCCAGCCGGCAACACGGGATGGGAGGTTTTTGGATGGTGCAACAAGACTCATGGCCCGCCAGACCCGACGTTTGGAATAATACGGATGATGGAACTCTTTGGACTGCAGCGATTTCATCCAGTCCAACCGTCCTTCCTTGTCATAAGCTGCCCATCCGGCTTCCTTGAGCATTTCCGGCAGACGTGGGTTGAAAATCTGGTTCGGATCGCCTTCCCTGATTGCACGGATTCGAAGCTGATTCGCCTCTATAAAAAAATCACCGTCCGGTATCTTTTCCGCAATCCAAAGTCCACCCTTCCCTGTCGGCGACATTTGCATCTCAAAAACCCAGGCTTCTTCCTTGTCGGCAACGGCCAACGTCTCGGCGGTACCCCAGAGACCATATTCATCAATCAGACTGCCCATTAACTTAATGGCCTCGCGTGCTGTTTTGCACCTTTCCAGCGCTACGCGGCTCAGTTCGGCCGCATAAAATATGCCGCCGCCTTTTTTGTACGGAACCGTCGGCAGATGCGCAGACATGTCTGTACATTCACCAAACATCAAGCCGTATTCATTTGCCACTCCGTAGTCTGCGTCCATATAGGCATATGTGTGTTCAACCTCGGGTATGTAGCCGATAGGTATCGTACGGGGTTTGCCCGGATAATTGTAACCTTCGCTCCGTTCCGGTGCCACAAGGTTCGGCTGGTCAAAGGCGTTGTACTCGGGCATGGTATCGAGCGCCACCGCAGTAGGATATACAGGGCGCATACTGCCTTTGGGGTGATCCTTTGCAGGCACATAGATGAGATTCATCTCTGCGCCACGGCCGTCGTTAGAGTGCGAAACAATCATACTCCCGTCTGCCGATGCGCCCTTCGTCACCACCATGACAGTGCATGCCTCGGCGCTCACAGTCGTAAATGAAAACAGTGCCATCCCTGCAATAATCCTTTTGAACATAGTACTCCTCCCCTATTCTGTAAAATAGTGCGTAAATTAAGACTCGAAGTAACCAAAAGCCGTCTGTTCGTTGAGAAAATCCCAATTTGTTACTTTTATTATAGCAAAACAGCCGTAGGAAATAAATCCAACGGCTGTGAAAAATCCGAATTTAGTCTAACTTAATGACATTATTTAGTCTAAAAACGTTGACGTGCGGGGATTTTTACAGCCTCTCCCGAAACGTAAGCAGCTCGACTTCGCAGAAATTTTCAGTTCAAACCGGGGGTATGTTTGTAGGCACCGAATATCGGCTCGGGCATTAGCGGATTCTCCTAAATTTATTTCATTCCTTGTGTTTAGCAAACAGCCCACTCAGGTACTTTCTATCGTGGTCCGAGAGTTTTTCGCTGTGTTCAAGGCACCACAAGGCGCTGTGTCCGTCTTCCTGTCCGGCGTTGGGATCCGCGCCAGCATTTAAAAGCAACTCAGCTACAGCGATATGCCCGCCCCAGACTGCTGCTTCCAATGCTGTCATGCCGCTTTCGGTCATGCTGCCTTCCCACTTGGCATCAACTTCTGCACCGGCATCGAGGAGTTTTTGGACGACGGCAATATGTCCTCTGCTTGCGGCATTGTCCAAAGCAGTCGTGCCGTCACTCGCTTCAATTTTCGCACCTGACTGGAGCAGGAAATCTACAAGCTCTGCATTTCCCTTCTGTGCAGCAATCGTCAAAGCTGATCGGCCATATTGATCACTGCTCTCGACGGGAATCCCGGCTTCTAAAAGCGCCTGGACCTTTTTCAGATTGCCCCTTTCAGCAGCCTGAAGCAGCTCGGTTACTTTCTTTCCATCTGGTGCATCAGCACGAACAAGGAACTGTGCCGACATCCAGCCGCTTTGCCCCTTTGAAGTGCGGATTTTGTACCACAGTTCCTGTTCACTTCCCCAGAAATCCAGCACTGTTACTTCGGAAGGAGCAGAAAGTCGCCCAAGTACTTTCGATTGTTTCCCGTGTCCTGAGCGGATATTCACGTTTGAGCCTTTGACGCGCAGGGAGCGTGACTCCATGACTTTCATCGGGACGTTCTGCGGCTGTTGGAGGTATGCACCAGACATCCAGCCGGTCACACCGTTTTCTGTGCGAACTTTGTACCAGTGCTGGCGTCCTCCGCCGATCGATTCAAGAACTTCGATTTTCTCCTCAAGGTCCAGTCGTTTCAACACTTTCGCCCTGATACTGGCTGATGAGCGGACGCGAATCCCCTCTCCTGCCACTGTTCCGCGATAAGCTGCCAGTGATGCTGAAGCATAGAGCAGAGTTGTACTCAGAGCTGCAAGCAATGCTAAGTGCCGTTTCATGTTTTTTCCTCCTTAGTCTTGATCATCAATGCGGCTGTTTCTGCGAATCCATGCCATGAGAAGGTTAACGATCCGTTCCTGTTCCGAATCAGTCAATTCGCGATGGAATGGCACTTTGTACCATTTATTCAGACATCCTCGCCAGCAACACGCTGTGGCGTGCATGGCTTTAAAGACAGGATGACCATGCATCGGCGTCTGCTTTCCGTCGTTGATCGGGTCAGCTGGAGCAAGTTTCTGCCGGACGAAATCCTCAGCATGTCTGCGCATGACTTCCATGCCCTTGTCTTCGAGATACGATTGCTCCTTCCGGGTGAGATGAAAGCTGGAACGGAATTTTGAGCGTTCCAGCTTTTCAAGTGCCTGCTCAATCGTCTGTATTCCCAATCTTACGCGACACTCTTGTCTTTACGGATAGTACTGTCAAAAAAAGTGATTTCGCCAGCAGGAGTAAAGTATTCCGCCATTATTGAACTTCCTCCAACACATTCGTATTCATGACGTAGCTACCAGCATACATGATGTATTTGAATTTGCTGGCAGCTGCAATTTCTTCTGCGGCTGCCGATTTTGCCTTAACAACCACGTCATCAATCTTGTCGTCGCCTTTGACTTCGATCAACTGATACGACCCGTCCTGCATCTTCGCGAGGAAGTCAGGGTAATACTGACGAACACGGCCAGACTCAGGATCGTAGTAGTGGATCGAGAGATCTCCTTGATTTGACGTGAACATGCCAGTGAAGTAAATCTCGGCCACCTTGCTGCTGCGAATGTATTGCAGGAAGCATTCCCTCTCTGGCTTAGAGTCAAAGCAGTATGTATCAGCATGGAAGCTCTTTTCAACTTGAGCTGGAGTGAAGCCTTGGTATTTCGTAAGGACCAGTTTTTCGTCGGCCGAGAACTCGTAGAAATCGTTGTCCTTTGGCTCTCTGAGCAAGATAACAGGCTTTTCTTCCGTGCGTTTCTCTGAAACGATCTCTTTAAGAGAGTTGAATACCCCTGGAATGACAATATCGTAAAGGACGGCGTTGTAGCGGTTGACACATTCTAAAATCGTTGCGATCCCGTCAACAGATTCACGCAGCACCTTTGAAATAGTCAGACAGGAGATATTCAGATAGCGAGAGATTTCCGCTACTAGCATGAGTTCGCTGAACTGGTAGTTGTCCTGAACGAAGTCAATGTTGTGCTCTTTCAGAGAACTCTCATAGCCAAGGCTGCCCCGATCGTACATGATGCTGGCGTACTTTGACAGATCAGTCTCCTTTAAGTTCAGATTCAGCCTCTCAGGACTCTCACGATCACGCAATGAGTACTCATGCCAGACACGTTTGAGCATGATCTTTCGCGGCGGCGGCACCACTCGTACTCTATATCTGTGCCGTGATTCTGGATTTTTCCTCTTGATGTCCCTGATGTCCATGTTGAAATTCTTGTGCAGCTCGCTGTTCAGTGTCTCATAATTCTCGTGCGAGAGAAACACCGTCGCAGTCTGCTGTTCGTTCGTGATCTGACGCAAGCAGCGCATCGTTGCTTGCAGCACAAAAGTCTTTGATTTGGGGCTGCGGTACATCGCAACACCAAAGAGAGAGCGACAGTTCCAACCCTCTTTGCCTTTTTCAACGAGAATGATGAACTGTTTCTCGTTACCTTCAGAGCCGATTACGTCAAGATCGTTGAAGTTCTTGATGTCTAAGTCCTTGGTATACTTCTCGTCGCCGACGTTTACGAGAATCTTGTCGGTCGGAACATTCAACTCCGCAAGGATTCGTTCAATAGCTGGGCGGACTTCACTCACAGCTTCCTCTACCTTAGCAGCGTAGATAGCGAGCTTCGGTTTAAGGCCCTCATAAGTCTTTCCGCCGTACTTCTCCCAGAAATACATAACGGCTGCTTTCAGAAATTCCTCGCTCTTTACGGCCTCAAAACCTTTCGGATCGGCGTCTTTTAAGTACCCGTTCCAGATGGATTCTCGCAGTCCATAAGCGTAGACGACCTCGGGGAGAAGCTGGTTATTGACATAGGGAGTGCCAGTATAGTTGTAACAAGCCACGATGGACGTACTCTTAGCAAGGATGTTGATCGTGTCGCGTAGACTGGTCTTCTTTCCTCCGCCGGATCGGATCTGTTTTTCAAGATCAGCACCAAAAAGGTGATGAGCCTCATCGACGTAGACTCCAAGCTGACGTAGCCGACAGAGCTTTTTGAAGCGCTGGTTTTCAATCAGGGAGGCATCATCCCACGGGTTTTCTTCATTGTTAGTGTCACCGTATAACGTCGAGAGCAGGTCAGAATTGAAGAGCTGTTCGGCCGGAGTGCCCTCCTTATGTTTTTTCTTCAAGATGATCTTTTGAGTGTTCGAGATGATGATGTTGAAGTTGCTGTCATCAAGTGTTTGCAACAACGTACCAGTATCATCGAGAAAATGAACTCTGATATTCGCGTCAAGCACCTGAGCATACTCAGGTGGCACGACTTTCGTCTTATCGAACGTCACGATCTCTCGCAAAGATTGCAGTACTGTCTTATCTGGCGCGAAGACAAGCGCGTTGTGGCAGAAACGCTTGTCCTTGGGGTATTTATTCGCCAGCAGGAACTCGTAAAAGATACAAGTGGCCATGAGGATAGTCTTCCCCAATCCCATCGTGAGCGCGTAGATGTAGTTGGGGTAAGGCTCACAGTACTTTTTCATCTGCCTAAACAAAGTCTCGGTGTCCAACTCGGTCAGCTCGTCCAACAATCGGGCTTGCTCGGCGTGAATTTTGCGAAGCTGCTTGTTTTGTTCAACTGAGTAATACGATGCATCAGAGAACTTTTCGCGACGATTGCGCCAGTCGTCGAACATTTCGTACATTTGCGGGTTGCCCATGAACTCCTTGATGAAGACGTACATCTCAAGGGCTTCAAACTGGGGTGGACGCAGGAAAGCATGAGGATTGTCCTCTCGATCATTATAAGTCAGAAATTTTCTTGTGAGGTCGTTATAACGCGAGCGGATCTTTCCCCTGTTTGTCTTGTAGTAGTACCAGAGCTGATCACTGAATGAAAATTGGGAATCAAGGACGGTTGCCATTTAGTGAACGACCCCTTCCCATGATTCAGAGAGAACATCGGTGATTTTGACCTTTATGTTTCCGGCGTCTTCGGGAATGTCGTAGATACCTGAAACGATCTGCCCCTTGCCAGGAACGTCCGTTACAGCAGGGTGCATCACAACCCCGTCAAAGTTCCAGTCGATCATGACGGAATCAACGAGCTGTCGCCAGTCGTCTACGGATTCTTTTTGGAGTGAGAGCTTCTGTAACAGATTCATGGGATAGAAATTACGAATAATGAGCTTGCTCCCCTCGCGGACAACTTCGGCCTCAGCCTCGCGTTTGAGCTGTAAGTCTGCCTTGTCGCGAAGAACGTCGAGGATCTGGACATCAATCTTGTATTCATGCAGTTCCTGCTCAAATGCGCCTTTAAGGTCTGGCTCATGCCCCATGCAGACAAGCGTAATGCGCTCTACGGGCTGGTTGGGGTTCTCACTCTTTAGCACGGTGTATCTTTTGTAGGGCAGATTGTCCAGCAGCGGTTTGAGTTCCGCTTTAGTAGCGATCCGATTGACGGGCATGATTTTCACCATGCGTCCATCGAGTTCTCCATCCCAGACATCACCTTTTGGGAACGGCTGAATACCGAGTGCTTGAATTAAGAGTTCACGAGCCTCGACGGGGTTTCTGAAAAACTCGTAGTTGTTGACGTTGTAAACCTCGAAGCCAGTATACTTCACACTTTCTAAATCGTTATCTGTTTCCAATTCTTTAGCGACAGAGAGCAGCCGTTTTGTCGTCGTCTGGATCGCTCCGAGATTGATGTCAGCACCGATAAAACGACGACCGAGCTTCATTGCAACGGCCTGTGTAGTGCCGCTACCCATGAAACAGTCGAAAACGAGATCATGCTGAGTTGTAGATGCACAAATAATTCGTTCAATAAGCGCTTCAGGTTTTTGTGTAGGATAGTTAAGGTCTTCATTTGCTTGTGAGTTCAGTGGTGCTATATCATTCCACAAATTATCAACGGCATCTCCTTTCATCTCATCTAAATATTGAATTTTCTCGGGTCTGCCATTTGATGTAAAACGTATTAATCCATCTTTCATTGCCTGATCTATTCTCTCTTGACTCCAAACCCAATGCATATCTATAGGTGGAGTCAAGAGTAGATCACCAAATCGTTTTGCTTCTCCCTGTCCCCTTTGAAGAAGCGAAACAGTTCTGTATAAGCGGCCGCTGCTATCTTTCTTGTAATGTGTATCAATGTACTTTTTATCAAATTCCTTATAAATTCTGAAGAACTTTGTATGTAATCCCTTACGATACATGAAAATATGATCTGTTACATTTCCAAAACCAGTTGTTTGTGATTTTGTGGTACGAATTTTTTGCCAAATTATTTCGTTCTGAAAGCTGTCACGACCGAAAACCTCATCACAAATTGATCTAATGTGATGAGATTTATGCCAATCGCAGTGGATATAGATACTACCAGTCTCAGCTAATAGTTCACGCATCAAAATCAAACGCTCATAAATAAATTGTAAATACTCGTCGTTTGTCCAAATGTCGCTATACTGCTTTTCCTCAAATGAGGAAATATCGCTTTCTGCGGTGCCCAAGCTCTTAAGGGCAATTTTAGTCTTGTAATCTGCTTTGCTGTCAAACGGTGGGTCAATATAGATAAGATCTACCCTCCCGCGAAAATTACGCAACAGATGGCTCATAACTTGGAGGTTGTCACCCCAGAAGATTTTGTTAATCCAACCGTCCTTCTCCTCGCCGTAGGTCTCACGGAGTTGTGCGGGATAATACTGAGTTGATGTATATGGGTGCTTACCAGTCCAGCGAAGCTCAGGGAATCCCTTGATCGGCTGTCTCTGCTCGAATGAAAAGGTCTGCTGTTCAAGTTGCTCCATCGTGTTCAGCCTCCATCAGTTATCGACTCCGGCAGTAATAGCGGAAGTCACAGTTCTCGCAAATGCGGAAGTTATCTGCGCAGTGTCGGAAATCGCGTTTCATGATCTTTTGGACAGTCGCATCAAAGGTTGCGATTGTCCCTTCTACGGCCGTTGTCGTATACGGGAAGGTAATTGTAGGCACTCCACTTTCTTCCCCCGTATAGTAGACATGCATCTTGCTGACCTTCTGCCCTATCTGCTGCTCGACAAGGTAAGCGTAGATATGTAGTTGTCGCCTGTGTTTTTCGATCCTATCACGGTTCAGCTCCATATCAGGCTTACGCTCGGCCTTAAAATCAACGAGTTCGACTGTGTTGCCTTCGCCTCGGATCAGGTCTATCTTGCCATCAATGATGTAGTCAGGCTTCACAAGCGAAACATCAACCTCGGCCTGCTGAATAGCAGACCAGTCTCCATGCTGCCGATCTACATAACGGAGTACCTGCCGTAAGGCAGCCTCACGCTGTGGCGCTGCCAGATATGAATGTTCCATCCTGGAAAGAGACGCATAATTTGAATCAAGCCAACGACTGACGTTTTCCTCTGTAATCGTGTCCTCTTCATGCCGCAGCGCTGCGTGATGGATGTCCTCAATCGTCTCGTGGACAAGCGTACCGAACAGAAGTGCGTTCGAGCGGACCGGCATGAATTCGAGCTCTTTGTAGAACTTATACTGTAAAGAGCAGTTCTCATAGAGCATGATGTGTGAAGTAAACGAGTACGAGCGTTTCAGGTTCACGTCCTTCACGGTCTTGAAGTCAAACTCCTGAATGTCAAACGCAGGGTTGTCAACTGAGATGAGCTGCTTGTAAGGCCCCTTGAAATACAAACTCGGTGTGCGTTTCTCCTCGTTACAGGTCAGAACCAGAAGATCCTGAGCACGCGAGAACGCCGTGTAATACAGCCTCCAAAAGTCAAAGTACTTGATCTTGTCATAAGGCTCAAAGGCTGGACGCTTGAAGAAATTCTCTTCAATTTGGACCATGATGTCGTTGGTGTTCTTCCTGGGAACGCTCCCGAGAGAGTCAACGATCACAATAGGGAACTCCATTCCCTTCGATTGGTGAATCGTCAGGAAAGAGACACAGCCACTCGGAGCGTACTCGGAATCGTCTTCATACTCACCGATGCCGCCATCAAACAGCAGCCGCAGATACAGGTTAAAGAGCTTTTCAGTGAAGTAGTCGATTCTCCGCTGCCCCTTGTAGTCGTTGCTATTGAGAACGTCGATACGGTGAAGATACTCGAATTTCCCGATAATCTGAGTCAACAGGGCAAGATTTCGTACCGGTCGAACATCGACAATGCCAGCTGAAAGCTCCAGATTAAGGATCGACAAAAATGGTTGGAACTCGAAAAGCTGATAGAGCAAGCCTGAGTAGGCATAATCCGTAGTTCCGTTCAGGTTATAGTGCGCGATACCTCTCGCCCTGAGCCAAGCTCTTAACTCTGCTGCTTCGGGCTTTACGATGAGCTCATTCGCGATTCCAATGCAGCTTTTGTAGTATGCCATGAGATCTTCATTCAGATATTTAAATTTCTTGTTCTCAAAATCCTTGACATACTTCGGGAATAAAAGTAGAAGGAATCCGATTACCAGCTTAATCTCTTGCCGTTGGAAGAACATATCTGAGCGTGGTGAATAGACGTTGATGCCGTTCTTTTCTAGGAACTCTGCGAGCTTGATGACGTGTGGAAGTTTGACAGATTTGAAGAGAAACGCTATCTGGTTATAGTCCTTCAGTTTCCCCGAGGCTTGCAGATGACGAATAAATCCAAGGATCTTAAAGTGCCACTCATCTTCATTTTCATTACTCGACAGTCTGACAACACCCGGACTATGCAGTTTCGTTTTCTGGTGAGGCTGAATCTGCTTGTCATAACGGTATTTCCCCCACGAGAACCTAAACTTTTCACCTTGGGTCGTAGCCATCCAGTTGTTGTAAAAGTCAACGATGTCGCTGTTTGAGCGATAGTTGACCACCAGTGGGATTACGCGACATGCGCCTTTGGGGAACTTTGAAGGAAACTCCAGAATGTTTCTGATCGTTGCGCCACGGAAACGATAAAGACCTTGATCGTCATCTCCAACGACGCAGATATTATTTCTCTCTCCGGCCAGCAGGAATACAATCTGCTCTTGCACGTAGTTCGTGTCCTGGTACTCATCGACCATGATGTGCGAAATTTTCTCACGCAGCTGTTTAAGTACCTGCGGATGCTCAGAAAGGAGTTGATGGGCTTCGACTTGAATTGAAGAGAAGTCCATAAGGTCATTTTCCATCAGCACCTCTCTGTACATTTGGAGAATGTAGCTGAGAGCAACGATGGAACGATCAGAAGAGTTACGGAGGACTTCGGGGGTGACAAGTTCTTCGGATAGGCTATTTACGTAGTCGCAGATTTCCTCTGACTGCCTCCAAGCCCCGGTACTTTTGATCACCAGGTCAAGATCGGGGATTTGACGAAAACGGCTGATGTTCTGGAATACTGTATAGGACTGATCGAACTGATCGAGCACACGGAAATTTTTGTGAAGCCGCGTGTATTCCAGGTGTTCTTTCAAGAACCTAAGACAAATTGAATGGAATGTCCCAATATACATGTCATTGATATTGAGAGAGATCCCTCGTTGAGCTAGTTCATTCGTAATTCGGGTGATGAGTTCTTTAGCTGCCTTCTCGGTAAAAGTAGCGATGAGGATATTCTCGGCCTTTACGCCACACTCTTGGATAAGGTAGATCGCCCTCTGGACGAGAGTATAAGTTTTTCCCGTGCCCGGACCGGCAGTAATGAGTACTGGCCCTTCAGCGGTCATAATCGCACGCTTTTGACCTTCGTTCGTGTTTCCGAAGTCGAACATGTTCCTTCCCTCTCCCCTAAAAGACAGTTTTAAGAAAGTAAGATTTACACCAATCTCAACGAGTGACATTTATAATTTTAGCATAAGGAGAGGCCATAAAAAAAGAGAGAGCAGATAAACTGCCCTCTCAAACGATCAAGCGAACTGTTCGCGCTTCCAGATCATCTTGGCCCCTCTCCCGCCCCCTATAACGGGCTCGGGCAGCTCTCCGCTTTCAACCTTCTTTCTCAGCGTTCCGGGAGAGATGTCCAGCATCTTCATCACGGACTTAGCATCCAGGTAGTTGCTCTGTGGCTTTGCAGCATCTACCTTCTCAGCGATCTTCTCTGCAACTCGGCCGGCAATATCTTCGACCAGTTCCTCATACGTTACGCTTGCCAGCGCAGTCAACGCCGGACCCTGCTTCTGCTCTTTCTCTTTTTCCATACAGCAGCCTCTCTTTCTAACTGATTTGATGTAACAGAACGTTACCATACCCATTCTACATTAGAGGTTTGCGCACTTTTGGCAAACGTTTTCCATAATTTGATCTATCACTATTCTCAGCCCAGAGGTGGATCCTATGAAAAGAAGACAAATACGCCAGAGGCCTAAAAAAATCATCGAAAACCTGCCCGACAGTACACTTCAAGAGTATCTCAGGGCGCTGGTTGACCTGCGTGACAAAAATGAAAACGCGATCTATAAAGTCGATCTGGCCCTGGCAATCATCAAAAGACACCCTAAGGTCAACGTCACCAAGCTGTGCAGCTCGATCATGAACACCGAAAACCTCTTCGACCTTATGGCCGAATACCTCGATGATGAGTTCAAAAAATACGGCTTCAATCTGCATGATTTCTACAACAGTAACCATCGGCAAATTGACTGCCCGTTGCTCCATCACAATCTCCCATGCCCCAATATACGCTTATATTCCCCCGACGAGGGAACTGCGATCCAAAGGGCACTGGCATTTCTGGAGGATGCCGCCAGATACCCGACAAAATCGGCGATCAAAGTTGAAAACCAAAATCTGGGACAGGACCAAGGTAAATCCCAATTTTCCGTTATCACTGATCCTCAATGGATAAAAATGCAGGCTGAGGCTGAACTGGGTACAACTTGGATCGACCAGGTTTACAATGCACTTGGCAATTGTTTCATCAGGAAGGTCATCCTTGACATGGATGAATACGAGGGCGAGGTTAAGAGTTTAGACAGCTCGGACGACGATGACGGCACACTCGATGACAATGACGGCACACTCGATCACGATGACGGCACACTCGATCACGATGACAGCACACTCGATGACGATGACAGCATACTCGATGACGATGACAGCACACTCGATGACAATGACAGCACACTCGATGACAATGACGGCACATACATGGACTTTGACGAACTAAGTAAGAAGTGGAAAGGATGTAATGATGGAGTTTTATGCAGGCAACAACCTCAAAGTATCCAAGACGCGTTAAGTTATGCTTATGATAAGAAAAAATCTGATACAGAGGATAAAACGCTGCCCCCTATATCAGCTAGAGAACATAGAATTAAGATGCAGAAAAAACTTATAAATAAAATAAAAATTGAAAATCTGGTTGATTATCTTGAAAAACGATGTGATTTTGACGCCAGAGATCTCAGATATTGGGGCTATAGTGGAAAACTGCTGAAGAAACTGATAAAAGAATACCTTAACAGTATCGATATTATGGATCCCAATAAACCAGACGACGACACGATTTGCAGACCATTAACAGTGACAGAAAAGGCTCAAGACCCTCTTTACAAGTTCCATCCCCATGACAAAAAAACCTGTCTGCACTTTATCCTGAGCGCTGGGATGTGGGGACAGAAGGTCGAAGATTTTATGCGGGATTCAGGCCACAGCCTGACTCCATACGACTACAACGATCTTGTTGTGAAATTCCTGCTTGACACCTTCACGCCTTCCTCATCCCGAGCTGGACTGAAAAAAATCAATGTATTTCTCCATTTGATCTATTCAGACAAATACCGCACGACCCAGAAAATGACCTTCAAATACCGCAAGACCCAGAAAATTAACTCGCGGAAGAAATTATCCTTGCAAAATAAATTAGTCGAGAGCTTCAAGGCAAATCGATTCTCTCTTGAATGGAACGAGTTTTACGATAAATACGACGAACAGCTCCTTATGGAAAAAATCAAAGATGGCTGTCTGGCTTGAACCGGCAGCCATCTCTGAAAAACAAGGCTACAAACAGTTAAGGGTTGCTCGGTATCGGCCTTCCATCCCTCACTGCGTCCAGGAAATCTGAGTACCACTGGACCATATTTCTCCGCGTGTCCAAAAACTCTGCATGGTTGTACGCTGCGCGGACCTTATTGGTGTCAACATGCGCTAGCTGTCGTTCAATAGCATCCGCCGGCCAGCCATGCTCATTCAGTACAGTACTCGCCATCGACCGAAAACCATGCGATGTCATCGAACCTGCCTCATAGCCAAGTCTCCTGAATGCAGCCTTGAATGAATCCGAACCAATGTGCTTCATGGGATCCCTTGGGGACCAAAGGACATAATCGCTCGATACCCCGTATTGTTTTATCTCGGATAGAAGAGCCAGGACCTGTTTTGACAATGGAACGATGTGAGGTCTGCGCATCTTCATACGCCCGGCGGGAATATGCCATTCCGCCTCTCCTAAATCAAACTCATCCCACTTCGCGGCACGTACTTCGCCAGGTCGGCAGAAGGTGTGAGCACAAAGGAGCAGCCCAAACTTGGCAATGCAGGGAGTGAGAGCTTCGATCCTGCGTAGGAGCTCACCTATTTCCTCGGGCTTGTGGATTGAAGCAAAGTGTGTTACCTTGACAGGCGCAAGTGCACCGCGTAAATCGGGGATAACATCATGGTCGGTATAGCCGCAGGCAACGCCAAATCGAAGGATCATGCTAATCAGCGTTGCCACCGCATGAGCCAGGTCGTTATGTCCCTCTCCTTCTATCCGTCTAAGAAGCTGGAGCACCTGCGGCCCTGTAATTGAACGACACTCGTCCGTGCCGAAAGCCGGGAGGACATACTTATCCAATCGCCTCCGCTGGCGTTCGACATTTCTGCTTTCGGTATTGGGGATACACTTGACCTGCATCCACTCTTCCGCAACCTCTTCAAAAGTCTTCCCCTTGGGTTTCTGGGGCTGCTGTGCTTTCTGGGCTTCGAGCTGTTGGAGCAAATCGTCGCGCTTGCGTCTGGCTTCGTAAAGAGTTACACTTGACACAGTACCAAAATTCTTCTTGACGATGTCTCCTTGCGACATCTTGCTGAACACCCATGACTTGGATCCTGTTGGCTGAACTTCGACGTAAAGGTTGTCTTCAACCTTCACGAGGTACCTTTTGGCTCGTGCTTCAAGACTATCAATCTGTTTTATCGTAAGCATTTCTGAGTTTCCTTTCGATATAAAAAAATTCTCCGGAGTGTTTATATTTTACCCACGGAGAATATGTAGAATGGAAACTCGTTTCCAAAAGAAGGGCATTCAATCTAATATATAACAATGGTGAGGGTAAGAAATTTAAGGAAGACGGAGCATCTTTGACATTACTTGTCAAACAAGGATTATTCTCCAGCCTATTCTCGATAGCGTGCGAGAGTTGTATACTACTGATAGTATAGAGCTGGGAGTCGGCTCCATTTATATTTGTCAATATTGGTCAAAGAAGCGCAAAGCCTTGCAAAATCGGGCTTTGCGCTTTTTTCGTTTTTGCGCATAATGCAAAGAAATACCCCACTTTTACGCAAAATTACTCGCGGAGAGGAGTTTTAAATGCTTGGAGAGTAATTTTTCCTGAAAACCCTGTTTCCACCTACGTCCATACGCGCTATGGAGCAACTTTTCACTTTAGTTATAGTACTTATACCCTTTAATCACCCTCACCTTCACCTCCCTCATCATCGCGACACTGAACAAGTACATGTTGTCCAGAAAAGCGCCAAGGCCAAAGAATCTCTCTGGCCTTACAGTCGTAATGAAGATAGCATCGCTGTTTTCCTCAAGCCGGTTGATAATCTTATGCTTGTTTGCTATCAAGTCAAAAAGCCCCAGTTCCTCACCATTCAGGCACGAACTCAACATGCAGGCTACCTGCTGATACCGCTCTAGCAGCAACTTTTTCAGGTCTTCCTGCGTCAGTGTCATCGTGAGATTTTCATCAAAGAACCGCTCCAGCACCCCAAAGTCGGAAAGCATATATTCGCTTATCTTGGCGGGAAAGAAACAGTCGATGCCCTCGTATCTCAGAGTGTCGTCGTTGTACAGCACGCCCTCGACCCGACCGATCAGCGCTTCATCGGAGATGCCCAGTCCGTCCACGTTCAGAACATAAATCGTGTGGCTCATGTCTTATTTCTCCTTTACGAACCGATCTCTTTCGCGAAATTCATGTCCATAAGGCTCAAACGTGACAGGCTTCCGCATAGCGTTGATTCCGAAGAAGTACCAGTAGAGCCTGAACAGCACTAGGATCAGCATCAGCGTGATGAACACTATGCCCAGCCACTTGCAGATAGAAACAAGTCGGCTCACGGTGTAGCTGCCATCGCTCTGCCATGGCTGACGCTTGTTCTTGGGCAAAGCTTTAAGCCTGCGCACTTCTTGTTCAATTTCTCCAGCAGTAACACCGACCTTCAGAAGCTGCATAGCATAGCGGATAGGAAGTTCATTCCGTATCCAGTTGAGCGTTTCAGCCGAAATCTTTGCAGCAGCATTTCGGGCAGCATTCGGGAGAGAGCTCGCAACCCACGTCAGGGTCATCAGTGCATCTTTGCCTGGGGCATACTGTGACCAAATCGTTTTCGGCAGCACGTCGCTCAGTTCCATCAGATCCTGAGCTGAAGTAATTTCCAGCCAGCCTTTTAACTGATATGGCTCAATGACTGTCAGCAACAGGAGGAACTTCCGAAACTGACCGTCCGGCAGAGTCCTTACGAGTACGCCGAAGCGCTTAATGAATTCCTCGTCGTTCACTTCAATGCCAATCTCGCGTGAGATACATGCCAGCCTCTCAGCAAAGCGAATTGCTTCGTTCTGTGAGAGATGTTCTGTAACGGCAAGTACTGCGCTGTTCTCGGACAGCTCCTTCGCCCTCGCCTGGTCCAGCACGATGTTTGCCTGGGCCTGCTCGAAGGTATCCTGCACAATGTCCTTCATAGTCAGCCAGAACTGCTCGGGGGCCTCATTGGCATACAGATCACAGTATCCCTTTTGAAGTGTCTTTGTCAGCTGATCTTCTGCGTGATACGCCAACTTGAGAAAGTCATAGGTTCCCCAAGCAGTCATGAAGACCCCGAATACAGGCACTGCTGTGGAGATGAGCTTCTTGCCGATCCCCTTGGTCAATGCCTCAAATCCAAGTTTCTGCACAAGGATTGTAACCAGCCGTTCTCTGAAGAAGGTCGTCGTCAGTCCGATGCCAATGGCACTGCCAGAAAGGATTAACCGCGGGTACTTCTTCGAGACTTCGCGGTTAAGCTGTTCGGTCAGTTTTGCGCCGCAGTCTTCAAGAAGGATCGATGAGCTCTGCCTGATAAAAGCTTTCTCAAAGGGACTAATCGCATCCGAAACTGCACTGGCTGCTGCCTTCTGGTAGAACGAGACGAGAAGTTTCTGGAAGTCTTCAGCGAAGGATTCCTCAACAGCCACAAGCAGCCTGTCGTAGTCATCAGAGAATCCGTTGGAAATGTCGGTTTGAATCCTATCGACAACATGGCCCTGATTGAACAGCAGGCGTACTGAACGCGTCCCCCACATGAAATCCTTTGTCTGGTCATGCACAGAGGTCTTTACGATCCTGCCCAGCTTCTTTTCCATGCCTCGGCTTTGCCATGAGGCACGATAGGTCTGAACGAAGGCTGAACGTGTTGCCGCGATGCTACTCTCCAGTGTGAGCGCTTTGGCTTTGGAGGGATACAGGACTGCAACCAAAAGTCCAACTGCAATAATCTTTCCGCAACCGATCATACGTAATCTCCTTTTCATAAAAATGGAGGCTGCTTTGCTCTCGACGTGAGAGTTCAGCAGCCTCTTTCTTTTACGTTATTGCGCAATGGCGTCAAACAGTTCCGCCTGCTCTGTTTCTGCGGGGACTTCTTCGGCAACAAGAGCATTAAGCTGGCCTATAGTACTTGAAGGTGACGCAGCACTTCCGGGCAGGATAGGCACAACTGCCGGCGGTGTACTGTTGAACGTCTCGACCTCATCAGGAGCGTACAAGCCCATGAGAATATCGGGACAGTACAGCCGACCGAAGAACGCCGCTGCACGGTAGCGAATCATCTGCTCTGGCATCGTGCGCCATTTGGAACCGTCTTTCGTGCTCCAGCCTTCCTTTTGCGCCATGTCCATCGTGATCCACGTGCCCAAGAGTTTCTTGCCTGTTGCCCGTTCAAATGCCCAGGCACGGCAGCGCAGCGTGTTTCCTTCGCCTTCGGTTTCATACTGCAACCGCGTGAAGAGTTTCGAGCTGTTGATTGCTGAGACGATGAACTGAGCGCTCCAAGCCGGACGGCCTTTGACGACGTACATCCCCTGCATCACCGCAAGGATGGACATCCCCATACGCCGGCTCATTTCAAGCGCGATGACGCAGTTTGAGAGGTTGCTTTGCCCTTGGAAGTTCAACGGCACAAGACTCGACGAGCATAAGAGATTGCCAATACGCTGGGCCTCAACGAAAGCTGCGTGGTTATCGAACGGAGAGACCGAGCGGACGGACTTAATGACTTCCGTGACTTCGCTTTCGTTTTTCTGCTGTGGCGTTAATGCCGTACTGTTATTGGTCGCCATTTCTTTTTCCTCCTTTCATTACGATACGAGCGCCCAGGTGGGCAGTTGCAGGATCTCGATCTTGGGCGAGTAGCCTACCCAGTAATTGCGATCCAAGCTGTCATTGTAGGCGACCAGCGCTTCGCGATAGAGGTCTCTTCCTTTCTCCACAGCGTCGCTGTCGAGCTGATACAGTGCCACAGCATACGGCGGTTCTTTTTCGACGACGGCGAACAGGAACGCCTGAATCCGTTTTCCGCTGACTTGGCTGAACAGATCCTGATAAAGTGCATTTTGGAGATGGTAGAAATAATCCGCACTGGCCTTGGCAAATGCTTTGGGTGAGGCATCACAGGCTGTCTTGAGGTCAAGGAGCACGCCAAGCTCTTCGTTGTACCAGTCAGGTCTGCATTTGACGAGCGTATGAGGAAACTCGGGCAGACAACCGAAGCAGCTCAGTTCAGGATGACCGCTACTGAGAACAGACGAAATGATTGGGTGCTGCATGAGACTTTCCTTCATCTTCTGCACCGTAGCGATTGCGGCGCTGTCCAAAAGGATCTTGCCGCTCTCGCTATACTGTTTGTAGAGCTCTTTGCCCTCCTTCGTGCGTCGGTCGAGTTTTGGCAATTCCATGTACTCTTCGTCGAAGAGGTCAGGCTGCAAGGTCGCTGTGTGCAGGGCAGAGCCTAGCTGCATTTCGGCAGTTGTCTTGGGGGGAAACAGGATCGAAGCATGATAGTGGGCGGGGCTCCTGAGCATGATTTTCAGGTTCGTACAGCTCAGACCGAGGGCTTGGTGATATAGCTCATTGTCGAGACCGGACACGATTCCGAGTTGTTTCAGTTCGGTGTCGGTCATGTCAAGAATCCGGTCGTTGATGTTGATTTCACTGCTGCTTGCGCTTACGCTGTTTTCCAGTTTTTCGTCCATTTGACGATTCCTCCTTCATTTTTCTCAGCGCTTCGGGGTAGCTGCGCGCATCCCCGCTCCAGATAAGAACGTCATTGTCGTTAATCTCCCATTTTTTGAGAGGCCCTTTACGAAAATCACAATATGGCCGTGCCGTTTTCATCGTCCTCAACGCCCTCGACGACATCTTCGTTTCCAAAGCGCCGCCCGAAAAAACGTTTTCCTCGACCGTGAACGACGGTCACGACGTTTGCCGATCTGCCATCGCAGAGCCCACAGGTTGAACACTGCGTATTTCCTGTTTTCGCGGGACAAAAGATTTCCTCCTTTTTAGCCTGCTCATAATCCGAAATGATCCGGTAGTAGTGCCAGCCGGCCTTTACTGCTTCCTGCGCTTCACGCTCTGTCTCACAACTGGCCTGCAAGGTCTCACGCCAGGGCAAGGCGAAATCCTTTCGCCACTGGTGCGTATAGCCTGTTACTCCCAATGATCCTTGAATCAAAGGCATGGCGAGTTCATACGGCATCGCTGCGGGATCACCAAATGCGCCGAGGCGTACAGCCTTGCGGGACATCAACGACAGGGCCTCTGGATACTCGGAAAGAGACAGATACTCGCCTTTTGCCCAGTTTTGCCAGATGCTTGCTGGTGCCTGATGAAGCAGCACGTAGCAAATGCGGTTCCCTTCCGAATCCTTACGCAGTGGGCAATCTCCACAGACTGATTTGTCTCTGTCCGTATAGAAAGCCTCGACCGGCGGTGTGTCTGCTCTCATGATCCAGACGTGAACCATGTCTCCAGTTTTCCTGTTGAGGCTTGGCCAGATGAGGCCTGTGGCTATGGCTATGATGGGCGCGTTGTCGATGAGGCTTGGGCCTTCATACAGAACGACACCGTTGAAATTGCGCCTCGTCCGCTTCGGACTGATGACCTGGAGTTCTTTTCTCAGGTTGGCAATCTGCCGGTTGAGCTTTTTCAGTTCAGCGCGTATTTCTTTCTGCGTCGCCATCTTCTTCGCCTCCTCTCCGCATAAAAGAAAAGGAGCCTGGCATGAGCCAAGCTCCTTTTTTCACATTTATTCTTCACGCTAGACTGCCGCGGAGACGGGTTCGACGCACTCTGCAATCGCATTGCACCAACGGTAGCCACGATCCATATCCAATACGGTTCTGTTCTGCCAACAGACCTTAGCGATAGCGAGGGCTTCGTCAGCGGCGACTGCCAAGCCGCGCCAATAAACGGGTTTTCTCACTTGGTTGTTTCTGTCCGAGACTGTCCAGCGCTTGAGCAGCCGACCAAGGAGATGTTCCTCTCCGTAAGAGCACTGGGCGGCGACGAGTTTGTTTCTGTAAAGCCGACAATCACGCGCAGCAAGATAGGCGGCTTCCTCCGGGCATTGAGCGGATTCGTAGGCGACCAGTTCCTGTGTCTCTTCACCGGTACGAGCTTTCTGGACGATAAATACCCTGTACTGGTGCGGCTCATCCACAGGCAGATAGTGCATCAGCTGATGGTCTCCCACGTACTCACCGCGGCGGTAGTAATACCAGACATTATCGTTCCCGAGCAGGTACAGATGCCGGACATGGCGGTTCTGCTTGAAGAGCTCCAGAGCGTTGCAGTTCAACACCGGCTGGGTCACTTCTTTCGCTTTGCCGAGCTGGCGACGGTGATAGATCGACGACCACGACGATTCGCCAAGCAAGACCAAATCGCCTTCGTACAACAGGTTCCTGACCTCTTTCTGATCGTAGCCGATGAGGACCTTCCCGATGGCATGAGGGCCTCCATGCAGTGAGCACTCGACAGTCTTGAGCTGATTGCCTCCCACAGGCCGATACGACAGGCACTTCCGTTGTTCATGATACATTCCTCCCACACATAAAAATAGAGCCGTCGGCTCGCATCACTGCGTCCGGCGGCTTGAAATCATCGTTGATGATTTCATTTGAATAATATATATACAAACAGAAAGTTGTCGATTTCAGAAATGCATCAGGCTGCATTGCAGCCCATCATCACAAGCCTTCCGCACTCATTCTCGAAGCTGACCGTGCAAGAGTCACGTCTCTCATATACTGAGCCACAATCCCGAAAAATGACTGTCCGCGATCTATCTTTGTGTCTTTGCATTGGATCCGGTTTAGAATTTTGCCCTTGTGTTCATTCGCGCCTATGCGTTAAAATATTGACAAAATTCAAAACCCGACACGAAGACATAAATTCAAACCCGATACGAAGGCACGAAGACACAAAGACACGAAGGATTTTGAAAAAACGTTTTTCTTTACGCCTCGGCCTTTGTTTTTCTCCTTCGCCTTTCCTTTGATTTTTGCCTTTGGTTTTGCCTTTACTTTTGCCTTTGGTTTTGCCTTTACTTTTGCCTTTGGTTTTGCCTTTACTTTTGCCTTTGGTTTTGCCTTTCGGTTTTGATTTTATTTGTGCCTTTGTGTCTTCGGGTCTTTGTGTTAAAGAATTTGAATTTGCTTTTTGCCTTTGAATTTGGTTTTTGATTTTGACTTTGGTTTTGCCTTTGAACCTGGTTTTAAGGTTTTGCTTTTTAATTCCTAATTACTCATTGTTCATTCCTCATTATCAAAGGAGGCCCGCGCCCCATGAATAATCCGCATCGTTCCCATCTCCGTTCCCGCCGCCGCGCCGCGGCCCTGGCGCTTTCGGCCGCCCTGCTGGCCGCGCTGCCGGCGCGCGCCGAGCCGCTGGTCAGCCGCGATCAGTATACAAATACACAGCGTTCGGGGAATCGGCAATTCCTCCCCGCCGGTTCCTTTGTCGGCGGCGCCGTGTATTACACGAACGGCTCCGTCAGCAGCCCCGATCACGATTATATCGTCCTCACGGGCAACAGCGCCTCTCACGATCAGCGTGCCGCTTTCGGCGGCGCGATCGTCGCCGCGGGAGACTGGGCAGGCAACGGCCTGACCCTCGGCGCGGTGAAAACGAACGACTCCAGCGGCGACATCCTCGTGCAGAGCAACGACGCGGAAAGCAGCAATTTCACGAACTACGATGAGGACCGCACCTATGCCGGCGGCGGCGCGCTCTATTCCGGCGGCGCCGTCACCCTGACGGCCGGCGGCGATCTGACCGCGGCCGGCAACCGCGCGATCGCGCGCGGCAACAAAAAAGGGGTTCTCGCCTTCGGCGGCGCGGTCGCCTCGTGGCAGGGCGGCGTCGCCCTCAGCGCCTCGGGCGACGTCACGATGCGCGCCAACGCCGCCAGCGGCGATTACGATGCCCGGGGCGGCGCGGCGTACGCGAATGGGGACCTTCTCGTCGCCGGCCGCACCGTGACGATCCTCAGCAACGACGCGACGGCGGGCGGGAACGAGGCCGCCGGCGGCGCGCTGTACGCTTCTGGTCGTGAGATTTCCGGCGTCCCGTCCTCCGTGACTGTCTCCGCCGACGGCGCGGTGCTGATCGCCAGCAACGCGGCTTCCAGCGACGCGGACTTTGCCCGCGGCGGCGCGGTGTACGCCGAAGGCGCGGCCCGCGTGTGCGGCGCAGCCGTGACGATCGACGCCAACGAGGCTTCAAGCGGCGGCACCGCCTCCGGCGGCGCGATCTTCTCCTATCGTGGCAGCGTGGCGATCTCGGCGGACGAGATCGCGCTGACGAACAACCGCGCGCGCGGCTCCTCGTACGCCTACGGCGGCGCGGTGTACGCGGGGGCGGATATCGTCGTGGCCGGCCGCGCCGTCGCCATCCTCCGCAACGACGCGACGGCTGACGACGCCAATGGCGGCGCGCTGCGCGCGGCCAACGGCAGCGTCACCGTCGGCGGCGAAACGGCCGAACGCGTCGTCTTCAGCGGCAACCGCGCCGGGCAGGGCGGCGCCGTGTGGGCGGGGCGTGACATCGACGTCACGGCGAAGAACATCGTCGTCGGCACGTCGGCCGACACGTTCTGGTCGGATAACGGCAGCATCGTCATCGACGGCAGTCTCACGGTCGCGCCGGGGGCGAAGTTCGTGGCGAAAAGCGGCACCGTGCAGGTGAAAAACGGCGTCCTCACGCTGACGGGCGTGCCGCACGCCGACGACGCAGCGGCCGCGCAGCTTGCCAGTTTCGCCGGCAGAGATGGTACAGAGCTGAATTACGTTGATCTGTCCATCGTCGGCGCTGAAATCGTCGGCCAGTCGTATGACGTTGCGCTCGCGGGCGTAACTGCTGAAGGTCTTGAACCAAAGCTGGGCAGCGTGAAAAATCCGCGCTATACAGTGACATTGACATGGCAGGACGGAGTGGAAGAGCCGGAGGAGGCTGCGGCAGACGTGGAACTGTATAAGCTCACCGTCTTCGTCGATTCGGCCGATCTGGTCTGGAACGCTGGCGACGGCGCCTGGTACGCCGGCACGGAGAGCGCGCGCAACTGGGTGCACAGCAGCGACACGGGCGTCGAGGACTGGTTCCTGAACGGCGACACGGTGTCCTTCACCGGGCTCGGCACGGGCGACGTGACCGTGAGCGGCGACGTGCGGCCCGCGGCGATGACCGTGACCGGCGGAGCGTACACGTTCAAGCCCGGCGAAAACGGCGGCTCGATCACGACGGGCACGCTCACCGGCGGCGGGAGCAGCACATTCCTGTCGTTCGACGGCGTGCGCGTCTCGGCCAGCGACATCGTGGCGGTGGAGGGCGTTTCCTCCGTCGCCGTGCGGAACGCGAAGCTGAACGCCGGCGGCATAGCCCGCGGCGGCGCGCTGTACGCCAGCGGCGGCATCACGTTGACGGGCGGCTCGATCACGGTGCAGAGCAACGACGTGTCGGGCAACCCCGGACAAGTCGACGGCGGCGCGCTGTACGCTTCTACTGTAACGCTTTCGGGCGACGGCGATGTGGATATCTCGGGCAACACGGCCAGTGGAACAGACTACGCCAGCGGCGGCGTGGTCTATGCAAAAAATGATATCGTTCTGACCGGCGGCACGGTCACTGTGCGGAGCAACCACTTGACGGTTACGAGGTACGCCAGCGACAGCATCTTTGCCTACGGCGGCGCGCTGTACGCCCGTAACAACATCACGCTGACGGGCGGTTCGATCACGGTGCAGAGCAACGACGCGTCGGTTACGATGGATTCGAAAATCTATGTTCGCGGCGGCGCGGTCTATGCCGAATGGGGTAGCGTGACGCTGACGTCCTCGGGCGACATTTCACTTGAAAGCAACGCCGCGACGGTCTCGGGTACATATCACGTCAATGCCTGGGGCGGCGCGGTGTTTGCCGACCACGGCGTGACACTGACGTCCTCGGGCGACATGTCGATTGAAGGCAATGCCGCGACTGTCTCGGGAAATTTTAATGTCTTTGCCTGGGGCGGCGCGATCTATACCAGCATCTTGACGCTGACGTCTGCGGGGAATATGTCGCTTGAAGGCAACGCCGCAACGGCCTCGGGTGATATTGGGGGCGATACTGGGGTCGAAGCCTACGGCGGCGCGGTCTATTCCAACGGGCGCGGCGTGACGCTGACGTCTGCGGGTGGCATGGTGCTTGATCGCAACTCCGTATTGGCCTCGGGCAATGCCTTCGGCGGCGCGATCGCTGCCAATGGCGACGTGAGGCTGACGTCTTCGGGCGATATGGCGTTTGAACACAACGCCGCGACGGCCTCGGGGAATGTCTGCGGCGGCGCGATCTATGCCCAAAGGGGCAGCGTGACGCTGACGTCCTCGGGCGACATGGCGCTTGAAGGCAATGCCGCGACGGCCTCGGGGAATGATAATGCCTATGCCGGCGGCGGCGCGGTGTATGCCGAAACGGGCGTGGTGACGCTTTCGTCGGACGGTGCGGTGCTCGTGTCGAACAACGCGGCCAGCGGCGACGCCACCGCTTACGGCGGCGCTGTTTATACGGCAGCGAACGTCGATATCCGGGGCGCTGAAAAGGTCGAGCTGTCGAACAATTCAGCCCGTGGCGGCAGTGCTGCCTCCGGCGGCGCGCTGTACGCTAGCGACAGCATCGCAGGCAGCATCGCGCTGACGGGCGATGCGATCATCGTGCAGAGCAACGACGCGACGGCATCGGCAGTCGGCAGCGTTGCTGACGGCGGTGCCGTCGGCGGCGCGATCGTCGCCGGTCACTCGCTCACGCTGACAGGCGGCTCGATCACGGTCCAGAACAACAGGGCGGCGGGGACGTCGGCGGGCACGTCGGAGTGGCTCGTCACAGTGCTCGGCGGCGCGCTCAAAAGCGAGAAAGGGAACATGTCACTGACGGCCGCCGGCGGCATCGTGCTGAAAGGCAACGAAGTGACGGCGGTCGGCTCGGGCCCCTATGTCCAAACCGGCGGCGGTGCGATCTATGCGACGGGAGTCAGCGTGACGCTGACGGGCGGCACGATCACCGTGCAGAGCAACAAGGCGACGGCGACGAACACCGGCCAGAATGCCGTCGCCGGCGGCGGAGCGATCGATGCCTATTGCATCGTGAGTTTGGCCTCGTCCGGTGACATCGTACTGAAAGACAACGAAGCGACGGCGACGAGCGTGAACACGGCGGGGTCGGCCGAAGCTCGGGGCGGCGCGATCCGTGCCGTCGAAGGGGACGGGCCGGGGACCGTGACGCTGACCGCGGACGGCGGCATCTCCCTTGAAGGCAACACCGTGACAGCCAGCGGTGGCTCCGAGGCCGATGCTCGGGGCGGCGCGGTCTGGGCCGATGGCGGTGTGACACTGACGGCCACAAACGGCGCGATCACGTTCAGCGGCAACAAGGCTAACGCCAGCGAAGGTGATGCGTCCGGCGGCGCGGTCTACGCTTCCGGCGACATCACGCTGTCGGGGGCTTCCATCTCCGTGCAGAACAACAAGGCCGAAAGCACCTCCGACAATGTCGGCGGCGGCGCGATCTACTCCAGCTACAGCTCTGTGCGCCTGACCGCTGACGGCCCGATCACGTTCAGCGGCAACATCGCCAGCGGGAGCGTAGTGGCCGAAGGCGGCGCGATCGAAGCCGCCGGAGACGTGTCGCTGATGTCCGGCGGTACGATCAAGTTCAGCGGCAATAAGGCCGTCAGCACCGGTGAAGGAATGGGCGGCGCGATCGTTGCACGGCAGAATTTGATTCTGTCTGCCGACACAGGGATCGAGTTGAGCGGCAACATCGCCAGCGGGAACGTAATGGCCAGCGGCGGCGCGGTCAATGCCGTTGGAGACGTGTCGCTGTTGTCCGGCGGCACGATCACGGTGAGCGGCAACAGCGCCGGCGGCACGTCGAACAGCGGCGGAGCAGCGGGTGCCGGAGCGATTTACGCGAGGGACAATCTGACGCTGACCGCCGGCAGCACGATCGAGGTGAGCGGCAACAGGGCGGAAGGTAGCTTTTTTGGGGGCGACGGCGACAAAGACAAAAAGGGCGGCGGCGCGCTGTACGCTCTTTCCGAGGATATCAGGCTGACGGGCGGCGCGATCATCGTGCAGAGCAACGACGCGGTGAACTGGAGCGGCGATGTCGACGGCGGCGCGATCGCCGCAGTCGGCGGCTCGGTGACGCTCTCGGCCGACGGCGACGTGCTCGTGAGGGGCAATACGGCCAGCGGCGAAATTGCCGGCGGCGGCGCGGTGTACGCTGGCGGCATCTCCGGCGACATCACGCTGTCGGGCGGCACGATCGTCGTGCAGGACAACGCCGCTTCCGCTTCCGAGGACTACGCGTATAACCCGGGCGACGGGAGTTATATACCTCCCCAGAACCACGGGATTGCCACGGGAGGCGCTCTGTACGCCAGCCGCGACATCACGCTGACGGGCGGCGGGATCGTCGTGCAGAGCAACGACGTCTCCGGACTGATGGCCTATGGCGGCGCGATGTACGCCAAAGGCGACATCGTCGTGAAGGGCAGTTCGATCGCCGTGCAGAGCAACGATGTCAAAGGCACGGTCGTTGCCTCCGGCGGCGCGGTCGCGGCCTGGGGCGACGTGACGCTGACGTCGTCGGGCGACATGGCGCTGACGGGCAACAAAGTGGAGCTCGTCAAAGCTGACACTGGGTCCTCCTTTGCCATTGCGATTGCCAACGGCGGCGCGATCTACATGACTGGCAGTGGTAAAAATGTGACGCTGACGTCGTCGGGGAACATGAAGATCGAAAGCAACGAGGCGGCGGCCAGAGCCGAAACAAACGATGAAGGCTTCATCGATATCAGAGCCTCCGGCGGCGCGGTCTGGGCTGACGACGACGTGACGCTGATCGCCTCGGGCGACATGGAGATCAAAGGCAACACGGCGGCAGCGACGGCGACAGACATCGGCAACGGCTATGCCAATGCCTATGCCTATGGCGGCGCGATCCACACTGAAGAGGGCGGTGTGACGCTGACCGCGGACGGCGGCATCTCCCTTGAAGGCAACACCGTGACAGCCAGCGGCGGCTCCAAGGCCGATGCCAAGGGCGGCGCGATCTGGGCCGGCGTGGCCCAATCAACGCCGGACGTGACGCTGACGGGCGCTTCGATCGACGTGCGCAACAACGCCGCGACCGCGGCAGGCGAAAGCAGATCTGCTGAAGCCTGCGGCGGCGCGATCGGGGCCAATGGCGGCGTGAGCCTGACGGCCACAAACGGAGCGATCACGTTCAGCGGCAACAGCGTTACGGCCACGGGCAATGGATATGTTAAAGCCCGCGGCGGCGCGGTGTGGGCCGAAGGCGGCATCAGCCTGACGGCCAAGGACGTCTTCGTGAAGACGCCGACCGACACGTTCTGGTCGGAGAACGACAGCGTCACGATCACCGGCAGCCTCACGGCCGCGCCGGGGGCGTCGTTCGCGGCGCAAGCGGGCACGGTGAAGGTGAGCGGCGGCGCGCTGACGCTGACGGGCGTGGAGCACGCCGATGACGTAAAGGCAAGCGAGCTGACGGGCTTTGCCGGCCACAGCGTGACGCTTGATTACACCGACCTGTCGATCGCCGGCGCAGAGGCGGTCGGACGGTCGTACGACTTTGCTGTCGTCGGCATTGCCGCGCAGGGCGGCGCGCTGAACCTCGGCATGGTCAAAAACCCGCGCTATACCGTGACCAGCACCGACCTGAACGGCGGGCTCGAAGGCGAGCTGGCCGCTCTTGGCGATGGCTATGAGAGCACAAAGCTGACCGCCTTCGTCGCCTCGGCCGACCTCGTCTGGAACGCCGGCAGCGATACGTGGTACGCCGGCACGGCCGCCGCGCGCAACTGGGTGCACAGCAGCGAGACGTCGGTCGCGGACTGGTTCCTCAACGGTCCCGTGGCCGAGGACGAGCTCCCGGATTTCGGCGACTCGGTGACGTTTACCGGGGAGAAGTCCGGCACGGTGACGGTGAGCGGCGAAGTGGCGCCCTTCATGATGACCGTGACGGGCGGCGAGTACGCGTTCGTCGGCGGCGGGGACGGCATGATCCGGGCGGGAACGGTCCGCGTCGGCGGGAACGCGTCGGTCGCGCTGGACGTCCCGCTGATGACCAGCACTTCGTACGAGCAGACCGACGGCAGGCTGACCGTGGATAAAGGTGCCGCGATCGTTGCCGTTGACAATATCCTCGTGAACGGCACGCTGAACGCGGCGCCCGGCACCGGATTGATCGCCGTCAATGTGGATGACAGCGAAACCGGCGTCGTCCGTGTCGGCGGCGGCGAGCTGCAGCTGGCCGCCGTAGAATACAGCGTCGCTACGGAGCCGGAGCAGCTGGTGACCTTTATCGGACGGACGGTCGATCTCAGCGGCGCGACGCTGAAGCTTGACCTGCCTGAGGCGCTGGCAAACAAAGCGGGCGAGAAATCGGCCGACTTTGCCGTCGTGGTCACCGCCCTCGACGGAACTCTCCTGTTGCCGAAGGCGGACAACTACCGCAACGGCACGATCGTCAGCGGCGACGTCCATCCCTCCGACGGCACTATCGATCTCCCCGTCGGTGCGATCGCGGTTTACGAGGATGGGGAGGAGCTCCCGGACGGCAAGGACGAGGACGATTTACCCTCGGTAGACATACGGAAGCTGACGCTGGTATGGAAGCCCGTGTCGCTGACGTGGAAGGGCGGCGTCGACGGCACGTGGGTGAGCCTGGGCGACGTGAAGGGCTGGACGAACGACGACACGAAGAGCGACGACGTGTTCTATCAGGGCGATCACGTGACGTTCGCCGCGAACGGGGCGCTTGAAAAGGTGTCGCTGTCCGGCGATATCGTCGCCGGATCGATGACCGTGGACGGCAATTATCGCTTTGAGGGCGGCGACGGCCTGACAGTCGGCGAACTGTCAGTGACCGGCGGCAATGCGGAGTTCGCGCGCGCGGTGACGGCAGAAAAGGCCGCGCTGAGCGGCGGCACGCTGTCGCTGCAGGAGCCCCTTACCGTGGCCGGCGCCTTCACCCAGGACGGCGGCACGCTGAAGCTGGACGCTGCCGCGGCTGAAAACGCTGCTTTGCTGAACGGCAGCGGCACGGCCAAACTGACCGTGACGGACGGCGCGCTCGCGATCGAGGGCGTCGGCAAGATCGAAAAGGGCGCCAGCAAGTCCTACAAGGTAGCCGAAAACTTCGCCGCGGCCTCGCTGTGGTGGGGCGACGGCGCGATCATGACCGACGCAACAGGAATGCGCGTGACCTCCGTCGGACAGCCCACGGATGACAACACCGGCTTTGCCGTGACCGTCTCGTCGCTGGGCAACATTCCGCTGATCTGGAACGGCGGCAGCACCGCCTGGACGGAGAACGACGGCAAGAAGAACTGGCTCGTCGACGCCGACGGCACGACCGACGACTACTGGAACGGCGACAGCGTCACCTTCACCGCCAGGAACGCCGGCACCGTGACCCTGAGCGGCGACCTCAACCCGGCGGCGATGACCGTGACCGGCGGCGAGTACACCTTTGAAGGCGACAGAAAACTGAACGTGTCCGACAGCCTGACCGTGAGCGGCGGCGACGTCCGCTTTGCCCGCGAGATCAGCGCGTACAAGGGCGTCCTCTCCGGCACGGGAACGAAACTGACGCTCGAACAGACGCTGCGTCTCACCGGCGCATTCGTGCAGAACGGCGGCACCCTGATCGTCGACCTCGGCCGGCTGAACGGCGCGGCCGCGCTGTCCGGTGAAGGGAAGGCCGAGCTGAAGATCGAAAGCGGCGCGCTCGAGCTGATCGGCGACACGGCGACCCCCGAGGGCAACACCTACACGATCGCGAGCGGCTTCGGCGGCATCGCCAAAGTCTGGGCCGATGACAAAGTGAGCGGACAGGCCGAAGGCAGGAACGTGCAGTACGCCGTGTTCAGCGACGACACCAGCGTGCGCGTGTCCGTGACCTGCGACGAGGAGCCGAAGCCCGAGCCGAAGCCGCAGCCCGACCCCGAACCGAAACCTCAGCCCCGTCCTGTTGATCCTGATCCCAAACCTGAACCTGTCATCATAAGCTCCGGGGTCGGAGGCCTCGCAGGTCAGGCCGCCGGCCAGGCGCTTCACAGCGCCATGAACGTCGGCGCATCGCTCCAGAACCGCGGCGCGGAACTGCTGAACGCGCCCGTCAACATCATGAACTACGCCAACGGCTTCCTGCCGCTTGAGAAGGGCAAGATCGGCGGCGTCTGGGCGAGCACATGGTACAGCCATGCGCGGATCGACCACGCCACCGCCGACATGACCTTCAAGAACTACGGAGTCACCATCGGCGCCGACAAACAGTTCGGCACCGGCGTCGCCGGCATCGCCATCAACCTCGGCAAGACCGAAGGCCGCGGCCGCGGCGAATTTGAAGGCAGCGACAGCGACGGCAAGCACATCGGCGTCAGCCTGTACGGAGCCAAGGCCATCGGCAAGGGCAACGTCACCCTGACCGGCGACATCGGCTATAACTGGCACAGCGACGACTACGACAGCACCGACGGCGGCGACTACTACCGCGCCCGCAAGGCGAAGAGCCGCGTCTTTACCGTCGGCGGCACCGCGTGGTGGAACCTCCGCAACACCGGCCGGGTGAACGTCAAGCCGTTCGTCGGCCTGCGTTACAGCCACTTCAACATGGACGACATGACCGTGAAGAAGAACGGCAGCGACTGGGCGACCGTCGGCGGCGAGAGCGTCAGCCAGTGGACCGTGCCGATCGGCGTGAAGTTCGACTGGACGCCCGTGACCACGAAGAAGGGCTGGAAGGTCAAGCCCACAGCCGAACTGGCGTACGTGTACGCCGGCGGCGACCGGGCCATGACAGTCCGCGAGACCCAGCTCTCCGGCGGCAGCGCCACGAGAAGCACGCAGATGCTGACCGACAAGAACAACTTCCGCGCCAGCCTTGGATTGGACGCCAAGCGCAACAACCTCACCATCGGCGTCGGCGTGAACGCCCTGCTGAGCAGCGGCCAGAAGGACGTGGCAGTCAATGCGACGCTGAGATGGGACCTGTAAAAGCCGTCTTCAGTTCATCAACAGGAACAACTGATCCGGTGAAATGAAAATGCAATAAAAAGAGGCTGTCCCGCTTTGTACGGGGCAGCCTCTTTACCAACTGGTCGGGACGATTCGTTACTCGTACACAGATCTTTCTTTATTTATGCAGCTCCGGCTAGCAGCCCCTCCAGCAGCTCCTCACTAACATGGAACACAGTGCTCTCTTCATCACACCCGGCCCTCAGCACCTTCTTGAAAATGAGCATGAGGCACGCCTTCGGTGAAATCACAATCGTGTACTGAACTCCGTTGTTTATAAGACCTCTCGCAACCAGATTATGTGCAAATCAAAAAGAAAAGCCGCCAGAACACGAGGCTGCGTCCGGCGGCTCTTGAAATCATCTTTTATGATTTCATTTTAAGAATATATATACAAGTCAAAAGACAAAATCGCAATTCTTTCAAAATATTATTCCACTCCTCTTGACGTTTTAGAGTGAGTATATATAATTGAAAACACAGAAGTTGATCTATTTTTTAATTTTCCTTTATTATTGTTGTTTAGGCAGGAGGAGAGAAATGTATCTGGCTCGTTTGACATCAAGTGAATTCAAGTCTGTCGCTGGTCCTGAACTTACAGCACTGATTCCTCTGGGCAGCACTGAACAGCACGGCTCCATCGGTCCGCTGGGGACCGACTTCACCATTCCCGAAGAGCTGTGCCGGGAAGCGGAGAAGTGTGATTCCGAGGGGCTTGTCGTCCTGCCGACCGTTCCCTACGGCGTGTGTCCGTACCACACGGGCTTTGCCGGCACGATCGACATCGGCATCCCCACGCTTCAGGCGCTTCTGACCGGCATCGTCAGGTGCATGATGAACGCCGGCATCCGCCGCTTTGCCTTTGTCAACGGGCACGGCGGCAACGATCCCGCTATCGAAGGCGCCTGCGCCTACGCCTATGAGCACGGCGGCCTCGGCGCCATCGTCGACTGGTGGATGGTCGTCCGCGAACTGAATCCTGCATGGGGCGGCGGTCATGGTGGTGCGCAAGAGGCTTCCGTGATGATGGCGCTGCACCCTGACTGGGTAAATAAAGATAAAAACTTTGTGCCCGAAGAGATTTACAGTCTAAGTCCGGAACTTAAGAGCACTTACGGCTCTGCCACGACGTTCCGTGGTGCAACTGTCAAGATCATGCGTCCAACGGAAACCTTCACTAAAACAGGCACATTCGGCGGCAGCAATGATAGTTGTGGTCTTGCAGACGCAGCCCGCGGACGCGAAATATTCGACGGTATGCTGCAATGGTTGATTGCTTTCCTTGCTGAGTTTTCCAAAGCACCGCTTGGAAAATAGTCTTTTCATTCGGCATCACCAAATCAGCAATTCTTACTGCAGAGAGAGGGGGCATCGTTCATAGTAGGTAACAAGGATCGCGTATTAGTCGCTATATGCGAAATGAGCTCGTATGAAGTCCGTTGTGTGAAATAGAAAGGTGATGAAATTATGCATATTTTTAGTAATAAGTTTGAAATGACATGGGCGGCCATCTTCGTCGGACTTTTTGTCCTGATCATGATGCCATTCTCGTTTTACTATTCGGAGACCTACATTCCGGGTCCTTGGGGAATCCCAACTTACGTTTTCGGCTGGTTGATCCACGCCGTCGTCGTTTTCGTTCTCATCCTCATCTTCGCGGCCCAGGCGCTGAGCCGTCCGGAATACCACGATTATGACAAGGAAAGGGAGGAATAATTATGAACACCGTTGCTGAGATGATCAAACCCATTCCCGGACCGTTTTTCGCCGTCCTCATCGGGTACTTCGTCCTGATGGCCATTATCGGCTACGTGTCCTCCAAACAGACCAACAACCTGAAGGACTTCTTCGTCATGAGCGGCAAGGCGGGCGCCATCGTCGCGGGCTTTGCCTACTTCTCGACGCAGTACAGCATGAGTACCTTCATGGGCTGCCCCGCCAGCTGCTACAAGGCCGGCTTCTCCGGGCTGTCCATCACGGTGCCCGGCGTTGCCTTCTCCATCATTCTGCCGGCCATCTTCGTGGGCCGCAAACTGATGCAGCTGGGCCACAGGAACGGTTTCCTGACGCTGGCCGACTACATCGCCGACCGCTATGAGTCCAAGGGGTTGCGCACCATGCAGGCCCTGCTGATGATCCTGTTCCTGATCCCCATGATGGGTGCCCAGACCATCGGCGCCGGCCTCATCCTCCGCACTTACACAGGCCTGCCTGAGTGGGTGGGCATCGTCGCCATGGGCGTCATCGTAATCCTCTACTGCATGACCGGCGGTATCCGCGGCGCCATGCTGACGGACGTTATCCAGGGCGGCCTGATGGTGGCCACGGCTGTGGTCACGTTCGTCGTATCCGTGAAGCTGGGCGGCGGCATGGAAGCCATCACCAGCAAGCTGATGGAGATGAACCCTGAATACCTGACGCACCCCGGCGTCGGCAAGCTGTACGGCTACCGCAACTATGTGTCGCAGATCCTTCTGTGGAGCTTCTTCTCGATCGGACAGCCGGCTCTGTGCACCAAGTTCTTCACGATGAAGAACCACAAGGTTCTGTTCAAGGCCGTCATCCTCGGCTCGCTCGGCATGTGGGTCGCCGCGACGCTCATCGAGTGGTCCGGCACGAACGCCATCGTTTCGATCGCCGGCCTTAAGGGCAAGGACATCGACTTCGTGGTACCGCTCGTCCTTCAGCGCGCCGTCTCCCCCGTCATCTCTTCGTTGCTCATCGCCGGGATCATGGCCGCCGGCATGTCGTCCATCGACAGCTACCTGATTAGCTCCACCGGCGCCATCACGCGCGACATCTATCAGTCCATCGTCAATCCCCAGGCCACGGATAAGGACGTTCTGCGCCTGTCCCGCTGGGTGACCGTGATCGTCGGCTGCATCGCCATCTTCTTCGGTATTTCCCGTCCGGCCGCTATCTTCGACATTATCCTATTCTCCTACGGCGGACTCGGCATCTGGGCCACCCCGATGCTGTGGGGCATCTACTGGAAGGGCGCGACGAAGCTCGGCGCGTATGCCGGCGTCCTCGTCGGCGAAGCCGTATACCTCTACATCACGCTGGCTGCCAAACAGTTTGCCTTCGGCTTCCATCCCCTGATCCCCGCCTGGATCGTCTCCATGGTTGCCATGTGGATCGTCAGCCTTGTCACGCCGAAGCTCTCGAAGGAGACCATCGCGCGTCATTTCGCCGCCTAAGCGAAAGTCAGGCCGACTGTTATGATCACGACAAACGAAAAGAGCCTCCTGGCGCAGCTTGACGCGCAGGAGATCTACGACCACGTCGCCGCCGTCGCTAGGTTCGACCGCCGCAGCGGCCGCCCCGAGGAACGCCGCTCGGTCGATCTGCTGACCGATATCCTCACGAAAGCCGGCGCCAGGTTCCGTCTAAACGAATACCCCGCTTGGCTGAGTGACCCCGTGCAGGGCCACCTGCGCATGGACGGCAAGGAGCTGTACTGCAAGACCTGGAGCTTCTGCGCCAGCACGAACGGCGTCCTGAAAGCGCCGGCAGTGTTCGTCGAGGCGAAAGACCTAGCCCGCAACCCGCTCGACCTGATGGGCCGCCGTCTGGATCCTCACGAGCAGGACCTAGCGGGCAAGATCGTCGTCACGCTCACCTCCGGCCCCGTACCACTGATGAACGCTGCCGACCGCGGCGCCGTCGGCATCGTCTCCTGCTGGGAGCACGGCGATGAAAAACTGGTACACGAGAGCAACGTGAACATGATCTGGGGCCAGCCCGATCCCGCGGAAACGGGGCTCTACAACCATCTGCCGGTGGTCGGTATGAACTACGCCGACGGCCGTGCCCTGATCGAGAAGGTCAAGCAGGGCGGCGTAGTGCTTGAGATGGAGACCAAAGTGGAAGACCGCCAGTGGACGCTGCCGGTGCTGGAGGCCGTCATCGAGGGCGACAGTGACGACTACATCCTCCTCGGCAACCACCTTGACAGCTGGTTCTACGGCGCTTGCGACAACGGCACGGGCAACGCCATCGCCCTGGCCATGGCCAAGCTCTTCGCCCAGGCCAAAGGGCTGAAGCGCGGCCTGAAGATCTGCTGGTGGTCGGGCCATTCCAACGGCCGTTATGCCGGCTCGGAGGCCTATGTGCGCCAGAACTACCGCAGCCTGCGCGACCACTGCCTTGCCCTGTGCAACACCGACCTGCCGGGACAGCGGGGCTCGACCGATTTCGGCCGCAGCTCTTCGACTCCCGATCTGGAACCGCTTTACGCGGGCGTCGTCGCCGACATCACAGAGCAGAAACTGCGCCACGGCGCGTATGTGACCGGCTGGGACATGACACTGAAAAACATCGGCGTGTCGTCGTGCATGAGTTGGTCCTCCACGCCGCCGGACGGTTCCCCCGTAGCCACAGGCGCCCAGCTGGTGGGCGGTTTCATGACGCGCTGGTGGCACACCGAGGACGACGTGATGGAGTACGTCGACAAGGACGTCCTGCTGACGGACGCGAAAGTCTACGCGCTGTCGATCAACCGACTCCTGACGGCCGACAACTTCCTCAATCCGGCCGCGACGCTGGACGAGGTGCAAAACGAACTGAAAGCCTACGCCTGTGCGGAAGAGTTGAGAGCCGCGCTGAGTGCCGTCCGTCCCGACATCACCGCCGACCGTGATCCGAAGTCGCTGCTGCGGCGCACCCGCCTTCTGAACAAAATGCTGTACGCGTTCAAGGGCGCGCACGAGCAGGACTGGGCGATGGGGCTGCACTACGTGCCGGGCCTCTGGCTGGCTGAGAACGCCCATCCGGCCAATGACCGCGAGAAGCTGATGGTCGCCGCGTTCCGCGAGCGCCAAATTAACCGTCTTTGGGATTTGGTCGATCAACTGTAAGTACGTATTTAAGGAAGTAGTTATTTACAAGAAACAGCTATTTAACTGTACTCTTTAAAGACAAAGGTGAGGCTGTCTCATAAACTCATTCGTTGGATGAGCAAGAGACAGCCTCATTTGTTCGTAACCAGAAAGATGCGACTTTATTTTGGTCAATCATCAAGCACTCCCCCTGTCCTTCGCTCTTATCTATACATGAATCATATCATATGAAATGCCTTTCCGACAGCCTTTCCCCTACGCTGCTCCAGCCAGCAGCCCTTCCAGCAACTCTTCGCCAACATGAAACACCGTGCTGTCCTCGTCACACCCAGCTCTCAGCACCTTTTTGAAGATGAGCATCAGGCACGCCTTGGGCGAAATGACGTTTAGATCCTGCACGTACCGTCTGTAGGTATCCTACAAGTCCTTCCTTGTAGAAATGCGCTAATCACAAAGAAAAGTCCCGTCAGGCAAGAGCCCAGCGGGACTTTATTGTAGTGTTAGCTAACGCTCAAGCGGGAGGCAAGTTCTTTAAAATCCTCTTCGGTGAGATTGAAATAGATCATCCGCTCCTACAGCATCGCGTTCTGAAGCTCTGCGAGAAATGGCAGCCGCAAACACTGACACCTAAGTTATCTCACGGCCTCTTAATGAGCCACGTCACCACGCCCCGCATGTCCTGCGAGGGGACGCCTGGTTTTGTAGCTCTCTGTAAGCTGAAACCTTTCTCTGTCGCCATGAGCATGACTGAACCTTCAACAGGCACCGCAGCACGGTCTCAACGAGCACGCCATACTTTTCAAGATTCATGATGAAAGTGCTCGCTGGTCTTGTTATGAGACGCCGTGCCAAAACTGCACTTACGTTTCTTTCGATGATATTATTTGGGGTCAACTGCACTTTCATAGATTTTCACTCCTTGCGTTATTAAATACAAACTGAATGACATACCAATAGTATATCATATTATTTTCTGCTGTCTATTAATCAGACGCAACATACAGAGTACATCGCTATTGATATTGTTGCTATTTGCTGTCAACATCGTGTCACTTTTTTCGTACCAGCATGTATAATGAACACGCATAACACCTAAGAGGAGGGGCAACGTGTGAAGCGTATCGACCTCACCGGCCAGCGTTTTGGTCGTCTTGTTGTACTGAACGAAGCCGGAAAAAACAGTCACAGGGAGATCGTTTGGCGTTGTCGCTGTGACTGCGGCAAAGAAATTGAGGTATCCGGCACCAGTCTTAGAAACGGACATACCAGTTCATGCGGCTGTTTGCGGTCTGACAATGGCAAGAAGCGCTCTGGTAATACCGGGAGAAGCGCCAAGGAGCTCACGGGTAAACGGTTCGGCCGCCTGACAGTTCTCGAACGGGTTGGCTCCTTAGATGGACATGCACTCTGGCACTGCCGCTGTGATTGCGGAAAAGAAGTAGATGTCACATCGCTCCAGCTAATTCACGGTTACTCGAAAAGCTGTGGGTGTCTTAAACGGGAAAACGGTCAGAAGAGCATCCTCACGATAAGTGCTGCTGCGCATCGTGATGGCACAAACGCCCACATTGCCTCAAAGAAGACGAAGAGCCCCTTTGGTGTGAAAGGCATCAGCCGGCACAATAGTCCTACCAGGCCCTATGATGTGAAGCTGGTTCTTCACGGGAAAGTCTTGTTCAGGAAGACCTTTGCAACGCTTGAAGAAGCAATCGTTGCCCGTAAGGCTGCTGAGGAACAGTACCTCAAGCCGCTCCTAGAAAAGTGGAAGATCGAGGACGAGAAGCGGGGCAAAGAGCCCAGACACAGCAATGACAAATTGTGATTTCGATAAGGAGCCACTATGACTATCCCATGGAAAGACGATTATTGCATTAAAGTCAGAGTTGAAGGCCGTGCCGTAGTCATTTCGGCCAATAAGAACGGTCTGCTTTCCCTGGCTGCGCAGCTGACATCGCTAGCTGAAGCACAGCCAGGAAGTCACATCTATTATGACGAATTCAATTCGCTCGAAGAAGGTTCGGCTGAAATGATCATCGAACATATCGCTCTTTTAAGGTGAACACAAAACGAAACAGAGGCCGCCCCGATTAAGCGAGGCGACCTCTGTTGTTTAAAAATGAGCCAACGAATTTTTTATGCTGCTCCAGCCAACAGCCCCTCCAGCAACTCCTCGCCAACGTGGAACACGGCGCTCTCCTCATCACACCCCGCTCTAAGCACCTTTTTGAAGATCAGCATCAGGCACGCTTTCGGAGAAATCACAATCATGTCCTACACGCCGCAATTATCGTTTAACTTGGAGCGGAATGTGTTTCTGAAATCAAAAATGTAGCAGTTTGATCTAATTACTGCTCAAGGGTACACAGTCTCTTAGCGCTGCTCAGACTATCAGACTTATCATACACACAAAATCACAGAATTATAGAGGCTGACTCACTTGGTGGGCCAGCCTCTATGTATTATCATTCAGCAAAAACTGAATTTATTTTTACCCCTTGACAAATTCTAAATCATGATTTAGAATCCAGCCACTTGGTTCACAGAAACAGAATTTTATGAACTAATTTTTAGGAGCTGAATTGGTATGGGTGTGAAAAACGCAAACGATTATCATCACGTGCTGAAGTACTTTCCACCAATCCCCGAGCCTGCCTTCGAGACACCGGAAGCGATGGAGCTGGCATGGGGTGAGATGTGGGGATGCAACAGCGAGGTCGGGAAACTGAAAAAGGTCCTGGTCCATCGTCCGGGAACGGAGATGAATGTCATCACGATGGACAAGTGGGACGACGAGATCGGCGCTATTGCTCCGGCTGACAGAAGCTGGTACTGGCGATGTGACCACTCTCCGTCGCTGGAAAGAATGCAGCAACAGCATGACGCGTTCACAGCGCTGATGAAGGCCAACGGTGTAGAAGTGATCGAAATGCAGTACGTACCACTCGATCACGGCACACAGTATGTGAACTGCCGTGACATGGGAATGGCAGTTCCTGGCGGTCTGATTGTCAGCCGCATGGGCCCGAAGATGCGTCGAGGCGAAGAACAAGTTCTCACGCGCAACGCTGCCGCGCTGGGGATGCCGATCCTGCGCACGATCAATGGAACAGGAACTTTGGAGGGCGGCAACTTTGCCTTCATCGACCCAAGGCATGTCGCGGTTGGATATTCGCAGCGCACGAACCTTGAGGGCATTCGTCAGCTCAAAGAAGTTCTTGAGCCAATGGGCATTGACGTAACGGTCGTACCAATGACAGGCTATGCGCTGCATCTTGACGGCGGTTTTACGATGGTAGATGCCGACAAGGCGCTCGTCAACGTGACGAAACTGCCGTATTTCTTCCTCGAAAAGCTGAAAGAGCTGAAGATTGAGTGCATCGATGTGCATCCCGATGACGACTGGTTCGCCTGCAACTGTCTTCAGCTGGCCCCTGGAAAGATCGTTATGGTAAATGGCACCGACCGCACCGCCGAGCGATTGGAAAAGCACGGCGTGACGGTGTTACACGTCGATTACGACGAGATTATGAATGGCGGCGGTGCTTTGCACTGCACAACACTGCCCCTGGAACGTGAATACCTGTAAATCATTCTGTTTTTATTCCTGCAAGGAGGATATTATTATGATGAATCTGAAGAAACTTGTTTCAGTTTTTGCGCTTATGGCTCTCTGTGCTTCATCCGCCCTCGCCGCCAAGCCGCTGGAAGGCAAAAAGCTGGTCATGGCGACCAGCCCGACGTTCCCGCCATTTGAGTTTGCGGACCTCGATCCGAATACGGGTAATGAAAAGATTATGGGATTCGATATCGACATGGTTGATGCCATCGCCGAGAAGCTGGGTTTTACCTACACGATCGTGCACACCAACTTTCAGGGTCTGCTCGGCGAACTTAGCAGTGGTCGCGTTGATTTCGTAATTTCGGGCATGAGTCCTACCGAAGAACGTAAAAAGACCGTCGATTTTTCTATTCCTTACTACTACTGCCAGACTGCCGTACTCCAGACAAAGAACGCTGGTGTGTATGACGTGGCAACCATGAAGGGCAAGCCAATCGCCGCTGCTTTCGGTACTGAATATCACAAATTTGCAGCCGCTGCGGGTGCAGATATTCACGCGCTTGATACTGACGCGATCTGCCTTCAGGAGCTGCTCGCAGGACGAGTTGTGGGACTGATGCTGGACGCAGCTTCTGCTTCCGCACGCCAGAAGAAATATCCTGATGCTCAGCTCGTCTTCCACGTTATTCCGCAGAAAGATCTCGATGCTATGAGAAGCGCAGCCGTGTCGGACTGCTTCGCTTGCGTGTTCCCCAAGGGATCTGAACTGGAAGCGCTGTTCAGCGGTGCACTCAAGGAACTGATGGCCGAGGGCTTCATGCGTAAAAACTACGAGAAATGGATTGGTCCGATGCCTGAGTCCAGCAAGAACCCGTACTAATACGTCCAAACTCTAAGAAATAGAGACTTCCATAACAGACCAACATTTGCCTTCACGATAATAGACCAGTTTAATTCCACTGCCATGGATGAAAATTGGTCTATTGTTGTTTTTTTAAGCTGCCCCCGCCAACAGCCCCTCCAGCAACTCCTCACCCACATGAAACACCGTGCTCTCCTCGTCACACCCAGCTCTCAGCACCTTCTTGAAGATCAGCATGAGACACGCCTTCGGTATTCTTCAGCTAAAATGTTTTATTCTTACTTTGACAATTATCGCATTTGAGGTTATAATGCAAAAAAATATTTGATCATCACAAAAACTATATTTTGCGCCGAGCTTCACTTTTTATTGGGCTTCACATCTCTGCTATTTATATACAAGGAGGCTGTGTGTCATGTCAAAACAGGAAGCGAAAGGGCCGGGCCTGTTCAACCGGTTCATCAAAGGCATTGAGGTGCTTGGCAACAAGCTGCCGCACCCGTTCTGGATCTTCGTTTATCTTATCGTGGGCGTGTTCATCCTCTCGGCCGTCCTGTCAAGCATGGGCGTGTCGGTCACCTACATGGCGGCCAGTTCCAAGGGCGGCGCGGCGGCCGAGAAGACAGTGAAGGTGGTCAACCTGTGCAGTTACGCGGCTATGCGGCCGTTCTTCTCCAAGTTTGTAAAAACGTATATCAACTTCACGCCGCTGGGGCTGGTACTGGTGATGATGCTAGGTATCGGTCTTATTGAGCAGACCGGGCTTATTTCTGCGCTGATGCGCAAAACGCTGTTAGGCGCGCCCTCGCACTGGATAACACTGGTGTTCTCGTTCATTGCCGTCAACGCTAACCTGGCTTCCAACGCCGGTTCTATCTTTATGCCGGCCATCGGTGCGGCCGTGTTCAAGGCGCTGGGGCGTAATCCGTGGATCGGCGTCATCCTCGGCTTTGCCGGCGCTTCGGGCGGCTTCACGGCCAATTTCTTCGTGGCAGGTACCGATGCATTGTTGGCGGGCATCACCGAGTCGGCGGCCAAGAGCATGAACATCACCGCGCCCATGCATCCGCTGATCAATTGGTACTTCCTGGCGTCGGCCACGCTGGTGCTCACCGTGGTACTGACGCTGGTGACGGAAAAATTCCTCGTGCGTTATCTCGACCCGACGGGCGAAAAAGACAGTTCCGACCTGGCGCAGTACAGCGTGACCGACGCGGAACGTCGCGGGCTGCGCTGGGCTGGCATCACGGCGCTTGCCTGCGTGGCGGCGTTGCTGGCGCTAACGGTGCCGGAGGGCAGCTTCTTCCGCTCTGACAAGGGGACGATCCTGCCATCGTCGCCGTTTATGAGCTCGATCGTGCCGAACATCTTCTTCCTGTTCTTCTTCGTAGGTATCGCTTACGGCTACGGCGCGGGCTCGATCAAGAATAAGAACGAAATCCCCAAAATGATGCAGAAAAGCTTGGGCGGCGCGTTGACGTTCATGGTCATTTCGTTCCCAGCGGCCATGTTCATAGAGTTGTTTGAAAAAAGCTGCCTGACCACGGTTATGGCCGTCAAGGGCGCAGAGTTGCTCAAAGCGATGAATCTGGGAGGCATCCCGTTGCTGGTCATGTTCATTTTGTTGTGCTCGATTATCAACCTGTTCATCACCAGCGGCGGCGCCAAGTGGCTGATCCTCGCGCCCATCTTCGTGCCCATGTTCTCAATTTTAGGCTACTCGCCGGCGCTGACGCAGCTGGCTTACCGCATCGGCGACTCGTCGAGCAACATCATTTCGCCGCTGTATTACGCCGTGCCCGTGTGCATCGGCCTGATGGATCAGTACCGCTCCGAGAAGGAGAAGGACGTGGAAGTGGGCATCGGCACGGTGCTGTCGTTGGAGATGCCTTACTCCATCGCCATTTTCTGCACGCTCACTGTCATGCTCATCGCATGGTATCTGCTGGGCCTGCCGATCGGCCCCGGCACACCGCTTTTGCTGTAACGTCAGTTTGCGCCGTCTTTCACCTAATTGGTAAGGAGGCCATCCAGTATTTGAGCGGCCGACCATCCACACCATCCGTACGTACGGTTCCGTATACGGAGGTTCAATCGCATGAGTGCAGGAGCTAACGCCTTGTCGGAGTTTTTTGCATCCGACGGTTATTAGTCTCATTCCTGCACCGCCTATTTCCGTTCCTTCTAGAACGTGCGTTCGTCTGGCGCTCAAAAACGGCTTCGTATGGGAAGAGTCCCGTACGAAGCCGTTTGCTGTATGGATTTGTTCGTGACCTATTCGGGCAACAATGGGCTGACAAGAGCGGCGAGATGTTCAATCTGCGCTTATGCAAGGCTTTTGCGCCCTCGATGTCGCCTTTCTTGTACAGATCAAGCTCCAACACATGATTGCTCATAAAACGCTGCGGTTCAGCCCAGTAATACAGGAGCGAGTAGCGTTTTATGCGTTCGCTTAACGATTCGATCATCTCGTACAGCAAAGGCATTCCGGCCTGTCTCTGGATAAGGGCATGAAACTGCCAGTTCAACTCGCTGAAAAGCTCTTTGATCTCGGCCGAGTCAGTCTGACGTAGCAGATCACGTGCTTGAGCTATTATTTCAGGCGTCATGCGCGGGATTGCAAACTCGAGCGCAGCGTTTTCAAGGATCGTACGGATGGTAAAGCTCTCTTTCAGCTCGGACGCGAAAGCACCCTCACGACAACTCCTCTGTAAGGACAGAAATCGACAAAACTCTCCCCCTCGAGCAGGGGCGGTGCTTCACGCACAGGGGGCTGACTGACGCGGAGCTCAGCAGCGAGGTCAACAATCCTCAAAGAGTGTTTTTCCCACGTTTACTACGTAGCCTTCGTTAACAACCCCTCAAGCAACTCTTCCCCAACGTGAAACACCGCACTCTCCTCGTCACACCCTGCCCTCAGCACCTTCTTTGAAAATGAGCATGAGGCACGCCTCAAAGTATCAGACTTATCATAAAGGAACAGAGAGCTGTAACCGGATACTTCTTCCTGAAGCGTTCGATAACGCGATATTTGAGCTTTACCTTCTTCCCGCTTCGGATAGAAAATTTTGCAGTACCTCAGCACGCATACGCAGTTCGATACATTCGTTTCGGAGCGTTGTCAGTTCATCAGCGTCTTTTCGAGCTGGTCTGCCTTTTTTGCTCAGCGTATATCCCCGTTCTACAAGTCGCATCTATCGATTCAGACGGGTTACGAGATTCTTCACCTGCTCTGCAGTAAGGTGGTACGACTCCGCTATTTGTCGGTTTGTTTCTCCCGCATGTTTACGACGCAAAATTTCTGCTGACAAGTGTCCCACTTTGGTATAATTCCTTGGCATAGCAAGACCTCCTGTTGTTGATTTCATTCTACAACAGGAGGTCTTTTTATTCAGTGCTCGTGATTCGGGATACGGTCCAAGTTCGTTCCCGTTTTTTTCTTACTTTCGCATCATTGGCGTAACTTCGTCACTCTCCGCTTGACAACGAATTTTTATTCGTGTACAATTTCATATACGAATATCGTGTATTATTTAATATATTATCTGACGTGAACAAAAGTTTTGCAAAGTAGATCGGCGGCCGAGCAGCCGGTCCGTTGCATGAGAAAAGGAGCTGCGCCAATGCCAACAAACGATATCCTGACACAGTTGATCCGCGATGATATGAAGCCGGCACTCGGCGTGACCGAGCCAGGAGCGATCGCTTTCGCGGCGGCCACGGCCCGCGGTTATGTCAAAGGCGATGTGAAGCGTGCGCATGTGTCGATGAACTCGGGCATGTACAAAAATGCCTTCACCTGCGGCATCCCCAACTCCGACCAAGTGGGCAACGTGTTCTCTGCCGCGCTAGGCGTGGTCGCCGGCGACGCGCAAAAGGGGCTTGAGTCGCTAGCAAGAGTGACGCCGGCCGACAACGAGGCGGCGCAAAAGCTGATCGACGAGGGGCGCGTCACCGTAGCCATGTCGGGCATCACGTCCGACATCTTCATCGAAGCGACTGTGCAGTCCGAAAGCGATACCTGCACGGTCACGATACGCGAGACGCACACCAATATCGTCAGGATCGTGCATAACGGCGAGACTATCTTTGCTGCCGAGGCGCAAAAGGCCGGTGCGGATGCGTCCGCCGGCGAAGAGGGCCCAGCTATCCATCGCTTCACCCTGGCGCAGCTGGTGGAGTACGCGCGCACGGTGCCGCTTGAGGATATAGAGTTTGTGGATCGGGCGTACGAAGTCAACCTGGAACTGTTCGAGGAAGGTCTGAACAACCCGCGCACCACGTTTGCACGCAAGCTGCTGACCGACAACGGCAATGCTGTGATCTCGGCCGATGTGCATAAGACGGCGCAGCTGCTCTGCAACGCGGCGATCGAGGCACGCGTGATCGGCCTGGACAAGCCGGCGATGAGCATCACCGGTTCGGGGGCGCACGGCATCATTGCCACCATGCCCCTGTACGCCGAGTATAAGGTGCGCCGTCTGCCGCGCGAGACGCTGCTGCGCGCCACGGTCCTCAGCTATCTGGTGTGCACCTACATCAAAGAGTATTCCGGCCGTCTGTCGGCCTTCTGCGGCTGTGCCATCGCCGCCGGCACAGGCATGGCCTGCGCGTTGGTCTTTATGCGCGGCGGCAGCCTGGACGACATGACGCGCACGATCTGCAACATGGCCTCAAGCATCACGGGTATGATCTGCGACGGCGGCAATCAGGGCTGCACGATGAAAGGCATCGTCGCCGTGGATGCCGCGTTCCGCTCGGTCGATCTAGGCATGAACGGCGTGGCTATCGATGCGGTACACGGCATCAACGCACCGACGCCCGAAGGCACGATGCGCAACATGGGCCTGATCGCCTCGCCGGGCATGACCGGCACCGAAAAAACGATCGTCGAGATCATGGAGGACAAGCTTCGCGCCGCGCAGCGTTAGAGCGCAGAGCAAACTCAGGCGATAACGCCGCACGACTGCGGCGAACGAACAACGCGTACATTTGAAAGGAGCGGATGTTGAGTGTCAATGAGTCACCGTGAACGTATCGAAAGAGCTATTGCTCTGAAGGAAGTGGACCGCCTGCCGTGGGGCATGTGGAAGCACTGCCACAACATCGACCGGTTCCCCCGCAAGCTGGCGGAGAACACGCTGATGATGCAGCGTGAGCTGGACCTCGATTTTGTCAAGTTCATCCCTTACGGTCAGGTGCAGTGTGTCGACTGGGGCCTCGATCTGCGTCAGTCGCCTAGCGACCTTGAGCAGCCGCGCATCGTCGAGCCTGTCATCAAGACGAAGGCGGACTGGGACAAGATCGTTCCCCGCAACGGCTGGGAAGGCGAATATGCCGTCATCCTCGAAGCGCAGCGCATCGTTATGGAGTCGCTGCCCAAGGACGTGCCGTTCATCGTCACCATCTTCAGCCCGCTCACCATCGCCACCTGGCTGTCGGACAACACCACGGTGCTGACGCACATGCGCCTGTACCCCGAGGTGGTCGAACGCGCGTTCGAGATCATCACCGAGACGATGATCTCGTATGTTGAAGCTGCCGTAAAAGGCGGCGCCGAGGGATACTTCCTGGCGGTGCGCAACTCGCAGGTCGATCTGCTGTCGCGTGAAGAGCACAAGAAGTGGGTCATGAAGTACGACATCGAAATGATCAACCGCCTCAAGAGCAAGACCTGGCTGAATGTGGCCCACATCCACGGTGCGCACACCTGGAGAGAGGACATCGTCAAGAACTACGACGTGCCCATCTTCAACTGGCACGACCGTGACGATGGCCCCAGCATGGACGAGGCGCGCAAGCTGTCGCCCGACAAGTGCTTCTGGGGCGGTTTGAGTCATCTCAACACGCTGATCAACGGCCCCGATGAGGATATCAAGGCACAGGTGGCCGACACCTGGCGTCATAACAACGGCAAGGGAGTGATCGTCGGACCGGGATGCGTTGTCAATGCTCATACACCCATGGAGCGGCTGAAGCTGGTCGCCGAGTGCGTCAAAGCGACAGCCAAAGAGTAACGTTCGTTCGTCAGCTTTTTGAGGAAATATCGTTTTGTTCAAAACATTTAAGGAGGGTCTTATCGATGAAGAAGTATCTGCTTGCAGCGTTGCTGGTCGCCGCCTTGTCTACCACGGCCGTGGCGAAGGAGAATTACAGCTACACCATCAGCACGAGTTCTCTGGGGTCGGGCATGTACATCCTTGGTACGGCCTGGGCGAAGAACATCACCGACTATGTTCCTAACGTCGTTGCCTCGGCGCAGTCAACCAGCGGCGCCGCCGCCAACGTTCAGCTGATGGAAGCCAAGGAGAACATGCTGGGTCTTACTTCCAACGCCGCCGGGTATGACGGCTGGCACGGCAACGGCTGGGCCAAGGGACGCAAGTACACCAACACGCGTATGCTGTTCCCCTTCTACTCGTCGCAGTGGCAGATGATCACGCTCAATCCCAAGCTGCGCAAGATGGAAGACATCGTCGGTCACAGCGTCAGCGTCGGCGGCGCTCCCGGTGCCACATCCGACATCGTTATCCGCGACTGCATGGCTGTGATGGGATTTGAGCCCGGCTCGATCCAGTACATCACTACCAGCAACGGCGTCAACTACCTGCGCGACGGCCGTATCGACGCGGTGGCGTTCGTCATGGGAGTTCCCACGTCGTATGTGCTCGAACTCGAGACTTCGCTACCCGTGCGCCTGATGACCATCGACAAGGAGAGCATCATGAAAGTCTGCGCCGCCAAGCCTTACTACAGCTACGGCATTATCCCCGGCGGCGTGTACAAGAACGAGCCTAACGATCTCGACACGATCGTCTCCTGGACGTTCGCCATCGCACATAAGGACGTGCCCGAGGAAGTCGCCTATCAGATGGTCAAGGCTGTGTTCGAGCACAAGGATGACTTCGTGGCTGCTCACTCGTCGGCCAAGACCATGGTCGCCAAGAACATCGTAGACGCGGCCATCCCCGTCCATCCCGGCGCGGTCCGCTACTATCGTGAGATCGGCATCGAGATCCCCGAGAAGCTCCTTCCCCCGGAGATGAAGAAATAACGTCGCTTTTTGAAAAATTGCAACAAACTGAATTAAGTGCTCCTGCCCCTCCCGCACGTTTGAGGAGGGGCAGGCCTGTATCAGACGGCGCGTTTTTGCGCGCGGCGCGTATCCTGTCAGATGCACCGTCAACGTTTGTTCCAGGAGTATAAAAGGGAGGTATTTTCATGACTGAGTGCGGCCAGCCTCGTCCCGCAGCGGTCTCGGCAACCAAAAAGAGAGCGCTGAGCCCGTTTTTCCAAAAACTTGTGTACGTGCTGTCGCTGATCTTTACCGTGTTCAACATCGCGGTGCTGGCATTTTTCCCCATGAATACGTGG
>Ga0129307_1000284_pt1 | contig 87319 bp, 71 predicted proteins | sample P1105metagenome_FD_94437 | JGI IMG/M metagenome (GOLD analysis project Ga0129307, IMG submission 94437) | Capybara group fecal microbial communities from Wisconsin, USA - P1105 metagenome | ecosystem: Host-associated > Mammals > Digestive system > Large intestine > Fecal | place: USA: Wisconsin...
TCTGCCCTTCGGCAAGCTGATCTCATCGAATACGATGTCAGCTTCAGCTGCCAATCTCAGTAAGGAATACACCTCAGGCGACTGGAAATATCAGTATGATCTGAACGACAATTCCGCAACGATTATTAAATATATCGGAAATTCCAAGGACGTAAGCGTTCCAGAATCAATCGACGGTCATTATGTAAACTGTGTTGAGAGATGGGCTTTTGAAAATAATACGACCGTAGAATCCGTGGTATTCCCAAGAGGGGTCAAAGCGGTTCTGGGTTCCACATTCAGAAATGCGACCAATCTCAAATCGTTCACCATTTCAGATTCAATAACAGCTATATATGCTAATGCATTCCAGAATACAGCACTGGAAAGTATATACATTCCGGCCAATGTAAAAACCATCAAGCGCGGTGCTTTTATGGATTGTAAGAAGCTCAGATATGTCACTTTGAATTATGGTATTGAAGAGATCGATATGAGCGCTTTCCTTAATTCAGCACTGGTTTCAATAAACATACCTGCTTCTGTAAAGACTATCGGCGCAGTTGCTTTTAAGAACTGCCAGAATCTTACTTCGGTTACTATCAGCGGATCTCCTGAATTCGGCGAGCGTATTTTTCAGGATTGTCCGCAATTAATCAATATGAATATCGATCCGACTGCATTTGAAAATGCAATTAAATCAAATGCTTTGTGGTGCTGTTCAAATCTACAGTATATCAACGGCGAAAGCCTGTTTTACGTTAATCCAAAGACAGGTGATCCTTATCTTAACGGTAGTATCAGAGAAGCTTCTTACAGATATGCTGCCGAACTTGAAACAGGCGGCGTAGGATACTTTAACAAATATCTGACTGCTTATATCAATAAAAAAGCTAAAGATCTTACAAAGAACTGCAAGAACGACATGGAGAAAATAAAGACGCTTCATGACTGGGTATGCAATAATACTGTTTATGAATACGATGAGAACGGCAAGCCTGATTCTTCGTTAAAGTCACATTCTGATTCATCTGTATTTTTCTACGGAAGAGCTGTTTGTGACGGATACGCACGTGCATATACGCTGCTTCTGCGTGCTGTAGGTATTGAAGCTTATTACACTGTAAGCAGCAGTCATGCATGGACGATGGTAAAATTAGGAAATCACTACTTCCATGTTGATACCTGCCACGATGACGGAAATACCATTAAATATACTCATTTCCTCAAAACTGATAAGCAGCTTCAGTTGACTTGTTCATCAGGACACAGCAGATGGAATGTTTATAATCCTGATAAACAGGAATGGAAGGGCGTAAACGGAACTGTTTATCCTTTTCCGAGATACTTCTATGATGACTCCGTAACGCCCGTATGCAGATATCCTATCGGTGATCTTAACATGGATACTCATATCAACGATAAGGATTACGAGCTTTTATGGGATGCTCTCACAAGAAAGGTCACTATCCCCGGAGGAGACCTTATCCTTGCAGATGTGAACTACGACGGCAAGATAGATTACAATGACCTTTTCAAGCTGTTTGCAATGATATGACCTGAATAAACTATAAAAAATAAAGCCTGCTCTGCAATGCCTGCGGAGTAGGCTTTTATGTTAAATATACTCCATACGATACCGCCAATCAGACAAGTGCCGACTGTACCGAACAGCGGCTCCATTTGCGGTTCATATGCCTGCGCCAGCCGAGCTCCTCACTGAGCAGTCCGATCGACTGCACTGCCGATAATGCCGCAAGCATGAACACACTTGCTGACACGTTCTGAAACGTGAATCCGCTGAGTCAGTCGCTGTTTCCGCTTGCAATAATGGGGAGCAATATACTTGCTGAAAAGAATATCAGCGGAAGCCCTCCTTAGTGATATAACCAAATGCTCATAATACGAAATTGGTTTAATAAAGTCAGTGGAAACCCGCTTGTTAATATTGTTATAGCATTCATTATCAGGTCTTTACATAGTTGGAGTTTTTATGATATAATAAACTTGTAAATATAAAGGAGGTTATTGTTTGAAAAAGATTATTTCAGTCATATGTGCTGCCGTTACAGCATTATTCACTTCATGGCATATGATACCCGCGAATACCGTTTTTTCAGCGGTCAGCACAGAAGTTACAGAAGAACAGCTCGATCTTCCCGTAATATCCATTGATACTTTGGGAAAGGAAATTGATACCAAAAGGGAGTATGCTCCTTCAAAAATTACGATATGGGATAAAAACGGTGAACTTGAAATGCCTGAAACAGAAGTTCAGATAAGGCTTCGCGGCAATTCAACATTGCACGTTGATAAAAAGAGCTACAAATTTAAATTTGATAAAAAACAAAACCCTCTCGGCATAGGCGACGGTCCCGGTAAAAGCTGGAATCTGCTTGCGAACTATTATGATACGTCCCTTCTGAGAAATATGACTGCATATCATCTCGGTGATATGCTTGATAATTTGCCGTATTCCACAAACTGCCGCTCGGTAGATGTCTATGTAAATGGTTCGTATCAGGGCGTATATCTTTTATGTGAGAATATAAATGTCAACAAGAGCCGCATTGCTATAACCGAGGAACCTGAGCTGGTGGAGGAAAACGGCTACCTTGTGGAAATGTCAAGAGCATCATTAAACCATGATCACTTTGAAGTGGATAATTCTTATTATGTTATAAAAAGCAAGCTTTCGGAGGACTGTTCAACTTCAATCATGCAAGAGGAATATATATCGGATTATATTTCTAAATCCCTCAATGTACTCAGAAGACAGGATAAAGCCCGTGCTGAGGAGCTTATCGATATACCTTCCCTTGTTGACAATTTCATTGCAAACGAGGTTTGCAAGAATAGCGATATTGGCTGGGGCAGCTTTTACCTGTTTAAGGACGCAGGCGGCAAGCTTACATTTGCTCCGATATGGGATTATGACTTTGCTTTTGGAAATTATGAAAATTATAAAGGCTTCGACAGCCCTTACGGCATAAATGAGTTTGATATTACCACCAGCAATTCAAACTCCAATCAGTGGTATTGTTATGCATTGCAGAATGACTGGTTTCGTGAAGCAGTTGCAGTCCGCTGGAAAGAAGTAGCCAAACGGGTAAGTACGCTTCCTGATTATGTTAAGGAAGAAGCACAGAAAAATATGCGCTCCTATGTGAGAAATTTCGATATGTGGGATCCTCTCGGGAAGGAATTTTTCATAGAAACGGACAGTATAGCGAAGTTTACAGAATATAAGGAGCATACCGACTATCTCAGTGAATGGATAGCAAAGCGTATCCAATGGCTTGACGATTATTTCGTCTCTGAGAACTTCAGAAACGGTGTATTCCTTGACGAAAATGACAGACCAATTGATGCTGAAAACGCCTTTGCAGCTATAAATGTAAGGTGCTATGACATTTCGGGCAGTTTTGACTATGAAGCTATTGGTTTTGATGTTGAAGCTACTAAATGGAGCGATATGACCTTTCGCCGCTTTTTGTTTCGTGCAGGACACAAATACAGACTTTCATTTGATATAGAAGGTGATCCTTCAACACAGCTAAAATACATGATAAAGGCATCTGAATGTGATCTTGACATAAAAGATAGAGTTCCGGTTACAGAAGAAATGACACATTATGAAAAAGAATTTGAATCAGATTACACGTATTTTGATTACTTTATTAAGATTGAATTCACTGACAGCGGTAAAGTAAAAGTAAAGAATTTGTCTCTTGTGGATATTACTCCAAAGGAGCTGGTAATACAAGGCGATGTCAATGATGACGGGCAATATGACCTATCTGACTTTGTATTGTTTCAGAGATGGCTGCTCGGTTCTCCGACAGCCCGCCTTGATAACTGGGAAGCAGCTGATCTGTGTAAGGACGGAAGGCTTGATTCATTCGATATGTGTCTTATGAGACGCAGATTGATAAATAGATAATGCTAATCAATACTTTAACTGTTGCAACATAGATGGGATACATCAGGAACAAGGGATAAAATGCAGATCCATTTCGGATATGAGATAAATCCTCATTATAAATAATAATAGAACTGCCGGTTTACAGCGCTTATGGAGATCAAAGCTGCAACAGACAGTTGCTGTTTTTGCTCGCCATCGTGAAGACGGTCCCTTCTATAAAATCTCTTTAAAGATTATATCAATCTATCATGGTATAAAGAAATCCGCCCGTCACGGGCGGATTTTCGTTTATTGTATGTGATTCCTATTATTGTATCTTGCTACCGCCCCATTCAACGACTGTAAATCCTTTTCTTTCAAAGTTTGATAGCTGTTGTGGCTCGATATCAATTGCCTCCTCCAACGGAATATATGCCATGAATATACGCAGCAGACTGTCGGGTGTAGGTGTGATGTTCAGTTTTGCGGAATCGGTATATACATCGCCCTGGAAGGTAATGAGATTATACTTGTTATGCTCCATAAGCGGCAGCCAGTATACGATGAACTCGTTCATTTCCTCTTCGGTCAATCCCATATATGTGAGCTTTTCCTTGAGGAAACTCTCTGTATCACTGCCTGCAACGCAGAAGCCTTTGGAAAAATCAAATCTTGTGCGGGAGTTTACTGCATCCCAGAACAGATACCTGTGATGTGTACCGTCTGCTTTGTTAACGAGCTTACCGTCAGGATATGCTGTTACGTCCCAACCGTTATTATACTTCGGATATGTTGTTGAAAGTTCAGCTTCTGTTAGTTCAAGCTCAACATGAACATCGGTTTCTTTTTCAGGATAGAGGTAAATGACGGGCTTATCAACATAGGCCTCAAAATAAAGCGTAACAGTAATGTTATCATCTTCAATAGTCTTTATCCAGCCATACTGACCTTTATATTCCGTAAACAGCCATTTATCATCATCCGTCTGATAACCTAATTCACGAAGATGTGTTCCTTCTGGAATAACGGCTATAGCCTGATAGCTTTCATCCGGTCCGAGATATAACTTCAGGTCATCTACCATAACGTATAATGGCGAACCATTTGTAGTACGTTTATCAGGCTCAACATAGGAAACATTATTGGATTGATATTTATCCAGCAGATCCATCATTTTTCTGAGAACGCTGGGAAATCTATAAGAAAATGACTTCTTTTGTCTACCGTCTTCATAGCTGAGCGTTATTGAATAATCAATTTCGCTCCACATTACCAGTGACGATGCAACTTGAAGGGAGCCGGCATAGGCCTGAGACATGATCTCACGATAATCCTCTTCTGAGATTGGAATAATTATTGATTCGGCATTACTATTTTTTGTATAATCGGTAAAAGAAAGAATGTATTTTTCATCTTTCTGATATACTTCATATAAAACATCTGATCCTGCAACGCCGCCTGATTGACGAATGCTCACTGCAACAGGTATATCTGCTTCCTGAATAAGAGCTTTCTTCATCAGACAAAGATCAAATATATCAAGCTTGTTGTCGCGGCAGAAATCAGCAGCTTTCCAGTTTGCAGGTTCAGCATCTGCTGAGCCAAGCAGCCATTTTTGTACTAATACCACATCGGAAACGCTGAACGAACCGTCATCGTTTACATCGCCTGAGGCAGAGGATTTCAGCCTGAATACCACATCAGCAGAACCGTTATCATACCTTGTAACGGTCATATGATCGTCAGGTATAATGATACCGTTATAGTAACCGGCTGATTTTTCATCAGTACCGGGCAAAGAGTATCCAACAGGCAGATTATCTGAATCAAGGCCGAATGAGAAATCATAACCGGCAAAGAAATTTCCTAAATCTACAACCGCAGGGTTAGTTTTGAATCCAACCGGCTGCATATTACAATAGACCTTGCCTTCCGGAGTGTCTTTGCTAATATCTGTCCATATTCTTGGTATTTTCCCCTCCGGAAGCATAAGGAGTTCTCCGGTGTCATAATCAACAAGGGAAACTCTCATATCATCCGAAAGAAGAATATTCTGAGCATCGTTTATAACTGCACAGTCAGCAACAAGAGACTTTTTTCCATCCTCAGCACCGGCATAAACCGGTCCGAAATCGTATGATATCTTGTCATAACCATCCTTAACGGCCTTGTACGCGTAGATCATATTGATATCTCCACCGTCAACAGGAACAGAAGATACTGGGCTGCAATCGCTTACTGTTTCAAGTTCAAAGCACTCTTTTCCCTTATCATTCAGGAACCAGTCATAGGCAGTACCTGCGTTATGAGAAAGGCAGAACACAACATAATTATCTTTTGCTGATAAGTTGGTGTTTTTGTTTGCATAATCCCAGTATTCCTTCTCACAATCAGGCAGCCAGCCGTAAATATCGGTCTCTTTAATGCTGTAAGCATCATCTGCATAAAACGAATATCTCTGATCAGGTATTGATGAATCGATATAGGTATCGATCATTTCGATCGCAAAGTCACCTTTTGAGAAAGATGAAAGTGCGATAACAATAAACTCAGTATCCCCCTTCACAGGAGTTTCGGAATAAGTATAGCTTCTTGTATCATATCCGGAGAGCGTGCCTTTATATCCTGGGAATCTTAGTTCATAACGCAGGTTTTGAACATAATTCACAGGATCGAGGGGTTCATATTCTCTTTTGAAAACAATGCAGAGAACTCCATTCTCAATATGTACTGCACCGTAAGTATTTCTGAATTCCAGTGCGGAATCGAAGTTCTTCGGTATCCAGGCAACCGAATCAGTAAGTGTGGTGCCTTCTGCATAGACAGTGCATGGTACAGTCCTGTCCGTATTGATAGTAACCGGCATGACCGCAGTCATAACAGCGGTCAGTGCTGCCGCAAATCTTGTGAGCTTCATAAAATCCACCTGCCATTCTTCACATTTGCAGTATATAACTGCCTGATTTCATTATACAACGATATCTCGCTGAATGCAAGAGATAATTGTAATTTGGTCTATATGTGCTTTAACGTATGATACTGGCAGAATGTGCAGCTGAAATCGTAAACTTTCTATGAACATATATCGTTCAGCATCTCTTGGAACCCGTTTGCAATGATTAAGCTTTTATCAGAGACAAATCCCGTCTCCTTATCAGAAAGGCGCGGATATAATGAAGAGCAGAGGATACATCAGATGCAAACCATGAAGGATTTATCAATGCCATTGATGCATCGAGTATTCCTGCGTACTATGCGTATGTTGCTGCAACACCCGATGGAGAAGCAAAGACAATGGAAGAATGTATTGAGAAATAAAGCATAGAAACCGCCTGTACAGGCGGTTCTGTTTTATGTGTTTACATATTATTTCCGATGTGCTATAATAGGTGATAAGAGAAATGATAAAGAAGCTATATACATGGAAGAATCGGGAAATTCCTGAAAATTGAGCAGAGGAAAAGATGAAACAATTATTGTAAATGTTGCAGAAAACAGTCATTTTAGTACAAGTACCGTTTATGGTCATAGGCACATCAATCACTGCTTTCGCAGCGACGATAGATTCAGTTTTGAATGGGGAAGCTTACACTCTCTGTCTACGGTGAGCACATGGACTTATGCATAAACGAAGGCACCGCATAACACATACTGCGGAAAAACAGCGATACTTAGTATATGTTTTATTGCAGTATACACGCCGGAACCGCTGGTAGATAAGCTGCCGCATTAAGAAAGGAATAATCATGGATCACAGGAATGTTTATATGCTGATACGAGAACTCAGTGATGAAGAAGCAAGAAGATATCTCATGACCGACGCAGAATTTGCCATGCTGCCGCCAGATGAACAGCTTAACGAAGTAAACAGGGCAGTAAATGCGGCTCATATCGACCGTTCACTTTTAAGTATGGCTTATTCAACACCGCCGCCATATGAAGAGAAAGCGGATTCTTCAAAAAGAATCATGATAATAACAGCCGTGTCAATGATAATCGGATTTATTATTATCTGCTCGGCTTTCTTTTTCCATGAATCCGACAGCGAGCTTGCAGGGCTTATAATCGCAGCAGGACTTATCCTCGCCGCAGGAGTTCCTGCTGTATGCTACGCTATCGATAAAATACGCACCGAACTGGCACAAAAGCGTGCGGGAAACAACGCATCGTTTTCCAGATATGACGCTGACACCAACTTTTCCTCGGACACTCCTCCCAAAAAGGTATTGTGGACAGGAGCTTTTGGCGTCACAATGGTAACGGCTTCATTATTAACAGCCACCCTGCTTCGCGGCAAGGCTTTCGGCTTTACATTCGGGGCTCTCTTCTTCGTCGGCTTTGCTTTGCTGTCTGTCAGCTTCAAGTGGAGCAAAAAACGCGATACTGCAATAATCCTCAATCTGCCGTCACTGCTCGGACTATTTCTTCTGATGATCCGGACAGCCGATACGGCAAAGCTTGATATAATCCCAGACTTCCGTGAAAAATGTACCATTACATATTATATTATCATCGCACTCATGCCTTTGATATACAATATTGTCAAGCTGCTGCGATGCAGAGAAAAAGTAGACGCCAAGTGTATCGATGTAGAGGCCGTCAAGCTAAGAAGATATTCCAATAAGGAATATTACCGAATATACTGGTCATACAGCTATAACGAAAAGGGATATGTGCATAAGGATCTTCTTTCATTTTGGGAAAGCTCCAGAGGCGACAAAATAAGGCTTCGTATAAATCCGAAGGATCCGCATGATATCCATAGAGTCAAATTACCGGGTTTCTGTATGTTTATGATGCTATTATGCATCCCACTTGCAGTATTTGCATTTTCAACAGCGTAGGGAAATCCTGTCTACTGATGTGTGAAAGCTCCGCTCCGCTTTGTGTTGTACGCACATAGTGAAGCCGTTCATACGGAGTGGATTTTTGTATATATAAATACATTTTAAGTGAATTGAGGACGATAATATGTCATGGAAGAAACAGCTCACGTTCTGCTGCACGATCCCGGTAAAAACTCCCAACCGCAAATTTCACAGGAAGCGATAAGGAAGTTCAAGCCGAACCGGTGGCATATATCGCGGCTTCAAGATAAAAAAGAGCCCGGATTAATTATCCGAGCTCCTGATATCAGAGATTATTTTCCATTTCTCTTTTCTTTTATGCCGTTTAGCATATAGTGCTGATAGTATGATTTCATATTACTGCCGTATGCTTTATTAAGATCGCTGTATCTGCTCCTGTAATTTACGGGATTAAAATCGGCAGAAGCTTTACGGCCATCCTTGCAGCCATACTGATAGAAATGCTCAATAAGCTGTTCGCTGTTCATAGAGCGAAGATCACTGTAATTTGTACGATAGTAACCAACATCGAATACAGGTGAAAGCTTTCTGTTTTCTTTATACCCATGTGTCAGGAAGTGATCATGTATAGCCTTCCAATTGCTGCCGAAAACCTTTTTGACGTCCGGATTCTGAGCTGCATAGTACTGAGGATCAAAGAATATACTTGCTGTACGTCCTTCATTGATGCCATTTTTTAACCAGTGCCGGCGAAGCTTGTCGGGGTCATAGCCGAATGCATCTCTGACATCTTTATATTTGCTGTAATAGAAATAAGCGTCGAACATTATCTCTTCATATATGGATGAGTAATCGGAGAAGCGCCCTTCATTTATGCCGTATATCATGTAGTGCTGATAGTACGACTTCATCGAATTGCCATATGCTTTATTAAGGTCACTGTATCTGTTTTTGTAGTTCTCAGGATTAAAATCGGCACAAGCTTTACGGCCTTCATTGCAGCCGTATTTATAGAAATGCTCTATACGCTGCGCACTGCTCATAGAACGAAGATCGCTGTATTTGCTGCCATAGAAGCTGACATCGAATACAGGCGAAAGCTTTCTGTTATCCTTATAGCCGCATTGCAGGAAATGATCATGTATAGCCTGCCAGTTGTTGCCAAATACTTTTTTTACATCCGGATTTTGTGCTGCATAGTACTGAGGATCAAAGAATATGCTTGCTACACGGCCTTCCTTGATACCGTATTTGAACCAGTGCTGAAGCAGCTTGTCCGGATCATTGCCAATCGATTTCTGAAGGTCTTTATACTTGTGGTAATAGAAATCTGCATCGAACATCAGCTCTTCATAAATCGATGAAAAAGCGGGTGTTGAATCTGCATTGGAATAGTTCGGGCGTACAAAGAAAGGCGTTCCTATATGAGCATCCTCAGGCCTTGAAAGCAGCTTTACCTGACCTTTGCAGTTGCCCTGTATGGAAGCGGAAGAATCTATCATTATTCCAACGTGCCAATAATCATTGTTTTTTTCATAAAAAACAAGGTCACCTGCACGCGGAGAACTTACAATTGCTCCGCCTTTATCAAGAATGCCGTATAGAAAAGTAGTAACTAACCCGTCAGCAGGAACAGCATCTGATTGACCTGCAAGTTTTGCACAGTCAGATACGAAGTCAGCGCACCAGTCTTCTGTATAGCCTAAACCCGATTTTGTTTTGCCAATCTGTGCATCTGCAACACGAACTATATCTGTTGCACCATTGCCTGTAAGAGAATAATTACTTGAATAATTCCATGATCTTGTTTGTGTGGCAAACGCTGTCATCGTGTCCGGGTTTGATTTTATTAATGCTGTACCTGTGCCTAAAAGTGTGAAAGCCATTGCGATTGCTGAGATCTTTTTGAGTATGTTTTTCATTTTTTACATTCCTTTCATAACAAATTATCTGTAAAATTCCGCGTTTTTAAATATCAGTCGTTTTACTGTATTCAAAACACCGATCATAATTCAATTTTATCCGATAATAAGCTTTTGTAAATTATTTCAGAGTAAACAGGTCTGAATCAGGAGTGAACGGAATTAACGTCACCGTATGAAACGAAGAATACTAATTCTATACTCGCTATTCTGCTTGCCTTCGCTGACTTACAGCTTTTTCCGTGTTATTATGATAAAAAAAGCTCCTGTTTGTTGAAACGGGAGCTTTATTAATATTGATTTTTAATGTAAACTTATGTGCTTAATAGTAATGATGTAATTGTTCTTGATGAGAAATTACAATTGCAGCAGATAGAACAGGAAGGAGTTGTCCGAGTGATATAATCCCTTTAATGAAAAAGAACCATTACTATCTTATCAGGCTTGCAATTGTATTATTCTATATGCTCGCCGGTGCTTATCAGATAGGATTCTTTTTCCCAGTCCAGCCCGCGATTGTGCTTTTCAATTCTTTCAAAATAATCCACGAAAGCATTTTTATAATTATGATAGCCTTTATCCGAAATCATAAAGGTACGAATGAAATTATGTATTTCAATTCTCGGATTGAATGCATTGTTATAAGCTTTATCGGGAGCATTCTGCTGAAGGAATTGGATAGTGTTCATGAATTTATATGATTCCTTGGAAAGATCATCACATTTGTATTCATAGACTCTGTAAGATTTTTTCAGCTCATTCCTGATTATCTTCTGAACGTTGCCTGAAAACAGATTATCATTGAAAAACGGATCTCCGCCTTCAAAGAGCTTTTCAAGTATTGCCCAGCCCTTTTCCTGATACAAGGCTACATAGTTTGCATATGTATTCATTATCCTGTAATTGACAGTTTCATTCCATTTTTCATCCGCTAAATTTCTGACAGCATCCATATACCGTCCGCGATTATATGTCGTTTCTTCGCGGTTTTCTGAATAAAGAATTGTGTTGCACAGTTCTTCACAGTTCTGTATTGCTGTTATGCCGCGGACATTTGTGTAACCGTCATCAACATTTCCGCTGAAATATGCTTCAAAGGATTTGCCGGTCGCATAACAATGTCCCAATTCATGAAGATAAAGGTGATGAATAGAATCCGGGATCAGATTCATGGATCTTTCAACATGCCGGCATGTCGATTTCCAGTTGAACGGTATTACATTATCAGACGGTATCAATATAGCAGGAATTGAGTTTTCAGACGGAATAATGTAATCATCCATACACGGACAATCAGCACCGCATAAAGTATCTGCGTATTCAAAAATATAGATATCGTTTCTTCTTACTCCTGTAATATCAGATAAGCTGTTAATATATCTGCTTAACGTTTTCAGCCATATTTCCCTATAGCTTTTATCAGCACTATAGTTCATTGTAATGTGTAAATTTTCGCCATTGGTACATAAAACGTCATATTTTTTGAAGTTATTGTCTGTGCTTGTAAAACGGAAATCGGAGACTGTAATATCACCGGGATCCAGATCAGTTTTAATTCCGAATCTGACTTCGTCGGCTAAGCAGGGAACATTTTTCTCGGTTATCCTATAAGTATCGGTATCTGTCTTTTCAATCAGGAAAAAATCAGATTGCTTTCTGAGATCCTTTTCGCCTCCTGTAATTTTTTCACTGCTTCCGCTTTTCTTGTTATTTCTGAATTGGACGAAGAAACCTATATGCTCTCCAAGCTCTTTCTCCGACATATTCTCTGCCTTTACCGTGGCACTTACGTCGATCCTTCTCAGCATAAGGCTTCCCAGATCAAAATTTGTGAACTCCGTATCATAATATGTTTTTTGAGTGTTGGAATCGTAGTGAGCTTCTGCTTCTCCTTCCTGCAACACATCGATTTTAGGGTTCTTTTTCTGGATAACCCGGATCTCCTCATCCTTGATCGAAAGCTTTGAATCGCCTATAAAAGTATATCTTTTTTTATCATTGGAATAAATACAAAGCTTTGCCGTATCAGTGACATAAAGCCTTGAATTTCCCATTCCTTCTGTTTGAGTATCCCATGCTACCGAACCGTCTGATTTCAGTATCTCCAGATTTCCGTTTGCTTTCATAAAGCATTTCTGGCCGATACCTGCCGTTCCCGAGCTCTATCTTTTTTTTGTTGTTCCTGTCATATACAACAAGATCTCCGTCACTCTGAAATTCTGCATAGCTTTCGCAATGCGGAGAATAGTAACGCTTCTGACGTTCCAGTTCATAGTCTTTATCAGCGGTTATTGCGATAGAATGACTCGAAAAGGTATAAAAACCGGTTTCTGCGGAGTAAATGCAAAGCTCGCCTTCATCGCTGATATACAGTGTTGCATTTCCCGTTCCGTTTGTGTTGGACTCCCAGACGATCTGTTTGTTTTCATCATATATGACAAGATTTCCGTTTTCGGTCATAACACATTGTCTACCGAGATGGGATGTTCCTGAGTTCCACAGTTTATTCAAATCCTCGTCCCATACAACAAGGTCTCCGTCTTCCTGGAATTCAACGTAATATCTGCCATTAAAAGAGTAGAAACTGCGTCCGCGCTTCAGCTCAAAGCTTTCGTTTGGATTAGCGTTGATAGGAGTATATAATGTGGAACAAGAAGCTCCTGAAATAAATTCACCGCCGATTTTATCTGAATAATAATACTCATTTTCATCGGCAGAATAAATACAAAGCTTACCGTCATCAGTAATGCCCAATCTTGCACTGGTCTTATTATTGGTTTCGGAATTCCACAATGCATCTCCGTTCTTAGAGTATATAACAAGATTTCCGTCCTTTTGTATTCTGCATATTGCACCGGAATTATTATATGTTTCCGAGTGCCATACAAATGTGTCAGAAAACCTGTTATTTTCCCTGTTTTTATATATTACGAGGTTGCCGTCATTCTGGAATACAGCATAATACTTGCGGTTGGGAGAATACTTATAGAAAGTTTTTTCGCTTTCAGAGTCAGCTTTTTCATCCGATGGTTCACTTGCAATAGTACATGTTTTAAATGAAGAATCTGCTATGAGTGAGCAGCCGTTCGGAGCTTTGTTCTGATATACAGAAAAAGTCTTTCTATTATTGGATAAAAAGTCATTCACTTCATTGGCATCATAAATATCAACTTTACCATCATCATTGACATCTGCTGCAAGTAAACTGATTGAGGTCGTATTCGTGCCTTGTATATACTGGTTGATCAATGTCAAGTCGAATACATCTACGATGTTGTCGTTATTTACATCGCCGTAAATAATTGTCTTTCCTGCATCAACTGCTTCAGCTGTTGCCGGATTGCATATTTTCTGACTATTCAGATATGATCCGGATGGAGATACAACAGAAGCTGAAAGAGAACAAACTGCTATCAGCGATGCTGTTAGTTTTTTTAAAATCATAAATACCTCCAGATAAAAATAGTGAAATATACCTTTTATAGCACCGGTATACTTCTTTTACATTATAACAATCAGTAAAGTACTTGTCAAGTAAAACCATTCCGTCGCTGGTCTTTTCATTACATTCTACGATGCAAACGGTCGTTCATCCGAGTATAATGTAGGCGATTCTCCTGCGGATGATTTAGAAAAAGTCATCTTGATTCATATGTGATTGAGATAACAGATAATGTGGATGAGCTTTATCAGATACTGATACGCAGCAACAATAAGAGTAAGAATGCCTCACTGTATATTGAATATATAACTGTACAGGATCTTGAAACAATGCGTGTTTATAATTTCCCGTATAGCAACTGGCTTGCAACTGATAAAGGCGATAAGAAGCTTTGGTGTTATCTGAGTGTAAAGTAAGCATATGTATCAATACAAAATAAAGTATAAAAAGATATTTGTAAAAGAGTATTCTATATGAGATGGTGACTAAAGAATAAAACCTGCTCTGCAATGCCTGAGGAGCAGATTTTTTATGTTAAATATCTGTAATAAATTGCACGCGGACTATTCAACGCAATACGGTGGATTCTGTTTCTTTTAAGCGGTGCTTTAGGCAGTTTAAGGAATCCTATAATCAGGTAAGATGCATTTTTGAGGGGGTAAGTTGCATTGACAACACCTTTTTTTTCATGTTATCATTAATATATGCTGAGCTTTGCTACTGTCAGAGCTGCAAATTTTTATAATTTTATTTGAAAAGAGGGAAATTCAATGCAAAAAACACAAACAACAAAAAACAGATCATTTACCAAGCGTTTTCAGTGCATAGTATGTGCAACATTCATGCTGCTGACGACATTACTTACCGTACCTTTGAGGCCGCTTGAAGCCGGGGCGGTGACCAGCTACGCCATAAAGATACTCGGCAAGGCTGTCACTGACCAAAATGCCTATGACATTCTCGGCGACGGCGTATTCATCTACGATCCCGATGCGGAGATACTGACCATAAACGGCGACTGCACAAGGCCTGAATCGGTGCACGGTCCCGTTGTCAGCAACGAAAACGTAAAAAACCTTATCATCTACGTGGCTTCGGATTCTACACTGAAGACTAATGAGAGCTGGCCGTGCGTATCGCTCAGCGTCAATACGTACATAACAGGCCCCGGTACACTCACGGTAGAGGGCAAGCTCAGAGCTATTGCCACAAGCGCAAAGCTTACTCTCTGTGACGCGACGCTTCATGCCGTATCAACAGGAACCGACAGGGGCTCCGCAGCTATAGGCGGCGGTTCCGACAGCGGCAGCCTTTACGTGGAAAACTCCGGTCTGACGGCTGAAAACAACAGCAGTCTCACTCAGGGAGCTATCACCGACCTGAGTAAAATTAATCTTTCGGGCTGTAGTTTCGCAGCTCCTCAGGGAGCGAAGCTTGAAATGAAAAAGAACGGCGGACTGGAATACGAGGACATAGTGGACTCCGACGGCAAATCTGCTCATTATGTGGATATACAGGGCTCTGATAGGGGCATATCCTACTCGGTCGTTCCCAATACCAAGGCCATAAAGAAGGACTGCTACAACGATCCCGACCTGCTTGCAGGCGTAAACGGTACTCTTGAATTCTCGGCGGCAAAAAACGAGAGAGAATCGGGTCAGCTGATACTTCAAAGCGAAAGCGATCAGGCCAATTGCGTTATAGACACCTATGATCTCAGGAACGCAAACGGAGACATACTCTCTGCGGAGAATATCGAGGTATTCTTTGAACGCTACATATACGAAAAAGAAGAAAGTAACTGGAATATTACCGATACTGAGGGCTACCATGCGGACGCTCTTCTTCCCTATGAGCTTGCTCACAAATTGCAGCTGAACGATATAAGGGTAGAAGACGGAAAGAATCAGGGAATATGGTTCACTCTCAATGTTCCTGCAAGTCAGGCAAGCGGCATATACAAGGGCAATTACATGATAAGCTTCCCTTATACCGGATATGATATTATAGTTCCCGTTGAGGTGGAGGTATATAACTTTGCTCTGCCCGATCAGACCTACAGCCGTAACCATTTCTATGATTTCAATTACAACCAGGCAGCCGTATATAAGGATAGGGCGGGATTTGATGTAAATACCGATTACGAAACGGCTGTAAATAGTTTTCTCATTGAAAGGAAGCTCGGTACGGGGCGCCCCAATGCAGACAGACCGTGGGCTATGTCAAATCTGAAAAATGGTATAATGAATTATATCAACAGATATGCCGATGCTGTTTACGATTATGTTACTACGGCAAAATCCCCTTATTATAATCTTGATTTCGGCTGGGATTCAAAACCGGCAACGACCGCTTTCAATGACTTTGATTTTGATATTTCAGACGAGTATCTGGCAAATCTGAATGACGAAGCCCAAAGAAACAATGTCATTGAGGAAAAAAAGCAGGAAATAATAAAGGTACTGGAGAAGATATACGGCAGAGAGCTTACAAAGGCGGATAAAGGCGCTGTTGATTTTGCCGTTGACAATTATCTGTACTTTGGCATAAAATACTACACAGGTACTCTGACTGATGACGAAGTGGACAAGTATCTTCTTGAGTCGCAAAAGAAAAGCTTTGAGAATAAAAAGACAGAAGCGGCAACAATCAATGACAAAAAAGAGGAAGAACGCATAAAATATTATAATAAAATAAAAACAAATATTGAGCACTGGGCTTACGCTGCAGATAAGGACAGGCTGTACAGAGGTCTTATCCTTTCGGGCACGGATGAAGGAATAGCACTGGCAAAGGATCTGTATCCACATGCCCGTTACAGTCAATATGACTATATCCATAAATCAGGCGATTATGCTATGTTCGGTGTAGAAACCACGCTGAAGGCACTGGCTGATAAATGCTTTTCCGAAAGAAAGGACATTATTCAATACGCATATCTGTACTGTCCGAATATCGACGAGCCGGATCTTTTCGATTACTGGGCTAACTATAAGGTGCTTGTAAACAGCAAGGTCATAGACGATTCAAAGGAGGCAGTAAAGGAATATATAAACGAGAAATACGCTGATGATCCCATGAAAGCGGAGATAATGCAGTCTATCGACAATATCCTGTTCCTGCCTACGATAACAACTACATCAATGCAGGAATACACATATGACCTCGGCGCTTTCAAGCTTGATAATGTAAAGGCTTACAGCTCGGAGCTCTATCACGGATTAGGCTATATAGGGCTGGACGAAATGACCGAGACAATGCCCATGAAGGTATTCAAATCGGGCTTTGAAAAGGGCATGACGGCAGACGACGCAGAGGAATATACCGTAAATATCCCCGCTGATTATACCGTGAACAGCTATTGTCCGCTTTTCAACGATTTCTCGCCTACAGTCGGCGGCGGCTTCGACTCCAAGGACTACAAGGCTACAATGGAAGCGCTGCATGATCCTGATTACAGAATGTGGTGGTACAGCTGCCAGTCAGCCGCCGATCCTCAGCTTGCATGCAATTTCCTCGGCGGCAATGTGAACACAAGGGACGAAAGATTCCTGATAAAAGGAAACAGTCTTGCAATCGACAGAATAAACAAGTGGCAGCAGTTCAAGCTCGGCATAGAGGGCGAGCTTTACTGGGCGGTTGACCAATACAAAAAGGACGGAGGATATAATCGTGACATATGGACAGAAACAAGCTATACCTGCAATGAGGGTTCTATGATATATCCTATCTACTCACTGATCCGCTATACCCTGGGAATGATCGAAGACGCCGCCAGGGAAATATGCGAGCAGTACGGCTATTTCGCAAGCTCCATACGCCTTGAAAATCTCGGAGAGGGCAATGACGATTACGATTATCTCTGTATCGCAAAGGAGCTTATTGATAAGGCCTATCTTGCAGGCGAATCATGGCAAACAGTTGTAGCATGGAATAACGAGATAAACGATCTGTATGATTCCATGTTTGACGATGTGAACTACGATGAGAAGGCAAACTCGGAGAACCTCAGAATTGCAAGGGAAAAGCTGGCAAGACTTATTGAGAAGCTTTCCGCAAACGCTCCGACAGAGATACATCCTCTTCCGGAAACAACAACTACAACTACATCTACAACAACAACTACCTCCACGACTACGACCACGACAACCACGACAACTACTTCCACGACTACGACAACAACTACGACAACCACAACTACATCGACAACAACGACAACTACAACTACTTCCACGACTACGACAACGACGACGACCACAACGACAACAGCTGCTACCACGACAACCACTGCCACAACAACTGAAAAAAGCGACGCAGAATTGGTACAGATGGTAATGCTGGGCGACGGTATAACCGCTAAGGTATACAGTGACGGAAACGCATATATCTCCGGCAAGGGTGATATGTACGACTTTGAGGAAAGTCCCTTTGAGGAGCCTGAAAAGATTGAAATAGTCAGCTTTGCAGGCAGCATAAGCAGTATCGGAGATAATACATTTGCCGGAATGAGCAGTATAAGCAGTATTGTAATACCCAAATCTGTAAAAACGATAGGTGAAAAGGTATTTGACGACTGCATGAAACTCACCGACGTAGGATTTGAAGGCAGCAAGGACGAGTGGAAGGACGTATCGGTTGACAAGAGCAGTGAATCAGCTCTGAGCAGTATAAAGTTTGATATTGATCTGCCGGTAAAAATAATCGAAGTATTGATCGGAGATTCAAACTGTGACGGCAAAATAAGCAAAGCGGACGGAATGCTTCTTGCACGTTATATTGCAGGCTGGGAAGGAATAACCCTCGATGTTGACTCTGCCGACATAAACAAAGACGGACAGATAAGCAAGGCAGACGGAATGATACTTTCACGCTACATTGCAGGCTGGGAAGGCTATGACCAATACTTCAGCTGAAATGTAACAGAGTAATGAAAATTATCTGAGCACTGTCATTATTATAATACTTAACAGCAAAAGTTTTTCCTTAGGGCGGCGCACATAAAGCAGTTTATGCGATTTGAAGATAAGGCTGCGTAACATTGCGGTTACGCAGCCTTTTTGTCTTATTCTCTGCTGTCAGCGATGGCCAAAGCGACAGCAACATCAAAGCGGAAGTGTATCCCGATCTGCTGAGTGCGATGCCAATTGCTTTTATTGGGAGAGTAAACGACTATTGATAGACAAGATACTATGCGAAGGAAAGCCGGAATGAAATGAGGGAGCCGTTCAGGCTCCCTCAAACTGTATAAATACCGCTCTGCTTTTATGTTTCATCATTCCGCATGACCCAACGGAAAGAGTAAAGTCTTAGGCTTATTTTTTCCCCATATCATCAGAGCCCATGACCGGGACATCAATATCAGAAGTGTCAATCAGTTTATCAGCGGCCTGTTCCTGTCCTGACATTATCTGTATGACTTTGTTATAAAAAAATTTTTTCTGCGGTGTAACACTTTACTTTTTCTTCCTGAGTAAGTATAATGAAAACACAGGAATACCGCAAACAGTTTTCACCAAAAAGATCGGGGGGATTATATGACAGACAATGAATACCGCACAATGTACGAGAGGTCTCCTGCTGCCGCGCAGAATGCGCTCTTTGACGAATACCTGAACTATGTGTATTCAATAGTCTATAATAAGCTGGGGAGCTGCGGAAGGAAAGAGGATATAGAGGAATGTATCAGCGACGTTTTCTGTGCTGTTTTTCTCAGCTATGACGCGACCCGCAGCTTCAACGGCGACCTTAAAGGCTTCATAGGCAAAATAGCTTCAAACAAGGCGATAAACAGGTTCCATTCGCTCTCTGCCGGAAACGGACGTTCTGTCTATATCGAGGAGCTCGAAGAACAGCTCCCGTCGGCTGACAGGCTTCCGGAGGCTGCGGAGCGTGCCGAACTCAGGGAAGTAATGATAAGATGTATCAAGGCTCTTGGCGAACCAGAAGCCACAATGATAATCTGCAAGTATTATCGTAACATGAAATCGTCCGAGATCGGCAGAAGGCTTTCCATGCCTGCCGTGACTGTCCGCGTAAGATGCAGCCGCGCTCTGAAAAAGCTTAAGGAGCTGCTTGCCGCTGAGGGCTTTGAACTGAAGGAGGGAACGTTATGAGTGACAAAAGAAAGATTGGGTTTGATGTCCTTGAAAATACAGACATTGAAAAAATATCCGGAAACGGAGCGGATTTTCCGGCTATAAGCAAGGATACAAGAAACAGAATACTTGAAAAGACAAGAGAGAAATACGAAAATGCAAAGAGTGCTCCCGCATCCGCAGAACCCGCAGCGGAAAATGACGGGTATACTGTTTCGGGTCCTGCGGAGATATATCACCGTCCCGTAATAAAGCGCATTGCTACGGCTGCGGCAGGCTTTGCAGCTGCTGCCGTACTTATTGCGGGAAGCGCATTCCTGATGCATAAAAAGCCCGTAGGACCGCCTGTTACTCCGGATTCGGACATCGTTTCAAATGCAGTTACCGAAGGCACTGATCCGGTGACGTCAACCACTGATGTCACGACAACGACCTCAGCTGAGACGTTCATGCCCGAAATGACAACAGTAACGGCCTATATCGCAAAGGACTTCAATATTACAGAGCCCGTATCTCAGGAGGACATTGACACCGCCAGGGAAAAGGTCCTTGAACATCTTGTCCACAGTGATTTTTATGCTTTTAATCTTCAGTACAAATACATCGATATGAATCACGATAATATCCCGGAGCTTCTGGTATATTATCAGAACGCATACTATGCCATACTGATCTATCGCTATAACGGCACGGAATATGTATGCGACATAAACGAATACGGCTATGAAGATTCGATAGGTTTTACAAGCGCACCGATGATAAACAGTGACGAAAGCTGTATATATGTAATCAACAAGGAAGGAGCCACCGGAAATTATTATATAAAGATGAACAGTGACTATTCTCTTGATATAAACTCGCTGGTCAGCTCGGTTTCTTATTATTATAATCATGAAGTGATATCCGAGGAAAAATACAATGAGCTTAGGAATATGTATAATTCATATGACTTCTCAGAGATCAGAGATTTTATATATGTTGTCGGGGAAACAGACGGCGTTGAAGCATACATGCGGCAAAGATATGTGTCAGATGATGATCCGCACGGTAGGGATTATGCAGAAGTTGAGATCGATAAGAGGTATCTTTTTGAAAACGGTTTCTTTGATCATGATACTGTATACGGCATACAGCATTTTGACACCTATTGCGACGGTACCGAGAATTTCATGTTTATTAATATCGGGAAATACAGTAGCCTCCGTTACACGGGAGATAAGGTGATCATCTCTGTTCCCTACGGCGAAAACGACGACGCTCCATGCCATTCGCGGTTCCGTTCATACAAAGAAAATGAGCCTTTTGTTGAACTGTTCTCACTTGACATAGACTTCAAAAACAGAACGTGGAAAGCAAGCAGCGAGGATGTATATAATTATGTGGATCTGTGGTTTGACTGCCCCAGCGACAACAACAGATAAAAATACCGTTTCCCCACGAATTAGGAAAATAAAAGATTATATGACGCAAGGTTTGCGGTTATGATACGGATATTTCTGTGCGAAGCATTTGTCAGGTATCAATCCATACGACCGATCATAGATAAACGGCATCACCGATTCGGTTTCTGCAACTGCCGATAAAACGCCATAAGCTATTCCGGCGCCACTGTGAGCGCTGAATACAGCTGCAACGGCATCGTCGGGGATGCAGGAAATGATCTTGAACAGGCGATGATCTGAAATATGTTAAAAGGCGGCATATGCCGCCTTTTTTATCTTATAAGCTTTTTCAGGAATATAGGCGTTCTCAGTCAGCTCCGCCTCCTCCACAGCTGCTGCAACTACTGCAACTGCTGCAACTGCTACAGCTGCTGCAACTGCTTCCTGAGCTGGATGAGCTGTTTGAACGGGTGATGGTAGTATAATAATTGAACGCGCCATGAAGTCCGGTATATAAGCCGAGCAGCTCAGCACTGTATTTATTGAAATCAACTGCGTTATTGCCGGAAGATATCATTTCAAGAACGGGGTATGAGCGGATAGTGCCTGTTCTCTGTATTATACCAAGACAGTCGCAGGGGTTTATATTGAAGTTCATATACTGACCGTACTGGAACCATAGATCCAGGTCGGCGGTCAGCTGTTTCATGCTGCCTGAATTTTTAAGATCGGCATAGGTCCGGGTCTTTATCATACTGCGCTTGTAATTGTTTATCCAGCTGACGAGTTCATATATAAAGGCCTTGTAGCCTCTGAAGTTTTCTATATCAAGACTGAGCCGGTCAAAGGGTATCTCGTTAAGATCATGGAGCTTGGAGGTATCTATTGAGTGATAGAGCATACTTATGAACTGTTCGTCATTGCTCTTCATTTCGTTATAGTAGTTATCCGGACCGCCGTATTTGTTTATTCTGAAGCTGTTTTCTGTAACTTCTATATATCCCTTTTTGACAAGATCAAGGAGCTCAAGATAGAACAGCTGTGAAATATAGCTGCCCGAAGAGGAATAGAGCGAATTGCCGAGCAGGCGGTGCCACATATATGGTATGCCCGTCGCTTCTATGCGTTCAGCTGCGTCTTCAAAGCAGTTAGGATCCTGCCTGATGATTTTGTCGAACTTTCCTTTGTTCGGAGCCTTTATCATCTTATATATTGTAAATGCGACTATCAGAATGAAGAAAAGCGGACATATCGTGCTGCCAAGATCTATGCGGATACCGTTCCTGCGTCCGGAGGAGCCTGAGCGTTTGGGTACGCTTATGCTGTCAATGCTTATAAGGTTTGCAAAGTATTCGCTTGATATATCGACGTCAACTTTGTATATGCCTTTTACGCTTGTTGATTCGTTGCAGACTGTCATGCCTTCAAATATCGTTCCGCCCCTGCTGAAATATACGTTTGTATCATTATCCCGTCCGGGGAGATTGACCACAGTTTTAACGCTGCCCACTGTTTTGGGAAAATTATAGCCTATAAGGCGGTAGCTGAAGGCAGCTTTGCCGTTTTTGTTGAGCTTTACAGCGCCGAGTATCTTGTAGACTACCTCATACGTTACGGTCTCGTTTGATGAGTGACGGAACCAGTGTATGGTAAATCTGTCGGATTTTTCCTCAAAAAAGTAATGATCGTCGTTCTTGTCCATATTGTACTGAGGCTCGGCCGGTTTGCCGTTTATGCTTGCCTCCATTACCTCGATACCCTGTATGTATTCAAGCGGATCATCGGGATTGAATATATCCTTATAAAAGCGTGTGAAATTTCCGCTTTTAAAGCTTACATCGTATTTCTCGGAGATCACGGCGTCGCCCTCGGCAGTGAACGAGACCGTAAATTCTGCGCTGTTTACATCGTAGACCTTGTTGTCGGCAGCTGCACCGATGGGACAGGCTGCGGCTGCAAGGGTGAACAGCAATGCCGTTATGACCAGCAGTCTTGCCGTAAATCTCTTTATAAGGCTTGATCTCATATTTCCCTCCTGATTTGTTATCGGAATATCCTCAGTATTTATAGTAGCAGTTTACATCTTTTCCTCTGTAATCGCCTGTCATGGCGTATGTCAGACATTTTGCACCGCCCCTGCACAGTACCGCATGGGGGCATGGCAGACATTCTTCCGGTATCCTCTGTTCCTGCAATTCACGTATGAGCTCACTTTTTTCGCACAGTTCCGTCATATCGTCCGCAAGGCAGTTCCCGATAGGTATGGGCAGACGCCGGCAGGGGAGGAGAGTACCGTCGGCAAGCAGCGTCAGCAGAGTCTTTCCGGCGGCGCACTGGTAGTAGCTGCTGCCTCCTCCGAGAAACTGGAGGGAACGGTTCAGATGTACGTCCGTATGGGAGAAAAGACGCTTTCTGGAGTGCTCAGCTGTAAGTATCTCAATTACCTCGCGGTATTCCTCATCCGAGAGCGCATCCTCATTGCTGCTTCCCATGGGTACGAGCCTGTCCGCCCAGAAGCGGTCTGTTTTATTTCTGCGGACGATACGTATAACGTCCTTTAGTTCCTTATAGTTGCGCTTATGGCACGTGAATGCAGCCATTGTCTGTATGCCGCGGTCACCTGTGAGACGCAGACCGTTGAGGGCTCTGCGGAAATTCCCCTTGCCGCGGACGCTGTCATGTGTCTGCTCTGTACCGTCAATGCTGACCTGAACAAAGGAAAGCCCGCGGAAAAGGCTGAGTCTGTCCGCAATTTCATCGTTTATCATGGTGCCGTTGGTGAGCAGTCCGAATGTGAGCTTATTTTTATCACACAGCTCCATAAGAGGAAAAAGGTGACCGGAAAGAAGCGGTTCACCGCCTGTGAAGTTTATATGGCCGTGAAATGCATTCTTTTCACAAAAACGGAGATACTGGTATAAAAGCCTTTCAAGCTCGCCGAACGAAAGTTCTGAGCTGTATTCGTCCTGATAACAATGACTGCACCTCAGATTGCACCTGTGGGTGATATGCCACTGCATAACGTGTTTGATTTTATGTTCCTGCATTGACATCACTCCTGTCGTGAATATTATAGCATTATGATTATTTTTTGTCAATATATGCGGGATTTGTTTGATTGCGGAAGGAAAATATAATAATGAAATCTGTATTGAAAGCAAAGATGCAGATGAGTTCTCCCGCATGACCTGTGCAACGGAAATGAAGATGAAATCAGCTGTACAGGCATATGCACCATAAGCAATTATGATGACAATACCTGTACAGTAACTGTTGCTGGCCGTCTGTCCGCGGAAAGTGTTTCCTTGATCCTTTTTAAAGCGATTGTATATAGCGCACATTTTGTATTGACATATATGGAATAAAATGCTATAATCAGTATATACTCAATAAACGCTTCAGGCGGTTATTGTCCTGAACCTTATTCAGGGTGCGCAAATGCTTTAAAACACGGATAGCTTTATCCGATCTGACATGAAAGGAGTTTTTTCTTATGGGTGATCTGACAAAATTAAAACGTATTGCGGCAGCGGTAATGAGCGCTGCATTTGTAATGGGCTGCACGGGCAGCCTGAAGCCGGCAGCAGGTCCCGCTGCTGCTGCGGAGACCGAAGAGGAAGAAAACGAAAACATCAGGGTTTCTTATAATGAAGAGACACATATGTACGAATATGAATTCTTAGACGTGTACATATATGATATTTACGTTTCCGCTTCACGGATAGAAATTGAGTTCCTGCCGTCAGAGGGCGGAAATACCTTTTTTTATGAGGACCTCAAGAGAATAATACTTATGGAACCCGACTATCGGGATTATTTCGGCGAACACAAATCAGGCCATGAATGGGTCATGAATATTAAAAAGGGAGAAAGATACGATATTAAATTTGCCTCGCAGGACAAGTACGATGACATTACCCAGACCGGATACTGGGGGCGTTCGGGAGGACGTGACAAGGAATATTATATAGATAAGATCATATATGTAAGAGATCCCGATGCGCACTACTACGGAGATATTAACGACGACGGAGTTGTGGATTCTTTTGACGTTCTCATGTACAGGAAGTACATTTCAGGCACTCTTGCCAAAAAGCTCAGTGAGGATCAGTTCCTCAATGCCGACATAAACTATGATACCGTTATTGACGAGGAGGACCTTCAGCAGGTAGTGGACTTCACTCTCGGCAGCGTCAAGGCCTTCAACGGAGCTTCTTCCATAGGCAGCGTCCGTCTTGACAATACCGTAAATGTACAGGCCTCCGAGGGTGTTGCTACCGACGAGAAGTTCGCAGGCGCAGAAATGAAGCTGGGCGTTGAGCTGCTCAAAAAATGCTATGAAGAAGACAAGGATACGGAGAAAAACCTGCTTCTGTCGCCTCTTTCAATCTCGGCAGCTCTTTCAATGACTGCCAACGGAGCTGACGGAGAGACCTTGCAGGAAATGGAGAAGGTACTCGGAAACAACAACCTCTCACTTGACGATATAAATGAGTACATGGCCTATTATATAAGCCAGCTTCCCGATGAGGAAAAGGAGAAGGTATACCTTGCGGATTCAATATGGTTCAAGGACGTTTCCTCATTCAAGGTATATGACGAGTTCCTTGAAGCCAACAAGAAGTTCTACAACGCAGAGATATACAAGAGCGCCTTTGAGCCGAACAGCATCGTAAAGGATGTGAACAGCTGGGTCAACAAGAAGACCAACGGCATGATACCGTCCCTTATAACAAAGGCGAATATCAAGGACAATACCATGATGCTCCTCATCAATACCCTTTACTTTGAGGCCGAGTGGTGGAGTCCTTATCTCAGTACAACAGACGGCAAGTTCACAGACCTTGACGGGAAAAAATACCCGATCAAGAAAATGGAAAGCATGGAGAGGCAGTACTTTGACCTTGGAAATGCCGACGCCTTCAAGAAGCAGTACAAGAACGGCAATTACAGCTTCGTGGGTATACTTCCTCACGAGGACGTTGATTTCAATGACTACATCAGGAACCTTGACGCAGCTGCTCTTGCAGAGGGGCTGAAGGAGTGCGAGGATCCGAATACCGTTGATCTTTACGTAATGATACCGAAGTTCAAGTATAACTACAGCAAATCTCTCAAGGAGATACTTCCCGAGCTCGGTATGGATACAGCCTTTGATCCCTACATGGCGGACTTCTCAAAGATCAACGATATGTCAGTCGATGGAGCTCTTCCGCTCTATATCGACGATGTTATTCACAAGACAAAGATCGAGGTCACTGAAAAGGGTACAAAGGCAGCAGCTGCTACAGCTGTCGTAATGGGTGCAGGGGCTGCGGCTCCCATCGAGAAGAAAAAGGTATATATCTACCTTGACAGACCTTTTGTTTATATGATAGTTGATAAGAACAATGTTCCGTTATTTATCGGAGCAGCTACCATGATAGAGTCATAATGATCTTAGGCAGCCGGTACAGACGTATCGGCTGCTTTGCTTTTTTGCTGCGTCTGAATATCAGAAAAGCTCCCCGGAAAGTTACCCGGGGAGCTTTTGTATGATCGATATTATGTCAGGACTCGGTCTGAGGCACAAAAAGGTTGAATTTCTCGCCGTCCCTGACTCTGATGTAGTAGAAGTTTTCGGAGCCGTTATCGATGAAGATCAGTGTATCGCCGTCAATCCTGAGGTAATTGGCGCTGCCGACAGTACGTCCGCCGAGAATCACCGTATCGTCTTTTATTTCCCATGTTCCGCTGCCTATATAGCTGCTGAGATTGCCTTCGTAGTACTTATATTTTCCGTTCTCGTAAAAATCAATGGTGAAGTCTCCGCCGAAGCCCTCTTTTTCATATACGAATCTCTTTCCTGCAAGCAGAGAGGTATCCGTGTTCTGAACAGTATCATATTCGGACAGACCGAGGAGCTTCTTCTGAACGGCCAGTGCGTCGCCGACGGTCAGTCCGTCGCCGTTCATATCGGCGTTCATTTTTCCGAATACGGTAAGGTGGTTCTTTGCCGTACCGTTTTCACCGTACTTATCGGGGTTCGAAAGAGCCTGCATGATAAGCACCGCGTCGGACATATCGAGGGTCCCGTCACAGTTGGCGTCGCCGTCGGCAGGAGCAAGATCACCCATGAGAGGCGGCAGCTCCACTGTTGTTGTAGTGGTCGTGACAGTTGTAGTATCAGGGGCAGTCATGGTGCCCTGAAGAGGCGGGATAGTAGACGTGGTGGTAGTTGTTGTGTCAAGCTCTGTCACAGTGCCGATGAGCGAGGGGATAGCAGTTGCAGTGGTCGTTGTTGCAGCGACTGCGACGCCCGCAAGAGGCGGTATGGTAGTTGTGACAGCTGGCTGAGCTATATCTCCCATTAAAGGCGGCAGCTCTTCCTCAGATGTAGTAGTTGTTGTCTCGGCTATAGAAGTGCCGATGAGAGCTGTAGTTGTCGTTGGCGGTTTTGTTACGATATCGGACGGAGCCTCCGCTCCCACGATCGGAACGGGTTCATCGGGCGATACAGTTGTACCTGTCAATTTGACCGCTACTTTTTCAGAAGTATTTGTTACCGTGTCGGAAGTTGTCATCTGTCCCGACAGCTGTACGATCTCCTCCGAGGAAGCAGAAGCCGCTCCGGCAGACATTCCGACAGCAACAGTAGCTAAAAGTGAAGTTATCTCTTTAGTGAACTTTCTCATTTTTTATACCCCCGTTTTCTTTGGATATTATTTCCAGTGCAGTGAGAATATGCACCTGTTCTTCCATGCAGGCGGCTTCCGAAATATCCCTTACCGTGCCTGTTGTGGCCATTTTTCTGCACGCGCAGGAATTGCGGCAGTATGCGGCTATCTCACAGCCCCGGCATCTCTCGGAGACCATTGAATAATCGGGATGCTCCCTTCTGGCTTTTTCGGCCTGAAGTCCCACAAAAACGTCGCCGCAGCGGTATTCGGGAATGTTCTGGAACTGGACGCAGGGATAGAAGCTCCCGTCCCAGTTTATGAAGATCTTCTTTTTGCAGATCTCGCAGAGGCTTCGCTTGTTTTCCCTGATATACTTCTTTTTGACTGCAAGCTCATAAACGAACAGATCGGGTATGTCGGCGATCTTCTTCCATTGTTCCCTTAAAGTGTCGCCGAAGCTGTCCGCATCGTCGGGAACAAGGAAGGCGTCCATTGCAGCGGAGACCTTTTTTACGCCGAGCCCTTTCAGATACATGATATTATCGTACAGCTCCGGAAGAGTCTGCTTTGTGTAGACGAGCTGTACCAGTGTTTCAGGCTGATATTTCAGCAGCAGCTTCAGATTTGCGTCAAGAACTGCCGTGTCGGCGCCGCGGTCCGTACATTCGATGCCGTCGTGGGACATATTGATGATGACCTTTCGCTCCGCGCACCATTTTATGAATTCCTCGTCGAGCAGGGTCCCGTTGGTGGTGATGACGAACTCCTTCGCTTTGAAGGCTTCGCAGAAGTATTTTACGGTCTCCTTGTAAAGCAGGGGCTCTCCGCCGAAAAGGTAAACTGTTTCCGCATTGTCCTGACGTCTTATAAAATCCGCGATCCTGTCTCTTGTTTCGTTATTTATGAAGCCGTAGGCGGTATTAAGGTGTCTCTCATAACAATAGCTGCACCTGAGGTTGCATTTGTTTGTTATGCTGATGGTATAATCCAAAATATCACCTCGTTCTGCATCTTACGGCTGTCCTTACAATCAGTATAATACATATTTGGGAAAAAAGCAATATTTTTCACCGAAAAGTAAATAAGGTAGCCAATAGTGCGGCAGCTTTTCGCATTTTGCTCTATACCTATAAGACGAACGAAAGCCCGAAAACTCTCACCCTCTGACAAAAATTTTTTCTTTTATAAAAATACCGTGTTCTTTTCGGGAGGCCATCAGAGCGGAAGTATATTGAATCCAGGAGGGAAATATGATAAAATAACAGACAGATCATGATTTTTTTGCATGAGGTGTAACACTTCGTGATCGTGCTCCGAATGTAGTAGATGAAAGGCCGACCTTAAAAAACAACGCAAGGAGGAATGAACATGACAAGCAGGGAAATGGCAGAAATGATGAAGAAGTCAGCTGCGGACTGTCATAAAGCACTTGTCAGGGAATACGGCAGATATGTCTATGCCATCGTATACAACAAGCTCAGAGGCTGCGGTACAAAGGAGGATATAGAGGAATGCGTCAGCGATGTATTCGCGGATCTTTTTATGAAATGCGAGATAGATACGTCCTACGAAAACGATCTGAAATACCTCATAGGAACTATCGCAAAGCGTGAGGCTATCGACAGCTTCAGGAGACTGACTGCGAAGGCGGGTCACATTGCCGATACCGGCGAGGACGATATGCGGGAGCTTGCTTCGGATTTCAGCGTCGATGAGCACGTTGACCGTTCTGAACTCCGCCGCGTGCTTATAGATAAGATAGACGAACTGGGAGAACCGGACTCCACCATACTTATCCAGAAATTCTATTATAACCGTAATTCCAGGGAAATAGCCCAAAGTCTTTCCATGACCGCAGTTGCGGTCAGACAAAGGTGCTCGAGGGCTATGGACAAGCTTCGCACTAAGCTTCTGGAAACGGGTATAACTCTTTAAGGGGAGGGAGAAGCAATGAAAGATAAAAAAATATTCGATATTCTTGAAAATGCGGAGAATGATACAATGAAGAGACTTATCGATAAATGCCCCGAGATCTCCGACGAACAGCTCGACAGGATATTTGTCATGAGCGAGAAGAAGTTCAGATCAAGAAAGAACAGCATAGACGAAGCGGAGAGGGACGAAAGGATAAAAATGACAGAGGGCGATGTTGTCGAGGGAGTCGAGCACAGCAGAAGACCTGCATGGTTCGCACCTGTGAGCGCGGCTGCTTCGATGATACTTGTTGCGGGCATCGCTGTGGGAAGCGTACTTATGCTCAGGAACAGGGGTCCCGAGATAGTGGGAAATGTAAATAACCCGCCTGCGGTCACGGTCACTACAACTGTGGTTTCGGGCACTTCCGTCACGGTAACGGATAATGACGGCTCCGGGACAGCGACCTCCTTCGCAGCCGTATCGGGTACGGGCGATAAAACCACCACCACAACAACAGAGGCTGTTACCGATCCCGCAAAGGAAGAGGCGGCAGATACGGAGTTTATAAAGCCCTATGTAGGACGTTGGAGGTATCAGACCTCACCCAACAACACCGTTCACATAGACGGAGTCGATACGGGCACCGTGGATATATACGAGGACGCAACATACACATATACGGATAAAAACGGAAACGTCTCAACAGGTACCGTGAAGAAGGCTGTTGAGGAGATAGGCGGAACGGAGCTGTTCGGACTTGACTTCTCGGGTAATAGCTTCATAGGTCACCGTGCGATATATGTTGAGTCCGCGCCTGACGAGCTTCATTTCGGAAACGGCGACGCAGCTCGTATAGTACGCGGAACTGCCAACAAGACCTACAGCGAGACAGCTGCCGAAAAGATGGATAATTTTGACCGTATCGAGGGGCTGATGGCTGTTGAACACCACAGCAGCGAGCTGTCATTCAGTGAAAACGGAGTGGATTACTACAGATATACAGGCTCCGAGTTCGGATCGCTGGCTGAGATCAGAGCGCTTATCGAGGATACAATGACAGGCGACCTGAGAGATGAGTATATGGGTGAATGTGAAAGCCGCTACAAGGAAAGGGACGGCGTCATTTATCAGTCGAGAGGTCAGAGAGGAACATTTTCATTTGATACCAGCGGCGGAGTGGTCATATCCGAGGTGAACGACAGCCGGTTCACGGCAACAGCCGTTAATGCAAATTTTGTACCCGCACAGGGCAGGGGCTCGGCTGTGTTCAAAAAGGAAAACGGCGAATGGAAGATGAGCGGATATTCTGCCGGCGAGCCCATGGGCTGAACAGACTGAAAACCGATATTATACAAAGAGCTCCCCGTAAGAAAAACGGGGAGCTCTTTTCTGTATTCCGGCGTGAGTCTTCTTGTTGCAGCGTCTGCGCTTGAATGCTTTGCGGAAATAATGCACAGGGAATTTTTTCATGGATCTTCGTCTTTTTGGGCTCCTGAAATCACTTATATATGAAAGCTTGCATTTGAGCATGAAATATGGCATAATAATGGAAGCGGCATAATAACGTACTGAAAGGAGCGCATTATGAAAAAAGCACTCGCATTACTGCTGGGGCTGACCATGCTTTCATCTCTGGCAGCCTGCAATTCAAAGAACAAAAAAAGTGAGTTATCCGAGCTTCCGTCCAATAACTCAGCATCGGGTACGGCAAAGGAATTTGAGTTCAAATATCAGAAATACGCAGCCATGACTCCCGAAGAGATAGTTGCGGAGCTGACGCTGGAGCAGAAGGCGGATCAGATGGTCCAGCCTGCGATCTACAATATTACCGAGTATGATATGAAGAAAAACGATTACGGCAGCATACTCTCCACGGCAGGCTGTATCGACGCCGCTTCATGGCGCGAGACAGTGGACGCCTTCCAGAAAGCGGCTGTTGAATCGGAGGCAGGTATACCCTATGTCTACGGACAGGACGACGTTCACGGCGTGAATTACTGCCTCAACGCAGTTTATTTCCCGCACAACATCGGACAGGGGGCTGCCAACGACGAGGAGCTTGCCTATCAGGTGGGACTTATAACGGCGGACGAAGCCAAGCTCTGCCATATGCTGTGGAACTTCTCTCCCGTCGTGGCTCAGTCCGTGGACCCCCGCTGGGGCAGGACCTATGAGTCCTACGGCTCAGACCTTGAGACCATAACAAAGCTCAGCACCGCATACACAAAGGGTCTCATAGACGGCGGTATCATCGCCTGTACAAAGCACTTCTTTGCAGACGGAAACGTGGTGTACGGCACAGGAGAGCAGGGCGATGTGAAAATGCTCATCGACCGCGGCGACGCTCAGCTTTCGGACGCCGAGATAAAGGAGCTCCTGAAGGTATATCAGGCGCAGATAGACGCGGGAGTGCAGACGATAATGATAAGTCATTCGTCCCTCAACGGCGTGAAGATGCACGAGAACAAGGAATACATAATGAAGCTGAAGGACGAAATGGGCTTTGAGGGCTTTATTGTGAGCGACTGGGGCTCGGTTGGTAATATCACGGGCTCGTCCTATGAGGAGCAGGTCATAAAGAGCGTCAACGCAGGCATAGATATGCTCATGGAGACAGACCGCTTTGAAGAGGCGAGGGATATTATCGTTGACGCCGTGGGCAGCGGCGATATAAGCGAAGACCGTGTGGACGATGCGGTCACAAGGATAATTAAGGTCAAGAAGGACGCAGGGCTGTTTGACGATCCTTTCCTTGAAACGATGAAGACGGGACAGACCGAGACAGGCTCAGCCGAATACAGGTCAGTAGCCGAGAAGCTTGTGGAGAAGAGCCTCGTTCTTCTCAAGAACGACAAGGAAGTCCTGCCCTTCAAAGAAGGCACGAAGATATATATAACAGGTCCTGCGGCGGATAACGGACAGGCTCAGTGCGGCGGCTGGACCATAGACTGGAACAGTGCTCCTTCAAAGGAGGTTCCGGGCGTAACAACGATACAGGAGGCCTTTGAGAGATATGCTGCGGATTACGGTATCGATGTCATCACCGACCCCGCAGAAGCATCTGAGGCTGACGCAGTACTCCTCTGCGTGGGCGAGCAGGCCTATGCCGAGTGGAACGGCGACACCGAGGATCTTGAGCTCTGCGGCAAGCTGGGACTCAGCGGCAATAAGGACGCCATAAAGAAGGCAAAGGAGCTCGGCAAGCCCACAGTCACCTGCATCGTAGCGGGCAGGAACGTTATCCTTGACGAAAAAGACTATGAGGGCTGGGACAGTGTCGTTATGTGCTATCTTCCCGGCTCAGAGGGCAAGGGCATATCCGATGTGCTCTGCGGCTGTGCCGACTTCACGGGCAGGCTCCCCTCGGACTGGTACGGTTCACTGGATCAGATCGGCACGGACAAATGCTTCCTTGAGTGCGGTTACGGTCTGTCCTACGGCAGCGGCTTCAAGTCCCGCACAGAGCCAAAAACGCTTTCGGATACTTCGGATGAAGCTCCTTCAAGCGAGGCTATGGAGGGTACAAGCTATACTCCGGGTCTCTTCAAGGACGGCGTATATGTCAATGACTGCGCAGGTATCAGGCTGAACGTACCTGGGGATCTGACGCCGATCAGTAAAAGCGAGCTGGAGATGTACAGAAGCGAGCACCTTTCTGACGTGACCGACGATGAACAGAAGGTAATTGAGTCCGCTACGGCATGGGACAGCAGCTTCGACGGCGACGGCGAAAGCATTTCCGTCGACTTCCTGAATATGAAGCTCGGTATACCCGATGATAAGAACTATACCGAGGGCAAGTATCTGGACTACTGGAAGAGCCTGCTGGCAGGTTACCTCAGCAATTACAGCATAGATGTTGATTTCGGGGACAGGACAAATGTCAGCCTCGGGGACAAGGAATATGTAAGGGAAACCGTTGTGCTTTCGCAAAGCGGAGGTGCAAGGCAGACTCTCTATAAGTATGTAAGGAAAATCGACGACAGCCTTATGTGTATCATAGAGATAGGCACCTTTTCTGAAAAGACTCCAGAGGAATTCGAGGCACTGTTCGGCTGATCCCATGGGAAAATGAGATATATGAAAAAAGGGCGGCAGCCAAGCTCCGCCCTTTATGAAAAATCATTTGTTTTTTCGCCTTACGACTACCGCTACGAGGTCCGGTCCGATATTTGAAGTGACTACAGCGCCGATATTTCCGAACATCTCCGCCTTTCTTCCGGTTTTCTTTATGAGCTCCTTTTCCACCTCACGGGCGACCGTGTCGTCTCTGCCGTAGAGCATTATGTAAGGAGTCTGCGGAGTCATATTTTTCTCCAGTATGTCCACCAGCTTGGGAACGATATTCTTCTCGCCCCTTATCTTATCTACTGTGGAGGTCTCGCCGTCCGAGAAAAGAATAACAGGCTTGAGACCGAGAAGCTCTCCGGCAAATGCCTTTGCAGCCGATATGCGTCCCGACTTCTTGGCATATTTCAGATTGTAGGGCACGGCATATACGCCGCATACGCTGAACCAGTCCTCAAGATATGCCACTATCTCCTCGGCGTCAGCGCCGCGGCGGATCTTCTTTGCGGCTTCCATTACGGGATAGCCGTAGAAGAGAGTGTAGCATTTTGAATCGAGGTTGAATATGCGGAGCTTGTCTTTTGCTTCGGGATTGTTCTCAAAGAATTCATTTTTTGCCATGACCGAGTTGTTGAAGGTCCCCGAGCCCTTTGAGTTCAGAGATACGCTTATAATATCCGTATATCCCTGAGCGTAGAGCTCCTTGTAGGCTTCCTCGAAGTCCACGGGCGGGATCTGCGAGTGCTTCGGTATCTCGTCGGTATTCTCCAGAAGCTCGTAGAATTCCTTGGTGGATTTGTCATAGATCTCCCTGAAGCTCTCTCCGCCTACGGTCAGAGTGAAGGGAAGCACCTTTATACCCAGCTCGTCTATTATTTCTTTTGGCAGATCGCAGCATGAATCGGTAAGCATGATTATCTTTGACATAATATTATCTCCTTTACCATTCGTATTTTGTAAGTTTTCCCTCGCGGGAAAGCTCGGGGTAATCCCATTGTCTCAGCACCTCATAGACCGCTATGGCCACAGAGTTGGAAAGATTCAGGCTGCGCAGTTCATTGCGCATCGGTATTCTTACACAGCACTCCGGGTTTTCGTGAAGAAGCTCCTCGGGAAGGCCCTTGTCCTCCCGTCCGAAGACGAGGTAGGCGTTGTCGGGGTATTCCGCTTCGCTGTGGACACGGCGTCCTTTTGTGGTGAAGTAGAAAAAATCCCCGTCCCTGTTCTTCTCAAAGAAGTCCGCAAGGCTGTCGTAATAGGTGATGTCCAGTTTGTCCCAGTAGTCAAGGCCTGCACGTTTAAGGTGCTTGTCGCTCACCTCGAAGCCCAGAGGACGGACGAGGTGGAGTCTTGCTCCCGTAACCGCGCAGGTGCGGGAGATATTTCCCGTGTTTTGCGGTATCTGGGGCTCTACAAGGACGATATTGAGATTATGCATAGGTCTCCTTTTAGGGAAAAGCGGCTGTTGATCATCCTGCTTTTCCCTTGATTTTTTTATTCGGCGGCGGCCGCCGTATGCAGAAGTTTTTTCATATGTTCCCGTACAGAATATAACGTATCTTTTTTCAGATACTATTACTGTCCGCACTGCGGATAATAAAAAACGGAGTTATTGTAAAATGAATATGAAATCGCTTGCCAAGGGTGCGGCTGCGGGAGTTGTAGCGGGTTTTGCCTGCTATGCGCTTTCCAACGCACGTCCTTTTAAGAAAATGAGTATAAAGCGGGACGCAGGCAGGACTCTGAAGGCTGCGGGAGATCTTTTTGACGATATAAAGTCTGTGATCATGTAGGCTCTCCCGAGTTTCGCCTGTAACCGAGATAGCTCTCGAGGATGAGAACGGCTGCCACCGCGTCAACGACTGCCTTGCGCTTTTTGCCGCGTGTGTTGGTGACATTCAGCGCATTATGGGCTGAAACGGTGGTACAGCGCTCGTCCCAGAGCTTTACGGGACAACCTGCGAGCTTTTCGAGCTCCCCGGCAAAGAGCTGACACTTCTCGGCTCTTTCGCCGACTGTTCCGTTCATATTCATGGGATAGCCCACGACTATCTGTTCCGCACGCTGCTCTTTGGCGAGAGCGGCGGTTTTTTCTATACATTTATAGAAGTCCTTTTCGGCGATGACGGTCACGGGCGAGGCGATCATCTCGCTTTTACCGCAGACAGCTATGCCCGTTCTCGAATCGCCGAAGTCAACTGACATTATTATCATATGAAACCATCCTTTGTAGATCATAATTCTGCGGAGCAAAATCATGATCTGAGCCGTTAGCAATTAGCCTGTTGTAAGGGCGAACAATGTGCGCACCCTCAAATGCGGCAGAGCTGTTAAGTTTGATTTATACTATTATAACATATATTGCGTGATTTATCAAGCTTATGTTGTGCATGACTGTATGTGGGCGAAAAAACGTGAAAAAATATGTAAATCAATGAAAAACAGTGATAAATTACAAAAAACATTTAAAAACACTTCAAAACGACTGCGGATAATATTTGCGGTTCATATGAACTTGTGATATAATCAAATCATCACGAGAGAGGAAGTGTTGACTATGAACAGGTTGATCCCGGGTACTGCAATGAAGTTTTCCGAACAGGCAAGAGAGTCTGCGTTTTCACTCATTTCTCCCGTCCTTGAGGCTACAGGCGGGCTTACGCTGTCGCAGCTTTCAAAGCTGACGGGACTGGAGGGCACTACTATCCAGAACTGGATAAAACGCGGCTGGGTCTCTGCTACCAACGGGAAAAAGTATTCGGAGCAGCAGATACTGAGAATACTCCTTATCAATATGCTCCGCAAGGCAATGAAGCTTGAGGATATTGCAAATCTTATGAGATATATCAACGGCGACGTCGAGGACAAGTCCGACGACATCATTGACGAGATACTTCTTTACAATATCCTTTGCAGGATAATATTTACGGCAGAGGACGAGGGCGCTTTTGATCCCGATAAGGTAAAGGAGCTCGTTTCGCGTGAGATAGCCGATTATAAGTCGGAGATCGCCGATGTTGACAAGCTCAGGAAGGCCATGTTCGTCATGGTCATGGGTTACAGGAGCGGCTGTCTCAGGACAGAAATGGAAAAGGGATTGGAAGTCATTCTTGACGAGATGTAAGATCCTGAAAAAATAAGATACATGATATAGGAGATCATTGAAAATGAATGTTGTAACTGCATTACTAATGAGCAAAAAGAAGATCATCAGGCTTTTTGAAAGCTCAAAGGCGTTGTCTGCGGACAGTGCCAAGACGCTGGACGAAATGGGCATATTCAATCCCGAGGCAACATACGAGCTGCTGTACGATAATGTCATCTCGGCAACAGAGGACGGTAAATACTATCTTAACAAGAATTAAAGCTTATGACGCATAATAAAAGGGGGGATCATTATGGCGTTCGTATTTGTTCCGCCTGTTGGACTTATAAGGAGGAAAAGAATAATCAGGGCGCTTATGAAAGCAAATGCTTATTCGGAAAGCACCGCCAGAAGGCTTAATGAAACAGGACTTTTCAATCCTTATGCTTTTCCGTTCCTTACTCGCAGAATGGTAAAACGACATATCATATCAGTAACAGATGACGGAAGGTATTATCTTAACAGATAAAAACTGAACACAGAATATCAAAGGAGAATCATTATGGGTGTTAATGTTAGGGAGATAAATGGAAATGCTCCGAAAAAACCAAGCCTTAAGGGCATAAAGTGGCTGATAGCGGGAATTGCCGCACTGTTCATCGCCGCAAATTCCTTCACCATAGTTCCCGCAGGTAATACGGGAGTAGTTCTTACGCTGGGCGAGGTAGCGGAAAAGCCTTTATCCGAGGGTTTCCATTTAAAAGCGCCATTTATCCAGACAGTTGAGGATATGTCCAACAAGATACAGGTCTATGAGACTCCTGCTTCGGCGGTCTCAAAGGACCTACAGACTGTAAGCAGCAAGATCGCTGTGAACTACAGGCTTATCTCGGACAAGTCCCCGAATATGTACAAGGACGTAGGCGTTGATTATCAGACGATACTTATCGCGCCCGTAGTTCAGGAGTGCATGAAGTCTGCAACAGCCAAGTACAACGCAGAGCAGCTCATAACGGAGCGTGCTGCGGTAAGTGACGAGGTAAAGACGGCTCTTGACGGCAAGCTCAACAACTACGGCATATTCATAGAGAAGTTCAATATCGTGAACTTTGACTTTTCGGCTGAGTTCAATACTGCTATCGAAGCAAAGCAGGTAGCGGAGCAGAACCTGCTCAAGACCAAGACAGAGCAGGAACAGGCAAAGGTAATCGCAAAGACAGAGGCTGAAAAGAAGGTCATTGCTGCAAATGCAGAGGCGGAGGCAATACTTGCCCAGGCACAGGCTCAGGCGGACGCCAACAAGCTTCTTGAGGAGTCGCTTTCGGGTAAGGTCATCGCATACGAGCAGATCCAGAAATGGAACGGCGTAATGCCCAAGGTTACCGGCAAGGACGGCGGACTGCTCATAGATGTGGATATAGACGAGCCGTCAGGCAGCTCCGCAGCACAGACACCTAACGGATAATAAGTCTTTCGGGGGGATAATGCTGTTCACGGAACAGCGCAATACTGAGTTTCTTCCTCCGTTTAGGGGACGGAGGAGGAGCTCGCTCATCTGACTGATAACAGAGATCCCGGAGCTTTTTATTAGGGGGAAGCTTCGTGTATATAGATCTCATGCGGGATGTTGGGGAACATAACGCACATGGGGGACATGAGATGTGACATCGGAGGAATGACGTAACGGCTGCGACAGGGGCGATCGGGGGTAAATGACCGCTCCGCCGCAGAAGAACAGCGGCAGTATAGGGGGACATGAGTTGTGACATTGAAGGAATGACATAACGGCTATGATATAGGGGTGATCGGGGGTAAACGGTCACCAGCCGCAGGGTGGTTTTGCGGCAGCATATGCAGGGGAAAGGATCATCTGCAATTCAGGGGGAAATGAGAAAAGCTTATGTCGGGGGGACATAAGCTTTTTTGTTATATTATTATGAAGCTTTCGGGAACGGTTTCGCATACTGCGGCAAAATACCCTTTTTCCCTGAGCTTGTCGACGCATCTGGCAGCCTGTGCAGCGTCCTCAAAAAGTCCGAAAACCGCCGAGCCGCTGCCTGTCATGACAGCTCTGAGGGCACGGTATTCCAGCATATCGCTTCTGATGTCCTCCACCTCGGGAAGCCTGACGGCCTGTTCAAAGAGATTGCCGAAGTATTTATAAGCTGTATCCGGAGCGGTCTTTATCGCTTCTGCAAGCTTTTGCGTTTCGGGGTGCAGCGGTTCTTCAAGGCCGTCGATATTACGGTAAGCCTCCGCAGTAGAAACGCCCTCTTTTCCCTTGGCGATGACCAGTATGCGTCCCGAATAATCGGCTATGGGAGTTATCCTCTCGCCGATACCCTCAACATAGGCAGTTCCTCCCGTAAGGAAGAAGGGAACGTCTGCTCCCAGCTTTTCGGGAGCGTTTATGCTTTTTCCCGTCATTCTGCCGAGACACCAGAGCACAGCCGCAGCGTCGGTGCTGCCTCCGCCCATGCCCGCCTGTGAGGGTATGCCCTTTTTTATATGTATCCGGCAGCCGCAGTCTATTCCGTTCTGCTCAAAGAAGAACTTGGCCGCTTTACAGGCGATATTCCGTTCATCACAGGGTATGGGATCGGAGTCTGCAAACTCTCCCGGCACCTCGCAGGAAAGCTCAATACCTCCCTTTGTAAGCTCCACCTCTACCTCGTCGTAAAGTCCCACTGTCTGAAAAACGCTTTCAAGGCTGTGGTAGCCGTTGGGTAGCTTTCCCGTTACGTCCAGCGCAAGATTGATCTTTGCAGCCGTTTTAACCCTCATGCTTTTCAGCCTCCAGTTTTGTCAGGAACTTCTCTATGCGGCGGATAGCCTCCATGATATGCTTGAGGGAGTAGGCGTAGGATATACGGATATAGCCCTCTCCGCTGTCGCCGAAGGCGCTTCCGGGAACGGTTGCGACTCTTTCCTCGAAGAGCAGTCTCTCGCAGAATTCCTCACTGGAAAGCCCCGTGCTCCTGATGCATGGGAACACATAGAAGGCTCCCTCGGGATTGAAGCAGGTAAGTCCGAGACGGTTGAATTCGCCCACAAGATAGCGGCGGCGTACATTGTACTCGTCCACCATTTTTTCGACCTCTGCGTCGCAGGAGGTAAGAGCCTCAACGGCGGCGTTCTGACTTATGAAGGGACTGCACATGATACCGTACTGATGTATCTTCGAGATCTGAGAGATTATCGGAGCGGGAGCGGATACATAGCCCAGTCTCCAGCCTGTCATGGCGTATGCCTTTGAGAAGCCGTTTACGTATACGGTGCGTTCTCTCATGCCCTCCAGCTCTATGATCGAAAAATGCTTTCTGCCGTAGGTGAGCTCGGAATATATCTCGTCCGACAGTACCATTATATTGGTATCGCGGAGAAATTCCGCAATGGGTTCGAGGTCATGCTTTGTCATTACAGCTCCCGTAGGATTGTTCGGGAACGGAAGTATTAGGAGCTTTGTGCGCTCTGTGACCTTGTCCCTGAAGTCGTCAAGGGTAAGCTTGAAGTTGTTTTCTATCCTCGTGGGTACAGGTACCGCTACACCGCCGGCCAGCTCGACAAGGGGCGCATAACAGACGAAGCAGGGCTCCACCACCAGGACCTCGTCGCCGGGGTCTATAAGGCCCCTTACGGTCAGGTCTATGGCTTCCGAGCCGCCGACTGTAACGATTATCTCCTTGTCGGGATCGTATCTGACTCCGTGTTTTTTCTCGATGTGGGACGAGATAGTGTTTCTGAGAGAAGCAAGACCCTTGTTTGGCCCGTAGATTATGTGTTTCCTCTCCAGAACCTGAATGGCAGCCTTTCTTATGGCCCAGGGCGTATTGAAGTCGGGCTCGCCAACGCCGAGGGATATGACGTCCTTCATGGTGCCCGCTATATCAAAGAATTTGCGGATACCCGAGGGCTTTATGCTTTTTATCTTGTCCGAGAGGACTTTATCGTAATCGATCACGCTTAGCCGAGTCCCCTTTCATCGGGTTCTTCGTTGTCGATAAAGATGCCCTTTTCCTTGTATTTTTTAAGAATGAAGTGTGTTGAAGTCGAAAGGATACCGTCGATCGTGGCAAGGCGCTCGGAAACGAAGAAGGCAACGTCCTTGAGGTTGTTTCCCTTGACCTCGACTGCGAGGTCGTAGGCTCCCGAGGACATGAGGCTGACGCTCTCCACCTCGTCATACATCATTATGGTCTTGGCAATATCGTCAAAGCCGCAGTCGCGCTGAGGAGTGACCTTGAGCTCGATGGTTGCATATACTGTGGATTTATCGTACAGATCGTCATCTACGATAACGCTGTAGCCCTTAATGACTCCGTCCTTTTCAAGCTGTTCGATCTTTGCGGCGGCTTCCGCGGCTGATATGCCGAGCAGTTCACCGAGAGCGCTGTCGGAGATACGTGCATTCTGCTGTAAGATCTTTATGATGTCGTTCATATAATCATTTCCTTTCGTAAAGTCATGTGGTATTTATCGGAAAGAGAGGCTCATTTCTTTGCGCCGATGTCAACTCCCGAAAATTTACCCGAAGAGAAGCCGAAGTGCTTGAGTACTCCGTCCCAGTCGTCTGCGTCAAGATCGCCTATGTTCTTGGCCTTGCCGTAGCAGCCCACAAAGCGGGTATCCGTTCCGTCTATCCAGGTCAGGGTAGTCTCTGCACGTCCGTCCTTGTCGAACATCAGTACATATTCAATATCGCCGTCAAAGGAGTCGCCGAACTGGGAAACGAGGTAGTTGCCGAATTCTCCGCCGTCGCGCATATTCGCGTATATAACGCCGGGAGTTGTCTCGGGGTCTACCGGATACCAGCGTGCCTCGAAGGCTATCGCCTTGGCGACGGTGTTGCAGTATGCGTCGGCATACTCCATAGTATCAAATCTGGGCTGTGTTTCACTGTCTGCCTTTTTTGTAGGCGCTGTGGCTGCGGGAATATTCGTGTCGGGCTCGGGGAAAAGTGCCGAGCAGCCTGCTGAGGATACCGAGGCTATAAGAGCCATGGCAAGAATAAAAGCTTTCTTTTTAAACATAGTGATTCTCCATTTCATTTTATACTTATAAAGTACGGTTTTCTTTTCTTGAAATAGGCGACCCTTGCGAAGCCTGCGGCCCGCGCAAGTTCGATCCCGTCGGCGGCGTTTGCCGCTATATCCTCAACGGTATGGGAGTCGGAGCCGATATTTATTATCTCTCCGCCCATATCGCGGAACATCTTTACGTATTTGAGATCGGGGAAGCAGTCCCCGAAGCCCTGCCTCAGTCCCGAGGTATTTATCTCTATGCCCTTGCCGCTGTGAGCGAGATTGCGGAAGGTCTCGGCGATAATGTCGTCATACCGGCTTATATCGGCTTCGATGCCGTGTCTCTGCTTCATGTAGCGCAGGCAGTAGGTGATATGACCGATAACATCGAAGAGCTCCGTCTTGCTGAGGGCGTATATCTCCCTGAAATAGCGCTCCAGCAGTCCGTATATCCCGTCCATGGTCATTTTATCATATTCGATGAAGTAGAAATCCTTCTCGCCCATGACCTGATGCACTGAACCGATGATGAAATCAACTCTGCCGTCGGCGTTAACTGTCTTTGCCGCGTCGGTATCGTGAAGTATCTGTCCCAGCTCCACGCCGCAGATAAGGTTCAGCTTTCCTGCCCACTTCTCTTTCAGTGCAGTTACTGCCGATACGGAGCTCTCAAAATTAGCTCTGTAATTGAAGTAATCAAGAAGCTCCCACGTCTCCACGGGATAGTGCTCCTTTTCGTACCATCCGTTGCATTCACAGTGGTCAGTAATGGCGTATGCCGCAAGTCCGAGCTCCGCGGCTCGCTTGACGCAGAGGTCGATATCCGCCTCTGAATCCATGGAAAACTGCGTATGCGTGTGGCAGTCCATAAGCTTCATCGTATCACCCTCCTGATTTATATTATATTATTATAACACATTGCGGGAAATATTTCTACTGTTTTGCAAAAAAAATTTGCCGTCGGACAGCCATGTGTCCTTTTTGCGTTGACTGGGACGGTTTAATGTGATAGAATATACAGCAAGAGGTGATATTATATGAGAAAGCTCACGGAAATGATAAAAAGCGAGACCAATGCCAATTTTGTCAATCTGAGGACGGCGCTGATGACCTATGACAGAAATGCACTTGTATGCGGCTCTCCCGCATGGAGATACGCCTATCATACCATACATTCCGCGGACAAGTGGTACTTCAACCCCAATGTGTTCACGGAGCCGGAGTTCCAGAGGGAGGAGGGCATGGACAATCCCGATAAGCCCTGCACCGCTGTCCTCAGCGACGGGGAGCTGCTTGACTACCTTGAACAGGTTCGCCTCAAGACCATGGATTATCTTGACGGTCTCACCGACGAGCAGCTGTACGAATATCCCGAGAACTGCCATTTCATGCGCCTTGAGCTGGTGCTGAGGCAGTTCCGTCACATATCCTTCCATACGGGTATGCTCAACGGACAGACCGTTGAGCGCACCGGAAGATTTCCCGTGTATGTGAGCCCAAACAATCTTGACAGGCTTGACAAGGGGCTTTACGACGAGGGGTAAGGCGGATTTTCGCACACCGAAAAAATTCCACCGCGGCTGTTGCTTTTTTATCAGCTGTGTGTTATAATTATATCAATCATTCGGGATACGCCGAATAACAAGAAAACGGAGGTCTTTGACTATGAGAGCAGTTGTAACTGTTATTGGTAAGGATACCGTGGGTATCCTCCACAAGGTAAGCGGTATCTGCGCCGAATATAACGTAAATGTCATCGAGGTGACGCAGAGCGTTCTTCAGGATATGTTCGCTATGATAATGCTGGTGGATATTTCCGCGATAAAGGGCGATTTCTCGGAGCTTGTCGACAGAATGACGGCTCTCGGCACCGAGCTGGGGCTCTCTATCCATACCATGCATGAGGATATATTCAACTCCATGCACAGCGTCTGAGGAAAGGAAGTCCGCTAAATGCTTAACGTATATAATATACTTGAAACGATCCGCATGATACAGGACGAATGCCTTGATATACGAACTATAACTATGGGTATCTCTCTGCTGGACTGTATCGACACGGACATAGACAAGGCCTGCGATAAGGTATACAATAAAATAGTGTCAAAGGCGGGCAGCCTTGTTGCTACAGGTCAGCAGATAGAGACCGAGTACGGCATACCCATAGTCAACAAGCGTATATCCGTAACTCCCATAGCTATGCTGGCGGCAGCCTGTCCCGACGGAGATCCCGTTAAATTCGCAAGAGCTCTTCAGAAAGCTGCGGACACCTGCGGGGTTAACTTCATAGGCGGCTATTCCGCGCTGGTGCATAAGGGCTTCAGTGCGGGGGATATGGCGCTGATAAGGTCTATTCCCGAGGCTCTGGACGTTACACAGAATATCTGCTCGTCTGTAAATATAGGCTCCACCAAGTCGGGTATCAACATGGACGCCGTAAAGCTCATGGGAGAGATCGTTAAGGAGACCGCCGTAAGGACTGCTGACCGCGACTGCATAGGACCCGCAAAGCTGGTGGTGTTCTGCAATGCCGTTGAGGATAACCCTTTCATGGCAGGTGCTTTCCACGGCGTAGGAGAGCCAGACTGCGAGATACACGTCGGCGTTTCAGGTCCCGGAGTTGTACGCGCAGCTCTTACAAAGTATCCTGACGCTTCAATAAATGAAATCGCAGACATAATCAAGAAGACCGCGTTCAAGATAACCCGTATGGGACAGCTTGTCGGCGCGAGAGCCTCCGAGCTCCTCGGCGTGCCCTTCGGCATAGTCGATCTTTCCCTTGCTCCCACACCTGCTGTGGGCGACAGCGTCGCTCATATCCTTGAGGAAATGGGACTTGAGATGTGCGGCACCCACGGCACCACAGCCTGCCTTGCAATGCTCAACGATGCGGTAAAGAAAGGCGGAGTCATGGCTTCGTCCACAGTAGGCGGACTTTCGGGAGCTTTCATTCCCGTATCCGAGGATGCAGGCATGATAGACGCGGCTGTTGCGGGAGTTCTCAGTCTTGAAAAGCTGGAGGCTATGACAGCAGTATGCTCCGTAGGACTGGATATGATAGTGGTCCCGGGCGAGATAGCTCCCGAGACCATATCCGCTATCATCGCGGACGAGGCGGCTATCGGCATGGTCAACTCAAAGACCACCGCTGTACGTCTTATCCCCGCTATCGGCAAGAAGGAGGGCGACACCCTCGAATTCGGCGGACTTCTCGGAAGCGGCCCTGTTATGCCTATCCGTGAGAAGTCATCGGCCAAGTTCATAAACCGCGGAGGACGTATCCCCGCACCTATGCAGAGCCTTAAAAACTAAACTGTATAACGCCGCGGATAATGCGGAAAAATATAAAACCGAGGTGAGATTTTATGACGGATATCAATTCAACCGGTGGAAAATGTCCAGCTGCGGCGCAGATGTTTTAAAGGAATATTCTGTTTTAAAGGAATACAGCTCTCCCATAAGGACCTGTAAGAAGTGCGGTCAGCAGTATCATGACAAGCGCTTCAAGGAGCTTGCGATAAGCGGTATTCCAGAAAAGAACCTGAGCTATAAGCAGAGCCTGATCATGGCTGCCTTGGGGGTGATCTGTGTTCTTGTATTCGGTATCCCCACATATTTCTCGATAACAAGAAGCGGATATTACTATACGGGCGTTGTTGCTATGCTGATAACAGGCTTCATTATGCTTATAATGAGTATTATCGATGCTGTAACGATAAAAACGGGCAAAAAGAAAAAGGGCTACGAGAAGAAGCTTGCCCTCTCTGAGGAAAGGCTCAGCAACAGGGCTTATGCTCAGCAGCTTGCCGACCTCGGGTATAATGTCTCCGACAAATATCTTTGACTTTAAGGGCGGATGATCCGCCCTTTTCAATTCTGACTTCAGAAGCGGACTGTCAAATAAGCATTGTCAGCTCCTGCACTGATCACTTTTCACTGAAACGGAGTGGTACTATGAATATCCGAAGTATACCCACGCTCTTCGGGCTTCCCGAGGCTTCTGAACTGACTGAGCTGAATGCAGGACACATTAACCGTACCTTCCTTGCTGTCTGCGGCGGCGAAAAATACATACTCCAGTCCCTGAACAGGTCTGTTTTCTGCCGACCCGAGTCCGTTATGGACAACATCAGACGTATTGAAGAGACTTTTGCGGGGGTGGGCGGTTCTTTTACGGCCGTCCCGCATTTTATCGCCTGCGGCGATAAAAACTATGCGGCCGCCGACGGAGAGCTGTGGCGTATGTACAGGTATATCACGGCGGCCGCAGGAGCCGCGGCTGACGCCGCGGCAGCGGGACGTGCCTTCGGAGCCTTCGTAAAAACCATGGACGGACGGAGTCTCTGCTCCGTATCGGGTATAGAGGGCTATCACGATATTGATGGCTATTTCGGAAGACTGGCGGCAAAGGGGAGCATTGACCGTGAAAATGCGGCTGTGCTTGAAAAAGTGAGAGCAGAACTCGGAGAAGTTTTCGATAAGGATATGCCGGAGCGTATTATTCACGGCGACGCCAAGACCGACAACGTTATAACGGGAGAGCACACTGTGCTTATAGACCTTGATACTGTTATGTACGGGTATGCGGCGCTGGACTACGGAGACCTTATCCGCTCGGTATCTGCTGAGGAGTTCCCAGATACAGAAAGGATAAGGGAAGCGACGCTGGGCTTCGCGGAGGGGCTGGACGGACTTCTTACCGATGCGGAGGTCGGGTCGCTTTACTACGGAATACTCCGCAGCATAGCTGAGCTGGCGGTGAGATACTTTGCCGACAGCCTCAGCGATGAAAAATATTTTCGCGGGAAAAGCTCCGCAGACTGCCTTGTCCGTGCCGGGCAGCTGATGAGACAGCTGAGCAGCTTCATAGAACGTGAGAATGAGCTGAAAAAGCTGATTTACCGATGCTTTGACAGGGGATAGCGTGAGTACAGAAAGCAATTCCGATACAGCTTTTCAAAAACTGCCGATTGACAGGAGTTTCCTGTAAGTCGGTTTTTTTGTCCGTTGATTTGATGAAAATTCACAAAAACTATTGACAAGCGCAGCATATTCAGTTATAATTATAATATAATTCCAAGTAATCGGTCGGAAACGATCGGTTTATATTGCTGAAAGGTGTTGAAAAAAATTATGGGAAAATTTATCATCAAGGCTACCAAAACAGGTTTCACATTCAGCCTCAAGGCTGGAAACGGTGAGATCATCGCGACAGGCGGCGAGGTATACAATACCCTTGCCAATGTAAAGAACGGTATCGCAAGCGTTGCCAAGAACGCTCCCGTTGCTAATCTTGAAGATCAGACAGTAGAAGGCTTCCAGACGGAAACAAATCCTAAGTTTGAGATATACAAGGATAAGGCTGGCGAGTTCAGATTCCGCCTTAAAGCAAAGAACGGTGAGATCATCGCAGCCAGCGAGGGCTATGTCAAGAAGGACAGCTGCAAGAAGGGCATCGCCAGCGTAAGGAAGAACGCTGTTGACGCTATCGTTATCGAGCCCGAGCCTGACAAGAAATGATAAATGACGGACTGTCGCTTCGGCGGCAGTCTTTTTTATTCTGAATTAGGTGTTGACAATACATATAAAATTGATATATAATATACTCGCAGAGTGCGGCAGCGTGTTAGCAGCGCTTATGCCGCAGGACTGCTTTGCTTTACTGCTCTCTTCTGTGAGTCACCTGTGATGGGAGCAATATTATGAGATTTTCAAAAATGCATGGTATCGGTAATGACTATATCTATGTGAACTGCTTCGAGGAGACCGTCAGCGAGCCCGAAAAGGTCTCGGTGGTGCTCAGCGACAGACACAAGGGTATCGGCTCGGACGGACTGGTGCTCATCATGCCCTCGGACAAGGCTGATTTCCGCATGAGGATATTCAATGCGGACGGCTCGGAGGCTATGATGTGCGGCAACGCTACACGCTGCATCGGAAAATACGTGTACGATACGGGACTTACCGACAAGACCGACATTACACTTGAGACGAATTCTGGCATAAAATATCTTAAGCTTTATCTTAAGGACGATAAGGTGGACTCCGTTACCGTTGATATGGGCAAGGCTGTGCTTGTGCCGGGGGACATTCCCGTAAACAGCGACAAGGAGCGCTTCATCAGCGAGCCCGTTGAGGTATGTGGCAGAACGTGGAAGATTACCTCCGTTTCAATGGGCAATCCCCACGCAGTCATATTCACTGAGGGCGTGGCGGAGCTTGACCTCGAGAAGATAGGCCCCTGCTTCGAGAACCACAGCCTGTTCCCGAACCGCGTGAATACGGAGTTCGCAGAGGTCATCGACAGTCATACTCTCAATATGCGCGTCTGGGAGCGCGGCAGCGGCGAGACCTTCGCCTGCGGCACGGGAACCTGTGCTACGGTTGTAGCGGCTGTGCTAAACGGCATATGCAGGTATGACGAGGAAGTCCTTGTGCATCTGAGGGGCGGAGACCTGCGTATCACCTATAAGTCCGATGGCACCGTGCTTATGACGGGACCTGCCGAGTACGTTTTCGAGGGAACTGTTTCCGACGAATTCATCAATAAAGCAAAGGAGAATGTTGTATGCCGCAGCTGAACGAAAACTTTCTCAGACTTGAGAAAAACTACCTTTTTATTAATATAGCAAAGAAAATCGCCGCATTCAAGGAGCTTCACCCGGAGGCTGACATAATCAGAATGGGTATCGGCGACGTTACCCTGCCTATCGCCCCTGTAGTCATAGAAGCCATGAAGAAGGGCTGCGATGAAATGGGCGTTAAGGAGACCTTCCGCGGCTATGAGGACAGCGGCGCAGGCTATGACTTTCTGCGCGAGGCTGTTTCACGTTATTATAAGAGCTTCGGAGCCGATGTGGCTCCCTCGGAGATAAGGATCAACGACGGTGCAAAGTCTGACTGCGGAAATATCGTGGATATATTCGGCGACGACAATATCATTCTTGTCACGGATCCCGCTTATCCCGTATATGTGGACTCCAATCTCATGAGCGGCAGGAAGATAATCTATGCCGACTCCAACGAGGAGAACGGCTTTGCGGCTATGCCCGATCAGTCTGTTCATGCGGACATCATTTATCTCTGCTCACCCAATAATCCCACGGGCTCTGTCTATACCCGCTCTCAGCTTGAGGAGTGGATAGCCTATGCGAAGCGCAATAACGCTGTTATCATCTATGATTCGGCTTATGAAGCCTTTATCACAGACCCCGATGTGCCGAGGAGCATTTTCTGCGTCGAGGGCGCAAATGAGTGCTGTATCGAGATGTGCTCCCTTTCCAAGACCGCGGGCTTTACGGGTATGCGCTGCGGATATACCGTTATCCCGGAGGCTCTCATCGTAAAGGCGGGCGACGGTACGGATGTCTCCGTAGCTCAGATATGGGGAAGACGTCAGGGAAGCAAGTTCAACGGTGTTTCATATCCCGTGCAGTGCGCGGCAGCAGCCGTTTTCACCGACGAGGGACTCAGGCAGGTGCATGAGAATATCGCCTATTATCAGGAGAATGCCCGCATAATATCAGATACCATGAAAAGGCTGGGCGTGAAGTTCACGGGCGGAGTGAATTCTCCGTATATATGGTTCAAGTGTCCCAATGACATGAAGAGCTGGGATTTCTTTGATCTTATGCTGGAAAAGATCGCCGTTGTGGGTACTCCCGGTGCGGGCTTCGGCAGGAACGGGGAGGGCTGGTTCAGACTCACCTCCTTCGGTGACAGACAGCGTACCATTGAAGCTATGGAACGCTTTGAAAGGCTTGTAAATGAAATGAAATAACTTAAAGGGCGGGTTACCGCCCTTTTTTCTTTAAATAAAAAAAATAATATCCCTGTTAATATTTAATTCACAAAAATCTATTGACATAACGTCTGAAATAATATATAATAATGATGTTGTATTTATTTGCATAATATTACTTTGGCAGTATATGCAGCTTTGTTTTAAATCATTATCCACGGAAATGCGATAAATAAAGAGGATTTCCGTGTTTAAATATGATAACGGAACAAATTTTGGACGAGACATCGTCCGCCTATGTTTTGCGGACCTCGCCTTCGGGCAGGTTCTTGGAATATATATTTAAATGAATAAAATAATGCGGCATTTACCGCCTTTCAGTAATAATTAAATTAAGATACAAACGTTTAATTATATTCAGAAAAGGAGGTAATGCACTGTATGAACTTAGGTCTTGCTATCGTTCTTATCCTTGTTGCACTGGCAGCAGGCGTAGGCGTGGGATATGCCCTTTTCTACAAGAAGGGTGTCGATGCCGGCGTAGAGAAGCGTAAGCATGACGCAGAGACTATATTGGGCTCTGCGGAACAGCAGGCAGAGCGTATCGTAGAGGACGCTGTGAAGGACGCTGACAGTAAGAAGAAAAGCGCACTTATCGAGGCTAAGGACGAAATACATAAGCTCCGCACAGAGGCGGATAAAGAGATCAAGGATCGCAGAGCAGAGCTGTCACGTCAGGAAAGACGTATGCAGCAGAAGGAAGAAAATTTAGACAAGAAAACTGATAATCTTGAAAAGAAGGAGGACGCGCTCAATCAGAAGATAAAGACAGCCGACGAGAAGCTCAAGGAGGCTGACGCCATCAAGAAAAGCCAGATGGATATTCTCGAGCGTATTTCCGAATTCACCAAGGATCAGGCTAAGGAGTACATAATCTCAAAGCTTGAGGACGATCTTGTGCACGAAAAGGCAGTTAAGATCGCAGCCTATGAACAGCTGATCAAGGACGAATGTCAGGAGAAGGCGAGAAGCTATATCTCCCTCGCAATCGCCAAGGTCGCTGCGGATCAGGTGTCAGAGGCGGCAGTATCTGTCGTTCCTCTTCCGAATGACGAGATGAAGGGCCGTATCATCGGCCGTGAGGGACGCAATATCAGGACCCTCGAAACTCTTACGGGAGTAGATCTTATCATCGACGATACCCCCGAGGCAATAACTATTTCCTGCTTTGACCAGATCAGGCGTGAGGTCGCAAGGATAGCGCTCGAAAAGCTTATAGCTGACGGCCGTATCCACCCGACACGCATCGAGGAAATGGTCGAAAAAGCCAAGCGCGAAGTTGAGTACCGTATCAAGCAGGAGGGTGAGCGTGCTGTGATAGAGACCAATGTCCACGGCCTCAATCATGAGCTCATAAAGCTCATCGGACGCCTCAAGTTCCGTACAAGCTACAGACAGAATGTACTCGATCATTCGATCGAAGTAGCAAAGCTCTGCGGAGTACTTGCCTCAGAGCTTGGCGTTGACGCTAATATCGCAAGACGAGCAGGTCTTCTTCACGACATCGGTAAGGCTCTTACCGCCGAGATAGAGGGCTCGCACGTTCAGATAGGCGTTGATGTTTGTAAAAAATACAACGAAAACCCTGTTATTATCCATGCTGTGGAGGCTCACCATAACGATGTTGAGCCAAGAACAGTCATTGCCTGCATAGTTCAGGCAGCCGACGCTATCTCCGCTGCAAGGCCTGCCGCAAGAAGCGAAAACTATGAAAGCTATATCAAGCGCCTTCAGAAGCTTGAGGAGATATGCAACTCCTACGAGGGCGTTGAGAAATGCTTTGCCGTACAGGCGGGTCGTGAAGTCAGGATCATGGTGGTACCCGAAGTTATCAACGATGAGAAAATGGTCATCGTCGCAAGACAGATCGCACAGCAGATCGAGACCGAGATGGATTATCCCGGACAGATCAAGGTCAACCTCATCCGCGAGAGCAGGGTATCTGATTACGCAAAGTAATAAGGTCCTGTATGGAGATGCAAGTATCCTGAAAAGGGATGACCCATCGGCTGTCGGGCTTTTTGCTCGACAGCCGTTTTATTTTCATTAGATCATTTATTTCATTGCGAAGTCTTTAGGAAGCTCCCAGAGTCTTCGGAATGAAATAACCTAATGATAAAGGGGGTCCAAAACACCATGAAAAGGCTATCATTCTTAAGTGCAATGGGGTCAGCACTCGCTTCGGCAGTGCTTGCACTTTCGGCCGTACAGTTAAGTACGGGAGCTGCCTGGGAAAAGGTCGATCGTCTCGGCGATGTAAACAATGACGGCTGCGTCAGCATTGCAGATGTCGTCCTGCTTTCCAGATACCTGAGAGGAGCGTCCGAACTCGGCGGTGAGAGCGTATATAATATCGGAAATTCCTATTATTCAATAGGCAACGAGAATTATTATGCATTACCTGCTTACGGAGGCGTAAAGCTCAGCAGCACCGGTACTATACTGAAGGCTGACATCAATCAGGACGGTTCTATCGACATATTCGATCTCGTAAGGTTGAAATCAGAGATCGTAACGTCAGATCCGTCAGGATACATCTATCGCTGGTACAATGAGACCGCGACTACAACAACTACCACTACTACTACGACAACGACAACCGCCACGACAACAACTACTGAGACCATTTATACAGAACCTGCTGCTACAGACACCGCTGTCCCTATAAAGAGGGAGTATATTGCTGCACCGATCTATGATATGTACGGTACTCTTCCGTCACAGGGAGAAGCTGATCTTCTGATCTTCTATGTTGATTTCCCGGATTGTAAATTCAGTTACGAGCCTACGACGGAGCGCATAGAGGAGATTGCCTTCGGACCTGAGGATACTCAGTCACTATTGTACCCCTTTGAAAGCTGTTCTGCTTTCTATTCAAGATCTTCGAAAGGCATGATGAACCTTACTGGTAAGGCTTACAGGTATACTACACAGAAGGAAATGTCAGCCTATGGAGGAGATGTGTTCAAGGTCGACTTCACTACCGAGGTCCTCAGAGAAATGGATCCGTATGTGGATTATTCACAGTTTGATGCTGATCGGGACGGTATCGTAGACGCGATACTGTTCTGTGTTCCGTCTGAGGCGCCTGACAGTGACTGGTGGCCCTGTGCCGGTGAATTCGGCGGAAATGCGGCAATAAGACTGGACAGCAAGGCAATAGGACATGTCATTACAGGAAACGCCGCTATACAGGGAGATCAGGACTATTCAGCCTTTGTTACCACATATCTGCATGAAATGGGTCACTGTATGGGACTTCCCGATTATTATCTTTTCGGCAAGGACGACTATGAGGGGCTTCATGGCTCCGCAGGTTATGAGCTTATGGATGAAGCGCGTTCGGATTTCTCGTGCGTGTCAAAGCTTATGCTTGGGTGGTATACCAGGGATCAGATAATGATATATGACAGAAGCAGCGGCCCTGCAAACTTTACGCTGAAGAACTGTGAGACCGCAGAGGGCAACTGTCTTATCATACCGGTAGGAGATCTTGACAATAACTTCAAGAGCGAGTTCTTCATACTTGAATATTTTACTCTCGACGGCAATAACAGTAACATTGACGATTATTTCTGGTGGCGTCATACTGGAGAGGGTATAAGATGCTTCCATGTTGAGGCTACAGAGTACTTTGACGGCGTACGTACCTTCTTCAAATATGAGAGCGGAAACGATCATTTTACCGATAATGATGAAGGAATAAGATTTATCCGCCTTGTAAATGACATCGAGAAGGATAACTTCTTCAGGACAGGAAGTCACATAAACAGCGCTATAAAGGGCTTTTCAAGATATATCAACAGCGCTTCGACATACAGAGATCTGCGCGTAAACATTGATATTAACGAGAATTACGGCGACGATTATGTTGTATGCATATGGCCGTACTATTAATCTGAGGAAGGAAAGTAACAGCACATGGCAAAGACAATATTCCATACCACGGAAAAATCAAATTTCATTCTGAACATGACGGAGGAGCAGTATTCTTCTCTGGCAGTAAAGGGCCTTATCACTGCGTTGTTTGCAGTGCCGCTGTTTACGCTTATACCGGAGATCGCTAACAAGACCATCTATGTTCTTTCCGCGGCAGGACTTGCCGTTGCCGGTGTTATAAACCTTATCCTTGCTCTTATTGCAATCGTAAAAAAATATATAGACAAGCGCGTCATGCTGCCCGTATGTGCTATGGGCGCATTGGTGGCATGGGGCGTTGTCTCTCTCGTAAACGGCTATGATTTTCACACGGCCCTTTACGGATATTCGGACAGAGGCGAGGGACTTCTTGCCATACTGTTCTACTTCGGATTTTTCACCACGGCTGTCGCTGTAAAGCGGGAGAAAGCCCGTTCCTCGCTGATAAACGGTATTATAGGATTAGGTCTTCTCAACAGCATCGTTTCCCTTGTGCAGATCTTCACAGGCAAGCTCGGTCAGTATGATCTGGCAGATCTTGACATAGAGGAAAGAGCTGCATCGGGTCTTTCGATGTCTCCGCTTTTCATGGCTATGGTGCTCACACTTTCACTCACAGCTGCACTTATAGCTTTCGTGACCTCTGAAAGCAAAAAACGTAGAATAATATGTATTTTCTCTGCTGCACTATTTTCATTCATCATCATGTTCACATATTCCCTCATCGGTATATGCGGACTGGTTTTCTCGGTGATCGCGGCGGCAGTTGCGGTGTTTGTGATGAAGGCGCCAAAGCTCAGGCTTGTTTCCGTGCTGGCGGCGGCTGTTCCGGCAGCATTGGCTGTAATAATAGTCAATGCCGGACTTATCGGAAATATCAGTTCATACAGACTTTACGACGGAAGGATCCTGTGGTGGGCGGACGCCTACATGAGAGCCTCTGCGTCGGGCAGCTTCAATGAAAAGGTCGTGGATATAGACGATACCCTTGAGGTGTATTCGTATCTTAACGACAAGACAATGAATATAATACATAAATATCCTCTGACGGGAACAGGTCCCGAGCAGCTCGTATTCCCTCAGCTTTATACCGCTCAGGGATTCGGCGAGGATGTTGAGATCAGCTATATCATTCCTTTCAACACGGGTACGTTTGACAAGGTATATAATGAGTATCTGTACACCGCGGCGACAAGAGGAATACCCTCTCTTATCGCTCTTGTGCTGGTGCTCCTTCCTTCACTTGTCATAAGTGTAAAGAACTTCCGCAGAAGAAGTACGGCCGAAGCATTCACGCTCACGGCTCTTCTGATCGGCGGCGTGCTTCTGTTCTTCATAGGCTGCAGCAGCATTTCCTTCGCACCCGTTTTCTGGGCTGCGGCGGGAGCTTCCTGTGCAGGCATAAAGGATGAAAAGAAGGACGGTACAGCAAAAAAGGCTGCAAAGAAAAAGTAATGTGATGATATGATGAAAGATTAAGCCCGCGAGCTCAGCCCGCGGGCTTTTTTGTCGGAAAACAGCGAAATATCAGGAAATTAATGTAAGTAGACGCTAACAAAAAGCTATTGATTTTTAACGCAGATATGTTAAAATAAAAATACGAGGAGCAGCAAGCTCCCGAATAATACGGAGGTGTATGTATAATGGCATATATTATTTCTGATGATTGTGTTGCTTGCGGCGCTTGCGCCGGAGAGTGCCCTGTAGGCGCTATCTCTGAGGGCGACGGCAAGTACGTTATCGATGCAGACGCTTGCGTTGAGTGCGGTGCTTGTGCAGGTGTATGTCCTGTTGGCGCTCCTAATGCTGAGTGATCAAGAAAAGACAGATAAGCAGTTCCTTATGAGGAACTGCTTATTTTTTTGCCCTCAGCTCATTCGCAGCCGCCTGAGCGTCTTACAAAGGAGTTGCAGTCTGTACATTCCGGTACCGTGGGATCCTCCTCATGGGTGCCGACGGAGATACTGTCAAGGGTGCAGTAATGCTCGGTGCAGAGATTGTGTCTGCACTGTGATACATCACATCTGATGCAGGGGTTCTTCTTATGCTCTTCCATATCTATCTTCCTTTCTTTTTATCGTCCGTAATGGACTGTGGTTATTATGTGCGTTATATTGTTAAATATTCGTAAAGTTTATATTACGGGATTGCTACATTTTATATGTGAATATTGACTTTGACAGAAGTATGTGATAATATTAACATTAAGGAGCAATGGGCTCCCAATGATATAATTTCAGGAGGGGATCATATGTTTGAAAACAATGATAACAATCAGTCAATGAGAGATCCGCAGTTCGAGGTACCGTCACAGTTTGACGACGGCTATGTTTCGGGCGTGGAAAATGTGACTAAGGGAAGCAGGGGGAAGAAGGCTGCATTGATAGGCGGAATATCCGCAGCAGTTCTCGTGGGCGGCTCCGCAGCGGCATACGGACTTTCCGATACGGTCAAGAATCAGGTAAAGCTCAGACTCAGCAAGCCGGAGAAGTATTACGCATGGGTAAACGAGAACAATGCGGAAACTATCGGCAGCAAGGCTGCGGAGTTTTACAGAAAACGCCTTGACCTTTATGAAAAAGGCCTGTCAGGCGAGCTGAATATCACCTTTGCACCCACCGAGGAGGGCAAAAACGAGCTTTACGACGAGCTTTTCGGCTACCATAGCTCGGATTCCTCCAATCCTTTCAGAGATATATTCGACAAGAACAGCGAGATCGGCCTAAATGTGGAGGGCTCACTGAAGAAGGGCTCGGCAGATCTTTCCATCGGCTTTGATGCGAACAGGGACAGGATCGCGAATTTCGACATCAGGAAAGACAGCAGCGACAGCGGTCTGTTCATGCGTATCCCCCAGCTCAAGGAACAGTGGATATATACCGATCTTGATAATATCGGCGCAAGTCTGACTGGTTTTTTCCTCGGCAGGGGAGCTGAAACGGATATGCTCCGTCAGATGATCAACGATCCTGCGTCATTCCTGTCTCCCGAGGATCTCGAAACAGAGGTTAACAGGTATGTTGGCGTATGGAACAGTATCGCGGACGATGTAAGGATAGAAAAGAAGGAAAGCATTGACATATGCGGTATTACTTCGGATTATACCGTTGCTAAGGTGGAGTTCACGGAAAAGGATGTTGACAGACTTGAACTGGCTATGCTCAGGGAGCTCCGCGGCGATAGTATAATCAAGAATATAGTGGTTGATAAGGCGGGCTTTATTGAGGAGTCCGAGTACTATGAGGACATTGACGGCGAAATAGCTGAGCTGGAAAGTGATCTTGAAGCTGACAGCTACAGTGATGATGTTGAGTTCACCGTAGATACATACATCGACGGATCAGGCGTTATAAGAGGAATGTCGTTCTCCGAGGACGATAACAGCAGTACGTTTATAATAGGCAGGGACGGAGATAATATCCGCGGATATGTCAGTCGTGTATATGACGGTGCTGAGAATTACAGAGCAGAGCTTTTTGCCGAGGAGAAAGGAAAGAAGAAGTATTCGGGCGAGATCAGAATAAGCTATGCAGACAATGATTATGTCTACAATGAGGAAAAAGACAGGTATACTATGGAGGAGACACAGAAGAGCGCAGAAATAACCTTCAGGGATGCAGAACTCGTAAACGAGGAAAAGCTCTATTTCAACTGTGATCTGAAGGTGAATATCCCCGATGAGGATCCTGTTGCAGTAAGCTTCTCAACTGACGGCAAGTCTCAGAAGATCAAATATGAGGCAGTCTTTGACGAGGTGGATTACGGCGAACTCAATATAACCTATTCCATTAACGACAAGGCAGATATTGAGATCCCCGACAAGAACGGCGCATTCGTTCTTGATCCTGAAAATATGGAAGATTTCGAGATCGAGGACTACGTTTCATGGGACGAGATCGAAAGCTTTATCGTTAAAGCGCTGAAGGGTCTCGGAGTCAGCGACGAAGCGGCCGAAAGTGCGGCAAAAAGCTTCAGAAATGGCTATACCGACCGTGCGGACTATGTCAACGGTCTTAAAGACGAGATCGAGATCACTACAGACGAATTTGAAGATTATGACGATGAAGACAACGACTTTTCAACTGCCGGTTCCGGCTTTGAGTTCAACCGCGACGACTATAAGTATGAGGATTACAAGGACACTATGTCGGAAGAAGATTTTGAACAGATGATGGATATGCTCGAAGAGTTTTACAAGAGCGCTGCATAAGATATAAAGATAACGGCCTCCGTTTGAACGGAGGCCGTTTTTGTGTTATTTCTTTTCCGAGAGCTTTTTGAGCTTTGTGAGTATGACGTTTGCAGCGTCGAATTTACTCATCAGCTCCATTTCCTCGGTATCGTCCCTGGTTATCATGGTGATGATATTGGTATCCGTGCCGAATCCCGAACCTGCGGTCCTCAGGGAGTTTGCACATATCATGTCGCAGTTTTTCTTTGTAAGCTTTGCACGGGAATTCTCGATAACGTTGTCGGTCTCCATGGAAAAGCCGCAGATGACCTGTCCCTCGCGGCGGTTCTCGCCGATATATTTGAGTATGTCGGCGGTGCGCCTGAGAGGTATGCTCATATCGCCGTCGGACTTCTTTATCTTGCTGTCGGCCACAGTTTCGGGAGTATAATCCGCAACGGCGGCGGCCTTGATTATGATGTCGGTTCCGTCAAGACGCTCCTTAACGGCATTGAACATATCCTCGGCGGACTTTACGGGAACTACGTTCACAAACATGGGCGGATCAACGTCCGTGTGCGCCGCAACAACGGTAACATCGGCGCCGCGGAGCATTGCTGCCCTTGCAAGGGCGAAGCCCATTTTCCCGCTGGAATGATTGGAGATGAAGCGGACGGGGTCTATGCTTTCACGGGTAGCGCCTGCGGTAACGAGTATCTTTTTTCCTGACAGATCCTTCTCAAAAGCAGCTTCACGTACTATATACTCCAAGAGAGTTTCCTCGTCGGGGAGCTTTCCGTCGCCGATGTCGCGGTTCGCAAGCATTCCGCGGACGGGCTCCACTATCTCATAGCCGAATTTTTTCAGTTTTTCGATATTGTCCTGAACGATGGGATTATGGAACATATTGTGATTCATGGCTGGGGCGATTATCTTCTTGCAGGTGCAGGCCATGACCGTTGTGGTGAGCATATCGTCTGCGATGCCGTTTGCTATCTTGCCGATGACGTTGGCGGAAGCAGGAGCTATCATAACTACATCAGCCTTTTTGGCTATGGAAACGTGCTCCACGCTGTACTCGAAGCTGCGGTCAAAGGTGTCTATAAGGCATTTGTGCTGAGTAAGGGTCTCAAAAGTGAGGGGGTGTACGAAGTTAAGGGAATTTGGCGTCATTGCAACGTGTACGTCTGCTCCGAGCTTTGTGAGCATACGGGCAAGGTTGCATATCTTGTATACGGCTATAGAGCCTGTTACGCCGAGTAATACTGTTTTTCCTGTAAGCATGGCATTCACCTCATATATGGAGCTCGTTCGCGCACTCTTCGCCGTTGTGGCAGGCGAGAATATTGCTGACTGTAGTCTCTGCGATATTGTGGAGAGCCTCCTCTGTAAGGAAAGCCTGATGTGAAGTAACGATGACATTGGGCATGGAAATGAGCCTTGCAAGGGTATCGTCGGCAATGATATGTCCCGAGAAATCCTGGAAGAACACGTCAGCCTCCTCCTCGTATACGTCAAGGCAGGCAGCTCCTATCTTACGTGCCTTTATGCCCTCAAGGAGAGCCTCTGCGTCGATAAGTGCGCCTCTGGAAGTATTGATGATGACCACGCCTTTTTTCAGCTTGTCTATGGAGCTGCTGTCTATCATATGGTAGGTCTCCTCGGTGAGGGGGCAGTGGAAGGAGATAATATCGCTGCGGCTGAAAAGCTCGTCCAGCTCTACGTACTCGATGCCGCTGTCCTTTGCGGGGAACTTGTCATAGGCGATGACGTTCATGCCGAAGCCGCGGCAGATATTTATGAAGATACGTCCTATCTTACCTGTACCCACAACGCCTACGGTCTTGCCGTGAAGGTCGAAGCCCGTGAGACCGTTCAGCGAGAAGTTGTGGTCTCTTGTGCGGATATAGGCCTTGTGTACACGGCGTATGGACGTTAGGAGAAGAGCCATTGCGTGCTCGGCGACCGCATAGGGCGAGTAGGCAGGCACGCTGACTACTCTCAGCTTGTCCTTGGCGTATTTTATATCGACATTGTTATAGCCCGCACAGCGGAGCGCAAGCGTCTTCACGCCAAGCTCGCAGAGCTTGTCAATGACGGCTGCGTTTACGGTATCGTTTACGAATACGCAGGCTGCCTCGCAGCCCTTTGCCAGCTCTGCGGTATCCTCGTTGAGCTTTGTCTCGTAGAATTTGAAGCGTATATCGTTTTCTTTGCCGAATTTTTCAAATGACGGGATGTCATAGGTCTTTGTATCGAAAAAAGCTACCTTCATGGCTTTCACCTTTCCTTTCGCTATAAGAATTATTTTATATCTATAAGTCTGCTGTCAAGCATTTCCTGCGCGGCCAGCATGACTCCGAGCTTGCCGCCGGTATAGGTTATGCCGCCCTGCATCCACACCGCATAGGGCTCCCGGAGGGGAGCGTCTGCGGACAGCTCTATGGAGGCGCCGTTGGTAAATGCTCCCGCCGCCATTATCACCTGACTGGAATAGCCCGGCATATCCCAAGGCTCGGGAGTAACAAAGGAATCAACGGGAGCGCCCTTCTGTATACCGCGGCAGAATGCGCATAAATGCTCCTCGTCGCCGAGCTTCACCGCAGTGATTATATCGCCGCGGGGCTCGTCCTTGCGGGGAGAGCATTCAAAGCCCAGCATAGTGAAAAGCTCGCTGGCAAATGCCGAGGTCTTGATCGCGCTTGCCACCACGTCGGGAGCAAAGAACAGTCCCAGCAGCATCTCACGGTTCATGCCGAGAGTGCAGCCCACTTCCTTTCCCATGCCGACGCAGGTAAGACGGTATGAGCAGAGCTCCACAAGATCGGCTCTTCCTGCGATATATCCGCCTGTGCGGGCAATGCCTCCGCCTGCGTTCTTTATGAGTGAGCCGATTATTACGTCCGCGCCTACAGCCGTCGGCTCTCTGTCCTCGACGAACTCTCCGTAGCAGTTGTCCACCATGACGATAATATCGGGGTTGCCAGTTCTGGCTGCCCTGATCATCTTTTCTATATCTGCAACGGTAAAGGCTCCTCTAAGTGAGTATCCCCGCGAACGCTGGATATATGCCACCTTTGCGTTTTTTACGGCTGCGGTTATGCCCTCGAGATCGGGGGAGCCGTTTTCAAGGAGATCTACCTGACCGTATTCAACGCCATAGTCCATAAGGGAGCCGTTCCCCTTTGTGCCGCTTATGCCGATGACCTCTTCAAGGGTATCGTAGGGCTTTCCCGTGATGGATACTATCCTGTCGCCTGTGCGGAGTACTCCGAAGAGCGCAACCGACAGCGCATGGGTGCCCGAAACGAAGTTGAAGCGCACCAGTGCGTCCTCGGCTCCGAGAGCCTGTGCGAATACCTTGTCTATGATCTCTCTGCCCATATCTCCGTAGCCGTAGCCTGTGGAGCCGTAAAAGCAGGGCTCGCTGACCTTGTTGTCGGAGAAGGCCTTCAGCACCTTGGCGCCGCAGTATTCCGCATTCGCCTCAATAGCCGCAAAGGCTTCCCTGCAATTCTTTTCGGCCTGTGCGGCAAGCTCTGCGAGCCTGCTGTCAAAGCCGTACAATGCGTTTATCCTGTCGTTCATATCTTATCCTTTCCTTATACGGAGCGCATTTCACGCTCTCTCCTCGAGGCGGCCCTTTGCCGCGCTTTCCTTCTCGATGTCGATACGCTCGAGAACTATCTCACGTCCCGCAATGCGGAAACCGATCTCCTTGTAGAAGCTTACCCTGACGTCAAGGGCCAGCAGATAGGCTCTCTTTCCGAGTCCGTTGAAGAACTTTGCCAGCCATTTCAGGAATTCCCTTGCGTAGCCCCGTCCGCGGGCTGCGGTATTGGTGGCCACCTGACCTATGAGGACAGTGCTGCCTATATCGTATACTGCCGAAGCCGTGGTTGAATCGCGGTAGGTGAACACACGGCTGATACCGTGGCGGCAGCGATGGGAGGTATCGGTGTACCAAAGAGAGAAATCCGCTATATTCGGGAAGCCCTCGCTGAGTATCTTGTATACGTCGGAGAGATTGGGATTGAACTCAACGTGCTCCTCGATGGCTTCAAGGGGAGAATCGTCGGGTATGAGCTCGAATATGGTGCGGTTGAGCACCTGATACCTTTCGGGTATCTTTATCCCCTCAAGTATCTTCTGATCGCCCTCAATGCGGAAGGGCACGTTCATGCTCACGAAGAGGTCGATCTCCTCGTTGGGCTCGAGATTGCCGTCGCCGCAGATAATGAGGGTGGAATTGATTATGAACATGAAGCCTGTGCCTGTTCCGTCGGTTATCTTGTAAAAGCGGCAGAATTCGTAATTCGGCCCGTAGGCTCTCATATATGCCAGCATTTTCTTGCCCGAGAGCGTCTTGTTTAGCAGTGCGCGGTCAAGCTCGTGCTCGTGTTCGATAAGTTTTATCATAATTCGGGTATCCTCTTGGAAAGTGTTCTTACAAGCCTGTATGTGCTTTCAAGGTCGGCGGATTCTATCACCGACGAGGGGGAATGCAGGTATCTGCACGGCAGGGATACGGCAATCGTGCGGACTCCCTTACCGCTTATATGGATAGCTCCCGCGTCGTTTCCGCCTGCTATCATGGTCTTGGTCTGACAGGGCAGCCCTTCCTCCTTTGCAATATCAAAGGCAAGGCTGTAGAGCTCCTTGTCGTATATGGTATGACGGTCCATGAAGGAGATCACGGATCCCTTGCCCAGCTCGCACACTCTCTTTGCGCCTTCCGCGCCGTCAATGTCGGCGGCTGTCGTGGCTTCGAGGACTATCGCATAGTCGGGAGCTACTGCAAAGGCGGAGACTGCCGAGCTGCGGAGCCCTATCTCTTCCTGTACGTTGAAAACGAAATAGGTGTCATATTCGGGCTCTTCACGGAGCAGTTCTATCATCATGGCGCAGCCTGCACGGTCGTCCAGAGCCTTTGACTTTATGCGTGTGCCCAGCTCGGCGAACTCCGAGGAGAAGTAAGCGCAGTCTCCGGGAGAGACATACTTTTCAGCCTCGGCTTTGTCAGCGGCTCCGATGTCTATGTAAAGACTGTCGGTGTCGGGAGCCTTTTCGCGCTGCTCCTTGCTGAGATTGTGGACTGCGGTGGAGCCAACCACTCCGTTTATGCGTTCTTTCCCCACGCGGACCTGTCTGCCGATGATGACCGATGGGTCTATGCCGCCTACGGTCCCGAAGCTCAGGGTGCCGTCGCCTCTTACGGAGGTTATCATAAAGCCCACCTCGTCCATATGTGCGCATATCATCAGTTTCTTTGCGGGAGTCTTTCTGCCCTTTCTGAAGCAGATGATACTGCCGAGGCTGTCCACGCGGTATTCGCAGACGTCCTTGATTTTATTGATTATAAGTTCGCGGACTGCGCTCTCATCGCCGGAGATCCCGTCGGTAAGGCACAGCTCTTTCAGTAATTCCTTCATTATTCGCCCTCCGTTATAAATCCTGCCAGCAGCCTTGCAGTCAGCTCAACATCTGTAAGGTCTATGACCTCGGCGGGAGTGTGCATATTCCGCAGGGGTATTGACAGGGTGCAGGCCTTTGCACCGCAGCGGTTCACGGAATAGCGGTCGGCGTTGGTGGAGGTGAGACCGCTCATTACTTCGGTCTGATAGGGTATATTTCCCGCCTTTGCGGCGTTTATCAGTCCGTCGCTGATCTCTCTTGACAGAGAGGGCGAAATGCCTATCATGGGACCTTTCCCGAGATAGCCGCATTTGCTCTCGTCCTCGCCAATGGCGTATGCGAAGCTAACGTCCACAGCAATAGCAATATCGGGGTTTATATCAAAAGCGCCTATCTTCGCGCCGCGTTCGCCCACCTCCTCCTGAGCGGAGAAAATGACGGTGACGTTGTATGCGGTCTTTTTGCCTTTCAGCATCTCCAGTGCGTAAAGTATGGCGGCCGCTCCGCAGCGGTCGTCCAGAGCGCCGCCTGTGATGCGGCTGCCGAGGAGCTCACGGCAGGATACGTCAAAGGTGACTGAGTCGCCCTGAGATATAATGAGTTCAAGCTCTTCCTTTGTCATACCCGTATCTATGGACACCTCGTCTATCTCGGGGACCTTGCTGCTGCCGCCTGTAAGATGAGGAGGCACGGAGCATATAACGCCCTTTATGTCGCGTTTGCCGTGTATCACCACGGGCTGAGCCGGGAGGAGCCTGCGGTCGATGCCGCCGATATTCCCCACTTTTATGAAGCCGTCGTCGGTTATATAGGTCACGGCGAAGCCTATCTGATCTATATGAGCGTCCAGCACCAGAGAGGGAAGCCCTTCCCTGTGTTCGCCGAAGTGCCCTGTAACGTTTCCGTTTATTATACCGGCGTCGGGGCAGAAGCTCCGCAGCATTTCCAGCGCAGCCTCCGCAGCGTTCCTTTCGCTGCCTGAGGCTCCGTGAACCTCCGAAAGCGCCGTAACAGTCTGTTTCAGATCCATTTTGTCAGTTCCTTTCATACCGAGGGGTAAAAATATATCAACTTATATTATATCAGAGATCGGAAGTTTTTTCAATAGCTTTTGCTGTCTTGTATTTTATTTCCGCGGGGAGATGGCATGAGCTCACATACGGCCGCAACGAAGCTGCCTCCCTTTATGATGAACTGCCGGAAGCGGCAGCCGGGGAGATCGGTAATTATCCTGTCTCCCTCGAAGCGGAACTCCACTGTGTCCATAGGGTAGGATATGCCCGAGCCTATGGCCTTTACATAGGACTCCTTCAGCGTCCACAGGCGGAAGAAGATCAGGTCTTTTTCGGCCTCGGGAGCGCTTTCCACCATTTTGCGCTCGCTTGCTGAAAAGGCTCGCTTCATCACATTGGGGCGGTATTTTCTTACTTTTTCGCAGTCGATACCGCATTCATAATCCGAGACTATGCAGGCTGTAATCCCCTCGGCATGGGAGAGGTTGTAGTGGACGTCGGGGTGCTCGGCAAGAGAGGGCTTGCCCATTCTGCCCTTTATAACGGGAGTGTCCTCGCTGTATTCTATTTTCCGCAGCTTCAGGCATTCCCCGAGAAGTCTGTGGGCATGGCGGTGGAGTCCGCCTCTGTCCGTGCAGGTCAAAGAGATCATTATCATAATTATCACCTATGTTATTATATCAGATACCGTGTACTTTTACAAGCGGAAGTGACAAATGTAATTGTGAAAGTGACATACATTACCTTGAATACAGAGCCAAAGGGAGGTATTATAGTAACAGAGAACGATATTGAAGTCTGCGGAAAAGATCTTTGAAGCGCTGCTTGAAGCAACCTGCGGCAGCTGCTGCGATGAGATACAGAAAACAGGAGCTATAGGCTGATGAATGATATTGAATCGGCCTGTTATATGTGGTATAATCAAGACAGACGATATGTGCTGTCAGACAATTGAAATACGAAAGGAGTTCTGAGTATGAGTACTATAGTCTTTATCATCGATCTTATCATTTTTCTGGGCATTCCCCTGGCTATACTTATCTTTTTCATAGTATCTCTGGTGAGATTCTGCAAAACGCCGAAGGACGCTCCGGAAAGAGGAGGAAGAAAGGTCGCCCTGATAATTTCGGCGGTGCTTTTCGGACTGCTCGCCGCATTTATTGTATTCCTTGCTGTAGGTTTTACCGCAGCTATGAACCATATGTGAGGTGACGGATATGAAGGACAAGACATTCAGACGTATCATAGCACTCATAACGGCTGTCGGCCTGCTGACCTCGGGGGGACTTGTATGGTATACCTGTCATCTCCGTGAAAACTGCTCCATAGTATCCTATGTGGCAAACGGGAGGTGAGCGGATGGGAACAGGTAAGAAAATAGCGGCTATAGCTCTGCTTATCGGAGCGTTTGCCGGCTTTGACCTGTCGGTGTACAGCCTTTTCACAAAGCGCTGCATAGACACCTCAAGCGAGGAGATGCAGAAATACTCCGTGGAGCTCCACAGGTATATGCCCTTTGACGGGAGCTCCGAGGCAGTGAAGGCAGATACGGATATGAAGCTGGAGGGCGAGCTCCCCGTGCTGGACGGAGCCGCAGCACTTTATCCCGTATTCTCGGGCATAGTGAATTCCGTTTATCCGGAGGACAGCGTCAGATTTGAAAACGGCGGCTTTACGGCAGACAGCGCCCTGCATTTCACCAATACCCGGGGAGCCTACAAGGCGGTTGCCGACGGCGACGCGGATATTGTTTTCTGTGCAAAGCCCAATGACGAACAGTTGAAATACGCTGAGGAAAAGGGCGCAGAGCTGGAAATGGTGCCCATAGGAAGAGAGGCCTTCGTTTTTATAGTGAATAAGGAAAATCCTGTTGACGGACTCACCACCGAGCAGGTGAGGAATATATTTTCAGGGGATATAACCGTCTGGTCCGAGGTTGGCGGCGAGCCGCTGCCCATCGAAGCTCTTTCAAGGAATCCGGGCAGCGGCAGTCAGACCACAATGGACAAATTCATGGCGGGAAGAGAGCAGAAGGCAAGCCCGTGGGGAGCCTTCGGCAGATCCATAGGATATTCCTTCCGTTACTATGTGGACAATATGGTGGAGAACGGAGGCGCAAAAAAGCTGTCGCTGGACGGAGTTTACCCCGATAAGGAGCACATAGCGGACGGTACATACCCGCTGGCAAGCACCTTCTATGCCGTATACCGCAGGGATAACGAAAACCCCAATATATCCGTGCTTATGGACTGGATACTCTCCGACGAGGGACAGTCCGTGGTGGAAAAGGCGGGATATGTTCCCCTTGCGTAAAAAGAAAAGGCTTTACAGGCTGAGCATCTGATTTTGTTGAAATAGCGGACTTTGTCCGCTATTTTGATTTATGGGTATTGACAAACCATGTCGTTTGTTGTACAATATATTATGTGTATTTATATGATCTATCAGACCTACACTATAAATATAATATTGTAAAGGCGGAAAACAGAAATGGGTTTATTCAAAAACATTTTCGGTGCGAATGCTTACTCCAACCGAGAGCTGAAGCGTATCGAACCAATTAAGAATAAAGTACTCGAACTGGAAGAAGAATACGAGGCGCTCCCTGACGCAGAGCTCAAGGCAAAGACTGCCGAGTTCAAGGAGAGGCTCGAGGACGGAGAGACCCTCGACGATATTCTTCCCGAGGCTCTTGCCACCGTAAGGGAAGCAGCTTGGCGTGTACTTGAGAAAAAGCCTTACCCGGTGCAGATAATCGGTGCTATCGTTCTTCATCAGGGACGTATCGCCGAAATGAAGACCGGTGAAGGTAAAACTCTCGTTGCCTGCGTAGCTTCATATCTCAATGCGCTTTCGGGCCTCGGCGTTCACGTCGTTACCGTTAACGATTACCTCGCAAAGACTCAGGCAGAGGAAATGGGAAAGGTGCTCCGCTGGCTGGGACTTACCGTCGGCTGTATCCTCCACGGACTCAATAATGACCAGCGCCGCGAGGCATACAACTGTGACGTTACATATGCCACCAACAACGAGCTGGGCTTCGATTACCTCCGTGACAACATGGTCACCCACAAGGAGGAGAGAGTTCAGCGTGCTCCCAATTTCGCTATCGTGGACGAGGTGGACTCCATACTCATAGATGAGGCGCGTACTCCTCTTATCATTTCGGGACGCGGAGACAAGTCCACGGATCTTTACGCTATAGTTGACCGTTTCGCAAAGACCCTGACCTCAACAACTGTCGTTGAAATGGACGACAAGCTGGATCAGGATGCTCTTAACGAGGACGCGGACTATATCATCGACGAAAAGGCAAAGACCGCTACCATAACACAGCGCGGCGTCAAGAAGGCTGAGGAGGCGTTCAGGGTCGAGAACCTTATGGACTCCGAGAACATGACCCTCCTTCACCATATCAATCAGGCCATCAAGGCAAACGGCGTAATGAAGAACGAGGTTGATTACGTTGTCAAGGACGACGAGGTAATCATCGTTGACGAGTTTACCGGACGTCTTATGATGGGCCGTAGATTCAACGACGGACTTCACCAGGCTATCGAGGCCAAGGAAGGCGTTAAGATCAAGAGCGAGTCAAAGACCCTTGCTACCATAACCTTCCAGAATTTCTTCAGGCTTTACACAAAGCTGTCAGGTATGACAGGTACCGCTATGACGGAAGAGGACGAATTCAAGGAGATCTATAAGCTCGACGTTATCGCAGTACCCACGAACAAGCCCGTTATCCGTATAGATCACAACGATCAGGTATATACTACCGAAAAGGGCAAGTATGCGGCTATCATCGAGAAGATTATCGAATGTCACTCAAAGGGTCAGCCGATCCTTGTAGGTACGGTATCCATAGAGAAGTCCGAGCTCCTTTCCGCAATGCTCAAGAGAAAGGGCATAAAGCATGAGGTGCTCAATGCCAAGCACCACGCAAAGGAAGCAGAGATCGTTGCTCAGGCAGGCAAGTACGGCGCCGTTACCATTGCCACAAATATGGCAGGACGCGGTACCGACATCATGCTTGGCGGTAATGCGGAGTTCCTCGCAAGAGCCGAGCTCAGGAAGCGCGAGATACCAGAGGAGATCATCACTGAGGCTATCGGCTTTGCGGATACCGACAATCAGGAGATACTCGACGCAAGAAAGCTCTACAGAGAGCTTTACGATAAGTACAACGAAGAGGTAAAGGAAAAGGCAGTTGCCGTAAAGGAAGCAGGCGGACTTTTCATACTCGGTACAGAGCGCCATGAGTCGCGCCGTATCGACAATCAGCTCCGCGGACGTTCCGGACGTCAGGGCGACGAGGGCGAGAGCTGCTTCTTCCTCTCCACAGAGGACGACCTCATGCGTATCTTCGCAGGCGACCGCCTCGAGAATATGATGAAGACCCTGAATGTGGACGAGAATACACCTATCGAGAGCAAGATGCTCACAAGGATCATCGAGTCCTCACAGAAGAAGGTCGAGGGACAGAACTTCAGCATAAGAAAGAACGTCCTCAATTATGACGACGTTATGAATACACAGCGTGAGATCATCTATAAGCAGAGATCACAGGTGCTTGACGGAGAGGATCTCCACGAAAGCATACTCAAGATGATGGAGGATCTCATCAATTCAACAGTTGATACCTACCTCATCGACGATGAGGTAAAGGACGACTGGAACATCGTAGGTCTCAAGGAGCATTTCCTTGGCTGGCTCATCGGTCCCGAGGATCTTACCTTTACCGATGAGGAGCTTGCGGAAGTATCCAAGGAGGATATTGTAAACGCCCTCAGCACCAAGGCAGGAGAGATATATCAGGCCAAGGAGGAGGAGTACGGTTCGGAGGTTATGCGTGAGCTTGAGCGTGTTATCCTGCTGAAGGTAGTTGATACCAAGTGGATGGCTCATATCGACGATATGGAAGAGCTCAAGAAGGGTATCGGACTCCGCTCCTACGGTCAGAAGAACCCTGTCATCGAGTACCGTTACGAGGGCTTTGAGATGTTCGACGCTATGGTAGAGTCTATCCGTGAGGATACTATCCGTATGCTGCTCACAGTAAAGCTCCAGAAGAACGAGGCTCCAGAGCGTGAGCAGGTGGCTCAGCCCGACGCTCCGAATGCGGGCGCAGGAGACGGCAGCTTTGCCGACGAGCCCGTGCGTTCAAGGAAAATAGGCGATAACGATCCGTGTCCCTGCGGCAGCGGCAAGAAGTACAAGAAATGCTGCAAGGCAAAGGATATGGCCAAGAAGTGATATTTCAGGGGCGGAGTTTTTCCGCTCCGCTTCTGCACTGTTGCAGATTAGGGGAATAAAAAGCAGGTTACAGAGAAAAGAAAGTTTCTTGAGGTGACAATATGAAAAAGTATATTTTACCTGTTATCCTTCTCGCGCTCCTTACGGGCTGCGGAAAGGTCACAGATTCTTCGGGCGACGAAAGCCGCATCAGTATCGTTTCGGGTACTATCGAAGGCTCTGCGAGTCCGATGACTACCTCCACAAGAGAGACGGTCACGGAGAACACTACCACCACTGATCAGACTACCACCGACAAAAAAGTTGCAGGGGATAAGATCGAGGATACCACTACTACGAGAAAGGCTCCGACTCAGCCGACAACAAGGGCTGTTTCGGGAGGAACATCTTCGGGAAGAGTCGTAGGGACCACAAGATATGTTCCGCCTATGCCGAGAACTACCACAACCACCACCGAGACAACACAGGCCACTACAGTGGATTACAGGGATCAGTCCGGCCTTACCTATTCGGTAAAGGAGGGCGAGATCAGCGTAATGCGCGACGGAAAGAATATCCAGAGGCTCGAGAATGTTGATACCGAGGAGGTGCTCCCGCTTCTTGAGAGCGGCTCCGTTTCCCAGGACGAGGTGATAATCCGCGGCGATTTCGACTTTGACGGCATCAACGATCTCTTTGTTGCCGAGAAGATCGGCGCCATGAACACTACGGGAAAGTATTACAGATACGATACCGAAAAGGGCATTTACATTGCATGGAGCGATCTCAACAAGCGTCAGTTCAAGGCAAGCTTGAACTCCAATGACAATACCCTTACCTTCTACGACAAGAGCGAGGATAAGATAGAGTATGAGTCATGGACCTGCAAGTGGAATGACAAGAAGGAGCTCATCACCATAGAGTATGAGCGCGCATACAAGGATGCCGGCGATCCTGACAAGGTCTATTATCAGACTATAAAGTATGACGAGGAGACAGGAGCCGAGCTGTCAAACATAACCCGTGACAGCGAGGGCAACGAGGTGGGCGTGGATCCGCCTGAGGAGCAGCCGCAGACAGAATAAGGACGTCTGTTCCGGTATGAGCAGATATATCAAGGGGCTGTGCCTGAAAAGGCACAGCCCCTTGTCACAGCAGTAAAGAGGAAGCCGAAAGGAAGTAAGATATGAGCGGATACAGTGTGTTTGCACGGTACTATGACGAGCTTACGGCAAATATAGACTACAGGAAGCGCGGAGAATACTTTCACGGCATCATACAGCGCTTCAAGACCACAAGGGAGAATATACTTCTTGATCTTGCCTGCGGCACGGGAAGTATATCGGAGGTCATGGCAGGCCTCGGCTACGACGTTATAGGTGTGGACAATTCCGACGAAATGCTGGGGATAGCCCTTGACAAGAAGTTCGGCAGCGGACTGGACATACAGTACCTCTGTCAGGATATGCGCAGGCTGGATATGTTCGGTACGGTGGATATAACCATATGCGCTCTCGACAGCATAAACCACCTTGGCAGTCTTGAGGACGTCAGGAAGGTATTTGAGAATGTAGCCTTTTTCTCTGAGCAGGACGGACTTTTCATTTTCGACGTGAATACTCCCTACAAGCACCGGGAGATACTTGCGGACAATACCTTTACCTATGAGACGGAGCACGTCTACTGCGTTTGGGAAAACACCCTCGACCCCGATACTCTTGAAGTAAAAATGCAGCTGGAGTTCTTCGAGCGTGAGGATAACGGGCTGTATTCCCGGAGCTCTGACAGCTTCTCGGAAAAGGCCTACAGCAGCGAGGACATCGAAAGGCTGCTGCATGAGTGCGGCTTTGAGGTGCTGGGTAAGTACGGCGACGACAGTCCGGAGCCGCCGAAGCCCGATTCGCAGCGCATAGTCTATGCCGCAAGATGTATCAGAAGCGGCCAGAAATACTGAAAGGATAATTGAAATGGGAAATTTATACAGAGCGATCTCTGCGGACGGCTCGGCATTTGCCGCCGTACTTGACGCAAAGGATATAGTTTCGGAAATAGAACGCATACACAGGACCTCGGCGGTGGTCACCGCAGGCCTCGGAAGACTGACAATAGCTGCCTCCCTTATGGGCTATATGCTCAAGGGCGAGGAGGACAGCGTTACTCTGCGGGTTGACGGCGGCGGCCCTGCGGGACAGCTTGTGGCGGTAGCGGACAGCCGCGGAAACGTAAAGAGCTGCGTGAATAATCCCGTAGTGGAGATACCGCTGAACCCTCAGGGCAAGCTGGACGTAGGCGGAGCAGTCGGAAGGGACGGCACTCTCTCGGTAGTCAAGGATATGGGACTCAAGGAGCCCTATGTGGGAGTGATACCCCTTGTTTCCGGTGAGATAGCCGAGGATATAGCCAGCTATTACGCAACCAGCGAGCAGATACCCACGGTGTGCAGCCTCGGAGTCCTTGTGAACCCCGATCTTACGGTAAAGGCTGCGGGAGGCTTCCTTGTGCAGCTCCTGCCCTTTGCGGACGAGAAGTGCATAGACACCATTGAAAGGAACGTGGCGAAGATACGTCCTGTATCGGCAATGCTTGATGATGGCATAACTCCCGGGGAGATAGCAGATATGCTCCTTGACGGGCTCAACCCCAACGAGCTGGACACAGCCGCTCCCGTATACAAATGTGATTGCAGCCGCGAACGCACTGAGAAGGTGCTTATCAGTATCGGGAAGGACGAACTCAGATCAATAGCCGACGAGGGTAAGGACACCTCCGTAAGCTGCCATTTCTGCGGTAAGGAGTACGTTTTTACTCCCGATGAGATACGCGGGCTGATAGGGGAATAAGGAAATGAAAACTGCCATATTTGATCTTGACGGAACTATTGCGGATACCATATGCGACCTCGGCGACGCGGTAAATTACGGACTGGAGCAGCTCGGCTGTCCCGTACATGACTATGCAGCCTACAAGAAAATGGTGGGCAACGGCGCGAAGAAGCTCTGCGAAAGGGCGCTTCCCGAGGGGAAAAAGGACAGAGCGGAGGAGCTCCGCAGCCTTTTCAGGGAGTATTACGGAGCTCATTACCTTGATAAGACAAGGCTCTATGACGGCATTGAGGAAGTCCTTGAAAAATTGCAGAAAAAAGGCGTTTATCTTGCAGTCGCCACCAATAAGCCCGAGAGCGCGGCCCGTGATATTATCTCGGCGCTGCTTCCCGGCATTGATTTCGTGCGGGTGCTGGGGGGCAGGGACGACAGACCGACAAAGCCCGATACTGTGATACTTACAGAGATATTTGCCGCTCTTCCCGACAAGGAGAACGAGGTGTACATGATAGGCGACAGCAATGTGGATATGCAGACCGCTAAGAATGCAGGTATACGCTCGATAGGCTGTGCATGGGGCTTCCGCGGACGCGCTGAGCTTGAGGCGGAGGGCGCTGACTTTATCGTGGAAAAACCCGGAGATATTGCCGATATTATTCTATAGCAGAAAAAAGCCGCTGGATCACCAGCGGCTCATATCCCAGCGGCTTGCATCATCTATACCGGGATCAAATTGGAAGGACACAGTGAGCTTTGACAGGTCACTGTCGGAGTATCCCAGAACATAGCGCTGGAGCTTTACAAAGTCGGCGGTATTGAAATAGCCGTCGCTGTTAAGGTCGATAGAGCCGTCCGGGGTGCTGCTGTTGTTTGACGAGATAAGCAGCGTTCGCATTCTTATCAGATCGAATACATCTATGACGCCGTCGTTGTTGACGTCACCTCTTACAACGTCCATTGCGGATGTGGGAATAGTAGTAGTTGTCGTTGTAGTGGTGGTCGTAGTTGAGGTTGTGGTAGTCGTTGTTGTCGTTGTTGTAGTTGCAGTTACCGCCTCGTTCCGGGGGTATATGTTCAGGAACAGATCCAGTGACTCCAGAGGCTTTCCATGGAAGTCGAAAAGCGCCTGATTATCAAATGATGAACCGCCTGTTTCGGTGGCGTCCTTGTCGTAGCTGCCTGCGTAGGCAGTTGCCCAGCCCGAGCCCTGCTGCTCCCAGTGCTGCTTCTGCTCGCTGTAGGAGATACCGGGTACGCCCAGCCATGCGGGTTCCCAGTAGAATACGCCTATACCGTGGCCGTTGCAGTTGGCAACGGTCTGAAATACATCGGCAAGAGCCTTTGCCTGACCCTGCACGGATATGTCGTACCTCAGATCGACGCCGCTGGTGCTTGAGGTAACGGTATTGCCGAAGCTGTCACCGTCCTCATTGGTGTAGGGATAAGCGGTCTCAACTACCATAACGTACTTGTTGTATCTGTTTCCGATATCGGTAAGGGTCTTTTGCAGATTGTCGAGAGAGCCGTGCCAGTAGGAATAGTAAGAGCAGGCGAAAATATCATAATCCAGACTGCATTCGTTCATCACCTGAGCATACCAGCCGAAATGGCCGTTGCCTGCATTGGCAAAGTGATGAGCTATGAGGATATTCCTGTCAAAGTCGCGGACAGCCTTCTCTCCGCTGGAGAAGAGGTCGCATATCCTGTACATATCCTTTTCGCCGCAGAAGAAGCACTCGGTCTCGTTGCCCACCTGCACCATGCCGATGTCACTGCCGTTTTCTGTGAGATATTTCAGCACCCATGAGGTCCAGTTGTATATCTCGCGTTTAAGGGTGTCGTGATCGTGCTGCTGCCAGTATTTCGGGCGGGTCTGCTTTGCAGGGTCTGCCCAGAAGTCGGAATACTGTATATCCGCAAGGAGCTTCATGCCGTTCTCGGCAGCTCTCTTTCCTATGGCCGCAGCGGTCTCGAGGTCGGAGTTTCCGCCGCCGTAGCTGTGACCGTTGCCGTCGTTGGGCTCGTTCCATATCCTTACGCGGATATAGTTTACGCCGTGGTCGGCGAGAGTCCTGAAAATATCCTGTTCGTTGCCGTTATCGTCATAGAACCTCACACCCGCCTTTTCTATGGATATTATCGAGGAAATATCCACGCCGCGTATGGGCTCGCCGCCGTTTATGCGGCTGTCGAAATTGGTGAAGGTTACGGACGGTATATCGGCAGCCTGCGCGGGAGAGAGGGTACCCGTTGTTCTTGCAGCCGAAGGCAGCAGGGTAAGTACAGCAGCTGCCGCTGCGATCAGTTTTCTGAGTTTCATAGCATACTCCTTTTCGTATTTTTTCCGAAGATCTTATGACACGTAGCTTTTTCTAAGAACATTATACAGCCTTTTGCCTCCTGTGTCAATGAAAAAAGCAGGGACCCGGGTCCCTGCCTTAACACGTATACTTTTCCGCTTCCTTTACGAGCTTTATATCCACCAGCGCGTCGATAAGAGTGCCGTTTTCGGTATATTCCTCGGAGAACACCTTTCCGTCCTGTCTGATCCTGCCTATGAAAGCTGTCCTGTCGTAGGGTATCATCAGCTTCATGCGCCTTGCGGTCTCCGGAAGGTTTTTCATTATACATTCCAGCAGCCTGTCAAAGCCCGTTTTTTCCTTTGCGCTTATCATAACGGTGGTATCGTCCTCGAAGACCGTATCCGTAAAGGAAGCAGCATCGGCCTTGTTCATGACGTATATCTGAGGTATTCCCTCGCAGCCCAGCTCCTTGAGGAGCTTTTCTGTTACCTCAGCGTGCTCCTTAGCCTCGGGAGAGGACATATCCTGTACATTCAGGATAATATCCGCTGCCGCGGCTTCCTCGAGGGTGGATCTGAAGGCTTCCACAAGATTATGGGGGAGCCTCCTTATAAGTCCTACCGTATCTATGAGCATTACGCTCCTGCCGTCGGGGAGCCCGATAGAGCGGGAGGTTATATCCAGCGTTGCAAAGAGCTTGTTTTCCGCAAGGACGCCCGCGTCGGTAAGGGCGTTGAGTAGAGTGGATTTTCCCACATTGGTGTAGCCCACGATAGCCGCGCAGAGCACACCGTCCTTTTTACGGCGCGAGCGGGAGAAATCGCGGTGCTTCTTCAGCTCATCAAGCTCTGCTTCAAGGTAGTTTATACGCTTGCGGATATGGCGCTTGTCGGTCTCGAGCTTCGTTTCACCGGGACCTCTCGTGCCTATTCCTCCGCCCAGTCTTGAAAGGGAGGTACCCATGCCCGTAAGACGCGGCAGACGGTACTTCTGCTGGGCAAGCTCTACCTGGAGCTTGCCCTCCCTTGTGCGTGCACGCTGGGCAAAAATATCAAGTATCAGGGTAGTTCTGTCGATGACTCTGACGTCGAGTATCTTTTCTATATTGCGGACCTGGATTCCTGTCAGCTCATGGTCGAAGATCACAAGCTCAGCTTCAAGGGCGTCAAGCTGCTCTTTAAGCTCCTCGAGTCTTCCCGCACCCATGCAGGTAGCGGGGTCGTAGGCGGGCCGCTTCTGTATAACAGAGCCTACTACCTCCGCATTGGCGGTGGCGGCAAGCTCCTCAAGCTCGTTTATTGAGACCTCCGCGTCGAATTCGCCTGTATCAACGCAGGCAAGCACGGTCTTAACGGGAAGGTCCTCGGTCTTGTTTTCGTACATGGTTGCTCCTTTTCAGATGTTCTCGCGGCGGTACAGAGCTGCGTTCTCTTCGCCGAAAAGCTCTGCGAAGCAGTCGTTGCAGGCGATGAGCCTTAGCTTCTGCGCCTTTGTGAGCCGTTTTATGCGGTACTCCAGCTTTGATGCGAGACTGCGGTCACCGGCGCTCCACAGCGCCTCCAGCGAAACAGCCTTATGGGAACGGGTGAACTTCGCGCATTTTTCCGTCCTGCCGAAATGCTCGTCCATACGCCGTTCCACATCGGTGGTGATCCCCGTGTAGAGCAGCTCTCCCTCGCATTTTATTATGTAGATGTAGTACATCTTCATATCCTTGTGGCAAGGAGTTCCGAATACTTTCCGCGGAACTGCTCGAAACGATCCTCGTCAATGGCTTCCCTTATCCTTTCGGTGAGGGTATTGTAGAAATAGAGGTTGTGCTGCACGGCGAGCCTGCCGGCAAGCTGCTCGTTGGCCTTGAACAGGTGACGTATGTATGCACGGCTGAAATTGCGGCAGGTGGGGCAGTCGCACTGTTCGTCAACAGGCCTCGGGTCTGTTTCGTAGCACTTGTTGTTCAGATGCATTATGCCGCTCCATGTGAATACCGTTGCGTGGCGGGCATTGCGGCTGGGCATTACGCAGTCGAACATATCCACGCCGCGGGCAACTGCTTCGATTATATTCGAAGGAGTACCCACTCCCATGAGGTAGCGGGGCTTGTTTACGGGCATATACGGCTCCACCACATCGATAATGCGGTACATCTCCTCGGTGGCTTCACCCACGGCAAGGCCTCCTATGGCGTAGCCGTCGAGTTCGAGTTTTGCTATGTCCTCCATGTGCTTGATGCGCAGGTCGTCAAAGGTCGAGCCCTGATTTATGCCGAAAAGCAGCTGATGTCTGTTTATGGTATCGGGAAGGCTGTTAAGCCTTGCCATTTCCTCCTTGCAGCGTATGAGCCAGCGCGTGGTGCGCTCTATGGAAGCCGCGACGTACTTGTAGGGCGACGGGTTTTCGATACACTCATCAAAAGCCATGGCGATAGTGGAGCCCAGATTGGACTGTATCTGCATACTCTCCTCGGGACCCATGAAGATACGGTGTCCGTCGATATGGGAGGCGAAGTAAACGCCCTCCTCTTTTATTTTACGGAGCTGAGCAAGGGAAAAGACCTGGAATCCTCCGCTGTCGGTGAGGATAGGCTTGTCCCAGTTCATGAACCTGTGCAGGCCGCCCATCTGTTTAACCACATGGTCGCCCGGACGCAGATGAAGATGATAGGTATTGCAGAGCTCCACCTGTGTTTTGAGTCCCTTCAGATCAACAGAGGATATGCCTCCCTTTATGGCGGCGGCAGTGCCGACATTCATAAAGCATGGGGTCTGGAAGGTGCCGTGGACAGTCTCAAAGCTGCCGCGCCGGGCTTTTTTATCGGTTTTAAGAAGTGTGAACATAGCTTCTCCTTTTATTATTCAGTGATCAGTGAGTAGTCATTAGTGCTTAGTGTATGCAAATGATAAGCAGCAGTTGGTTAACTGAGCACTAATCACTAAAAACAGATAACTCAGGTCAGTCGAGGTCGAGTATCTTTCCCGTGTCGGGGTTGCGGTACTCACGGCGTCCGTAGAAGCCTATGAGTTCGTTTTGGGCGTTGCGAATAGCAAGTATGTACATATCCATGTTGAGTTTATCGTCATGGAACGCGAAAACGCGGTTGTTATCAATGCTTTCCTTGAACCATTCAACGCTTATCCTCACCTTGCTGAGCATTTCCTCGTCCATGAGCGTCTCGAGCAGCTTGCCGGTGAGGGGAGAAGCGGGAGCGTAATAATTCATAGCAGCAGGGTTTTCGTAAACTATCCTGTAATCTATATTGCAAATGACGATAGGTCCTTCCTCATAGTCGAGTATTCCCTTGAAATAATCAAAAAGTTCTAAATCTGCCATTTTTTTCTCCTTAAAATATCTTAAAGTATGCACATGCTGTCGCCGAAGCTGAAGAAGCGGTAGCGCTCGGCAACGGCTGTTTTATATGCGTTCATTGTGTTTTCGTAGCCCATAAAGGCTGAAACGAGCATTATGAGAGTGCTTTCGGGCAGGTGGAAATTGGTGATGAGCCCGTCTATGCATTTGAATTGGTAGGAGGGGTATATGAATATATCAGTATAGCCTTCGTGCTCGGTGATGCCGTTGCAGAATGTTGCCACGCTCTCAAGGGTGCGGCAGGTGGTGGTGCCCACTGCGATAACGCGGCCGCCATTCTTTTTTGTCTCGTTGATAAGGTCGGCTGTTTCCTTAGGAAGACAGTAATGCTCGCTGTGCATTTTATGGTCGAGGACGTTATCCTCCTTGACGGGACGGAAGGTGCCAAGCCCCACATGGAGAGTTACGAATGCAGTCTTTATTCCCCGCGCCCTCAGATCGTCCAGCATTTCGGGAGTAAAGTGCAATCCCGCTGTGGGAGCGGCAGCAGAGCCCAGTTCGCGGGAATATACCGTCTGATAGCGCTCGCGGTTCTCCAGCTTTTCCTTTATGTAAGGCGGCAGAGGCATCTGTCCCACGTCCTCGAGAGCCGTAAAGAAGTTGCCGTCGCATTCAAACTGCACTATGCGGTTTCCGTCGTCCTTGACTTCCACGACCTCTGCAACCAGCCTGCCGTTGCCGAAGGAGAAGCGGGTTCCAACCTTTGCTTTCTTGCCCGGGCGGCATATTATCTCCCAGCGCTTGTCGCCCTTCTGCTCCAGCAGCAGGAACTCGATAAAGGTGCCGTTGCCGATCTTCTCGCCGTAGAGCCTTGCGGGGATAACGCGGGAGTCGTTCATGACCAGCAGGTCACCTTCTCTCAGGTGATCGCATAGATTATAGAAGTGATCGTGAGTTACGGCTCCCGTAGCGCGATCCACGCACATCATGCGTGAAGCGTTGCGGGGCTCTATGGGTGTCTGGGCTATGAGTTCCTCGGGAAGCTCGTAATAGAAATCCGATTTAAGAAGTTCCATTAATATCTCCTTAGCTTAGTGATTAGTTGTTAGTGATCAGTGATTAGTAAAAACTTTTGCAGGCTGTCATAGGAAGCCCACTGCAAATAACTAATCACTATGCACTGATAACTAACAACTCAAATCATAATTTTGCGGAGCAAAATTATGATTTGGCAAATAAAATTTCGAGAATGTATTGACAACAGGATATTTAAGTGCTATTATAGTTACAAGGTAGAGGCGCGGCTACGAACAGTACCTGTACACGGGACGACCGGTCCGATGGTGTGCAGCGAAAGGCAATGCCGCCGAAGAGCTGTTTTTGGTAAACTCAGCTCTGGCTGTGTGCCGAACAGGTATTCAGCTGTCATCATGCTTTTGATGGAGAGCTATCGGCATATTTGTTTCTCGATATGTCAACATTTCTATTATAACGCATGATGAGCCGGTTTGCAACCGGTTTTTGTTATTTTATGGAATTTTTTTAAGGAGAGGTAAAGTATGAAACAGTACAATGTGGGTATTATAGGCGCAACGGGCATGGTAGGACAGCGCTTTGCAACGCTGCTTGAGAACCATCCCTGGTTCAATGTAAAGGTGCTGGCAGCTTCGCCGAGAAGCGCAGGCCAGACGTATGAGCAGGCTGCGGGAAGCCGCTGGAAGATGTCCGTTCCCATGCCGGCAGCAATGAAGGATATGATCCTCATGGACGCAACGGGCGATATCGAGAAGATCGCAGGCATGGTGGATTTCTGTTTCTGCGCAGTTGATATGAAAAAGGACGAGATAAAGGCTCTCGAGGAGGCTTACGCCAAGGCTGAGTGTCCTATCGTTTCCAATAATTCCGCTCACAGATTTACTCCCGATGTTCCTATGGTAGTTCCGGAGATAAATCCCGAGCACATCGAGATAATCAAGGCTCAGCGCCAGCGTCTCGGCACAAAGAGAGGCTTCATCGCTGTCAAGTCAAACTGCTCAATACAGAGCTATGTTCCCGCACTCCACCCCCTGAGAAAGTTTGGTCTGAAGAACGTTCTCGCCTGCACTTATCAGGCTATATCGGGCGCAGGAAAGAACTTTGAGACATGGCCCGAAATGGTGGATAACCTTATCCCGTACATCGGCGGCGAGGAGGAGAAGTCCGAGCAGGAGCCCCTTAAGGTATGGGGCGAGATAAAGGGCAATGAGATCGTGAAGGCTTCAACGCCCAATATCACAACACAGTGTCTCCGTGTTCCCGTTTCGGACGGACATACGGCAGCTGTATTCGTAAGCTTCGAGAACAAGCCCTCCAAGGAGGAGATACTCAAGCTCTGGGCTGACTTCAAGGGCGTTCCCCAGGAGCTTGATCTTCCCAGCGCTCCCAAGCAGTTCATTCACTATTTCGAGGAGAACGACCGTCCGCAGGCTAAGCTTGACAGGAACCTCGAGGGCGGTATGGCAGTATCCACGGGACGTCTCAGAGAGGATACACAGTACGATTACAAGTTCGTATGCCTTTCACATAATACTCTCAGAGGTGCAGCAGGCGGCGGCGTGCTTCTTGCAGAGCTTCTTGCAGCAAAGGGCTACTTCGACTAAGCGGGGAGCCCCCGCGGGCTTCCACATTGACGCTCGTAAACTCGCTGACTTTTAATAAATATTAAAGTCTGCTATCGCTTACGGCACAAAATAAATTTGTAGGGGCGGATATTATCCGCCCGAGAAAAAAGTCAATTGTAGGGGAGGGCGCCCTCGCCCTCCCGTAATACAACAACAGCAACCTTTCGGGAGCCCGAGGGCGGGCTCCCCTACAGTTCAATACTCAAAATTTGTAACATAATGGGCGAATGCGTATAATTACGCATTATGCATTATGAATTATGAATTAGACGAAAGGATTTGAGTCTATGAAGAATACGATTTTCACCGGCGCTGCTATCGCTATCATCACTCCCATGAACAGCGACGGTTCCATAAACTATGACGAGCTTGGACGTGTTATCGACGACCAGATCGCAAGAGGCACAGACGCTGTCGTTATCTGCGGTACTACAGGCGAGTCCGCTACAATGACCGACGACGAGCACCGCGACTGTATCAGGTTCGCGGTAAAGCACGTTGCAGGCAGAGTTCCCGTTATCGCAGGCGCAGGCAGCAACGATACCCACTATGCGGTGGAGCTTTCCAAGGAGGCTGAGGCAGCAGGTGCAGACGCTCTGCTCCATGTTACTCCATACTATAACAAGGCTTCACAGAAGGGCCTTATAGCGCACTTTACCGCTATCGCCGATTCTGTGAATATACCTATAATCCTTTACAACGTTCCCAGCAGAACAGGCTGCGGATTTGATGTGGCTACGGTAAAGGAGCTGGCAAAGCACAGGAATATCGCAGCTATCAAGGAGGCAAGCGGCAATATCAGCTATGTTGCAAAGATCGCTGCCGAGTGCGGTAACGACATAGACATATACAGCGGCAACGACGATATGGTAGTGCCTATAATGTCTTTGGGAGGCAAGGGCGTTATCTCAGTTGCTTCCCATGTTATACCTAAGGAAATGCACGATATGGTGCAGCTCTGTCTCGACAACAACTTCGCAGAGGCTATGAAGCTCCAGCTGAAGTATCTTGATATAATCAACGACCTGTTCATCGAGGTCAACCCCATTCCCGTAAAGGAAGCCATGAATATGCTGGGCTGGAACGCAGGTCCCTGCCGTCTGCCGCTCTGTGAGCTAACTGACGAACACAGGGCAAAGCTGAAGGCAACTCTTGCAAAGCACGGTCTCATTAAATAATCCGTAATTCTAAGGCGTATCGAATGAATATAAAGGAAGTGTAAAATATGACTAATATAGCAATATGCGGTGCAAACGGCAAAATGGGCAAAACTATATACAACTGCGTCAGGGAGCGCGAGGACTGCGAGGTCGTGGCGGGTATAGACATATATACCGAGCAGTATGCGGATTTCCCCATAGTTGAGACTCCCGACAAGCTTCCTGTAAAGCCTGACGTTATCATTGATTTCTCGAATCCCGCCCTGCTGGAGAGACTTCTTGACTATTGTCTGTCAACGGGCACTCCTCTTGTTATAGGCTCGACTGGCTACAGCGAGGAGCAGATAGGAAGGATAAAGGCTGCTGCAAGGCAGATCCCCGTATTCTTCACCTTCAATATGTCACTGGGCATAAATCTCCTTGTACAGCTTGCAAAGAAGGCAGCTTCCGTACTTGGCGGCCAGTACGACATAGAGATAGTTGAAAAGCATCACAATCAGAAGATAGACGCTCCCAGCGGAACGGCAATAATGCTGGCTAATGCCATAAACGAGACTCTTGACAACTCGAAGCACTATGTGTACGACCGCCATTCAAGGCTCCAGAAACGCGAGAAATCCGAGATAGGAATGCATTCTATACGCGGAGGCACTATAGTTGGCGAGCATGACATCATATTTGCGGGACACGACGAGGTGATAACCCTGTCCCATTCCGCCGCTTCCAAGAGCGTTTTCGCAGAGGGAGCGATAAATGCGGCACTGTTCCTCAAGGATCAGCCCGCAGGACTTTACGATATGTCGGAACTGGTATGAGACATCTTCCCCTGATATAGCTTCTATGTCAGGGGAAAGATTTTTTGATACGGAATAAATGAAAGGAGCAGAATATGCTGACACATACCGGGACACAGACTATAGAGACAGAAAGGCTCATACTGAGAAAATTTGAATATACAGACTGCGATGCGGTATTCAGGAACTGGGCAAGCGACGAGCACGTGCAGACCATGTACTCCGAGCCTGCCTACCGCACCATAGAGGAGGTCAACGGACTTCTTGAGAAGTATATCGGAAATTACGAGCGTGAGGACTACTATCGCTGGGCTGTCATTGACAGGGAGAGCGGAGAGTGTATAGGTCAGATAGCCTATTTCCTCGTTGACAGCAAGAACCACTTCGCAGAGATAGAGTACTGTATCGGTGCGGACTTCCAGTGCAGGGGATACTGCACAGAGGCTGCAAAGGCTGTTATTGCCTTCGGCTTTGATAAGATGAATCTGCATAAAGTCCAGATATGCACCAAGACTGTAAATGCGCCGTCAAAAAGAGTTATCGAGAAATGCGGCTTCACCTATGAGGGAACCCTCAGGGACTATTTCTTTATGGACGGGCAGTACGTAGGCAGGCTTTACTTCTCGATGCTCAGAGATGAATACGAAAACAGGAGGTAATATATGACCGACATGGAAACACTGGAAAAGGTGCGCGAATTATTTAAAAACGACCGCTTCGCCACGGAAGCGGGAGCCGTTATCGACGAGATAGGCGACCATTATGCAAAATGCAGCCTCGTTATTAATGAGCACCATAAAAACGCAGTAGGCGGAGTTATGGGCGGAGTGTACTTCACTCTTGCGGATTTTGCATTCGCAGTCGCTTCAAACTGGCAGAACGGGGGAGTTGTAGGTCTCAACTGTGACGCTTCGTTTATAGGAGTTCCGAAAACGGAGCGTATCATCGCCGAAGCCAAGCTCATAAAGGACGGCAGGACCATATGCTGCTATAATGTGGATATAAGGGACGAGCTGGACAATCCCGTAGCTGCGGTACAGTGTGTAGGCTTCAGAAAAGCGTGAACCGCGCCTGCCGATAAGAAAGGGTGATATGATGCAGGAAAAGAAAAAGTATAAGGGCGACCCGCTGGCCGAGGTGGAGGCGATACTCCGCGGCGAAGCCCTGCCGCCTCCCGTGCCGGCGGGCAGGAAGAGCAGTCCGCCCGGCGCCGGAGATGAAGCTGTAAATGAAGATGTTCCGCTGACTGCCGAAGATAGGGAGGATATTCCCGGAACGGCTGAGGAAAAGGAAGAGAGAGAACTTACCCCCGAAGAAAAGGTAGCGGAGATGCTTGCGCTGGCAGGGGAGCCGAAGCGTAAAAAGAAGAGCGGGACCGGTCTGTCTTCTCTTGGGGCAGAGGTGTTTATACTTGAGTTCATCTCGGTATTCATATATTTCCTGAGCCTGAGGGCTTCTGTTCCCGATCTTGTAGTGCTCCTTGCGGTGCTTATGCCTGTTATCGTCGGGATAGGAGTACGGGTGCTGAAGCAGCAGCTAACGCTTAAGGAAGCTGTTTCAAAGTGTAAGCTGCATATAGCTCTGACCTCTTTCTTTCTGCTTTGTATAATCCTTTCTGCCATTTGACTCAAAAAAGTACGGACAATAAAACAAAGCCTGAAAGCATAGACAGCTTTCAGGCTTTTCTCTTTACATTTTTTCGGACTTGCGGGCCCGCTTTTTCTGCTTTTTGATCTCGTACATCGCGTCGTCGGCCTTTTTGATTATACTGTACAGGGTGTCATTTTCCTTTGCGAAGGTCGTGACACTTCCGATACTTGCGGAGATCAGATAGGGCTTCTGCACCAGATTGTTGATGTCCTCAAGCTCTGTGTTGAACTTGCGGGCAAGAGCGCTTTCGTCGCCCTTTTTGGCGTCTACGGTGAATATGATGAATTCGTCGCCGCCGAAGCGTGCACATATACTGTTCCTGCCGCAGCAGTCCTGTATTATGTTCGCAAGGCGCTGTATAGCGAAGTCACCCTCGTTATGGCCGTAGTTGTCGTTTATGAACTTAAGTCCGTCCATATCTATGAAGCTGAGCATGACGCACTTGTTTTCCTTGACGCAATCCTTGAACATATCGTCTGCGATATTTATGAAGCCGTTACGGTTATAGATATTGCAGAGGGGATCGATGATATAGAGCCTGTTCAGCTCGTCCATGGCCTTGTTGAGGTGGAAGAGCTTGCGGATATTTTCTATGGAATTGCTCAGCACCATGGTGAGCGTATGGCACAGGAGACTGTATATCGGGAAATCTCCGTTTGTGACTATGTAGTATCCAAGGCAGCGCTCGCTGAAATGCAGGGGCAGGAAGTAGTTTATGCAGGCTCTGGTCTCAAAGCCCTCGGGGAACATATTGATGCTGGGGAAGTAGCCGACGCTCCTGCGTTTGCCGTTGTCCCATATCAGCGGAGCCGTCATGTATCCCGAATAGAAATCGGGATCGGTCACCGATGACGAGGAATTGAAGGCGTCCTGCCAGTCGTCCGTCAGGCATACAGCAAATTTTTCGCAGCCGAGGTCGCCGATGAGTTCTTCGATAACATTGAAGAACTCGGTGGAAGTCTCGGTCTCGGCAAGACCTGCCGTCAGCCTGTTGACGATGTGTATATTGGAGTTTATGACCTCCATGCGCTTATATGTGATCTTCTTGTATTCCTTGAGGTCGTCGGTGGTCTCGGAGGGACAGCCGCAGCTCTCCGCAAAAACGGGAGCGGCTTCAAGCAAGGTGCTGTGGGGCTGTTCGATTCCGTTTATGAGATTGTAAACTATCTCGGCGGCCTTCTGACCGGCGGTGAAAAGCGGACGCTTTACGGAGGTTATGGACGGGAATGAGTTCCTTGCACTGAAGGTGTTGTCAAATCCGGTTACTATAACGTCCTCGGGAATCTTGTATCCAAGCATTTCCAGTGCTGAGGCCGCTGTAAGAGCCATACTGTCGTTGGCGCAGATGAAGGCGTCGGGCAGTGGAAGATTTGAGTCGGCAAAATCCTCTATAGCCTGTTTTCCGTCATGGCTCTTGAAGTCTCCGTAAAAGATACGATCCTCCTCGACTTCGAGGCCGTTGTCCTTCATAGCGCTGAGGAAAGCCTCGTATCTTGCTCTTCCCTCGGGATTTGCGAGAGGACCCGAAATAAAGTTCAGGACCTTTGCGCCGTGGAAGTTGATTATATGGTCGACGAGCCTCTTCATGACCGTGAAGTTATCTATGCTGATGTCGTAGAATTCAGGATATTCATGGCTTTCAAACACTACTGTGGGTATTCCGGCTGAACGCACACCGGAGAATATCTTGCTTCTCATATCGGCCTCACTGAAGGTGTTTGTCATAAGGATCGCACCGTCGAACTTGGAATAGTCGATAAGATTGTATATGCTGTATTCTCCCCTGTCGAAGACCTTACTCCCCACCATGCCGCCGAAAGCCGCAAAATAGGAGAGATTCATACCGTGTTCAAGAGCAAAGGTATTCATACCGCGTATAATGTTATACTGGTATTCCTCATCAAGACCTGAAACGACAACAACTATATTTTTTGTTTTTTCAGAATCCATAATTTCCCCCATAATAATAATAAGAATAGTTATTTATATTATAACACTTTTTGTAGAAAAATAAAGGCTTTATCAAAAATTTGTAGAAGTTCACATTAAAAAGGAAATGAATTTATGAAATACTGACAAAAGAAAATGGCGCATTTAAGCTGAGAAAGCAGAAAAAAAGCAGCAAAAAGCTAATATTGACCAAAATGGAAGACCAATACTTGCGGTGACATACGCAGATACGTTACCTGTCATTTTTGCGATGAAGCTGAAATGAGGTATATTTCAAATAGAAAAAAACAAGAAAAGTTACAGCCGCCTTATTGTAATATCATTGCACGATAATACTAATTGTTATCAGAATCGTGGTTCGGAAATGGCGTAAAATAGGCATAAAATAAAGACTGCATAAAAATGTGCAACATTTGACAGCGAAAATGTATAAAAAGAGCAAAAAATGAGCAAGCAAAAAAATTGTTAGCAAGAATTGACTTGAAATGTTCACAGAAATGTAATAAAATTAAGGCAAGAACTAAGGGGAAGGAGGGACGTAAAAGCACCCTATAGGCTTTTATGCTTTTCCTTGGTTGACATGCATTCAAAATATATTAATCATTATTGAGAAAGTGAGGAATGATCAACATGAAAAAGGGCATCTTCAAGAGGCTCGTCGGCGCAAGCGTTACAGCGCTGATGGTAGCTTCAAGTGTCCCTTCGGTTCCTTCCGCTTATGCTGCTGACCAGCAGGTAAGAGGCAACATCGGCGGATTCGACTACGAGATGTGGAACCAGAACGGACAGGGCCAGGCTTCAATGAACCCCGGTGCAGGTTCTTTCACCTGCTCATGGAGCAA
>Ga0129307_1000285_pt1 | contig 87262 bp, 76 predicted proteins | sample P1105metagenome_FD_94437 | JGI IMG/M metagenome (GOLD analysis project Ga0129307, IMG submission 94437) | Capybara group fecal microbial communities from Wisconsin, USA - P1105 metagenome | ecosystem: Host-associated > Mammals > Digestive system > Large intestine > Fecal | place: USA: Wisconsin...
CCTACTGGTGTTTCAGGCCATCTTCCCTCCCAATACAGTTCAACACATTTTCTTTTAAACTCATATGAATAGCGCATAGTAAAACCCCCTTCCCTGGTTGTCCAGGAAAGGGGGTACATATCAATGCCCATCGGCTTTTGTTTTCAATTATCTCAGAATATCGAGAAGTTGATGAACAGCTGAGCTGTAAGGGATGCGACCAGCGATACGACAGTGATCTGCGTATTGATGGAAGGACCTGCGGTATCCTTGAAAGGATCGCCTACGGTGTCGCCGATGACTCCTGCTTTGTGGGCATCCGAGCCCTTTCCGCCGAAGTGTCCGGCTTCTATGTACTTCTTGGCATTGTCCCAGAGTCCGCCTGCATTGTCCATGAGGACCGCAAGGAGGAGTCCTGAAACTATGTTTCCTGCGAGATATCCTCCGACGGCATTTACACCGCCAACGAATCCGACCACGAGGGTGGTCACTATGGCTACGAGTCCTGCAGGGATGAGCTCCTTCAGAGCTCCTTTGGTAGCTATGTCTATGCACTTGTCATATTCCGGTTCAACGCCTTCACGACCTTCCTTAAGGCCTTCTATGGTGTTGAACTGCCTGTGTATCTCCTCGACCATCTTCTGTGAGTTCCTGTTGACGCCCATCATGAGCATTGCGGAGAACACTGCCGGTATTGCAGCTCCTATGAGCACTCCGAAGAATACCAGAGGATCCATGAGGTCGAAGCCTCTGAACTCGACTCCCGCATTCTCGACAATCTCTGCGAAAGCGGTGAGGAGCGATATGACCGTAAGTCCTGCAGCTCCTACTGCAAAGCCCTTCGTTATCGCCTTTGATGTATTTCCTGCAGCGTCGAGCTTGTCCGTGATCTCAATGACATCGTCACCGAGCTCGCCCATCTCTGCGATTCCTCTTGCATTGTCGACTATCGGGCCGTAAGCATCGTTGGAGATTATCATTCCGACGACGGAGAGCATTCCGATAGCTGATACCGCGATACCGAGAAGAGCGTAATCGCTTCCAAGAGGTGCGCACAGCTTATACGATACGAGAGCTGCTATTCCTATTCCGGCAAGGGAAGGGAAGGATGAAAGAAGTCCGTATGAGAAGCCTGAAAGGATCGTGAATGCCGGCCCGCTCTGGGACGCCTTTGCGACCTGTTCTACAGGTTTCTTGTCGTCTCCGGTAAAGAAATCGCTCGTGATACCGATGGCGACTCCGGCGAGCATTCCGATTATTGCTGCTCCCCAGACTCTCAGTTCAAAGCCTTCGAGCATGCATGCGACGAAAGTGAAAACGGCAAAGAGAGCACAGGTGAGGTATGTTCCTCCGTTCAGTGCCTTTCCGGGGTCTCCGTTGGTCTTTACTCTTGCCACGAGCACTCCGATCATGGAGGCTACGAGTCCGAGAGCTCCGAAGCAGAACAGAATGTTCATCTGTCCGAGGACTGCCGCTATGGTCATTGCTGCGGCATAGGATGCAACGTTGGAGTCAAAGAGGTCTGCGCCCATTCCGGCGACGTCGCCCACGTTGTCACCGACGTTGTCGGCTATGACTGCAGGGTTCCTCGGGTCATCCTCGGCTATTCCGAGCTCGACCTTTCCTGTGAGGTCGGCTGCTATGTCAGCGGTCTTGGTGAAGATGCCGCCGCCGGCCTTTGCGAACAGGGCGAGGGAGCTTGCACCGAAGCTGAATGCCAGCACCACGTCAGGATTTCCGGTCACTGCATATATGAGGGACGGCCCTAGAAGAGAGGTGGCAACGACTGCCATTCCCATGACGGCACCGCCTCTGAAGCCTGCCATGAAGGACTCCGAAAGACCTTTCTTGGCGGCCAGGGATGATTTAACGTTAGCTATGGTGGCTATGCTTATTCCGACTGCTCCTGCAGCTGCCGAGAAGACGGAACCGAAGATATAGGCCACGGCCATAGTCAGGTTAGTGAGAATATTGCCTGTCCAGAAAGGCGAAGGATAGAAGAGCAGGATTATCACGCTCACTATTCCGACGAATACCGACAGGACCTTGTATTCTCTCTTAAGGAAAGTAAAAGCTCCGTTCCTTATGAGCGTTCCGACCTTTTCAAGCTTGCCGGTAGCTCCGGGCTGTTTGCTTACCCACATGTAGAAGTATGCGGCAAGGGCGAGAGCCAGTACCGATACGACTATCGAGATGATTACCCAATCCATGATTTCCTCCTGTTTGATGTGTTTTGAAACACTTCTTTATATTATAATTTTAGTTTTTTTACAGGTCCCGTACAAGATGGAAAGAACATAACAAAAAAGAGGCCCATGGCCTCTTTAAGGGGGACAGAGTACTGTCCCTAAGGAAATCATTATGTTATCGGGTCCTGCCCTTGATATCAGTATACTTCGTATAAATGGACATTCTGTGTCTTTGAGGTTATGAGTTTGTAACTTTATGGCAGGTGAGAAATAAACTATAATGAAGTCATGACCCCGATAAGGAGGAAGATATGGAAACGAAAGAACTATTGAAGAGCATAGGGCCCGGGATCACGGATATCCTTAACGCCATTGATCCAGAGAGCATAGACAGAGTCGTGGACGCCGTCATAGAGGCAGAAAGGGTGTTCACGGCAGGCTGGGGAAGAGCTGGAAACATCGTGAGGATACTCGGAATGGACCTCTCCCAGTTCGGAAAGCCGGTATACTGCGTCGGAGACAACTCGACTCCGTCCATACACGAGAACGACATACTGATTGTGAACTCGGGTAGCGGGAACACGAGGACCATAGCCGTGATAGCCGAGGAGGCCAAGAGCTACGGCGCCAAGGTGGTGCTCATAACGGGAAGCAGCCATCCGGAAGAGTCCCTGATAGGAAAGTATACGGATCTCTTCATACAGATACCCGACAGGTTCGACATGCCGCCCATATGGGACATGAAGCCCGAGGGAGCCGAGGATTCCAAGAACAAGGGCCTCGGAGTCAGGGTGAGATACGCCCTTTCAAAAGAGGAGAGGGAGCAGGTGACCATGGACAAGTACTTCAGCGTATATGAAGTGGGATTCATACTGAACGAGGTCATAATGCAGAGATATATGGAAAAGACGGGACATGTCTTTGAAGACATCTCCTATTATCACAACAACCTGGAATGAAGACGATATTCGAGAACGAGAGACTGCTGCTGTTCCTTATCATAGTATTTCTGAACCTTGCGGTGTTCATAGTGTACGGTGCGGACAAACTGAAAGCGGAGAGGAACAAGTGGAGGATCAGCGAGAGGACGCTTCTGCTCCTCGCATTCTTCGCGCCTTTCGGAGCCATAGCGGGGATGCTGATATTCCGTCACAAGACCAGAAAGAAGCTGTTCACCATACTGGTGCCACTCTTCCTCGTGGTGCATCTTTTCGTGATCATAATGGTGCTGAAGAATGTTCTACACTGATGTCCTGGAAGGCATCTTCGTAAAGAGGATGAACAGATTCACTGCCCTCGCGGTCGCCGAAGGGAGGGAGAGAGTCGTCCATGTGAAGAACACGGGGAGGCTCGGAGAACTCCTGGTCGAAGGGAGGAAGGTCATCCTCCAGAAGAAGGAAACCCCTGCGAGAAAGACCGCATATGACCTCATCTGCGCTTATGACGGGAACGGGAAGCTGTTCAACATAGACAGCATGGCTCCCAACAGGGCTATGGAGGAATACCTCTCTGATCTCAGGCTCGAAGACCTGAGGCGCGAGGTGACATACGGGGAATCGAGGATGGATTTCTCGTTCACCGAGAACGGCAGAAGGGCATACATGGAGGTAAAGGGCTGCACCCTGATAGAGGACGGGAAGGGAGTGTTTCCCGATGCCCCGACAACAAGGGGAACGAGGCATATAAAGGAACTCATAAGGGCGGTAAGGGAAGGATACGGGGCGTATCTCGTATTCGTGATCCAGACCGAAGGAGTAGACAGCGTTGTGCCGAACAGGGAGACAGACTGGGCCTTCTCGGCCATGTACGACACGGCTCTCGAGAAAGGAGTCAGGGTCATGACGGCTACGGTGTCCCTGAAGTCCGATTTTATGGCCGTTACGGGCCTCAATCTTATGGAAAAGCATTTTTGATGCTCATATAATTATTATTAGCTAACAAATAAGGAACGGAGACTATCATGAAAGTAGTACTCAAGCATTTGACGAAGCAGTTCCCGGGACCGAACAAGAAGACGCCCGGGACCATAGCCGTCAACGATTTCGATTTCGAGATCCCTGACGGCAAGCTGGTCGGGCTCCTTGGTCCTTCCGGCTGCGGAAAGAGCACGACACTGAACCTCATCTCGGGACTCGAGACGCCCACCTCAGGCCAGGTGTTCTTCGGAGACGATGACATGACAAAGGTGCCGGTGGAGAACAGGGGAGTCGGACTGGTGTTCCAGAACTATGCCCTCTATCCCCATCTCACCGTGGAGGAGAACATCATCTTCCCCCTGCAGAACCTTAAGGGGGAGCAGAAACTCACGAAGGAGCAGATGAAGGAGAAGGCCCTCGAAGTAGCAAAGCTCGTGCAGATAGAGAAGTACATGGAGAGGAAGCCCAAGGCCCTTTCCGGAGGACAGCAGCAGAGAGTCGCCATTGCGCGTGCGCTCGTCAAGATGCCTAAGGTCCTGCTCCTCGACGAACCGCTCTCCAACCTCGACGCAAGGCTCCGCCTTCAGACGAGAGAGGAGCTGAGGAGGATCCAGAAGGAGACGGGCATAACCACGATCTTCGTCACCCATGACCAGGAAGAGGCCATGAGCATATGCGACCTCATGGTGGTAATGAAGGCAGGCATAGTGAACCAGATCGGACGTCCGCAGGATATATACGACGATCCGATCAACCTGTTCGTGGCCCAGTTCCTGGGAACTCCGCCGATCAACGTGTTCACCGGCAGGGTGGAGAACGGAAAGGTCATCGTCAACGGCGATGACGTGTTCGATGCTCCGGGAGTCCCGGATCAGGACATATACCTTGCCGTAAGGCCTGAGGGCTTCATCCCTAACGGCACCAGATTCAGGTACATGAGGGAGAGAAGGGAGATAATGGGAAGGGATGTCAGCATCATCTTCACCCATGAGAATGCGCTGAATCCGAACAACAGGGCGATAGTGAGCGCAGAGGAGAACATCCCGGAACAGCCGGGAGAAGCATTCTTCGATCTCAAGCCCGCAAAGACCTTCCTGTTCAGCAGGGAGACCGAAGAGAGGATAAGGTTCTGAGGACAAGGATATGAAAAACAGCAATCTTAAACCGTGGCTGTATCTTCTGCCTGCGATAATCTTCCTGGTGCTGTTCATGGTGTACCCCCTGGTCGACGTGTTCATCTACTCGGCTGAGGAGGAGTATAACTCGGCATCACAGACATATTCGGGCATAGGCACCTACAATTTCTCGTACGTGCTCCATGCTCCGTTTTTCCTGCAGGCCCTGAAGAACACCTTCATACTGGTCATAATTACGGTCCCGCTCTCCACGGGCATAGCGCTCCTGATATCTCTGGGACTCAATTCCATAACGAAGCTGAAGGACTTCTTCCAGACGACCTTTTTCCTTCCGTATGTCACAAACACCCTTGCAGTCGGTCTCGTATTCATGATCCTCTTCAAGAAGACGGCATATTCGGAGGGAATGATAAACCTCCTTATAAATGCATTCGGAGGAAAGTCAGTGGACTTTATCGACGGTCCGTACTGGGCAAAGATGTTCGTGCTCTGCTTCTACACGATATGGATAGTCCTCCCGTTCAAGATACTCATACTCACGAGCGCACTTGCGTCCGTGAACCAGGACTACTACAATGCCGCCAAGGTGGACGGTACGGGCAGGTTCAGGATCTTCACGAAGATCACTCTGCCTATGATCTCGCCGATGCTCTTCTATCTCGTGATCACGGGATTCATAGGAGCGTTCAAGGCCTACAGCGACTCGGTGGCCCTCTTCGGAACGGACCTCAACGCCGCAGGCATGAACACCATAGTCGGCTACGTATATGACATGCTCTACGGAGACAGCGGCGGATATCCGTCATATGCTTCCGCTGCGGCAGTAATACTGTTCGCGATAGTGCTCACGATAACATGCATTAACCTCATGGTATCCAAGAAGCATGTACATTACACATGATGATTGGGAGGGACGACATGGATAACAATCTGAGCTATAAGAACATAGAAAAGAAGGCGAAGACCAGGAACCTCATCCTGAAGATACTGACATATACCATGCTCGGTATCTGGGCAGTGATGGTCCTGTTCCCGTTCTACTGGATGTTCCTGACTTCGGTCAAGAACTACGGAAGCTACAACGCCGAATACATACCGAAATTCTTTACACTGAGCCCGACGCTCGAGAACTATTCCGATGCCTTCACGGCAGTGCCTCTCGGAAGATATTTCGTCAATACCCTTATCTTCACAGTGGTCACCACGGTGCTTATGCTCCTAGTGATCACGTTTGCGGCATATGCCTTCGCAAGGCTCAAGTTCAAGGGGAAGGACCTGCTGTTCACCTTATTCCTGGCGCTCATGATGATACCAAACGAGCTCGTGGTCATCACGAACTTCCAGACCATCACGAACTGGGACATGAGGAACTCCTTTCTGGGACTCATACTCCCATCGATAACATCGGTCTTCTATATCTATCTACTTAAGGAGAACTTCGAGCAGGTGCCGGATGAGCTCTATTATGCCGCCAAGGTGGACGGCACGAGCGACATCAAGTACCTTTTCAGGGTTATGATACCGATCTGCAGACCGACCCTCGTGACGGTGGGAATCCTTAAGGTCATAGAGTGCTGGAACTCATATGTATGGCCAAGGCTCATAACCGACGACTCCGCATATTTCCTCGTATCCAACGGTATTCAGGAGATAAGGGAGAACGGATTCGGAAGAGAGAACATACCTGCCATGATGGCAGCAGTAGTCGTCATCTCCGTTCCACTGATCCTCCTGTTCCTGATATTCAGGAAGAAGATAATGGAGGGTGTTTCCAGAGGAGGTACCAAGGGATGAGAAAGAGGATAGCATTATTAGTCCTTCTGATCACGGTGCTCTCTTTTGCAGCGTCCTGTCACGGAGCAAAGGGACTTGATGAGTTCGTGATCCCTGAGACATTCGATGAATCAAAGACCTATGAGATCACCTTCTGGGCTAAGAACGATACGAACAAAGCCCAGGTGAACATATACAAGCAGGCGATAGAGGACTTCCAGAAGCTGTATCCGAACATAAAGGTCAACATGAGACTCTATACGGATTACGGCAAGATATATAACGACGTCATAACGAACATAGCCACCAAGACTACGCCGAACGTGTGCATCACATATCCGGACCATATAGCAACATATCTCACCGGAGTGAACGTGGTGGTGCCGCTTGACGGGCTCTTCTCCGATCCGAAATACGGTTTCGGAGGGAGCGAACTAAAATATGACGGACCGCTCTATACAGAGATGATAGAGAAGTTCATGGATGAGTGCGTGATAGGGGACAAGCATTACGCCATACCGTATCTCAGGTCGACGGAGGCCTGTTATGTCAACAAGACCTTTGTGGAGAAGCTGGGATATGAGCTTCCGGAAACCCTCACATGGGATTTCGTGTTCGAGGTCTCCGAGGCTGCGATGAAGAAGGACTCAGAGGGGAATTTCATCATAAACGGACAGAAGACCATGATCCCGTTCATCTACAAATCCACCGACAACATGATGATCCAGATGCTGGACCAGAAACATGCCGGATATTCAACAGCTGACGGGGAGATACTTCTGTTCAATGACACAACTAAGGAGCTCCTGTACATGATCTCCGATCATGTGAAGAGCGGAGCATTCTCCACTTTCAAGATATCGAGCTATCCTGCCAACTTCCTTAATGCAGGACAGTGCATATTCGCCATAGACTCCACTGCAGGATCTACCTGGATGGGAAGCAAGGCTCCTCTTCTCGACATAAGTGAGGATGCTCTCGTGGAATTCGAGACGGCAGTCAGGACCGTGCCCCAGTTCGATCCTTCGGACCCAAGCATGATCTCCCAGGGTCCGTCCATATGCATTTTCAACAAGGAGGATCCGAACGAGGTGCTGGCCTCCTGGATATTTGCCCAGTATATGCTGACGAACGAGGTCCAGATAGCGTATTCCGAAACGGAAGGATACGTGCCCGTGACCACAAAGGCCAGGACTTCGGAAGAATATCTCGACTATCTCTCCAGAAAAGGGGAAGACAATTCCAAATACTATGACGTGAAGATAAGCGCCGTGGAGATGTTCCTCAAGAACACGGACAATACCTTCACGACTCCGGTATTCAACGGGTCCGCATCTCTAAGGGATGCTGCGGGACAGCTGATAGAGAATGTCACGAAGTCCGTGAGAAGGAAACAGACCGTAGACGAGGCATTCATGACGAAGCTGTTCTCCGATGTGAGGAGCCTCTACAGGCTGGCGGACAACAGGGGAACTGGATCGAACGGAAACAAGGATCTCGGACCTCTTCCGGGGACAGCGGTGTTCCTGATTACAGCTCTCATACTCGCATGGGCCGGAATAGGAACGGTATGGATAAGGGACAGGATTTTGGAAAAGAAACGTAAACAGGAATGATCAAAGGGGCCGGCTGATGCCGGTCTCCTTCACATATCTCCTTAAAGACGTACATTTTGAAGGTTTTCTGTTATTAAGAGGCTTCAGGGTTTATAATAATATAGGTTAATATCGACTATAATTTAGAGATTTCTAAATGGAGGAAAAATATGAAAAAAGTTTTATGTTTGGTGCTCGCAGCATTAATGATCGTCGGACTCGTTTCCTGCAAGAAGGAAAAGGACATCAATGCTAAAGGCAAGGGAGTCATGACTTATGCTGAGTATGAGAAGGCTGCCATCGATGATCCTGTCGTTATCGAAGCATACGTACAGGCAAAGCAGTCCTGGTGGGAAGATAAGGCTACACTTTATCTGCAGGACGGCGACGGCGGATATTTCGTATACAACTGCAAGTGCTCTGAGGCTGACTATGCAAAGCTCGTTCCCGGAACGAAGGTAAAGGTTACCGGAGTAAAGGCAAACTATGCTGACGAGATCGAGATCGCTGACGGCGAATTCCAGATCGAGACCGATGTCACCTATATTGCAGAGGCTACAGATCTTACCAGCAAGCTCGCTACTGACGACATAGTGAAGTATCAGAACATGTTCGCTTCCTTCAAGGGACTCACTGTTGAGCCTATAAAGGACGGCGACGGCGTAGAGCATGCATGGATCTACAACTGGGACGGATCCGGTGAAGAGGGATCAGACATCTACTTCAACGTATCCATAGACGGAAAGACCTTCCAGTTCCTTATCGAATCCTATCTGTGCGATTCCTCAACGGAAGTCTACAAGGCTGCCAAGGAGCTCAAGATCGGTGACAAGATCGACGTGGAAGCATTCGTTTACTGGTACAACGGCGTTAACCCGCACGTGACCAAGATCACAAAGTAATCTTCATAAGACGGTTAAGGCCCTTCCCTTTTAGGAAGGGCCTTTTCATATACGCCGCATGTCTGAAACAGACTCATGGCTTTGTGATATAATTAAAAGGATTTTCAGAAAAGGAGAATTCAAATGAAGAGAGATATCAGATCTGAAGACATAAGGTCATTCTCGGATGATTTCAATTCATCCGTTGAGAACGTGATAGCGCAGAATGCCGTCGTGCAGAACGGCATCAACAACTCCGCCATCAATCACTATTCCAGGATAAACAACCTCCATCAGTATTCCATAGAGGTGGAAGCAGGACAGATTACCAATCAGAAGTCATCAGGAAGATGCTGGATGTTCGCATCATATAACGTCATGAGGCTTGAGGTCATGAAGAAACTGAACCTCGACAATATGGAACTCAGCCAGTGCTATTCCATGTTCTACGACAAGCTTGAGAAAGCCAACCATTTCCTTGAGAACATGATAGAGACGATAGATGAGCCTCTTGACGGAAGAGTCGTCTCTTTCCTCATGATGGATCCTGTGGGAGACGGGGGACAGTGGGACATGTTCAGGAGCCTTACGGCAAAATACGGTGTGGTCCCGAAGGACATCATGCCCGAGACATTCTCTGCTACGGCATCAAGGGAGCTCAACAGCTATCTTACAAAGCTGCTGAGACAGTTCACACGCGACCTTAGAGATCTCCATTCCGCAGGGAAGTCCGAAGCATCCTTAAGAGACGCGAAGACGGAGATGATGAAGACCATCTACAGAGTCCTCGCCATAGCTCTCGGAGAGCCTCCTGCATCCTTTACATGGGAGACCAGGGATAAGGACGGGAAGTTCATAAGGATAAGCGATATAACGCCGAAGGAGTTCTATGACAGATACGTAGGACTTGACCTTGATGAGATGGTAACGGTCATAAATGCCCCAACTAAGGACAAGCCCTTCAACAGGACATATACCGTGCAGTTCCTCGGAAACGTGAAGGACGGAAAATACCCGGTCAAATATCTGAACCTTCCGATGGATGACCTGAGGGATCTGACGATAAGGCAGTTGAAGGACGGTAAGGTGGTCTGGTTTGGAAGCGATGTGGGCCAGTTCTCCGAGAGGAAAGCCGGCATGCTGACGAGAGATGCCCTTTCTGTCGGCACTCTGCTAGGAACTGAGTTCCGCATGTCGAAGGAAGAGAGACTCGACTATCATGACAGTCTCATGACGCATGCAATGGTCATCACCGGAGTGGATCTCGACGAAGAGGGAAGACCTCTGAAATGGAAGGTCGAGAACAGCTGGGGAGATGAGGTAGGAGATAAGGGATTCTTCGTGATGGACGATGCCTGGTTCGGAGAATTCGCATATCAGATACTTCTTGAGAAGAAATATCTCTCTGAAGAGCAGAAAAAAGCTTTTGACAGTGAGCCCGTGATTTTAAAGCCATGGGATCCTATGGGAAGCCTTGCATGAGATAAAGAAGTATAAATGAAAAATGCCTTCGTCATCTGACGGAGGCATTTTTCGTAAGGCCGTATCAGGTCTTATTTCTTGAAGAGTCCGGAAAGAAGATTTCCGAGGAGACCGTTGAGCAGTCCTCCGCCTGAAGAATCTCCGCCTTCTCCTGAAAGGAGTTCAAGGGCTTCCTTCTGTTTGCTCTCACTTGCTTTTCTGTATGCCTGGACGAGCTTCTTCTCTTCTGCGGTGACCTTCATGGATGTGGTCTTGCCTGTTGTGGCGGAAGAGGAGGACGTATCGGTGGATATGAGGGAGCCTGCTATGGATGAGAGCAGGTCGCCGCTGTCCGTCCCGCTGTTGTTTGCGAGAAGTCCGATGAGGTCAGTAGCGGAAAGCTTGGATATCTCCTTTTCCATATCCTTCTTATTGGTTATTCCCTGTAATGATACGATTTCTTCGTTCTTTTTCTTTGTTGCCATAATGATCCCTCCGATTAGTGATTGACGATTTGAGGACAGGATATCCTTCCGACCTCTTCGATCATGTGATGAAGTGCCTGTGCGAGCTCGGTATCGGCCGCCTTGTAATACATCTCCTTGCCCGATCTTCTTGAGACTATGAGACCGCTGGTCTTCAGCAGGCGAAGATGATGCGACACTGCAGGACTAGTGAGCCCGGTGACGGACGCTATATTGATGACGCATTCCTCACAGTGGCACAGGAACCAGAATATCCTGAGCCTTGACGGATCACCGAGCTGTTTCATTGCCGATGAGACCGCTTCAATGATCTGATCAGAGGGCATGCTCTCGAGGATATCCTTCGAGTTGTTTCCGTGATCATGAGGAAGAACCATCTTTTGAGTCATGTCTTTATCCATCCTTTAAACCTTACATCTATTATAAACCCGGGTATAAAAAATATAAATGAGAGAAGAAAAAGCGTAAGGGAATTTGCTCTTTCCCGTCGAAAACATCTGATATAGATCTTTATACATACGGAGACTCATATGAAAAAGAAAAACATGATCATCCTCGCATGTCTGCTGGCAGCAGCGACCGTCTGCATGGTCGGAGCCAACCTTATCCAGACTGCCGGAGGAAAGATAAAGATAACTGACGGAGTGATAGACACCGGAAAGGGAATGATGACATATAAGCTCTATACTCTCCTGACTGCAACGAAGGAGGATCCGGCTCCGGGAGTGCTCCTTCTCCATGGATACCAGAACGACCATGAGACCAACGATGCATATGCCATAGAGCTGGCAAGGAGAGGTGCTGTCGTCATGTGCCTTGACGAGTACGGGCACGGAAGCACCGGCATCGGCCTCAAGGCAAGGGGATACGTAAATCGCGTGGTAAAGGTGAACTACGGAAACGAGAGCAGGGAAAAGGGCACCCTCAAGGATATAGGGGGAAGCGTGAGATACCGCGTGCTCATGAACTTCTCGAACCTTTCATTCTTCAATGACATGTATACGAAGGATGATAAGGGAAACGAGATCACCGACAGCTCCTGCGGAGGAATAGCGGCATATGGCGTGCTTGCCACGATGGATAACGTGGACAAGACAAGGCTTGCCCTGAGCGGACACTCCATGGGGACCTGGTCCAGCTGGAGCGTGGCTGCCTTCTATTCCGGATATGGGGAGTACAAGCCGAAAGCGATCGTACTCCAGTGCGGAGAGCTCTTCAGGAACTCCGTCTACGACCCGTCCATCACCTTCAACAATGTGCTGCTCCTGCAGGCAAAATATGACGAGTTCAGCTATTTCAGGGACTACGAGCTCAATGTCACGGATGAGCTCCTGAAAGCTCCTCTGAGATACGAGTTCCTCGGCACAGAGCCAGAAAGCGCAAAGTGGAACACCACGTACGGGGATTTCGCTGACGGTACCGCGAGAAGGATAGAACTCCTTCATACGAACCACAGGCTCACGACCCATAACCACGCCGGACTCAAGACTGCCATAGAGTGGCTTGGCAGCAGTATCGGACTGAAGCAGGACATCTCTTCCACGGACCAGATATTCGGATATAAGGAGATTTTAGTACTCATGTCCATGCTCCTCGTGCTCTCATGCATGTTCCCTCTGTTCAATCTCCTGAAAGAGACGAAGTTCTTCGGAAAGGTGCTGAATGAACTGCCGGAGAAAGAAACGATGCCGGGAAAGAAGGGACTCATAAGGGGAGTACTCATCACTATATTAATATCTGGACTCACTTTCCCGTTCATGACTCAGTTAGGACACGCTCTTCTGCCTCTCCCGGAAGGGATATTCAGGATGACCGTGGGAAACGGATTCCTCGGATGGTACCTTCTTCTCATTATCGTCATGGTCATTACTACCATGATCTCACTTAAGAAAGCAAAGAAGAGGGGAGAGCCGATGGGAGGTCTCGATATAGGACTTGCAGGTGATAACGAGGGAAAGCTCATAGACTTTAAGCTGCTGTTAAGGTCTCTCGTTCTTGCACTCATACTCACTGGAACGGTCTACATAGTGAACTATGCATATACTAAGATATTCGATCTGGATCTAAGATACATATGGCCTTTCTTCAGAGTGTTCACCCTCGAGAGGTTCCTGCAGTTCCTGGTCTACATCCCGTTCTTCTCGCTGTTCTATATACTCAACAACTCGAAGATCATGGGAGGCATGAGAGTAAAGAGCACCTATGAGCCAGGCATCAGGGGATTCCTCAAGAACTGGCTGTTCAACTTCCTCGTGATGGTGGGAGGAGTACTTCTTATTACGCTCGTTGAATACATACCTTTCTTTGCAGGTATAGGACCGGGAGCAGACGTGCTGTTCGGCTCTACATTCGGAGGACCGTTCATGTCGATACTGATCCTTTTCCTGCCTCAGGTGATGTTTTTCAGCATACCGTGCACATATTTCTACAGAAAGACAGGAAACGTGTATACCGGAGCCTTCACTGTGGCCATACTGGCATGCTGGATAGTGACAGGAGGGTCTGCGATACTCTGATCTTAAGACAAATGACATCCTACGGCAGTCTTTTTCCGGACTGCCGTATTTTTTATAAAAAATGCATTGACATATGACGGAGGAAGGGATATATTTAAATCAACGATTAAATAAGTATTTAATTGATGGAGGTCTGAAATGAAGAGATCATATAATATCGACGTTGACTGCGCTAACTGTGCCAACAAGATGGAAGTGGCAGCAAAGAAGACCGAAGGCGTCAAGGACGCAGTGGTAAACTTCATGACCCTCAAGATGAAGGTCGAGTTCGAAGACGGAGCAGATGTGGAGGCCGTCATGAAGAACGTGCTTGCCAACTGCAAGAAGGTCGAGAGCGACTGCGAGATCTTTTTCTGAATCCTGCCGTCAGTGACGACGGGGGAAGGCGGAACATATGAACAAGAAACAGAAGAAGATGCTTTTAAGGATCATCATTTCGGCGGTGCTGATGGTGATCCTTCATTTCGTTAAAGCGGAAGGATGGCTGAAACTTGCCCTTTACATGATTCCATATCTGATAATAGGGTATGACGTGCTCTTAAAGGCTTTCAGGGGTATAAAGAACGGACAGCCCTTCGATGAATGCCTTCTCATGACCATAGCGACCATAGGTGCGATAGTACTCGGTATCACGGGTAGCGGAGACTATGTCGAAGCAGTCGCAGTCATGCTGTTCTATCAGGTGGGAGAATGGTTCCAGAGCTATGCAGTCGGGAAGAGCAGGAAGAACATCAGCGAGCTCATGGACATAAGGCCTGACTATGCCAATATCGAAAACGAAGACGGGACTCTTGAAAAGGTCGATCCTTATGACGTGGAGATAGGGGATATAATAGTCATACAGCCGGGCGAAAAGGTGCCCCTTGACGGGACAGTGGAGGAAGGAACGACATCGGTCAACACTTCAGCCCTTACAGGAGAGAGCGTGCCCAGGACTCTGAGGCCCGGAGACAGGATCCTCAGTGGTTTCATCAACATGACAGGAGTCATAAAGGTGAGGACCGAGAAGGAATTCGACGAGTCTACCGCTTCCAAGATACTGGACCTCGTGGAGAATGCAAGTTCCAGGAAATCCAGATCCGAGAATTTCATCTCCAGGTTTGCAAGGATATATACTCCTGCAGTCGTGATAGCCGCATTGCTGCTTGCAACACTGCCTCTCCTTTACGAGCTGCTGATCGTGAAGACCTCTCCGGATCTCGGTAAATGGACATACAGAGCCCTGAACTTCCTGGTGGTGAGCTGTCCGTGTGCACTCGTGATCTCTATACCTTTGAGCTTTTTTGCGGGACTTGGGGGAGCATCCAAATCCGGCATACTCATAAAGGGCTCCAATTATCTGGAACAGCTTGCAGGGACGGAGACTGTAGTGTTCGACAAGACGGGAACCCTTACGAAGGGAGTTTTTGAGGTGACGGCGGTCCATCCCGATATTATCGACGGAGAAGAGCTCCTGCACATGGCGGCACATGTGGAGAGGTATTCCCTTCACCCGATAGCAGTATCCCTTAAGAAGGCTTATCCGAACGAGCATGATGACTGTGAAGTCTCGTACGCCGAGGAGATAACGGGACAGGGCATGAAGGCCATAGTAAACGGGAAAGAGATATATGTAGGCAATTCCGGGCTCATGGACAGCATAGGTGTCGAGTGGCATCCCTGCCATCATCAGGGGACCATTATCCACGTGAGCATGGACGGTGTCTATGCGGGACATATAGTCATCTCTGACGTGATAAAGGAAAATGCTCGGGAAGCTCTGGAGAGCCTGAAGAAGAGCGGGATCAGAAAGACGGTCATGCTTACGGGAGACAACAGGAACGTAGCCGAAACTGTGAGCAGGGAGCTTAAGATAGACGAGTTCCATTCCGATCTTCTTCCCGAGGATAAGGTCATGAAGATGGAAGAGATCCTCGAAGGAAAAGAAAAGGGCATAGTCGCTTTTGTGGGCGACGGTATAAACGATGCCCCGGTGCTCTCAAGGGCCGACATAGGGATCGCGATGGGAGCCATGGGCTCCGATGCAGCCATAGAGGCTGCAGATGTGGTGCTTATGGACGATGACCCGAGAAAGATCTCAAAGGCCATAAGGATCTCAAAGAAATGCCTGAGGATAGTATACGAGAACATCTGGTTCGCGATCGGAGTAAAGATACTCTGCCTGATACTCGGAGCATTCGGACTGGCGAACATGTGGATGGCGATATTTGCCGACGTAGGAGTAATGGTGATAGCCGTACTCAATGCCATAAGAGCTTTGTTCGTCAGGGATCTGTAGAAAAAACAAGAGGGAGTTCAACACTCCCTCTTGTTTGTGTGCTTTATTTTAATTTACAGAGTTACAAGACCGTATTTGACCATCAGTTCCGCAGTCCACGAAGTGGCTATTGCGACTACTGAGGTGCATTTTTCGGTATGTGCACCCTGAGCCTCAAAGGCGTCCCGGTTCGGCTTTTCCCTTAACAGGTAGCTCTTGCCGTCGAACATTGCCTTATGTATCTCCCTGCATATCGGGCTTCCGAAGCAGGCCACGAATCTGTCGTGGAGTTCCTGGGAAGCAAAATAGCATGCGTACTGATTCTCCTTGTCCTTGTCTTTGAGCATCCTCTCAAAGCCGCGTCCGCGCTTGAGCCCCAGCATCAGTATGCCTCCAGCATAGCCTCCGCACGCTCCGTCTCCGCAGAGAGCCATTCCTCCCGAGAAACCTGTTGCTGCCTGGAACAGTTCATGGTTATCTTCCTTCAGGAGCATGTTGAGCGCTGCTATGGTACACTGTCCGCACCCTCTGTACGTGATCTCACTGTAGAAACCGTCCTCATATGCTTCCTTTATGAAGTCGACGAGTTTCTTCTCCCTGAAGGGAGCTTCGCTTCTGAGCATCGTCATGAATTCCCTGATGCAGTATGCCACGTCGGCAAACCGGAGCCCTGTCACTTCTTCTGCATGCTCTTCCTTTTCGGATACCAGCAATGCCGCAGCTGTAACGAGCTCGGTATAATACGGGTATTTTCCAGACAGCCTTATGGCCTTTATAAGTTTAGGAAGGGAATGCCCATCGCCTGCCTCTTCAAGAGCTTCCGTGATACCGGAAACAGTTCCGGGGAAAAGGTCCTCATGACCTTCGGTCTCCTTCACTATTCCCTCGGATACTTCCTGGATCTCTTTATCGAATCCTTCCCTGAAGAGCTCATCCAGTATGAGTTTCGAGATATTGCCGATCACATTCATTTCTCTATATACTCCTTTGTAAGCTGTGAATAAAGTCCGTAGCCTCCTGAGAGGTTTACGCAGTCGAATCCGTTCTGGGAGAGTATCCTGCATGCAAGATATCCCCTGAGACCTGCCTGACAGTAGAGATATATGGTCCTGTCCTTCGGCAGTTCAGAGAGCCTTCCCCTTATCTCGTCGAGAGGCACGTGGGCGCTTCCCTTTATGTGTCCGTTGTCGAATTCCCGCTGGGTACGTACGTCAAGCAGGTATTCTCCGTTCTCTTCGAGATCCTTTACGTCATGCCAGTGGAACACTTTTACGAGACCGGTGAGTATGTTGTCTGCAGTGAAAGCCGCTAGGTTCACCGGATCCTTAGCCGAGCCATAGGGCGGAGCATATGCAAGTTCAAGTTCGCTGATCTCGTCTACCGTCATCTGGTTCTGTATGGCGGTCGAGAGCACGTCTATCCTTTTGTCCACGCCGTCTTCACCGAAGATCTGGGCTCCGAGCAGTATTCCGGTATCTAGGTCGAATATCAGTTTCATTATCATGCTCCTGGCACCGGGATAATATGAAGCATGGTTCATTGGAAGTGTGTATGACTTCTCGTAGTTTAATGCATCCTTTTCGCTGAGACCTGTACGGGCTACAGTCTTGTCGAACACCTTCATTATGGAAGTGCCGTAAGTCCCCCTGTATTCCGATGGGATGCCGCAGATATTGTCCGCAGCTATGCGGCCCTGTCTGTTTGCAGGTCCCGCAAGGGGAGTATACATGTATTCCTCGTTCATGGGGTTAACCGTGATGACGGCATCTCCGACAGCATATATGTCCGGGTCGCTGGTCCTCATCGACGGATCGGTGATTATGGCGCCTTTTTCGTTAAGCGTGACCGCATCCCCTATGAAGGAAGTGGCAGGTCTCACTCCGAGGCTCAGTATCACTATGTCGGCATCATATTCCGTCTTGTCGGTCCTTACATGTACTGCAGACTCGTCTGAGGTGACCTCCTCGACTCTTTCGTTCACGCAGACATGTACGCCGTGCTTTTCGAACTCGTTCTGTACGAGTTTTCCCATGTCGGCATCGACCTGCTGCATTATGTGATCAGTGAGCTCTATCACTGTCGTCTCCATACCTGCGAGGGCCAGGTTCTCAGCTGCCTCGAGGCCTATGAAGCCTCCGCCTATTACGACTGCCTTTCCGCCTTTCTGTGTCTCCACGAGTTTCCTTATCTCGGTAGCATCGGGGATGTCCTTAAGAGAAAAGACTCTTTTGTCATTTCCCGTCTTTACGAAGCCCGGCCTTATGGCAGAGGCTCCTGGAGCAAGTACAAGCTTGTCATATGATTCCCTGTATTCTCTGCCTGTCATGAGCTCCCTTATGAGCACGCTCTTTCCCGGAGCATCTATCGACAGCACTTCATTGTTGATCCTGACGTCTATGTTGAAACGGCTGTGCAGGCTCTTTGGAGTCTGCACCTGAAGCAGATTCTCCGGTGTGACGTCGCTTATGTGGTAAGGAAGTCCGCAGTTTGCAAATGATACGAAACCGCCCTTCTCGATAAGGATTATCTCGGCGTCCTCGTCGAGTCTTCTGAGCCTTACGGCTGCGGAAGCGCCTCCTGCGACACCGCCTACGATTATGATCTTCATGATCCTGTTCCTTTCATGTTTACTTATCTAATATTATATCCCACAGGCTTCTTCTTTCCCATACTGAGACGATGGAAGCGGGGAGAATCTTTCTGATATAATCTGAAAGAGGAGGTACGACATGAGGATAATAGAAGAAAAGGAACTGAGACAGATCCTTACCATGGATAAGGCCATAGAGTTCATGAGGGAGACCTTTAAGAGGCTTGGAGAGGGAAGAGCGATACAGCCTTTAAGGACGATACAGATGTTCCCCGGAAACAACGCATTCGGCTTCATGCCTGCACACATAGGGGATTATTTCGGCGCAAAGATACTCACTGCCTTTCCATCGAACGAGGGCACTGAATATCCATCCCATATGGGCTATGTGATACTTTTTGAGAATGAACACGGATGCCCGGTAGGGCTCGTGGACGCCACCTCCGTCACGGAGATAAGGACGGGAGCCGTCTCCGCGGTGGCAACGGATCTTCTGGCGAACCCTGATGCAGAGACTCTTGCGATAATAGGAGCGGGAGCGCAGGGAAGGAGCCATCTGAGAGCGATACTGAAGGTAAGACCGGGAGTAAGGAAGGTAAGGGTATTCGACATCAGGAAGGAAGCTTCGAAAAGATATGTCAGGGAGATGTCTTCCGAGACCGGACTTCAGATAGAAGAGACTTTTTCCGTCAAAGATGCGGTCAGAGATGCTGACATCATCTGTACTGTCACTCCTTCAAAGGAGGCTTATCTCACGAGAGACATGGTGAAGGAGGGGGCTCATATAAATGCAGTGGGTACGTTCAGCCCTGTGACCAGGGAAGTGGCATCGGACCTCTTCAGGGATGCCATAGTGATAGCCGACGACATTAACGCCATGAAGAAGGAATCGGGCGAATACCTCATTCCGCTTGAAGAAGGGATCATAAAGGAAGATCACGTTAAGGGCGATCTCGGAGACCTTATTACGGGCAGGATACCAGGAAGGACCTCCGCTTCTGACATCACCGTTTTCGATGCTCTCGGACTTGCGGCAGAGGATGTGATGTGCGCAAGATATGCTCTCATAGGAGACTGAAAGTTGCATTTAACCTGCTTTAGGGTTATATAATATTATTAGAATGAATTAGGAGGTAATATCCAATGGGTGATTATTTCGGAAAAGATACGTTCAAGCTCGGTTTCGGCATGATGAGGCTTCCTCATCTTCCTGACGGGGAGAACGTTCAGGCTCAGATAAATGAGATGGCCGACATCTTCATCTCCGGAGGCGGAACTTATGTGGATACCGCATTCGTTTACGACGGGGGAAAGAGCGAAGAGGCCGTAAGGAAGGCTTTTGTGGAGAGATATCCGAGGGATTCCTTCACCATCGCAACCAAGCTCAATGCGAGAGTCGCAAAGGATGAAGAAGATGCGAAGGCTCAGCTGGCCACAAGCTTAAAGAGGCTCGGTACCGACTATCTCGATTTCTATCTGCTCCATGCAGTGAGCGATGACAACTATCAGCAGTACTGTGATTATCATCTCTGGGACTTCGTTAAGCAGAAGAAGGAAGAGGGAGTCTTAAGGAACATAGGCTTCTCATATCACGGAACGCCTGAGTGCCTTGACAGGATCCTTACAGAACACAAGGTGGACTTCATGCAGCTCCAGATCAACTATGCAGACATGGATGCACCTAACGTACAGTCCAGACGCTGCTGGGAGACGGCAAGGAAGCACGGAGTTTCCGTAACGGTCATGGAGCCCGTCAAGGGCGGTGCTCTTGCAAATCCTCATGAGAGCATCACAAAGATATTCAAGGAGTACAATCCGTCCGCTTCCATGGCTTCATGGGCCATCAGATACGTGGCATCCATGGACGGCATCATAACCGTCCTTTCAGGAATGTCCAATCTGGAGCAGATGATGGACAATATGTCATACATGAGGGAGTTCAGACCTCTTGACGAGCAGGAGCAGGCTGTGGTCAAGGCCGCTCAGGACGCAATGAAGCGTATTCCATCCATAGCATGCACGGCGTGCCATTACTGCACAGAGGGCTGCCCGATGTCCATACCGATCCCGGAGATCTTCGCCGCAATGAACAGGAACATCATGTTCAACATGATCGACAAGGCTCAGAGGGACTATGCAAGAGCTACGGAAGGCAAGGGAAAGGCTTCCGAGTGTCTGCAGTGCGGACAGTGCGAGGGAGCATGCCCGCAGCACCTTCCGATAATAGAACTGCTTCAGGACTGCGCTAGCGCTCTCGAAGCATAAGAAAGACCAAAAGATACGGCCGTGCTTCAGGTACGGCCTTTTCTTTTGTCCGGGATTTATGAAGGAAGGTCTTTTTTGCTATAATAAAGCCTGGAGGACAGTGTATTGGATTACTTTGATAGGCTGGACAGGAAGATCCAGCAGAGAGTCAGAAGAAGGTTCCTGAAGGACTACATAGATAGCAGGAAGAATGCTGCCAGGCAGAAGGCGATAGCCGAACGCTTCGGCAGTTATTATGATGCAAACGCGATCAAGAGCTATCTTAATTCCGAGAAGGGCTTAGAAAGGCTCGATTCCTTCCTGAAGGAGGACCAGCTCTACATAAATGCCGTGGAAGGGAGGATCACCGAGAATCCCGACTACGAGAGAAAGTTCGAGAAATATGTAAGGAAGCTTCAGAACAGGGCAAGGAGGAAGGAGAGTCTGAAGGAGAAGCTCCGTCAGGAGGAACTCAAGAGAAAAGCCTTAAGACAGAACATAATAGACAGGGTCCCTGATGACTACACTGAACTCTATCCCGAGACCAGGAAGATGAAAAGGCACTTCGTGCTCCACATAGGTCCCACCAATTCCGGGAAGACATACGGAGCGATACAGGAACTAATGCAGGCCGAGACAGGCACATATCTCGCTCCTTTAAGGCTCCTTGCATATGAACAGTTCGAGAACATGAACAGGAACGGATGCCTCTGCAGCATGCTGACAGGAGAGGAATCCATAGACATACCGTTTTCAAGACATGTATCATCCACCATAGAGATGGCCGACATGAGTGAACACTATGATGTGGCGGTGATAGACGAGGCCCAGATGATACGTGATCCTTCAAGAGGTGATGCCTGGACGAAGGCGATTCTCGGCATCATGGCTGACGAGGTACACGTATGCGCTGCCGAATATGCCGAAGAGATACTGAAGACCCTAATAACCGCGTGCAACGACACCTTTGAGGTGGAATATCATTTCAGACAGGTGCCCCTCAGGAGGAACAGGGAGAGGTTCCATTTTCCGAAGGGAGTAAGGAAGGGCGATGCCCTGATACTCTTCACGAGGAGGGACGTCCACGCCTGTGCGGCAGAACTTCAGAGGATGGGGACCAGGTGCTCGGTCATTTACGGGGCACTGCCTTATGATGTCAGGCACAATGAGGCACAGAAGTTCCTGAACGGGGAAACGGACGTAGTGGTGGCCACTGATGCCATAGGCATGGGGCTCAACATGCCGATAAAGAGAGTCGTGTTCATGATGGACATGAAGTATGACGGCATCGACCACAGGCTCCTGAGGCCCGAAGAGGTCCAGCAGATAGCCGGGAGAGCTGGCAGATACGGTATATTCAACGAGGGAACGTATAATGCCCTTGACGATCCTGATTTCATAGACCACTGCATGAATGCAGAGGTCGAACCGATAAAGGAGGCCGTGATCGGATTCCCGGAGATACTGATCTCCCTTGACGGGAATCTTTCCACCATAATGGCACAGTGGAACACCATACAGGCAAGACCGGGGTTCCTGAGGAGCGACATAGAGTACGAGATAGAGGCTGCAAAGGAACTGGAGCAGATCTCCGATGACAAATATCTGATCTACAGATTCGTCACGATCCCATATGACTGGGAGGATGAGGAACTGAAGGCCATATGGAAGGAATTCTTCATGTGCGAGGCAAAGGGAAAGGATGTTGACGCATATGACTACCTTCCCATGATGGATGAGCATGAAGGGGACATACATGCCCTTGAAAGGGATTTCAGGACTTGTGACCTGATATACTACTACGTTTCCAGGTTCCCGCATGACTATGACAGCAACATAGTGCTGGAACTCAAGAAGAAGATCTCCGAGAAGATCATGGAGCAGCTTTCGCTCCAGAGACTTTCTTCCAGGAAATGCAGGATCTGCGGAAGACCGATGAAGTGGAATGACAGGTTTGCGATCTGCGACCGCTGCTTCAGAAGAAACTATCTGCACAGATACGGAGGTAAATAAATGGAACTGTTAAGCGTGCTCGGCGATCTTTTCAAACAGGGAATAGAGCATATCAAGGAGAATTATCCGGTCATAATCTTCTGCATACTCGAGATTATTTTCGTGATACTGCTCGGTTGGATAGTGAAGAAGATAGTCTACAGGATCATAGAGAGGATCATCAGAAGGAAACAAAAGCACAACGTCACCGACAAGGATTTCAGAAAGACGGAAACGGTGCTCACTCTCATGAAGAGCATAACCAAGTACCTTCTCATATTCTTCGTCACCGTTGCCATACTTTCCATAATAGGGCTTAAGGACACGGTAGCGTCTGTGATAGCCACTGCCGGAATCGGAGGAATAGCCATAGGCATCGGGGCCAATGCTCTGATAAAGGATACCATAGCAGGTTTCTTCATACTTCTGGACGATGAGTTCGCGGTCGGGGATACCGTGAAGATAGGGGACATAGAAGGAGTGGTGGAATCCATAGCCATAAGGACCACGAGGGTCAAACTGGCTGACAACTCCCTTGCCTCGATACCGAACGGTGAGATAACCACCGTATACAATTATTCAAGGGACAATTATCAGATAACCATGTCTCTTGAACTTGAACTCGAAGCAGACAGTGACCTCATAGGCAGGATAATAGAAAAAGAGGCGAATGCATACATTGAGGAGAACGGGATAGTACCGGGGACCGTCAATTATCTCGGAGTCAACAATTATACCCCTGTGGCTCAGATCCACATGCTTCTTGTGACCGTGGAACCTTCAAAGAGGTACCGCGTTGCAAGGGAGATGAGACAGAGGATAGTTACGGAGCTAAGGAACAACGGGATCGTGTTCCCGAAGAGCGAGCAGGTAGTGGTGAAATAGGAATACCTGTGATGAGAAGAGGTTTTGGAGAGGAGACTCCTGGAAGGGCTCTCCTCTTTTTTGTAAACATTTTCTGAAGTACGAACTTAGGCCATGGGTAAATTGAAATGGAAAATCAATAATAATATAATTTATCTGTATAGGAAGGTGTTCCCGGATGTGCGATATCGATCAAGAACTGAATACCGGAAACGGAAGAGACGAGGAGCTCATAAAGGCCATCAGAGAGGCCGGATCGTTCCTCCATATGCTATATGATGGGAACGGAAGCCAGAAGAACCTGCTCATGTACCTGCTGGAGAACGGACCTGTGACACAGAGGGTACTTACGGATACCATGGGCGTAAAGCCATCCTCAATGAGCGAGATCATCAGTAAACTTGAAAGGTCAGGGCTCGTTGTGAAGACGCCTGATCCAAAAGAATACAGGACCAGGATAGTGAGCATAACCGAGGACGGCTTCAGAGTGGCCGAGGAGGAAAAGGTTCGCCAGATGGAGGCACATGAACTCTTCCTGAGTCCGCTTGACAGCAACGAGAGGACCGCCCCTTATGGAACTCCTTCATAAATTGAACGTCAAAAATAATGGGAAGAGGAAGATTGAAGATGAAACTGATGATGGTGAATGCATCTCCGAGAAATGAGGGGAATACATCCCGGATACTCGAAGAGATGATGAAGATATTCGAAAAAGAGGGAGTAGAGGTCGTCAGCTTTGACATAGGAAAAGACGGCATAAGAAGCTGTATCGCCTGCAATTCCTGCCATAAGAGCGGAAAATGCGTGTTCGACGATGCAGTGAACAAGGCTGCTCCCGTATTCGAGGAGGCTGACGGGATACTGGTGGGAACTCCTGTTTATTATGCAGGTGCGAATCCGACACTCATGGCTTTCCTCACAAGACTTTTCTACAGCACCCGTTTCCCCAAGAGGTTCAAGGTAGGAGGAGCTGTAGCAGTTGCAAGAAGAAGCGGAGTCATGACGTCTCTCGACGAGATATATAAATTCTTTACCATCGCCGAGATGCCCGTGGTCTCCAGCAGATACTGGAACGGCATGCACGGTTCCAGACCGGGTGAGGTCTTGGAGGACCTTGAAGGAATGCAGGTGGCAAGGACGCTTGCAAGGAATATGGTATTTCTGATGAAGTCCATAAAGCTCGGAAAAGAGACATACGGACTTCCTGAAAAGGAAGAATCAGTAGGGACCAACTTCATCAGATGAATCGGAGGTAAAAATGGCAGATAACAACAGACCGACCGGAAGAAAGAAATACACTATCTCCGGAGGTGAAGGCGTTCACGGAAGAGGCGAAGGCCTTGGTACCGGAAAAGTCGGCAAGGCAGATTATTCCGGTGCACATGGTTCAGGCAATTCAGGAAGAACGGGAATGACGAGAGAGTCCCTCATGAAGGGCGGCGGATCAGGACTTCTCATAATCCTGGTACTTGCTTTCGTTCTGTTCGGAGGAGGAAAGAACTTTCTGGCAAACCTGTTCGGAGGAGGCGGAGAAGTCACCCCTCCACAGCCCGGAGTGATCTCATCTGTGGTCCCGGGACCGAATACGCCTACCAGCAGCACAAATATGGACAATACCGGATATGCGGGGATCCCTTCATATATCTGGAACAGCATAGGTGCGGGAACATCTTCAGAGTGGACGACCACTGACAACAATACTACAGTGGACAATACGATAGCGACCGGAGCCAGGGCAAAGTACACGAAGATCCTCGGAAACAACAAGGACGAGGTCCTCCTTATGGTGTACATGTGCGGTACTGACCTTGAGTCCAAGAACGGAATGGCAACGGCAGACCTCATGGAGATGCTGAAGGCCACGTATTCAGATAAGGTCCACATAGTGATATATACCGGTGGATGCAAGAACTGGAACAACAACCAGATCAGTTCATCCAAGAATCAGATCTATGAGATAACCAAGAACGGACAGCTCATAAGGAAAGTGGCTGACGACGGCTCCAAGACCATGACCGATCCTCAGACGCTCCTTTCGTTCCTGAACTACTGCAAGAAGAACTATACCGCAAACAGATATGATCTCATCTTCTGGGATCATGGCGGCGGTTCCGTTTCGGGATACGGATATGATGAGAAGAAGGCGATGTCCGGTTCCATGACGCTTGCCCAGATAGATCAGGCTCTTAAGGCCTCAGGAATGAAGTTCGATTTCATAGGCTTCGACGCATGCCTTATGGGTTCAGTCGAGAACGCACTCATGCTGAGCAAGTATGCGGACTATCTCATAGCATCCGAGGAGACCGAGCCCGGAATCGGATGGTTCTATACCAACTGGCTGACGAAGCTCGCAAACAATACATCGATGCCCACTGTGGAGATAGGAAAGAACATCATCGATGACTTCGTTCTCTATTGCAAGAGCCAGTGCGGAAACCAGTCAGCGACGCTCTCGATAGTCGACCTGGCTGAGCTTGCTGCCACGGTACCTGGACCCCTTGCAGATTTCTCGGAATCTCTTTCCGAGATGATCTCCAACAAGGAATACAAGACGATATCCAAAGCAAGGAGCTCCGCAAGAGAATTTGCACCGAGCACCAAGATAGATCAGGTCGACCTTGTGGACTTTGCTCTCAAGGTAGGAACTGCGGAAGGAAAGAAACTTGCCAATGCTCTTCAGGGAGCAGTCAAATACAACAGGACTTCATCCGGTATCACGAACGCATACGGTATCTCCGCATACTTCCCATACAGGAAGATGTCCATGGTGGACACTGCGGTCAGCACGTTCAAGAACATAGGCATGGACACTAAGTATACCGAATGCATAAAGGATTATGCAGCTCTCGGCACACAGGCCATAGCAGGTACAGGCGGAACATCGAGCGGTATCAACTCTATATTCGGAAGCCTCGGCGGAGCATCGAACGGATACTCCGGAGGATCATCTCTTAACGACCTGTTATCAGGATTCCTCGGAGGAAACTTCGGATCCATTGACGGTCTTACAGGTTCCAATACAGGGTTCCTTTTCGGACGCAGCATGACAAAGGAGCAGACCGTAAGCTATATCCAGGACAACCTCTTCGACATCGAAAACATGAAGTGGAAGAAGAACTCCAAGGGACAGCTCGTGATCAGCCTTCCTGAAGAACAGTGGGATCTCGTTACTGGACTTGATCTCAATATGTTCTACGAGTGGAACGGAGGATATCTGGATCTCGGAATAGACAACGTATTCGATTTCGATGACCAGTGGAATCTGCTCGCTCCTACGGACAAGACATGGCTATCGATAGACGGACAGATAGTAGCTTATTACCATGAGTCTACGGTAGGAACAGGGGACGAGGCTATAATCACCGGTGTAGTACCCGCATTCCTCAACGGACAGAGGGTGGAACTCATACTGGTGTTCGACCCCGAGCATCCTATGGGAACGGTTGCCGGAGCAAGATATGTCTATGAAGGCGAGACCGAGACGGTGGCAAAGAATCTCTATGAGCTCCAGGTGGGAGATAAGATAGACTTCATAGCAGACTTCTACGACAAGAACGGGGAATATGTCGATACATACTATATCTCCGACCAGATCACGTATACAGGTTCCTTCACAATAGGCAATATGAATGTCGGAAAAAACACTGCCAGAGTGATGTACAGATTCACTGATATCTACCAGCAGACCTACTGGACGGAAGATATCGAACTCTGATGGGAAATATGATCTTCAGAAAAGCGGAAATCTCTGAGCTGGACAGACTGTATGAGATATCAAAAAGTGCTTCAAAGGTGCTTGGCGAGAGGCATGTGGATCAGTGGCAGGGAGATGAAGCTCCAAGGAGGGAGGAGTTCCGGGAACTCATCCTGAACGGTGACGGCTACGTTCTCACTGATGAGGAAAGTGAGATCATAGGATTTGCAGCCATTATCGAAGGCCCTGACGAGTCATATGCCGTGATAGACGGGAAATGGCTCACCGAGGTCCCGTATTGTGCGGTACATAAGGTGATGACTGACCCGGCATTCAGGGGTAAGGGCTTCTCAAAGGAACTCTTCAAAAACGTTTTCGAAGTGGCAAGGAAAAAAGGGTATTCATCCGTCAGGATAGATACCCATAAGGACAATCTGGTGATGCAGAAGGCCCTTAGGAAAGTGGGATTCACATACTGCGGGACCATATTTCTCGAGAACATACGGAAGTACAGGAACGCATACGAAATAAACATCCAGGAAAGGAAATCAGGAGGAAAATCAATGGAACTGCAACTGGCATTTGACGGAGTGGAAAGGGAAGCGGCAGTAAAACTCGCTGCTGAAGTATACGATCTCGTCGACATAATAGAGATAGGCACGCCTTTCGCATACAAGTACGGAATGGACGCATTAAGAGAGATCAAGAAGGCTGCACCCGGGGTAAGGATCCTGGCAGACTTCAAGATCATGGACGGAGGCTACGGAATGACACAGATGGCATATGATGCCGGAGCTGATATCTGCACCGTCTCCGCAAGGACATGGGACGATACCGTAAAAGAGGCTATCAAGTGCGCCCGTGACAACAACAAGCAGGTCCTTGTTGATCTCATGGGAACGCCCGACGACGAGATAATCGAGAGAGCAAAGGAAGTGGATTCCTGGGCACCGGATTATATCTATATCCACAGGGCAGTCTCCATCAAGACGGCTACAAGCCCGGAGGAGCTCCTTAGGAAGGTAAAGGGCAGCATCAAAAATGCCAAGCTTGGAGTAGCAGGAGGAATCACTCTTGAGACCCTCCCTGAAGTCATAAAGGGAGAACCCGATCTCGTGATCATAGGAAGCGCCATAACAAAGTCTCCGGATCCGAGAGGCACCATCCTAAAGATGAGAGAGTATATCAAATAAGAGACTTAAAACTAGGAAAAAGCCGAAGATTAGTTCTTCGGCTTTTCTTATGTTAAAATCAGATCATTCTTTATTTCTAAGCTCTGCCTCTAGAATCATGTACCGGTTATCCTCATCCCTTATTATCGCGTTGAGCTCGTTGTGAGAGAGGGTATAGCCTACTTCAGCGGATCTCCTTCCATCAAGGGCAGTCTTGCAAACATACCTGAAGGAAGAGATGTCGAGCTCTTCATACTGGCTCACAGGGATGGCGTTCAGTACAAGGGAGAGGTATCTCGTATTATGCACATGGGAATTGAAATCAAGGTCATCTGTCCTTACGGTGAGAGGAACGGTGTTCTCATAAGATTCCTTTTCCCTTATCTTTACCAGTGTTTCGAAGGCTGACGGCTCCTCGGGATCGAAGGATCTGAAAAGGCCTTCAGTAAGCTTAAGTATCTTCATCGTAGAGATGTCTACCAGCACGAGCTTGGTCTGAGCTCTTGCCACCTCTTTTCCGGAAACATCAGTCATTATGAAATTCCTGAAGAAATACATGGAGGGGATCCTGCCGCTTATCCATGTCTCGATATTAAGCATTTCGCGTTTGCTTATGCGTCTTTTGAGTTCCACGTGCCATTCTATGAGTATCCAGGCAAGGTCTCCGGCCTCTCTGGATATGATCCTGTCGTTTGCAGAGTCGGAATGATGAGTTCCCGTATCCTCAAAAAGCTTCAGGATCGCTTCATATGATATATTGCCCGATACATCTATATCGGAAAGTCTTGGCTTTACTGTTTCTCTATATCTCATAGGCATCTCCTTTTCACGTATTATATCACCTGCAGGAAGGAGAGTAAAAAGACCGGTCAATGACCGGCCTTTATATAGTTTTGTTTGATTCAGATTATCGGGTTGGTATCCCATATGTCCCTCGCATAATCCCTGATGGATCTGTCTGCGGAGAATATGTTTGCCTTTGCGATATTCACTATGCTCATGCTGTTCCACTTGCTTCTGTCTTCATATGCATTCTGGAGCTCCTGATGTACTCTTGCGTAATCACCGAAGTCTGCAAGGCACATGTACGGGTCTGCAATGCTGTATGAAGGACGGAGCAGATAGTTGTAGATGTGACCGAAGCCCTTTCCGGCAAATCCGGGGATAAGAGCATCAACGGCAGCCTTAAGGATGGAGTTCCTCTCATATTCTGCTCTTGAGTCATAATGCTTGATGTTGAAGTGGACTTCATCGGTCTTCTGACCGAAGATGTAGATGTTCTCAGGTCCTACGGCTTCGAGCATCTCCACATTAGCTCCGTCGAGAGTTCCTATGGTTATGGCTCCGTTTATCATCATCTTCATGTTTCCTGTTCCGCTGGCTTCCTTTCCTGCAAGAGAGATCTGTTCGGATATCTCGGTGGCGGGCATGAGATGCTCAGCCATGGATACACTGTAGTTCTCAAGGAACAGTACCTGCAGCTTCTTTGAAACGACAGGATCGGAATTGATCTCCTCAGCAAGCTTCACTATCAGCTGGATGACTTCCTTGGCATGATAGTAGTTCGGAGCGGACTTTGCAGCGAACAGGTATACCTCCGGTCTCATCTCTACATCAGGATCATTCTTGATCATCTGATATCTGGTTATGATCCTCAAAACGTTAAGCAGCTGACGCTTGTACTCGTGGAGCCTCTTTACCTGGACGATGAAAATGCCGTCCGGGTTCAGGAGAGTTCCGGTCTCCTTGTATACCTTGTTGGAGAAGAGCACCTTGTTGTCGTGCTTTATCTGTTCGAGCCTCTTCTGTACTGAAGCATCATCCTTAAACTTTTCAAATCCTGCAAGCTCGAGTGCATCCTTTTTAAACCCCTCTCCGATGCAGTCGGAAATGAGCTTAGTAAGTTCCGGGTTGGACTGGCAGAGCCATCTTCTGTATGCGATACCGTTCGTCACATTCGTGAACTTCTCGGGATATGCCATGTAGAAGTCGTGGAATACATCTTTCTTGAGTATCTCGGAGTGGAGGGAGGAAACACCGTTCACCTTTCTTGAACCGATGATGCTCAGGTTGGCCATCCTGACCTGGTTGTCGCCGATGGGGGACATGTAATTGATCTTTCCCCAGTCTCCGGGGAACTTCTTTTCCATGTCGAGTCTGAAACGCCTGTCGATCTCCTGGATTATTATGAAGATCCTAGGCATCATCATCCTTATCAGCTGCGCGTTCCACTTTTCAAGTGCCTCTGCGAGGATCGTGTGGTTGGTATAGCAGACGGTATCCTTTATGACGTTCCATGAGGTGTCCCAGTCATATCCGAATTCATCCATGAAGATCCTCATGAGTTCCGGAATGCAGAGAGCCGGATGGGTGTCGTTTATCTGGATAGCTACCTTGTCAGAGAGGTTCAGGAGGGTTCCGTATCTGTTGAAGTGGTCCCTTATGATGTTCTGGCAGGATGCCGAGACCATGAAGTACTGCTGCTTGAGTCTCAGTTCTTTTCCTTCCTCGATGTTGTCGGCAGGGTAGAGCACCTTGCTTATGAGTTCAGCCCTGTTGGAGTTCTGCTGAGCCTTTGTAAAGTCTCCGCTGTTGAAGGACGCCATGTCGAATCCTTCGGAGTTCATGCTCCTCCAGAGTCTCAGCTTGCCTACGGCCTCGCAGTTGGCACCCGATATTAGCATGTCATACGGAACTGCCTCGACTGTCTGCTGGTTCTTGATGTCGAACTTGAGTCCGTTCTCGGTCCAGTATTCCACATAGTCTCCGTAGAAGTTGACCTTGTATGTGTCATCATGTCTCTCGGTGAGCCATACCTGTCCGCCTGGCAGCCAGTTATCGGGCATCTCGACCTGCCAGCCGTCTATGATCTTCTGCTTGAAAAGACCGTATTCATATCTGATGGAGAATCCGGTGACGTCAAAGTTCTGAGACACCATTCCATCGAGATAGCAGGCTGCAAGCCTTCCGAGGCCTCCGTTTCCGAGTCCTGCATCAGGCTCGCATTCGAAGATCTCTTCAAGGGTGAGTCCTCTTTCGGCCAGTACCGATGCAACGAGCTCGGTCTCTCCGAGGTTGTAAAGGTTGTTCTTGAGGGACTGACCCATCAGGAATTCCATGCTGATGTAGTAGATCTTCTTCCTGTGGAGCTGCGTCCTCTCTATATCTCTTCTTGTTCTGTTCCAGCTCCACTTCTTCTTCTGGAGCTGTTCGTTTATGATCTCTGCTATCGTCTTGTAGAGCTCTTTTACGGATGCTCTCTCAAATGTTGTATGGTAATCTTCCTCGAGCATTCCGACGAGAAGGGCCTTGAAATCGTCTCTGGCGATAGCGTCGATGATTGGTTCGTGCATTAAATGTTACCTTTCTTACAAAATATTCTTGTACATCTTGACATATTCTTCAGCGGATTTGTCCCAGCTGAAATCGAGTCCAAGATCGAATTTAACCAGATTGTTCCAGTTCTCCTGATCATAGTAGAGCTTAATGGCTCCTCTCAGGGTGGATGCAAAGGATTCGGTGTCGAAGTGAGTGAACACGAAGCCGTTTCCGTCTCCCATCCTGCAGTCCTTTATGGAGTCATTGAGACCGCCGGTAGCTCTTACGAGAGGTACATTGCCGTATCTGCAGCCTATCATCTGGGCAAGACCGCATGGCTCGCTCTTTGAAGGCATGAGGAGTATGTCTCCGGCAGCGTAGATCTGGTGGGACAGCTCCCTGTTGAACATGATCATGCTTCTCACCTTGTCATGATGACGGGATTCCAGCTGACGGAAGAAGTTCTCATACTGTCCGTCGCCCGTGCCGAGAAGCACGAACTGGATGTCATACTGATTGAGGAAGTTGTCGATGGTAGCCGTGATGAGGTCGACGCCCTTGTGGGCTACGAGCCTGCTTATCATGGTGATCATGGGGACATTGTCCTTGACGGGGAGATACAGGCTCTCCTGGAGAGCGCGCTTGCACTCTGCCTTTCCCGATACATCATCCTTGGAATAGTTCTTCGGGATGTATGGGTCTGTAGACGGGTCATAGAGGACAGTGTCGATTCCGTTCAGGAGTCCCGTGAGCTTGTAGCTGTGCTCGCTTATTATGTTCTCGAGTCCATGTGCATAATATGGATCCTTCAGCTGGTTCGCATAGGTCGGACTGACGGTGTTGACCATATTTGCTGTCGTGATGCCGCCCTTTAACAGGTTGACTCCGCTGTTGAACTCTATAAGGTGCTCTGCACCGTTCGGAAGTCCGATGACGTCATAGAGAGTATCGAATCCGTACTGTCCCTGATACTCGATATTGTGTATCGTGAGGACCGTTCTGATGTTCATCTGATAGATGCAGTCCTGATATACGGGGACAAGAGACGTCTGCCAGTCATTAGCATGGATGATGTTGGGGTAGTAGCCTGTGAACTGAAGGGATTCGAATACCGCCCTTGAGAAGAAGGCATATCTCTCACAGTCATCGAAATATCCATAGAGGTTGTCTCTCTTGAAATATTCCTCATTGTCGATGAAATAAACTGTCATCTCATCCGTCTCCAGCATGAAGACTCCCATGTACTTGTTTCTCCATGCAACGGGGATGTCCTTGCATCCGAGGAACTTCATCCTGTCTCTGAACTCCTGCTTTACGGCCTTGTAAAGAGGCATTATGAGCCTGCACTCCACGCCCGGGATCCTGTTCAGGGATTTCGGAAGGGATCCGCCGACATCGCCAAGTCCGCCGGTACCTGCAAAAGGTACGGCCTCAGGGCTCACATACAGTATCTTCATAGTATTTGCTTCGGGGATCTCGGTATTTTCAGGACATGCATTCTCAGGTATTATCTCTGCAGCCTTGGCATCTTTCACCGCACGGGTCTCTGCTTTTTTTGCAGGAGAAGCATGCGTGCCAGCAGTCTTTTTTGAACAGCTTTTAGTGCTGGTTGCTTTCTTAGCCATATTGATACCTTTCCTTAAAAAGATTTTTTCATTGGAATTATAACATATAAAAGGCCATTTCTGAACAGATACGCAACGGAAAGTATACTATGAAAGGAAAAAGGTGTTTTCCATACAAGATAATGTCATGATGATGCCTTTAGTAGCCTTTTTCCGTCTCCTCCTGCTGAAGAAAGGGAAAGGGATCCTAAGAATGCACCTTAAGTGCTCATCAGTGATACTATGTTGTTGAATTCAATTCCTCCGATAGATTATAATTATAACGATGATGATCATTTCAGAGCATCCTGTTTGCTCTGACTATAATTCAATAACTCGTTATCATATATATTCATACTTTGGGGGAAATTTGTATGGAAGACTATGTGAACGACATTTCATACCAGAAGTATCTCTTTCATCAGGGAGAGAACTTTCAGAGCTATAAGTTCCTTGGTGCTTTTCCGGTAGACGGAGGAGTGCTTTTCAGAGTCTGGGCCCCGAGGGCCAGATCCATTTCACTTGTATGCAATCAGAACGGCTGGGACATCCACGCAGATCCTTTCAAGAGACTGCCTGACGACAGCACTATCTGGGAGGTCACGGTACCCGGAATGGGGATCGGAGACATCTATAAGTTCGTCGTGGAAGACGTTTACGGGAATATCACGTATAAATCCGACCCATATGCCCTTGAAACGGAAAAGGGTCCTATGACGGAACAGAACCAGATGGCTTCAAGAGTATCGGCAAGGGAGAGCTCATATGAGTGGAAGGATGCTAAGTGGCTTGCCCAGAGGAAGAAGACGGATTCCTACAGATCTCCGATGAACATCTATGAAGTGCATCTCGGATCCTGGAAGAGACATTTTGACGGTTCCTACTATTCATATCATGATCTTGCCGAAGAGCTCATACCGTATGCAAAGGAGATGGGATACACCCATATCGAGATACTGCCTGTTACGGAATATCCCTTTGATCCCTCATGGGGATATCAGGTGACCGGATACTACAGCGTGACATCCAGGTACGGGACTCCGGATGATTTCAGATATTTTGTCGACAAAGCACATCAGGAGGGCATCGGAGTGATCATGGACTGGGTGCCTGCCCACTTCCCGAAGGATTCCCAGGGGCTCATCAATTTCGACGGGGAACCGCTCTATGAGGACAGCAACCCCTTCAGGATGGAACACAAGGGCTGGGGCACGAGGGCCTTCGATTTCGGACGGCCGGAAGTCCTCTGCTTCCTCATCTCGAATGCACAGTTCTTCTGCGAACAGTACCACATAGACGGCCTAAGGGTCGATGCCATAGCTGCAATGCTGTATCTCGATTATGACAGAAAGGACGGAGAATGGCAGCAGAACCAGTATGGCGGAAGAGAGAACATAGAGGCCATACACTTCCTAAGGAAGATGAACGAATACATTCTTTCGAATTTCCCGGGAGTGCTCACAATAGCTGAGGAATCGACGGCATGGCCGATGGTCACAAAGCCTCCGAAGGACGGAGGGCTCGGCTTCAACTACAAGTGGAACATGGGCTGGATGAACGATACTCTCGACTATTTCAAGAACGATCCACTCTGGAGGGGAGCTCATCATAATCAGCTCACGTTCGCCATGACTTATGCACACAGCGAGAACTTCATTCTTCCGATCTCCCATGACGAGGTGGTGCACATGAAGAGGTCGCTCCTTGACAAGATGCCGGGCAATTACGATGAGAAGTTTGACGGCGTAAGGAGCTTCTTCGTATACTTCATGACCCATCCGGGAAAGAAGCTCTCCTTCATGGGAAATGAGTTCGGCCAGTTCATAGAGTGGAACGAGGCGCAGGGACTCGACTGGCTGCTCCTCGATTATGACAAGCATAAGAAGCTCCATGATTTCGTACATGACATTAACAGGCTCTATCAGGCTCTGCCCCAGCTGTGGAGCGGAGATGACACATGGGACGGATTCAGGTGGATAGATGCCGACAACTACAGGGACAGTGTGTACACGTATTACAGGGAAGACCCATACAAGAAGAGGGAAAAGGTGCTCATAGCACTCAACCTCTCGGGCCTCGATTTTGAAGAGTATGATATCGGAGTTCCTGAAGCTCCGTATTATAGATGCATAATTGATTCCGATTTTGGCTGCTACGGCGGCAGAGGAATAAGAAAAGCTATCAGTTATAGGGTAAAGAAGGGTGACGTCAACGGTTTTGAGCAGCATATAACCATACCGCTACCGGCACGTTCAGGCATAATTCTTATCTCTGGGAAGGAGTCTAGTAAATGAAGAAAAAAAGATGCATAGCAATGCTGCTGGCAGGAGGCCAGGGCAGCAGGCTCATGCCGCTCACGGAACACATCGCCAAGCCGGCCGTTCCGTTCGGATCCAGATATCGTATCATCGATTTCCCGCTCTCGAACTGCGTGAACTCCGGCATCGATACGGTAGGTGTTCTAACACAGTATCAGCCTCTTGAGCTCAACGACTATCTCGGCACCGGGACCCCCTGGGACATGAACCTCAGGTACGGCGGTGTACATGTCCTTCCTCCGTATCAGGCAGCGGAAGGTTCAGACTGGTTCAAGGGGACCGCGAATGCGATCTATCAGAACATCAGGTTCATACAGAGATATGATCCTGATTATGTCCTCATCCTGTCAGGAGACCACATCTACAAGATGAACTATGACAAGATGCTGGAAGAACACATCAATAACAGGGCTGACTGCACGATAGCAGTCATAGACGTGCCGCTTGAGGAAGCATCAAGGTTCGGCATCATGAATACGGACGGAAAAGGCCGTATCATAGAGTTCGAAGAAAAACCGAAGTATCCGAAGAGCACGCAGGCTTCCATGGGAGTATATATATTCTCCACGGACAAGCTTATAAAGTACCTGATCGAAGACGAAAACGACAAGAGTTCATCCAATGACTTCGGAAAGAACATAATCCCGAAGATGCTGGACGACGGACAGAGGATGTTCGCGCATCTGTTCAAGGGATACTGGAGAGACGTAGGAACTCTCGATTCCTTCTGGTCCGCAAACATGGATGCCATAGGCATGCCCGAGGATGAACCCGAGAAACTCATACTTAACGATCCGGGCTGGAGGATCTATTACAGACATGACAGCAACCAGCCTCAGTACATCGGAGAAAAGGGCGAACCCAAAGATTCCATAATAGGCGGTGCCTGCGATATCAACGGAAAGATAGAGCATTCAGTGCTCTTCAATAACGTTACCGTGGAGGAAGGAGCATTCGTAAAGGACTCCATAATCATGGACAACGTGAAGATAGGGGCAGGAGCATATGTTGAATATGCCATCATCGATTCCGACGTGACGATAGGAAACGATGCAAATGTCGGAGGTCCGAAGGAAAACGGTAAGCTCTCCGTAATTGCAAAGGGCATCAAGGTCAGGAAAAAAGGAAGAGTGAAGCAGGGAGACATCCTCACGAAACCTGAAGAAGAGGAGGAGACAAAATGAACGCTGTTGGATTGATATTTACAGACGGATTCGATGTTGATATCGATGATATGATCGAAAGACGTACTCTGGCATCGATTCCATTTGGAGGAAGATATCGTCTTATCGACTTTCCTCTTTCCAATCTCACGAATGCCGGCGTCAAGAATATAGGTGTCATAACCAAGAAGAACTATCAGAGCCTCATGGACCATGTAAGGGGCGGAGACGAGTGGGATCTCAACAGAAGATTTACCGGTCTTACCATACTTCCTCCGTTCTCCACGGCAGCCACGAGCGAGACGGAGAGCTACGAGAACAGGCTTGAAGGCCTTGTGGCGAACATCTCGTATCTGCGCTATCTGCATGAGAAATATGTCATCATAACCGGATGCGACTACATCTGGAACGAGGATATCGAGGCATTCTACCATGCACATGTGGCAAGCGGAGCAAGGCTGAGCGTCATGTACACCAAGAAGGATATAGAGAAGACCACGAAGACCGAGAGCACCTACATAAGAGTGGGAGACGGAGACAAGGTCACGAAGCAGGAAATCTCGAACATAAGGCCAAAGGGCGCATACACCTCCCTCAACACGTACATCATGGAGAGAGAGGACCTCATGGACATCCTGTTCAAGGCCTTCAGGAGCGGAAAGAAGAGCTTCAGAAGAGAAGTGATAAGGCCTATGATCGACAAGGGAGAGGCAAACGGATATGAGGCAAAGAGCCCCATCATCCACATCGACGAGATCCCGAACTACCTCAAGGGAAGTTTAAGCCTCCTGGACAAGGATGTGAGAAATGCCTTCTTCTCCAATGATGACAGACCTATCCTCACAAGAGTAATGGACAGCTCACCTACAAAATACGGCGACAATGCCAAGGTCTCCAATTCCATCATAGCCGACGGTTCGGTCATAGAGGGAGAGGTCAGGAACTGCATCATATTCAGAAACGTCCATATCGAAGAAGGTGCAGTCGTGGAGAACAGTGTCATAATGACCGACACTCATATCTCAAAAGGAGCCAGGATCAATTACGCCGTCCTGGACAAGAACGTTACGATCGAAGACAACAGATGGCTTTCCGGATACATCACGCATCCGTTCTACTGCAAGAGGAATTCCATCATCTGACGGTCTGGAAGGAAAAAAGATATTAAATGGCTTTTCAGGAAGTGATCTTTGATTCAAGGGATGCTTCGTACAAGTGTCCTGCCGGTGCTGTGGAATCAGGGACTGAAATCACATACAACCTGAAGCTGCTGGCCACGCTCGAGGCGTGGGATGTCGATCTGATTGTTGTCTATGACGACAATCAGACCGGCGCCAGCTACAGGATGACTAAACAGGATTATTATGCTGACGGATATGTGGAATACACCGTCAGCGTTCCCATATATGACAGAGGACTTTACTGGTACTGGTTCGAGTTCAGCAACTCCACAGGGAGGCTGAAGATCAGGAAGTCCGATCCGGACAACATCGCCGTTATAGCGGGAGACGAGAAGGGACCGTGGCAGCAGGTAGTCTACAAGAGGGACTATGAGGTGCCGGAATTCATAAAGGGCGGCATCTTCTATCACATTTTTGTGGACAGGTTCAGCAATGACGGAAGCGAGAGAGTGGAGATGCCGGGTAAGATCAACAGGACCGACTGGGGAGGGATACCCGAGTACAGGCCTGATCAGTTCGGAATGATCCAGAACAACGACTTTTTCGGCGGGAACCTCAGGGGCATAATAAAGAAGTTGCCTTATCTCGAGTCCCTCGGGATAACCTGCATATATCTGAGCCCCATATTCGAGGCTTTCTCCAACCATAAGTACGACACGGGAGACTATTTCAAGATAGATCCGATGTTCGGGACCCTCGAGGACTTCAGGGAACTCTGTTCAAGGGCAAAGGAGAAGAACATCTCCATAATACTGGACGGCGTATTCTCCCATACGGGCTCCGATTCCATATACTTCGACAAATATCATCACTATAACCAGGGCGGAGCTTACAGGAATCCGTCTTCCAGATACAGGGACTGGTACTATTTCCATGCCAACGAGAGCTATGAGACATGGTGGGGCATAGATACCCTTCCGAGGGTCAACAAATACAACGAGGACTTCATAGACTTCATCTGCGGCGAGGACGGTGTCGCAAGGTACTGGATCAGACAGGGAGCCAGCGGCTGGAGGCTCGACGTGGTGGACGAGCTCCCGAATTATTTCATCGACAGGCTCTGCAGCGCAATAAAGGCAGAGAGGGAGGATGCGATAATAATAGGCGAGGTCTGGGAGGATGCCTCAAACAAGACCTCATACAGCGAGAGGAAGAACTACTTCCAGGGCAACAGGCTCGATTCGGTGATGAACTATCCCTTCAAGGACGCCCTCATCGATTTCGTGAAGAACGGGAATGCCCTCAACCTTAAAGATACGGTGGAAATGATAGTGGAGAACTATCCGAAGGACGTCACGGACTGTCTCATGAACAGCCTCGGCACCCATGACACGGTAAGGATCCTGACGGCTCTTGGAGGAAAGAACAGGGGACAGTATGTCTCGAGGGAGTTCCTTGCATGGGATATGCTCTCACCTGAAGAATATGAACGGGGAAAGAAGCTGCTTAAGACTGCACTCATGTTCCTCGTGACCTTACCCGGAGTCCCGTGTATATATTATGCGGACGAGGTCGGCATGCAGGGACATGCGGATCCCTTCAACAGGAGATGCTTCCCGTGGGGATTTGAGGATCTGAATCTCCTTGACTGGTACAAGAGAGCGATTCATTTCAGAAAGAGGCACAGCGTATATGCTGACGGAGGATACAGGACCGTGCTGTGCGATGAAGGTGCATACGGATTCATGCGCTATAACGAAGAAGAGACCATCATTACGGTCGCGAACCTGGGTCAGAACACCAAGTTCCTGGACATCCCCGGTTCATGGAGAGAATTTTATTCCGGTGAGTTCTATAAGGACAGAGCGGTTCTGTTCCCGGACGAGATACTGGTTTTAAAAATGGTATAAATAAAGAGGAGAGGTATATATGAGCGTTTTTTTTGATAACTATGAAAAGTGGCTTAAAAGCCCCAAGGTAGACGAGGCCACCAAGGCAGAGCTTCTTGCGATAAAGGACGACGAGAAAGAGATCGCCGGCCGTTTCTCGAAACTCATAGACTTCGGTACTGCGGGACTCAGAGGCAAGATGCTTGCGGGGATCAACGGAATGAACGTATATGTGGTCAGATATGCCACCCAGGGAGTTGCCGATCTCATCAATTCGTGCGGAGAGGACAAGTCAGGCGGAGTGACCATCATATTCGACAGCAGGAACAACAGCAAGCTATATGCCAGGGAAGCGGCAGGAGTGCTTGCTGCCAACGGCATCCACGTGAATACATTTGAGGATCTGAGACCGACCCCTGAGCTCTCATTCGCACTCAGAGAGATGGGATCCATCGCAGGCATAAACATAACTGCCTCACACAATACCAAGGAGTACAACGGATACAAGGTATACTGGTCCGACGGAGCACAGCTCCCGCCTGAGCATGCAAAGCAGATATCCGACAGACTTGCAAAGATCGACATATTCGATGACGTAAAGACCATGGATTTCAAGGAAGCATGCGACAAGGGATTCGTTACCATGCTCGGAGAAGAGATGGATGAGAAGTATCTCGAGAACGTCATGGCCCAGTCCGTAGGAAAGAAATACGTCGACGAAGTGGCAGACGATTTCTCCATAATCTATACTCCTTTCCACGGGACCGGATACATACTGATCCCCGAAGTCCTTAAGAGGCTCGGAATGAAGCATGTCCTTACGGTACCGGAGCAGATGGTGATAGACGGAAACTTCCCGACTGTCGTTTCCCCGAACCCTGAATACGTTGAAGGATTCGCACTTGCCATAGATATGGCCAAGAAGAACGATGTCGACCTCATAATAGGTACGGATCCTGACGGAGACAGAGCAGGTATCTGCGTGAAGAACGGTGACAGGTATGAGACGCTTACAGGAAACCAGATAGGAGTGCTGCTCCTCGACTATCTCATCAAAGCCAAGAAGGAGAGCGGAACGCTGGCACCCAACAGCGCCGTAGTAAAGAGCATAGTCTCCTCCATAATGGCTAACAGGATCTGCGAGGTGAACGGCATCACTATGTTCGAGACCCTCACCGGATTCAAGTTCATAGGTGAGAAGATAAAGGAATTCGAGCAGACGGGAGAATACACATATCTTTTCGGATTTGAGGAATCCAACGGTTATCTTGCCGGCACCTATGCAAGGGACAAGGATGCCGTCGTGGCTTCCATGCTCATTGCCGAGATGGCATGCTGGTACAAGACGAAGGGAAAGAACATGTATCAGGCAATGCAGGATCTGTTCGCTGAGTACGGCTATTTCTCCGAGAAGGTCATCTCCCACACAGTTGAGGGATTCGACGGACCCGAGAGGATGGCTAAGAGGATGGCAGAGATAAGGGAGAATCCTCCGAAGGAATTCGGCGGACTCAAGGTGCTTAGGATAAGAGACTACAAGAGCGGCGAAGTCACAGATACCGCTACAGGTGAAAAGTGCGGTACGGGACTGCCGAAGAGCGACGTTTTATACTTCGACCTCGAGGACGACTGCAAGGCGATCATACGTCCTTCAGGTACCGAGCCGAAGATAAAGCTCTATGTGATGGTACAGGCACCTGAAAAGGAAGAGTCCATGGCAAGGCTCGAGGGAGTTATCGCTACCGGAGAAGAACTCCTGAACATCTGACGGGAAAAGTGCCCGGAAAGGCATGAAAAGGCAAAAAAAGCGGTGAGCCGTGCTCACCGCTTTTTCATATCCTGTCGTATTTCTGTACGAGACGCGCCATTCTCAGGCTCATCTCGTTGGTGAGGGCTGAAGGCATCTGCCAGGTCCAGTTGCCCTTTGTGACAGACGGAACGTTGATCCTGGCCTCCGAGTCAAGGGACATATAGTCCTGCATCGGGATTATGCAGATCTCGGCTTTGCTGGCGTATGCAAGATCTATCATGGCCTCGCAGATATTGTCCGAACAATAAGGGCTTTCGGGATCCACGGGATTCTTTCCTATTCCGTCTCTGTTTCTGAAATACTCAGTCTCCTCCGGAAGATTCGTGGCAAGATACCAGTCCACGAACCTTACTTTGTAGTCCACGAGACTTCGGTACCAGCCCTTAAGAGTATCATTGTCATGTGTGCCCGTATACACGACGCAGTTCTCATCATAGTTATGGGGAAGATAAGGATTCGATTCATCGCTGTCGAATGCAAACTGGAGCACCTTCATTCCGGGATATCCGGTCTGTGAAAGGAGAGTTCTTACGTCATCGGTTATGACTCCCAGATCCTCAGCAAAGTATTCATGCTTTCCTATCGTCCTGTCGAGATATCTGAACAGTTCTATCCCCGGACCGGGCTCCCAGTGCCCGTTAAGCGCATTCTTATCCATAGGAGGTATGGAGAAGTATCCCTGCAGACCCCTGAAGTGATCGATCCTCAGTATATCGAACATCTCGAAGTTCTTGCTGATCCTTACCGACCACCATCTGAACAGTTCTTCCTTTTTATCATTCCATCTGTAAAGAGGATTGTCCCACTTCTGGCCGTCTTTGGCAAAGGCATCCGGAGGACAGCCCGAGACCGCAACCGGATAACCTTCCTCATCAAGCTGGAACAGTTCTCTGTGAGCCCATACATCTGCTCCGTCCCTGGAGGTATATATGGGCATGTCTCCTATGATCCTGACACCTCTTTTGTGGGCATATGAAAGGATGTCCTTCCATTGTCTGAAGAACTCATACTGGGTCCATTTGAAATACTGATAGTCGTCTGTCAGGTAGTTGGTGTAGTAGATTAGAGCCGCAGGCTCACGGTCTCTTATATCTCTCGGCCATTTTCTCCAGTCAGCAGTACCGAAGTTCTCTGAGAGAGCATAGAAGAGGGCGGTATCCTCGAGCCAGTAACGGTTCTGTTCACAGAACTCCAGATAAGGCTCATCGGCAACGAACCTCGAAGAGGCGAGTTTAAGAAGGGATATCCTGATCTTCTTGATCCTGTTGTAGTCGATATGACGTCCATAGGCCTCATCAGTGCTCCTGACTCTCGCAGCGCTGATCTCTGATTCCTTCAGGAGATGCTGCTGTACAAGGGTCACAAGATCGATGTATATGGGATTTCCAGCAAAACTGGACATGGGATCATACGGAGAATTGTCCTCTGAAGCCGGACCTAACGGAAGTATCTGCCAGTAGGACTGCCTTGCCATGTAAAGCTGATCTATGAAAGCATAGGCCGCCTTCGAAAAACATCCTATGCCGTATTCGCTGGGTAAAGAAAAAACAGGTAGTAACACACCGCTGCTTCTCATGATCTTTTCCTCTGAAATAAAAAAGGATTTCAAAGTCCATTATACAGTATATCCGGACAAATATACATTATCATGTGAGTTTGGGGAAGGACCCGCAGCTTGTTCAGTATATAAATGACATTTGTTTTATGATATATTTCTTTTTGGAGGAAATGGACATGGAACAGAAACGGATATGGGAGACTGCGCTTAAGCAGTCTGCTACGGATATGAATGCTGACCCCTCGGATTTTCTGAAGGAAGGAGTCACTTTCAGGACGTTCAGACCTGCTGAAGGAAGAAGGGTATATCTTCCCGACCCCATAAGGCTGGATATGGTAAGCTACGGAAAGGGCATAGTCGCAGTGGGAGATGAAGCATTCGAAGATATCGTTAAGGATTATGTCGGAAAATACGGGAGCATACATATCTTCGAGACTCCGAATCTGTACGGCCTTAACTGTATGCTGGATCCATTTGATCTCAGAGCCTGTTTCATGGCCGAGTATTTTCTTCCGGACCTTAAGAAACTCGACGCTTTCTCCTGTGATCTCGACATCAGGATATTGTATCCGAAAGATTTCAGGGACCTATATCTCCCGGAATGGGGGAATGCTCTCTCTTTCAAGAGAAAGGAGCTCGATATGATAGGGACCGGATACTATGAGGATGACAGGCTCGTCGGTTTTGCAGGAGCCTCTGCCGACTGTGACGACATGTGGCAGATAGGGATAGACGTGCTTCCGGGATACAGGGGGAGAGGCATAGCATCAGCTCTTACGAATGCTCTTGCAAAGGAGATCCTTTCAGCAGGGAAGATCCCTTTCTACTGCTGTGCATGGAGCAATCTGGCATCTCTCAAGAATGCCATAAGGAGCGGATTCACCCCTGCTTGGGTCGAGCTTACTGCGAGGGAGAAGGATTTCGTCGAAAAATGCAATGAATGATGCATCATTTCAATTGACAGATTTGTATATATAGCAGAAGGAACATTATGGAAACAGCTTTGACATACAGAAAGTATATGGACATGGTCCTCTTCTCAGGAAACCAGCCCGTGAAAAGGGAAACGGAGAGCGGATGGAATCTGATGCTTGCCGAAGGTGCTGACAGAGAATCACGGCTCAGAAGGATAATGGAGAGATACGGAAACGGGCTCTTCAGATATGCATATTCCTTTGTCGGTAACGGGGAGGATTCAGAGGACATCGTGCAGGATACTCTTATACAGTATCTGAGATTCGCACCTGTATTCGAGAACGATGCCCATGAGAAAGCCTGGCTCTTCAGGGTCGCCGGGAACATCAGCAGGAACAGGATAGGCTACAATAAGCGTCACAGGACCGAAGAGCTCGAGGACAATGTCAGGAGCCATTATGAGGTGAACGAGCTATCATTCGTGTGGGATGTAGTAAAGAGCCTCGACCCAAAATACAGGGAAGTGATCCATCTCTACTATTATGAAGGCCATACGACAAGGGAGATGGCGGAGATACTCATGGACAGGGAATCGACAGTGAGGAGCCGCCTTCTAAGAGCCAGAAAGCAGCTGAAAAAACTTCTGAAGGAGGAATATGATTTTGAGTAACAAGTATACCAGATATATGGACGGACTAAGCCTCTCGAAGGAAGCGGAGGAAAGGATAATAAAGAACGCGGTAAAGGCGGATGACAGATACAGGAAGAAAAGATCATCCGGGTTCAACAGGACTCTCGGATTCATAATCGTTGCCGCAAGCTTCGTGCTGATCGTAGCCGGTGCATTCATACTGAGGTTCCCGGGAAAGAAGATAAGCGAAGGAGGACAGTCCTCGAACGTGATGATAGGCAACCCCATGGTGGAATATGACAGCCTTGAGAAGATGGAGAAGGCGGTGGACTTCAATATCAGAAAACTCACGAAGCTGCCCTTCAGTGTGGAAAATGAGAGATATGCCGTTTATTCGGGGACTATGAGTGAGGTCACCTATGAAGGAAAGAACGGCAGCCTCACGATGAGAGCATCAAAGAAGACAGATGAGGATATCTCAGGGGTATATGAAGAGTTCACGGATATCAGGAAGATGGAGATAGCAGGCATGGAAGTGACTCTCAAGGGCTCTGAGGACGGTTTCGTGCTTGCAAGCTGGGATCATGATGGTCTGAGCGAATGCATATATTCCGAAAAGGCTTATTCAATTCAGGAATGGGAAGTGATCATAGGAGGGGTCAGCTGACCAAATAGTTTCTATACTCCAAGGATATAAAGTATAATATATGTAATACTTGATTCGGAGGAAACTTAATTGTTTACTGAAGGTGGCATTTATCTCGGACTCTCGAACAACGGAGAGAGAGTGATACTTCCTCTTTCGAAGGGGAACAGACACGGACTTATCACAGGAGCAAGCGGCACTGGAAAGACCATCACCATGAAGGTGATGGCTGAGTCCTTTTCGGCTGCAGGTGTTCCTGTTTTTGTTTGTGATATAAAGGGCGACGTTGCGGGCCTTGCTGCTCCGGGAGCCAGGAACGACGGCATGGAGGGCAGGATAGACAAGTTCGGCATCAGGGACATTTTCCAGTACAGGAGCTATCCGGTCACGTTCTGGGATATATACGGTGAGCACGGACACCCGATAAGGGCGACCATTTCTGACATGGGCCCCGATCTTCTTGCAAGGATCCTCGATCTCACTCCGGCACAGGAAGGTGTACTTCAGATCATATTCAAGATGGCAGATGACAAGGCACTCATGCTCTATGACCTGAAAGATCTGAAAGCACTCGTTGAGTACGTATACGAACACAGAAAAGAACTGATAACCACATACGGAAACATAACAGCAGCCTCCATAGGAGGCATCCAGAGAGCACTCATACCCCTTGAGAACCAAGGCGGGGATCTGTTCTTCGGAGAACCTGATCTTGATATATATGACCTCATGAGGACATCCTATGACGGAAGGGGAATGATAAACCTCCTTCATTCCGTGAAACTCGTAAGGAATCCGAAGCTATACGCGATATTCCTTCTGTGGCTCATGAGCGAACTCTTTGAGAGGCTTCCGGAAGTTGGCGATCCCGAAAAGCCGAGGCTCGTTTTCTTCTTTGATGAGGCCCATATGCTGTTTACGGATGCTCCGAAGGTACTAATCCAGAAGATCGAACAGCTCGTAAAACTCATAAGATCAAAGGGAGTAGGCATATATTTCGTATCCCAGAGCCCAGGAGACATTCCCGATCAGGTGCTTAGCCAGCTTTCCAACAAGGTTCAGCATGCCTTAAGGGCATATACACCTGCAGAACAGAAGAACATCAGGGCTGCTGCCAATTCACTGAGAGAGAATCCGGAGTTCGACACGGAGAAGGCAATACAGGAACTGGGTACCGGAAAGGCTCTCATCTCCGTTCTCGATGAGGACGGGATCCCGGGAATAGTACAGTACTGTTCTGTTCTATGCCCTGAAAGTCTCATGGCCCAGCCCGATGACAGCTATTTCGAGAAAGCAATGGCGGAAGACGGCATGTTGAGATATGACGACCCTATAGACAGGGACTCCGCATACGAAATGCTTTTTGAACAGAGACAGGAAGAGGAAGAAGAAAAACAGAAACAGGCTGAAGAGATCCTGCAGCAGAAGGAAAAGGAAAAGGAAGAAAAGGCAAGACAGAAGGAAAAGGAGAGGGAAGCCCAGAAGGAGCAGAAAAAGAAAGAGAGGATCAAGAATAAGATCGAATCCCAGATAATCTCCACCGGAGGGTATTTCCTAAGAAGAGGTCTTTTCAAGACATTATTCGGGGGTAAATAAGAGATAAAACAAAAAGGCTTTTCATGATTGAAAAGCCTTTTATGTTGCTCAGATTATCAGCAGATCTCGTGTATCCAACCTTCCGGAGCCTCGATCCTGCCCATCTGTATACCCGTAAGGGTATCATACAGTTTCTGAAGGACAGGTCCCATCTTCTCCATTCCGCTCGGGATGCATATCTCCTTGCCGTGATCGTTGATCTTTCCGACAGGGGAGATGACTGCTGCGGTACCGCAGAGACCTGCTTCGGCAAAATCGGCGACCTCTCCGAATTCGACCGGTCTTTCCTCGACCTTGAGTCCGAGATAGTGTTCAGCGACATGCATGAGTGATCTCCTCGTGACTGAAGGAAGAATGGTGTTGGATTTAGGTGTCACAATGGTGTTGTCCTTCGTAACGAATATGAAGTTGGCTCCACCGGTCTCCTCAACATGAGTCCTGGTAGCGGCATCGAGATACATATTCTCATCAAATCCCTTTTCATGTGCATCTGTTATTGCATAAAGGCTCATTGCATAGTTGAGTCCTGCCTTTACGTTACCCGTTCCGTGGGGAGCAGCTCTGTCAAAATCAGATACTCTTATCGTTATCGGCTTTGCTCCGCCCTTGAAATACGGGCCGACAGGGGTGGTGAAGATCCTGAACTGATATTCAGTCGCAGGCTTTACGCCGATGACCGGATTCGTACCCATCATGAACGGACGGATATAAAGGGTGGCTCCTGATCCATAGGGAGGAACGAAATCCCTGTTTGCCTTTACTACTTCCGTAACAGCCTTAACGAATCTGTCTTTCGGGAACGCGGGCATTGAAAGTCTTCTTGCCGAATTCTCCATTCTTTCACCGTTCAGGTCAGGTCTGAACGTAACGATCTTTCCGTCTTCGGTGGTATATGCTTTCAATCCTTCAAAACATGTCTGAGCATACTGGAAAACACAGGCACACTCTGACAGAGAGATCATATCGTCTTCTGTTATTTGACCTTCATCCCATGCGCCGTCCTTGAATATGGAAACATAGCGGTAATCGGTCTTTATATAGCCGAATCCGAGATTTGCCCAATCGATGTTCTTAGCCATAATCTTAACTCCTTTTCATATTTGGAAACTAATTTTCATAATTATAACACAACAAAAAAAAGAAAAAGCATTTTAATTGCTTTTCCTTCGGTGTATTAAGAATGGTCATCTAACCTTCTCGTAGCTTTCCTTCTTAGTCTGTATGACCTTCAAAGCTTCCTGAAGTTCTTCGATCTGTCCGTAGACAACTTCTTCTCTTTCCTTGATCATCTCATATCTCTCGGAGATGGTCTCATCTCCCTCATTGACAAGTTTTACGTATCTGGCGATCTCTTTTATAGGCATCCTGGTCTTTTTGAGACAGGAGATAAGCTGCAAAAGCTCTATGTCTGCGTCGGTAAAAGATCTGTATCCCGAGTCGTCTCTCTGAAGATTGGGCAGGAGCCCTCTGGATTCATAGTACCTGAGGGTGCTCGCAGGCATGTTCAACATTCTTGAAACTTCTAAAATACTGTACTTGTTCATAACACTCCTTCTTTCATCAACGGTATAAATATTAGCATTAAATTTTACTTGAAGGTCAATACTTTTTTTAAAAAAATAGGGATAAAATAGGCATAAACAAGCACTTTTTTCATGTCTCGTGACGTAAGCGAGGACGGTTGGTACCGAGGGAAAAGATGGTGTTGACTTTTAAAAACACATAATATAGAATTATGTATGCACTTAAAAGGTGGCCTGGTAGTTCAGTTGGTTAGAACGCTAGCCTGTCACGCTAGAGGTCGTGGGTTCGAGCCCCATTCAGGTCGCCATTTTTTTATGCGGGAGTGGCTCAGTGGTAGAGCGTCGCCTTGCCAAGGCGAATGTCGCGAGTTCGAATCTCGTCTTCCGCTCCATTTTTTTCGGCGCCATAGCCAAGTGGTAAGGCAGAGGCCTGCAAAGCCTTCACCCCCAGTTCAAATCTGGGTGGCGCCTCCAAATGCGGCCTGGTAGTTCAGTTGGTTAGAACGCTAGCCTGTCACGCTAGAGGTCGTGGGTTCGAGCCCCATTCAGGTCGCCATTTCTTTTGCGGGAGTGGCTCAGTGGTAGAGCGTCGCCTTGCCAAGGCGAATGTCGCGAGTTCGAATCTCGTCTTCCGCTCCAGAAGGACAGCCTTATACAAGGCTGTTTTTTGTTGCTAAAAAGTACTTGTGATGCGATAAAATAATAGATAAGGAGTAGGCACAGGAGGCACTTATGGCATATCTCGTTCTGTATAATCCCCTTGCGGGTAACGGCATGGGAAAGAAGAACCTTGATCTTGTTTCCTCATTTGCGGAGAAAAATGATTGTGAGTTCAGGGATGTTACCACGGAGCAGGATCTCAGCAGACTGCTGGAGGAATTCCCGGACAGGGACATCATCCTTGTAGGAGGGGATGGCACTCTCAATAATTTCATCAATTCAGTAGATACTGCAAAAGTAGAAAGGAACATATATTTCCTGTCTTCCGGAAGCGGCAATGATTTTCTGAACGATATTGCTCATTCGCTGGATGATGGCCCGGTCAAGATAAACAGATATCTGAAAGACCTACCTACGGTCATAATAAACGGAGAGGAACACAGGTTCATAAACGGTATAGGATTCGGACTTGATGGCTATTGCTGCGAAGAAGGGGACAGAGTAAGAGCAAGGACCGATAAGCCAGTGAACTATACACCTATCGCTCTCAAAGGATTCCTTTATGCATATAAGCCCAGGAACGCCATTGTCACGGTGGACGGAAAAGAGCATGTCTTCAAAAAGGTATGGATAGCTCCGACAATGATGGGGAGATTCTTCGGAGGAGGCATGAAGGTGGCTCCGGATCAGGACAGGATGTCTTCGGACAGAACGGTCACTACCGTCATAGTTAGCGGCATAAGCAAACTCTTCTGTCTTATGCAGTTTCCGAAGATCTTCAGGGGAGAGCACAAATCCATAAAGGGAGTAGATATATTCAAAGGAAAAAACGTGACAGTCAGATTTGACAGACCGACGCCTCTTCAGGTCGACGGAGAAACGTACTCCGGTATAATAGAGTACTCGGTAAGGGTAGACTGAGACAGATGATATTTGACAGCCATATTCATCTTAACGACATGGAACTATCCCTTCTTCCGAAAACGGGGGAGGGGTTCCGTTATCTCAACTGTTCCGTTTCATTTACGGATTCGGAACGGTCCCTTGAGATGTCCAGGAAGACAGAGGGCGTATATGCTGCTACAGGGATCCATCCTCTGTATATAGAAAAAGATTCTGACGCGGAAGGCATAGCCATGCTTGTCTCTGAAGGAGGCTTCATAGCCATAGGAGAAGCAGGTCTCGATTACAGGAAAGGGAGTCCTGAAAGATCGTTACAGATACGTATCCTGGAGGAACAGATTGCTGTAGCAGAGAGCAAGGATCTTCCGGTGATACTTCACTGTGTACATGCATCTGGAGATATACTGAGGATCATAAAGACACATCCTCGTGTGAGATATATCTGGCACGGATTCTATGAGGACCCGGAAGTCATTAAAAAGCTTGTGGACAGGGACGTGTTCTTCGGGATAGGAGGGAGCATTACATTTGCTGAGAGAAAAAAACTCAGAAGATCTCTTTCCATGATATCCCTTGACAGGATCCTGCTGGAGACGGATGCCCCGTATCTGAAGGTGTCATCCGGAAACACAGATTACCGCTGTTCGGCCGGAGAGATATTAAGCAGTCTTTCGGAGGCGGAGGGACTCTGTAGGGAAGAAATGGAACAGATGCTTTGGAAGAACTCTGTTACCTGTTTTGGATTTGGAGGCAGTCATGGATCTTTCGAGACTTGAGATGGTTATAGGAAAAGAGAATATAGAGAAACTGAAGAACAGCCATGTAGCGGTGTTCGGTCTCGGAGGAGTGGGTTCCTATGCATGCGAAGCAGTCACCAGGTCCGGTGTTGGGACCATCACGATCGTAGACAAGGATGTGGTCTCTTCGAGCAACGTGAACCGCCAACTGATAGCTTTCTCAGACAACGTAGGTGAACTCAAGACATCTGTGATGAAAGAGAGGATGCTGAGGATCAATCCCGATGCGAACGTCATAGAGAGACCGGTGTTTTTCCTTCAGGATACCGCAGATGAGTTTGATTTCAGAGAATATGACTACGTCATAGATGCCATAGACAACATCACCGCCAAGCTGCTTCTGATATCCATGTGCAAGGAGGCGGGGACTCCGGTGATCAGTTCGATGGGAACGGGCAACAAACTTGATCCCTCAAGGTTCGAAGTGGCTGATATCTATTCTACCTCGGTATGTCCTCTGGCCAAGGTCATGAGGAGGGAACTGAAGAAGCGTGGTATTGACTCTCTTAAAGTGGTCTATTCAAGGGAAGAACCGCTTAAAAACGTGATAGAAGATAACGGTTCAAGAGCTCCAGGGAGTACTGCCTTTGTTCCGCCGGTGGCAGGCATGATAATGGCTTCAGAAGCCATAAAGGATCTTATAGGGCTATAAGTAATTGACATAAGAAGAGATGCCTATTAAAGGCATCTCTTCTTATATTCAGACATTTTATCTGTCGAGTTCGAGACTCCTTACCACTTTTCCGGCCTTTATCAGGAATATGATATCCGTGACACCGTCAAATATGAGGGCTATACCGGTTATGATGGTCATAGCTATCAGCGATTGTATCGGAGACCATATCACGAAGAAACCGAGGATGACCGTTAGTACACCGAACAGAAGATAAATCCACCATCTGTCATAGTAAGACTGCTTGAGCTCCAGAGCGTCCTGTATGTTCAGGAATCCGTGGGTTATGAGAAGTATGCCCATAAGCACGGAGATGAGCTCTGCCATCACTCCCGGTTTGATAACGGACCAGAAACCGAATGCAGTCAGTATGAGAGCAAGGAACAGTGTCGTGTTGGTGCCGGAGTAGCTGGAAGTAAAATACAGTACCACCCACACGATGCCTGCTATCAGGATTATCCATCCCAGGACTTTCGACAGGAACTGTGCTGCTGAAGACGGCCAGATGATCAGTATCAGGCCAAGGACTATGGTCAGAACGGCTACTATGAACATGCTCTTGAATGTCCTTTTTAAGAAATCTTTCATAATGAACCTCCCGTATATCCTTTTTTATAAGTATAGCACTTAAAGAGAACATATTGCATGTAGTGAAAAGAATTAAAGTTCCATATAATCGGATTTCAAAAAAAGGACATATTTGGTATATTAATATAGATTCGAAGGAATGATTCAGGAGGCAAGATGAGGATACTCATTCTCTCATGCAATACAGGGGAAGGGCATAATTCCGCTGCAAGAGCCATCAAGGAAGAACTGGATGACAGGAACGTGGAGTGTATCATTGAGGACACTCTTTCCTTTGCGTCCGAGAGCGTATCGGATACAATAAGCAAGATATATGTGAGCATGATAAGCTATTGGCCGGAACTGTGGGGGAAGATATATGAGTCCGGAAAGACCATATCCAATTCAAAAACCAATCTGCTGAAATCTCCGGCATATTATGCCAACACGCTATACGCCGACAAGCTTTACGAATATATCGCGGGCGGGGATTTCGATGCGATCATCATGCCGCATCTCTATCCCGGTGAAGCACTTACATACATCAGGTCGAAATACGGACTCAAAACTAGACTCTACATGCTGTCTACGGACTATGCTCCGGCTCCGCTGTTTGAGGAACTTGATGTCGACAGGTATTTCATACCGCACAGGGATCTGTTCGCAAATTTCGTGAACAGGGGCATACCGAGCAGCAAGCTCACCGTAACAGGGATACCGGTATCGAGACGGTTTACAGAACATCTTGACAAATCGGAGGCAAGGGAGAAACTCGGGCTTCCAAAGGATGTACGGATAGCGCTCATAATGGGTGGCAGCATGGGATTCGGAAACATAAGGACGATAGTTGAAGACATTGCAGAATCAGCTCCGGAAGTGAAGCAGATCATCATGGGCGGAAACAACGAGAGGCTGAAGCAGGAGCTCAGGATCGCACTGTGTGAGAACGAGAATGTGCGAATACTGGATTTCACAAAGGAAGTCCCTCTCTACATGGATGCGGCAGATCTGCTCTTCACGAAACCTGGCGGACTGACTTCGACTGAGGCCTGTGTCAAGAATATACCGATCCTGCACACGGATCCGATACCCGGGAATGAGACAGAGAACATAAGGTTCTTTGAGACTCACGGACTGTCCATACCTGTCAATACGGATAATGCGGCGAAGATAGCAGTTTCTCTTCTCAAAGATGAAATGAGAAGGGATATAATGATAAATGCACAGAAAAGGGAGATAATACCCGACAGTGCAAAGAGGATAGCAGATTTTGTTATCAATGATCTTAATGAAATAAGACTTACGGGAGGAATGATATGAAGGTACTTTGCGTTATAGACATGCAGAACGATTTCATCGACGGGAGCCTCGGTACGAAAGAAGCCGAAGCCATAGTCGGAAACGTGGAGAACAAGATAAGGGAATATCTTGATAACGGTGACACGGTGATCTTTACCCGTGATACCCATGAGGAGAACTATCTGGATACACAGGAAGGAAAGATGCTTCCCGTCAGGCACTGCATAAGGGGAACAAAAGGCTGGGAGCTCTCAGACAAGCTTACGGCGGAAGGATCTGAGATCATAGACAAGCCTTCCTTCGGTTCATATGAACTTGCGGGAAAGGTCGCAGCCCTGGAACCTGAATCCGTGGAGATCGTAGGTCTATGCACGGATATATGCGTCGTTTCAAATGCTCTTCTGATAAAGGCACGCATTCCCGAAACACCCATATTCGTCGACAGCTCATGCTGTGCGGGAGTATCTCCGGATACCCACATGAAAGCGCTGGATACCATGAAGATGTGCCAGATTAACGTCTTCTGAGACAATTTATGAAAAACACTACTCTATGCTATATAGAAAAAGACGGATCCTATCTCATGCTCCTCCGAAACAAGAAGAAGGATGACCTCAATGAGGGAAAATGGATAGGACCAGGCGGACATTTCCTGGAGGATGAGAGCCCCGAAGAGTGTCTCATAAGGGAGGTCAGGGAAGAGACCGGACTGACACTGAAGAGCTTTCTTTTAAGATCCGTTGTCACGTTTGTATCCGACAAGTATGAGACTGAACAGATGTTTCTTTATACATCGACCGATTTTTCCGGCGAGCTCATCGACTGCGATGAAGGTGAGCTCAGATGGATAGACAAGAAAGAGATGTATGATATTCCGCTTTGGGAAGGGGATAAGATATTTCTGAAGCTTTTGGACGAGAGAGAGGATTATTTTGCCCTGAAACTCGTTTATGTGGGGGACAGTCTCGTAAAAGCCATCCTTGATGGAGAGGATATCACAGATAGACCTTTTCAAAATATATGATTAATGTATAATTGTTGATATGCGGATGTGGCGGAATTGGCAGACGCGCTAGACTTAGGATCTAGTGCTCACGCGTGCAGGTTCAAGTCCTGTCATCCGCACCATAAAAGGGTCCTGATCTGTTAGGATTGGGATCTTTTTTTTCACCTCTTATTGTGGATATATGTATGAAGCCCTGCACGGATTCCATCTGACAGGGCTTAATATCTTTTTCAGACGAGCAACAGAAGAATCATGTAAGCTTCATCTTTGGACGTTATTCTCAGCATGAAAATGGTATATCATTGAAGTGGAAACAAAGGAGGGAGAAACATGTCACTTGTAACATTCAATTTTGAGAGCCAGTATCTTGGCAACAATCACGATGTAGGTATCATACTGCCGGATCGTCCGAATGATATGCCAGCAAAGGAATTCTATGAGAGCGGAAAGAAATATAAGGTGCTCTGGCTGTTGCACGGAACACACGGAGACTATTCCGACTGGATTAGAAAATCAAGAGTTGAGCTTTTTGCGTCAGAGAGAGATCTCATAGTAGTGATGCCTTCTGCACTCAACTCTAACTATGCCAACTGGCCGGCCTTTGGAACGGGATTCGACATGTTTGATTATCTTACAGAAGAACTCATGCCGCTCGTATACAACTGGTTCCCCGCATCAGACAAGAGGGAGGACAACTATATTGCCGGTCTTTCCATGGGAGGAAGGGGAACATGCGTATATGCCTTCAATCATCCGGAGCTTTTCGCCGGAGCTGCGATACTGTCTGCAAATCCGAGCGATTTCAGAGCCATGAAAGAGGCCAATACTCCCATGTGGCAGAGGATGAAGAAGTCAGCTATCAACTTTGAAGGGAGAGAAGAAGAGTTCATCGATTCATATCAGAATACCGTAAAGGCACTCATAGATAAGGTCGAGAATGGTGTCGAGCTTCCAAAGCTTTTCATAGGAGCAGGTGAAGAGGATAAGATGATAATGAAGGATCTTCCGAAGACGAAGGAACTTATCGAGAAGCTCGGTATTGAGAACGTCATGTATTTTACATGCCCGGGTCTTGCACATGAGTGGAGATTCTGGGATCTTGCAATAGAAAAGGCTCTCGACTATTTCGGACTGTAAGTCCGGAAAGAGACGAAAGGAAATACGCCTCCATCATTTCCGGAGGCGCTTTTCATACATATGCCCGTCGGCCGGCCTCGGAACAAACACGAAATATACGGCATTTTTTTCGAACTGATACATGCTGTTCTCATTGTAGAACACACATGGATAAAGTATCATATTGAGTATAAAATACAGAGAGGGACTAGAGATGATCAGGAGAGCTTTACGAGTCATAATCGCCACAGTGGTGGCTTTTGCAATAGCATATCTGCTCTTGAGCAACGTACCTGCTTTCAAGCTCAGGGAGACGCCCGGAGATACGGAATACTTCAAGAACAATCTCAAGCATTTCTATATCTTCAAGACAGCGATATCGCTGACTGTCGGAGTGTTTGCGGGAGTCATATGTCATCTCATACAGAAGAAGGTTCTGAAGAGTAGGATGCTCAGGGAGGCATTCGAAGAAAAGAAGAAGGGCCTTGAGGAAAAGGATGAAACTCTCTTTGAGTCTGAAGAAGAAAAGTGATGCATGAGCCGGGACGTTTCCCGGCTTTTTCGAATAAGAAAGGTGATATATGGATATTAACAGATATTATGATGAACTGAAGGAACTGGCAGACAGGGTCTGGGATAATCCGGAACCAGGATTCAGGGAGTTCGTCTCCAGCAGACTTCATAAGGATTATCTAAGGAAGCACGGTTTTGATGTCGTAGAGGATATTGCAGGAACGGGAACAGGATATGCCGCATATTACGGACACGGGCATCCAGTAATAGCACTCCTCGGCGAATTCGATGCTCTGTACGGACTTGGCCAGAAGGCTGACGTTGCCGAATATGCTCCTGACGGAAAAGAGATGGGGCACGGATGCGGACATCACCTTTTAGGTGTGGGCAACATAGGAGCCGGGCTGTATATCAGGGACTATCTTGAAGAAACGGGAAGAGAAGGGACAGTCATAGTGATGGGATGTCCTGCAGAGGAGAGCGGTTCTGGGAAGGCATATATGGCAAGGGATCATGTCTTTGATGATGTGGACATAGCTCTGGCCTGGCATCCCGGCATAATCAACATGGTGAGGACCGGAAGTTCACAGAGCTGCATACAGTTCTATCTGAGATTTCACGGGGTGGCGAGCCATGCCGCAGGTGCACCTGAGAACGGAAGGAGCGCGCTGGACGCAGTCGAGCTCACCGATATAGGAGTCAATTACCTTAGAGAGCACATGGAATCATCAGACAGGGTGCACTATGCCATCACTAACAGCGGGGGACTTTCACCGAACGTCGTTCAGGCTGAAGCTGAAGTCAAGTATCTCGTAAGATCCACCAACAACAGGAAGTGCAGAAAGCTCTATGAAAGAGTCTTGAACATAGCCCGCGGGGCTGCACTCATGACCGAGACGGAGCTTGAGATAGTATTTGACGAAGGACTCTCGAACACCCTGCCGAACTTCGTTCTGGAAGACCTGCTTAATGATGCGTTCAGGGAGTCCGGAGTGCCGGAATATACGGAAGAGGAACTGGAATATGCAAAAGTCTTCAGGGACACATGGAATAAGGACTTTACTGTTGATGATATACCTCCGACGATGAAGGATAAGAAAGAGATCCTGAGATCCATGAATGCATCTCCCATATGCACGTTCATAGGGGAGAACGAGCATTCGGACGTCTGCAGAATGGGAAGCACCGATGTCGGCGATGTGAGCTGGGTGGTACCCACGGAGTCGATATCCGCAGCCTGTTACAGTCTTGGAGCAGAGGGGCATTCCTGGCAGTGGGTCGCGCAGGGAAAATCCTCCATAGCAGCAAAGGGAATGATGAAGGCTGCGGAAGTGCTCGCGAGAGGGGCTGTGAGACTTTATGAAGACCCGGGTATCATAGTGAAAGCAAAGGCTGAGTTCAATGAGAGGACGGAAGGGGAGAAGTATGACTGTCTCATACCCGAGGGAATAAAGCCTCACGTGATCTGATATCCAAGCACACAGAAAATGACATCAACGTAGGAACAACAGGCTCCGGCCTGTTGTTTTTTTGCCGTTTTTACCTATTTTCCGTTTAATGAAGACCGTTCATTATCTTCCTGTTGACATAATGAATTATACGGGTATAATGATGATGAAATTGTACCAAATGGAACAATTTGAAGGCGCGAAATAATGAACATATATGAAATGACATCAAAACAGATAAAAGAGTTGAGGGACACCTTTCTCTTTCGCGGTCTATATGAAGAGACGGTGGAGAGGATCCTCATTCATCCCAACTGTACCGTAAAGAAGTATGAGAGGGGGCAGATCGTATTCAGACCTGATGAGTATTCGAGGAGCCTCGCATATATCATCTCGGGTTCCTGTAAGGTCACCATGGATCAGAAGGGTTCCGGTAAGCTCCCGATGAATATCCTCTCCAAGGGAAGCTTCTTCGGAGTGGCTGCCCTGTTCAACGAGGACGTGAGATATGTTACCTCAATAGAAGCGGTAAGGGCTACGTCGATACTCTTCATGGATCAGCAGCTCGTAATGGAATGCATCGAGAAGGTCCCGGGTTTCGCCATGAACTATATCCGCTTTTTGGGGAACAGGATAAGGTTTCTGAACAGGAAGATAGAGATACTGGCGAAGGGGAACAGCGAGAAGTCTCTTGCAGGCTTCCTCCTCTCATCCTACACGACACGTGGGACAGAATTCACCCTTCCGATGTCATGTTCCGAACTTGCAAGGGCCCTCAATATCAGCAGATCATCTCTTTACAGGGCAATGGAGGATCTGGAGAACAGAAAGATAATCTCCAGGGAAGGAAGAAAGATCAGCATACTCGATCCCTATTCCCTCGGAGACATAGATATTTTAAACAAGGAGTAACAGTAATGAAAAAGATCATCTCATTTGTCATCGCAGTGATGATGCTTCTGGCAGTGGTATCCGGATGCAAGAAGGAACAGATTCCTTCATCAGCAGTTCCTTCACAGGAAAGCTCACCAGTGATCTCGTCATCCGAAGTCCCGTCTGAGCCTGTATCATCCGATGTAGAAGAAAAGGCTCACGTCAGGTTCGGAATACTGAAGGGACCCACAGGTATAGGCGCAAGCTATCTTCTCAAGAAGAACGAGGAAGGCACTTCCCTGAACGAATACGAGGTATCCCTTGCGGCTGAGGCGACCGATCTGGTCAGCCAGGTGGCTGCAGGAAAGGTGGATATCTCCGCAATACCTACGAACGTTGCATCTTCTCTGTACAACAAGACCGAAGGCGAGGTGAAGATCCTTGCACTCAACACAGCAGGCGTGCTCTATATACTTGAAAACGGAGATACCGTAAAGAGTGTGTCTGATCTTAAGGGAAAGAAGATATATGCAGTAGGTCAGGGTTCGAACCCCGAATATGTTCTCAATTACATACTTACGGAAAACGGTCTTGATCCTGCAAAGGACGTAGAGATAGAGTTCCTTGACAGCGCTGAACTTGTGACGAAGATGGCTGCAGGAGATGTGAAGATATGCATGCTTCCCGTACCTGCCGTTACAACAGTACTAATCAAGAATCAGGATGTTAAGATTGCTCTCAACCTTACGGAAGAGTGGAGCAAGGTCAACTCTGACAGCAAGCTCATAATGGGGTGTGTCGTAGTGAGAAAAGAATTCCTGGAGCAGAATCCTAAGGCTGTCGAAGACTTCCTCAAGGAATATGAGGAATCCATCAACTATGTCAAGGACAATCCCAAGGAAGCAGGAGAGCTCTGTGAGAAGTATGAGATAGTGCCTGCTGCCGCTGTGGCTACAAAGGCCATACCGGATTGCAACCTCATATTTACAAAAGGCGATGAAATGAAAGAGTTTATCGAAGGGTATTATGAAGTCTTATTCAAAGCAGACCCGAAATCCATCGGAGGAAAGATCCCGGGAGAGGATTTCTACACAACATTCCAATAAGATACTAACCGGCGCACTTAAAGGCATCACAGCGCTTCTGTTCTGGTGCCTCATCTGGTGGCTCATAGCAAATAAGATTGGGAAGGAACTGATCCTTCCCGGTCCTTTTGCCGTCCTGAAGGAAATGGGAGGGATGGTCACAGACGTAGATTTCTGGAGAGCAACAGGAACTACTCTGCTAAGAGTACTGACGGGTTATCTGTTCGGGATCATTGCAGGAACGGTGCTGTCTCTCATTACTTCGTTCTCGAAGATCACGGATACCTTCATTTCACCGGTTATTAGGATCGTGAGGGCGACGCCGGTCGCTTCATTCATCATCCTTGCACTTTTGTGGATGGGGAAGTCAAATGTACCGGTCTTCATGTCGATGCTCATGGTCGTACCCGTGATTTGGGGGAATCTCTCTGAGGAATTTGCCTCCACGGACAAGGATCTCCTTCAGATGGGAAGAGCTTATGGTTTCACGAAGCTGGAGCAGCTAAGACATATATACATACCTTCCGCTGTCCCGGGATTCAGGGCTGCTACGCTTACTTCCCTTGGGCTCGCATGGAAATCCGGAATAGCTGCCGAAGTGCTGTGTCAGCCAAAGTATGCCATCGGGTCGGACCTTTACTACTCAAAGATATATCTTGAGACACCTTCTTTGTTTGCATGGACAGCAGTCGTAATTATAATGAGCTATATCCTGGAGAAACTGATCAGACACATTATCACGGTATTTGAAGGGAGGAAGGTTTCATGATGAGAATAGAAGATCTTTCTTTCAGATACGGAGATAAGCAGATATTCAGTGATCTTTCTCTTGTGATCCCGGATGACGGGGCATGTATAATGGGGCCTTCCGGAAGGGGAAAGACGACGCTGTTGTTTCTCATTGGCGGTCTTCTGATCCCTGAGAAGGGCATCATTGAGCCAAAACCCCAAAGACCTGCATTCGTGTTTCAGGAAGACAGACTGCTCCCATGGTATCCCGTACTTAAAAATGTGACGGTAGTGAACAAGAATGCGGGAGAGGAAAGAGCACTGCAGATCCTGGATGCTCTTGAGATACCACCTGACATGAAGACTGATGAGCTGTCGGGAGGTATGAAGAGAAGAGTGGCACTTGCAAGAGCACTCTATTATGAAGGTGACATGCTGTTCCTGGACGAACCTTTCAAGGGACTCGACGCAATACTCAGGGAGATGGCTGCAGGTCTTATACTCAGAGAACATAAGCCGTTTATCATAACGACTCATCAGATGGAAGAAGCCGAAATGCTGAAAATTCCTGTAATTGATATCTGAAAAGGACGGGATCCCGAAGATATGAAAGGATAGCGTCCTTTTTGTCCGTTTAGACAAAAAATAAAAGGACAAAACATTGTTAAATCGCCTGTCCCGTACTTTAAAACACATGCCGTTTCCTATATAATATTATCGGTTAAGTGTTACTGCCCATTGGCAGTGATTTCTTATCGTTTTTTGTCAATTAGTATAAAGGAAGGAATAGTTGTATGGCAAAACTTAGTGAAAATGCTGTTCTGAAGATCAACGAGATCTGCGATCGTTATACGGACGAGAAGACTCCTCTTATGATGATCCTCAGCGATATTCAGAATGAGTATGGTTACATTCCGCTTGAAGTCCAGGAACTCGTCTCCAAGAAGACGGGGATATCTGTGGCAGAGATCTACGGAGTCGTAACGTTTTATTCTTTTTTCTCCCTTTTGCCGAAGGGCAAGTACATCATCGGATGCTGTCTCGGTACTGCATGCTATGTCAAAGGCGCTCAGCAGATAATCGACAAGTTCTCTGAACTGCTCGGGATCAAGCCGGGAGAGACCACTGAAGACGGTCTGTTCACTCTCGATGCTCTTCGCTGCATTGGTGCCTGCGGTATCGCTCCTGCAGTAAGCATCAGTGGGCAGGTATATCCGAAGGTTACCGTAGAGAAAGTTCCCGAGATCCTTAAGGAACTCAGAGAAAAGGAAGGTGCAGCTCAATGATACAGAATGTAGAACAGTTCAACGAAAAATCGGTTGCATGTACCAAATGCCTCGATGCAAAGATCAAGGGTCTCGACGGAAAGCGCCATGTGGTGCTGTGCGGAGGAACCGGATGTCTCTCCAGCCATTCCGAGGAGATCAAGGAAAAATTCGACAGGATCATTGCTGAGAAGGGACTGGCTGACAAGGTCACCGTCAATATAGTGGGATGCTTCGGCTTCTGCTCACAGGGACCATTCGTCAAGATCTATCCTGAGGACACTCTTTACAGGCTCGTGAAGCTTGAGGATGTCGAGGATATAGTAGAGACAGACCTTATCAACAATCAGATAGTAGAAAGACTGCTTTATGTGGACCCGGTAACAAAGGAAAAGGTCACGAAGCAGGACGACATCAACTTCTATAAGAAACAGAGAAGAGTCGCTCTCCACGGATGCGGAGTCATCAACCCCGAGGATATAGATGAAACCCTCGGAATGGGTGGATATGAGGGACTTAAGAGAGCTCTTACCATGACCCAGCAGAAAGTCATCGACGAAGTCCTGGCTTCCGGACTCAGAGGAAGAGGCGGCGGCGGATTCCCGACAGGCAGAAAGTGGCAGTTCGCACTTGCCAGCCAGGGAAATGAGAAGTATGTGGTATGCAACGGCGACGAGGGAGACCCCGGAGCATTCATGGACAGAAGCATACTTGAAGGAAACCCGCTCGCAGTCATCGAGGGAATGGTTATAGCCGGATATGCGATCGGAGCAAACAACGGTTACTTCTACGTAAGAGCCGAATATCCTATCGCTGTCAAGAGACTTAAGATCGCTATAGCTCAGGCTAAGGAGATAGGACTTCTTGGCGAGAACATCATGGGATCAGGATTCAGCTTTGACTGCCATCTGCGTCTCGGAGCCGGCGCATTCGTATGCGGCGAAGAGACAGCACTCCTGAACTCCATAGAAGGAAAGCGCGGAATGCCAAGACCGAGACCCCCGTTCCCGGCAGTAAAGGGACTCTGGGGCAAGCCGACCATCGTCAACAACGTTGAGACACTGGCATGCGTTCCATATATCCTAAGGAACGGCGCATCCAAGTTCGCAGAAGTCGGAACAGAAAGATCCAAGGGCACGAAGGTGTTCGCACTCGGTGGAAAGGTCAATAACGTCGGACTCGTTGAGGTTCCTATGGGCACAACGCTCAGAGAACTCATTTACGATATCGGCGGCGGAATACCTAACGGAAAGAAATTCAAGGCCATCCAGACAGGCGGACCTTCAGGCGGATGCCTCACCGAGGAATACCTGGACGAGCCGATCGACTTCGATAACCTCGTTGCAAAGGGCTCCATGATGGGTTCCGGCGGTGCCATAGTCATGGACGAGGACAACTGCATGGTAGACGTTGCTAAGTTCTATATGGACTTCATCTGCGACGAATCCTGCGGTAAATGCACACCTTGCCGTATCGGTACCAAGAGGATGCTCGAGATCCTCACCAAGATCACGGAAGGAAACGGCACGATGCACGACCTTGAAGAGCTTGATGAGCTCAGCAATACCGTAAAGGCAAACTCCCTGTGCGCTCTCGGACAGACGGCAGCAAACCCGATCAACTCCACACTTGCTCACTTCAGGGATGAATACATCGCTCATATAGTCGACAAGAAGTGCCCGGCACATGTCTGCAAGAACCTCATGCAGTACCACATCGATCCCGATAAGTGCATCGGATGCGGAATGTGCTCAAGAGGCTGCCCGGCCAACTGCATTACAAGAAGCGATTACATCGCACCCGGACACAAGCTCGCTTCCTTCGTCATCGATGCTACGAAGTGCGTGAAGTGCGGCGCATGTATTGATACTTGTAAGTTTAAGGCTATAGAAAAGATCTAACAGGAGAATACATATGTCATTAGTAAACATCAAAATAGAAGGTGTTCCATATCAGGTTGAAAGTGGACTCACCATATTAGAGGCTGCAAAGAGATGCGGATACGATATCCCTTCTCTGTGTACGTTCAATCATGGCGAATGCAATATCGGTTCATGCCGTGTATGCCTTGTTGAAGCTACCGGAGCCAGAGGCCTCGTTGCTAGCTGCGTATATCCTGTGAACGAAGGAATGGAGATAAGGATCTCTTCCCCGAAGGCCGTTGAGGCAAGAAGGAAGAGCGTAGAGCTCCTGCTCTCCAACCACAATCAGAACTGCCAGCAGTGCGAGAAGAACGGAAAGTGCGAGCTTCTCCATGTAGCTACCCTTACGGGAGCCAGAGAAGGTGCGTTCCAGGGTGTACATTCAGAGACACATATCGACGTGCTCGCTCCGGGACTCGTAAGAGATACTTCCAAGTGCATCCTCTGCGGAAGATGCATAGCAAGATGCTCGAATGCTCACGGACTCGGAATCCTCGGATTCGAGAACAGAGGATTCAAGACATTCGTATCTCCTGCTGAGAACAGAAGCTTCAATGAATCTCCGTGCATTCAGTGCGGACAGTGCGTGAACGTATGCCCGACAGGCGCTCTTATGGAGCATTCCGAGATCTATAAGGTCGACGAAGCACTCAAGAACGGAAAGCATGTAGTGGTTCAGGCTGCTCCTGCAGTCAGAGCTGCACTCGGAGAGGAATTCGGATATCCTATCGGAACTCCGGTCACCGGAAAGATGATAGCTGCATTAAGAAGGCTTGGTTTCGAGAGAGTTTATGACGTCAACTTCGGTGCTGACCTCACCATCATGGAAGAGGGAACAGAGCTCCTTAACAGGATGAAGAACGGCGGAGTGCTTCCTATGATCACTTCCTGCTCACCTGGTTGGGTAAACTATGCCGAGTACAACTACGGAGATCTTCTCCCGCATCTCTCAAGCTGCAAGTCACCTCATCAGATGCAGGGTGCTGTCATCAAGTCTTACTGGGCACAGCAGAACGGCCTTGATCCTAAGGACGTATTCGTTGTTTCCGTAATGCCTTGCATAGCAAAGAAGTTCGAAAAACAGAGAGACCAGATGGAAGTCAACGGAATAAGGGATGTGGACGCAGTCATCACCACAAGAGAGCTTGCAAAGATGATCAAGCGTTCAGGAATCAACTTCACACGTCTTCCGGATGAGGAATGGGATAACGACATCATGGGCGATTACTCAGGCGCAGGAGTCATCTTCGGAGTTACCGGAGGAGTCATGGAGGCTGCTTTAAGAACAGTCTACTACGTGCTCACCGGCAAGGAGAAAGACCGCATCACGTTTGAGGAAGTCAGAGGACATGACGCAGGAATAAGAGAAGCATCCATCGATATCAACGGTACGGTAGTGAACGTTGCCATCGCTTCCGGAATGAAGTCCGCAAAGGTGCTCCTCGACGAGATCCGCGAAGGAAAGTCCAAATATCAATTCATAGAGATCATGGGATGCCCGGGTGGATGCATCAACGGCGGAGGCCAGCCATACGTAAAACCATGCTTCCTGCCTAATGAAGACATCGATATCCTTGACACCTATAAGGAAAAGAGAGCTAAGGCCCTCTATTCAGAGGATGAGAGACAGGTGATCCGCCAGTCCCATAACAATCCTCAGATCAAGGAACTGTATGAGAAGTATCTTGGAGAGCCCAACTCTCACAAGGCACATGAACTCCTTCACACAACATATGCTGCAAGAGAAGGATTCAGACCTCTCAAATAATAAGAGTTAAACAAACAAGACCCCGGTCCTTTATGACCGGGGTCTTTCTTATGTTACTGTTTTGATCAGAATGAAACGATGACACCCTGCTTAGATATGGAGGAAGGATATATATCCCAGTGATCCTCCAGAGAGGCAGCAAAGCCCGAGATCTTCTCTCTGAGATCATCGAGCCTCCTTGTATCCGAAAAAATGAGTATTGAAGGGCCGGCTCCGGAAATGCAGGTACCGAGAGCTCCGTTCCCAATGGCAAAGGAGGTTATTTCATCATATCCTCTTATAAGCGTTTTTCTGTATGGCTGATGGAGCGAATCATCAAGGCTTTCCGAAAGAAGGGAATAATCTCCCGAAAGAACAGAAGCAATGAACAGGGAAGCTCCTGCTATATTTGAAACAGCTTTTCCCATGGGGACCGTTTTCGGAAGAAGTTTTCTTGCTTCTTCGGTCGAGAATCTGAAGGAAGGATGGCAAACCAAGACGGAAAGATCATCATTCACAGGGAGTATCTTCTTTATTAGCCTGCCGTCTTTTTTCATGCAGACAGTCAGACCGCCGAAAATACAGGGAGCCGCATTGTCCGGATGTCCTTCTATATCTGTGGCTATCTTAAGGGCTTCATCATCAGACATCTCTATACCAAGGATGCTTTTTGCTATATAAATGCCTGCAACGGTGCATGCGGATGAACTCCCCATGCCGCTTGAAAGAGGTATCCTGTCATGCTGGATCAGCTTCAGCGGGGGAAGACATTTAGAAAAGCGCTCTGCAGTCATGATTGCAGAGCGATATATTAGATTCGTTTCGTCAAGCGGTATGGACGGGTCATTGAGATCGGACTCGATATGCAGTCTGTCAGAAACTTCGGCGGTTACCGTGTTTCTTATATCAATAGCCAGTCCGAAGCAGTCGAAACCGCATCCGAGGTTCGCGCATGTTGCGGGAACGGAAACTGTTATCTTATCCATTGATGGTCTCTACCGTGGAGGAGGGGAGCATATCCTTGATCTCCTTTGAAGAAGCAAGGGTCGTTCCGGGAAGGGTTATCGTAGCCGCAGCTGCAGCAGTTCCCATAAGGAGGGCATCCTTCAGGCTTCCGCCATTATGAAGAACTGAGAGGACTCCTGCAAGCATTGAGTCACCCGCACCGACAGTGGAGTCAGGGTTAGTGATGAGAGCCTTCGAATAGTAAGCCTCATTCTCACTTACGAGTATTGCACCTCTGCTGCCCATGGATACGACGATAAGGCTTATTCCTTCTGCGATCAGTTGTTTGCAGTCTTCCACTATGTTCAGGATCTCATAGGGATCATATGTCTTGCCGGTGAGATGGGAAAGCTCATCAAGGTTCGGCTTCAGCATGAACGGCTTTGCCTTTACTGCCTCTTTCAATGCATCGCCTGAAGCATCTATGATGACTTTCGAATAGAGCTTCTCTGTCAGTTTCTTGTAATAGTCGGAAGGACATCCGACAGGTAGGGAACCGGTAAGCACCACGAAATCATCCTCATTAAGATCGTTGAGGAGCGTCTCGAATGCAAACAGGTCGTTCTCGGTCACTGCAGGACCTCTGTCGTTTATCTCAGTTGTGACCTGTCTGATCGTATCGACTATCTTGATATTGGTCCTGGGGAATCCGTCGAGGATGGCGAACTCATGGGGTATGTTGCTGAGTGCCTCATAGATTACATCGTTCTCAGTCTCGCAGGCAAAACCGTAGATCTTCACGGGTACCTTAAGGTTCTTGAGAACCGTAGCGACGTTGAGGGCTTTGCCCCCAGCCTGTGACATTGATCTCTTGACCCTGTTGGTCCCGCCGACGTTGAAACCGTCGAGGTAGATTGTCTTGTCGATAGTAGGATTTAGATAAATCGTATAGATCATGATCGAGTCCTCCGTTTTTGGTACATTTCTTATAATAGCAAGTTGAAAAAACATGGTCAAGGAGAGAACCAATCGATTTCTAATCAAAAAAAGCAGCGTTGTTATTTTGTTTTGAAGCTTCTCATATTGATCTGATTGTATTAAAGCTAGTAATATACCAGATCATTGACACTATTCAAAGATATAAGCTATTATGAATAAGGAGGTGGGGATTATGGCGTTAATAAAATGCCCTGAATGTAATAAAGATATATCAGATTCTGCTGTTTTTTGTCCGCATTGTGGTTACGTTTTAAAAGAAGAAAGACTCATAGCAGGAAACAAACAATCGAAGAGCTTAAAAGAGTCTATGCATAACTTGATAGAAAAGATTAAGGACATAGTATCAACAAAAAATAAGACGACTTTAGGTAAAGTTATAACAATTCTATTCGATTGTTTGCTAATTGGCGGTATTCTTATTGTTCTGAATATAATCTTTAATAAAGAACCCGGATTGATTATTATTCCTCTGATAATAGGAATTAACGTATTCAATTATTATCAATGCTATGTGTGGGAAAACAGGAAACAATGGTATTTTTGGCTATGTCTATCTTTAACAGGGCTATTTGCCATTGTTTTTATTCTTGCTTTTATTCAGACATTATTTGAATAAAAGTAAAGAATATTTCTGATTAAGTTGTTCAAGTATAGAAGGGCAATTATTTAAGAAACATAGTTCTTATAATTGCCCTTTATAGTTCATTATCCTTGGTGAAAAGATTATAGATTAAAAATCATGACGCTATACTATTCTGATTTTTTATGTTTTGAGCGAATCAAGAATAATACAAAAAAATACAAAATAGATATGATTCCGCCAATGATTTTAGTAGCAATATCTGAGACAAAAATCATAATAAGAATACCAACTATAGGAATTAAAGCAGTTAGACCGATTCCGTTAATTGTCATCATATTCATATCAGTTTCTTCTTGTCCATATATAAATCGAACTATTAGCCAACCAATCATACTGAAAAGACCGTTTATCATAGAATACCTCCTTACAAAATGATTTCTTTATTAAAACTATATCATATTTGGAAAAACATGATTATAGAGTTATATAATCGAAAGTGCTATTTTGTTATACAAACAGTTAATTTGTCGGCCAGTATATATTCTGAAATAAACCCTTTGTTTTACCATGGATTTTTTGTTAATATATTAAGGTAGGATTTTAGGGCGTTCACCCTGACCGTTCTGACCTATATTTGTATCAACAAGATACGTTTTATATAATCGAAACCCAATACATAGGAGGAAGTTTATGAAGATTTATGACGCTGCAAAAATTCGAAACATTGCTGTTGCTGGACATGGTGGAGATGGAAAAACAACGTTAGTAGAATCTATTCTGTTCAATACCAACTCCATAGAGCGTAAGGGAAGAGTGGAAGACGGAAACACCACTACAGACTTCGATCCCGAAGAGATCAGAAGAGGATTCTCACTTACTGCAGGATTGGCTCCCATTGAATGGAAGGGCACCAAGTTTAATTTCATAGACGCACCAGGATATTTCGACTTTGTAGGCGAGGCTACGCAGGCGTTTGCTCTTGCCGACAGTGTCTTGATCGTATCCAGTGCTGCTGCAGGTCTTGAAGTCGGCGCTGAGAAAGCTTTCGCATCCGCAAAGAAACTTGATATGCCTGTTGCTTTCATCGTAAACCAGATGGACAAGGAACATGCCAAGTTTGAGAGTACAGTAGAAGAATTCAAGAACAAGTTCGGAAGTGCTGTCACCGTTATCAATATGCCGATACTCGAGGGCGGAAAGTTCACGGGATTCATCAGCGTTTTTGAGAACAAAGCGTACAAGTTCGACGGAAAGAACATCAAGGAAGTAGAGATCCCCGCTGAGTATGCAGATGAGGTAGAGGAATACAGGATGAACCTCATAGAGAATGCAGCTGCAAGCGATGAGGCTCTCATGGAGAAGTATTTCGAGGGCGAAGAGCTCACAGAGGAAGAGCTTTCAAACGGAATCAGAGCATGTGTCCTCAACAGAGAGATGTTCCCGGTATTCGTGACATCCGCAATTGAAGACAAGTGCATCAAGGAGACTCTCGATGCTCTCATTCAGGTAATGCCTTCCGCAATAGAATCCAAGCCCGTTCATGCAAAGAATGCTGCAGGCGCAGATGTCAAAGTCTCCGTAAAGGACAACGGTCCTTTCGCAGCTCAGGTCATGAAGACCATTGCCGACCAGTTCGTTGGAAAGATAAGCATAATAAAGGTGCTCCGCGGTTCCATAAAGGCAGGATCTCCTTTATACAACGTAAATCAGGATAAGCCGGAGAAGTTCGGAAACATCTCCATAATGAAGGGCAAGAACCTTGAGAATATCGCTCAGGTCAATGCCGGAGACATATTCGCTCTTTCCAAGCTTCAGTTCACCGGAACAGGCGATTCCCTCACCGATCCGTCCGAAAAACTGACATTCGATCCTATCGCCTTCGGAGCTCCGTGCATATCACTTGCAGTAACTGCCAAGAAGCAGGGAGAAGAGGACAAGGTATTCTCCGGACTTCACAGACTTGAAGAGGAAGATCCGACGATCACGATCACGAAGAATGCCGAGACAGGAGATATGCTCATCAACGGTATGGGCGAGATGCATATAGAGGTCGTTTGCCAGAAGCTCAAGAATAAGTTCGGAGTAGAGGCGCAGCTCAGCGATCCTAAGGTCGCATACAGAGAGACCATCAGAAAGACCGCTGAAGCAGAAGGAAAGCACAAGAAGCAGTCCGGCGGCGCAGGACAGTTCGGTGTCGTCAACATCAGGTTTGAACCGCTCAGGAATTCCGAAGAGGACTTCGAATTCGTTAACGCCATCGTAGGCGGTGTCGTACCGAAGGAATTCATACCTGCAGTCGAGAAGGGACTCAGAGAGTGCATAGTTCACGGAGTGCTTGCAGGATACCCGATGGTCAAGCTGAAGGCTACGCTGTTCGACGGAAAGTATCACCCGGTCGACTCAAAAGAAGTTGCATTCAAGTCCGCAGCAAGACTTTCCTACAAGGCTGCATGCGCTAAGGCTGATCCTGTCATACTCGAACCTATAGGCAAGGCAGAGATCACCGTTCCTGATGAGTACATGGGCGACATCATCGGAGACATGAACAAGAGAAGAGGAAGGATACTCGGAATGAATCCGTGCGAGGAAGGCCAGATAATCGAGGCTGAAGTTCCGATGAGCGAGATGGTCAAGTATGCTACCGACCTCAGGAGCATGACACAGGCCAGAGGTTCCTTCTCACTTGAATTCGTCCGTTATGAAGAATTGCCGGCATCCATGGCTCAGAAGGTCATCGAGCAGGCTAAGTTCGAGGACGAAGAAGAATAATAAACTGTCAACTGAAAGGAAAGGAGTTGTGAGAGCAACTCCTTTTTCTGAATATGGATTATATCTGCAATTATCATATGCATACCTGTTTTTGTGACGGGAAGGATACAGTAGAGGACATGGCCCGGTCAGCTTTTGCAAAGGGCTTAACTTCGATCGGCTTCTCCGGTCACGCATACTCGTTCTTCAGCTCGGAATACAGCATGACCGAGGAGGGTGAGAAGATATACAGGGACAGAGTAAACGCTCTGAAAGAAGAATACAGAGGAAGGATGGAAGTCTTTCTTGGGCTCGAGGTGGAAGGACAGGATGAGAGGGAACTTTCAGACATATCCCCGGACTATGTCATTGGCGGCGTGCATTATCTTCTTAAGGACGGAGAATATCTGTCAGTAGACGGAAGCAACCGCGAATTCTCGCTTCTGGTCAAGAGATATGCCGATCCGTATGAAGCGGTGAAGGATTATTACAGGACCGTTACTGAGACCCAGCTCAAAAGGAGACCCGATATCATAGCTCATCTTGACCTTGTAACGAAATTCAATCAGGGAGCAAGGTACTTCGATGAATCAGACAGAAGATATCTGGACTCTGCTTTTGAAGCGATAGACGCTCTGGCCGGTCCCGACCGCATATTTGAGATCAACTCCGGAGCGGCTGCAAGGGGATATAAGGGAAGATATTATCCTTCATTGCCTCTCCTGAAACGGATAAGGAGCAGGGGAGCGCATATAGTGCTGTCATCCGACGCCCACAGCAGTGAGAACATAGTTTTTGGATTTGATGTGATGCGGGAGATCGCACTTGAAGCAGGCTTCATTTCGAGGCTGATGCTAACACGGAAAGGATGGCAGGAACTGCCACTGTGATCCTGAAAAGAAATGAAAAAGACCCTTCACAGGGTCTTTTTTCATACGCTTTATGATCTTTTCTTTTTGAAGAAATCACTGAGGATGGAGGAGCATTCTTCTCTCATGATCCCTCCCGTGACTTCCGGCTTATGGTTTACGGGATAGGTATTGAGATCGTACACGCTTCCGTAGGTCCCTGCTTTGGGATCCGATGCCCCGTATACGACTCTTGGGATCCTGGCATTCATGATAGCTCCGGAACACATGGGACACGGCTCCAGGGTAACATACAGAGTACAGCCTGAAAGTCTCCATGAACCGAGCCTTTTAGAGGCTCTCCTTATCGCCAGAAGCTCGGCATGAGCAAGAGGGTCTTTTGAGCTTTCTCTTCTGTTATAGGCTCTTGAGATCACAACTCCGTCCTTTACTATAACTGCACCTACAGGAACTTCATCGTACTTCATTGCGATCCTGGCCTGCATCAGAGCTCTCTTCATGAAGTAGGAGTCATCCTTATTCATTCCTGAGCTCCTCCAGCATATCCATAACGCTGTCATACAGTATATCCACATGTATCTCATCCTGAGATTCTATGTCTTCAAGGGTCATCTCTCCGCTCAAGACTCCTATAGACGTGATGCCTCCGTTGTTTCCGGTAGCTATGTCAGTATACAGGCGGTCACCGACTATGCAGACCTTATCCCTTGACAGTCCTGTATATGAGAGGACATAGTCAATGGTCTCCTTGAAGGGCTTTCCGACAAATTTCGGACCTATTCCCGTTGCATGTTCGATCATCTTGGACATGCTTCCGCAGTCGGGTATGAACGCTCCTCCTTCAAGGGGGCAAACTCTGTCGATATTTGTCGCATAGAAGGGGATGCCCTTTGTAACAAGCTTACAGATGTTGTCGGCCTTTTTGAAATCAAAGGTAGTATCGAAACCGAGCACACATGCATCTACATCGTATTCGCCTTCGGGAACCAGTATGATGCCTGAAGCCTCGAACTGTTCCATCAGTGAGGGAGTGCCTGAGAGGTAGATCTTCGGAGCAGGGTAGAGCTTCTTAAGAAAATCTATCATAACATCTCCGGAAGTGAGGATCTTGTCCCTTCCGATGTCATGAAATCCGAGACGAATGAGCTTTTCCACATAGCTCATGGGGGATTTGGAGGAATTGTTGGTGAAGAAAAAGAAGCGCTTTCCCTGACGCTCTATCTCATCCAGAAGCTCGATAGCTCCCGGGATGACCTCTTCCCCAAGATATACCGTTCCGTCCATATCGAAGACGAAACATTCCAGTTCCTTAAGCTTTGTCATTTCAGTTCATCTCCAGTATCTCGTTATAGGTAAAATCGGTGGAAGCAACACCGGGATAGCCGATGCTGAGGCCTGCCTCTTCCGTCATAAAGAGGAGATTGCTCTGTATGTATTCCTTCATTATGCTTCCATCAGTAATATTGCCGTATATCTCTGCTATGTCTGCTATCAGCTGTTTCATGTTGTAATCCTTGTATGACTGGGAAACAGACCACTCCTTCATCTCGGAGGCGGTCATCCGGAACTCTTTTTTCAGTGCGGTGTAGAATGCCAGCTGTCCCGGATAAGCAGTTTCATCCTGTATCTCATAGAGATGGGCGTCATATTCCTCTTCCAGAAGGCTTTTGTCGTATTCTATGCCATTTTGCTCAGCAAAATAGGAGAGAAGAGCAAGCTCTGCCTGATAAATGAACAGATCCTTCTCCTTTTTGGTCTCGGTGCCGAGATATTCCTTGGAGAGTTCCTGTTCAGTCATGAGCTGCCTGAATTCTCCGGCCGTCATGAGCACCTTTCCGTCTGCCGTGAGCAGGGGATCGTTGTCATCGAGCTTATCGATCCTGCTCTTGCTTGAACATGAGCTCACGCACATGAGCAGCATTATGCTTAGCATGATGATCAGAAACCTTTTCATTTCTTCTCCTTATCGAATATCCTTTTCAGGAATACGCCCGTGGCACTTCCTTCAGTCTTTGCGACCTCCTCGGGAGTACCCTTGGCTATTACTTTTCCTCCTGCATCTCCGCCCTCGGGTCCGAGGTCGACGATATAGTCTGCGCACTTTATGATGTCGAGGTTATGCTCGATCACTATTATGGTGTTGCCGAAATCAGCCAGTCTGTCCAGTATCGCGATCAGCTTCTTAACGTCATGGCTGTGAAGTCCCGTGGTAGGCTCGTCCAGTATGAACAGCGTGTTTCCGGTCTGTCTCTTAGAGAGATACGTGGCAAGCTTTATCCTCTGGGCCTCACCGCCTGAAAGAGTGGTGGAAGGCTGGCCCAGCTTGATATATGTGAGACCGACGTCCTTTAATATCTTCAGGATGGGTTCGATCCTCGGAATGCTTTTGAAGAAGTCATATGCCTCTTCGACAGTCATGTCGAGGACCTCATAGATGTTCTTTCCCTTATACTTGACTTCAAGAGTCTCTCTCGTATATCTCTTTCCCTTGCAGACTTCGCAGGGCACGTATACGTCGGGGAGGAAGCTCATGCCTATCTTTATGATCCCGTCACCTTTGCAGGCCTCACATCTTCCGCCCTTGACATTGAAGGAGAATCTGGATTTTTCATATCCTCTTGACTTGGCATCCGGGGACATTGCGAACAGATCTCTTATGAAGTCGAATACTCCTGTGTATGTGGCCGGGTTGGATCTCGGAGTCCTTCCGATGGGGGACTGGTCGATGTTTATGACCTTGTCTATCTTCTCGAGACCGTTGATCTCCCTGTATTTGCCGGTTCTTTCCTTGCTGTCATTCAGGATCCTGGCACTGGCCTTATAAAGTATCTCATTTACGAGAGTGGATTTTCCGCTCCCGGACACACCGGTAACTGCGGTTATGACTCCTACAGGGAACTTAACGTTGATCTTCTTGAGGTTGTTCTCCTGAGCTCCCTTTATCTCTATGTATCCCTTCTCTATGGGACGTCTCTTTTTGGGGACGGGGATGGTCTTTCTTCCCGAGAGATAGTCTCCGGTCAGGGAATCCTTACATGCCATTATCTCTTCCGGAGTTCCTGCAGCAACGACCTCTCCGCCGTGTTCTCCCGCTCTTGGACCGATGTCGACGACATAGTCGGCCTGGCGAATAGTATCCTCGTCATGTTCCACTACTATAAGGGTATTTCCAAGATCTCTCAGTCCCTTGAGGGAATCGAGAAGTCTCTGATTGTCCCTCTGATGGAGTCCTATGCTCGGTTCGTCCAGAATGTACAGGACTCCCACGAGTCCGGATCCTATCTGGGTCGCGAGCCTTATCCTCTGAGCTTCTCCTCCTGAAAGAGATACCGCGGATCTGGAGAGGGTGAGGTATCCAAGTCCGACGTTTATCATGAAGTCGAGTCTTGCATTCAGTTCCTTGAGGATCCTGTCGGCAACGGCTCTCTGCTTGGTGTTTAGAGTAAGATTGTTCAGGAAGTCCTTGCAGTCCACTATGCTCATGTCCGAGAGTTCAGCGATGTTCTTGTCATTGATAGTGACGGCCAGGGTCTCGGGCCTGTATCTCTTTCCCTTGCAGGATGGACACGGACACTCATACATGTATCTCTGTATCTCGGCCTTCACTCCCTCGGAATCGGTTTCCCTGAATCGTCTCTCCAGCATCGGTATGATACCTTCGAATTCCTTTTTATATGTTTCGGTCTCATCTCCGTGTGTATATGACATGGTGATGACTTCACCTTCGCTGCCGTATAGTATGTGGCGTCTGTCCTCTTCCCTGAGATCCTTCCACGGAGTCTTTACGGAGAAACCGTAATGCTCTGCAGTGGATCTTACCCTGTGATAGTCCCACTTATACAGGCCTGATATGTTCCATCCTGAGTACTTGACGGCTCCTTCTTCAATGGAGAGGTCTCTGTTCGATATGAGGGAACTCTCATCTATCTTAAGAAGCATTCCGAGACCTGTGCATTCGGGGCAGGCTCCGAATGGAGAGTTGAAGGAGAACATCCTTGGAGAAAGCTCCTCTATACTGATACCGCATTCGGGGCATGAATAATGCTCATTGAAGAGATATTCCTCTCCCGTATCCGTATTCTGGACTATGGCAAGTCCTCCAGAGAGCTTGAGCGCCGTCTCAAGGGAATCGGAGAGCCTTCTCTCTATGTCGTTTCTGATGCGCAGCCTGTCTATCACGGCATCTATGGTATGCTTGTTGTTCTTCTCAAGCTCGATCTCCTCATCCAGCATATGCTGGACTCCATCGACTCTCACTCTTGAGTAACCGCTCTTCTGGAGCTGTTCGAACACCTTCTTGTGCTCGCCCTTCTTTGCCCTTATGACGGGGGAGTAGAGTATTATCCTGTCACCCTCTCCCTGAGAGAGTATGGTGGAAAGCATCTGATCCACGGACTGTTTCTCGATCGGTCTTCCGCATTTCGGACAGTGGGGGATGCCTGCGTTGGCATAAAGTATCCTGAAATAGTCCTGCACTTCAGTGACGGTACCTACCGTGGACCTCGGGTTCCTGCTCGTAGTCTTCTGGTCTATGGATATGGCAGGGGAGAGCCCTTCTATCGAATCCATGTTAGGCTTCTCCATCTGTCCGAGGAACATCCTCGCATATGAGGAGAGGGATTCCACATAACGCCTCTGTCCTTCGGCATATATGGTATCGAAGGCGAGGGAAGACTTCCCGCTGCCTGACAGCCCAGTGAATACCACGAGCTTGTTTCTCGGGATGTCTAGATTTATGCTCTTGAGATTATGTTCTCTTGCTCCTCTTATCTTCAAAAAATCTTCCAATGTTCTTCTCCGTTATTTCTGTTTCTTGAGTTCCTTTATCTTATCACGAAGTATGGCCGCAATCTCGAATTCAAGAGCTGCCGCAGCCTCCTTCATCTGCTGTTCGAGTATCTGAATGCGCTTCTCGTTTACGTCGGAAGAAGCGCCTATTATCTTCTCTGCCTCCGCCTCAGCAGCGTCGTGGGCGAGGTTCATGTTGTCAGCGACTGCTTTTATGATGGTCTTTGGTGTTATTCCGTGAACTTCATTGAATTCCTGCTGGAGCTTCCGTCTCCTGTTGGTCTCTCCGACCGCCTTCTTTATGGAATCGGTCATGACATCGGCATAAAGTATGACTCTTCCTTCAGCGTTCCTTGCAGCCCTTCCTATGGTCTGTATGAGGGAAGTCTCATTTCTGAGGAAGCCTTCCTTGTCGGCGTCCAGTATGGCCACGAGAGCCACTTCAGGGATATCGAGGCCCTCCCTTAAGAGGTTGATGCCCACAAGCACATCGAATTCGCCGAGCCTCAGTCCTCTTATTATATCTATCCTCTCGATGGTATCTATGTCGGAGTGCATGTATCTCACGTTGATCCCCATCTCTCCGAGATAGTCGGTGAGCCTCTCGGCCAGCTTTTTCGTCAGCGTGGTAACGAGTACCCTGAAGCCCTTGGCGGTGACTTCCTTTATCTCACCCAGAAGATCGTCAAGCTGATTCGTTACGGGACGGATGATCACCTCAGGATCCACGAGACCTGTAGGTCTTACTATCTGTTCCACTATGTTGCCCTCTGACAGCTCTCTCTCATAAGGAGCAGGGGTAGCCGAACAATAGATCGCCTGATTTATCCTCTCATTGAACTCATCGAACTTGAGAGGCCTGTTGTCCGCAGCTGCGGGAAGGCGGAAGCCGTACTTGATCAGCATCTCTTTTCTTGAATGGTCTCCGTTGTACATACCTCTCACCTGGGGGAGGGTCACGTGTGACTCGTCGACGATGAGCAGGTAGTCATCCGGGAAGAAGTCCATGAGAGTGTAGGGCGGTTCGCCCGGCTTCCTTCCGTCAAAATATCTCGAATAGTTCTCTATGCCCGGGCAGGAGCCGATCTCCTGGAGCATCTCTATGTCATATGTGGTCCTCTGAAGTATCCTTTCAGCCTCGAGGAGCTTTCCGTTCTCACGGAAGTATTCTGCCTGCTTCACCATGTCCTCCCTTATTTCCGGGAGCTTTGAGAGGATCTTCTCATGACCTATGGCGTAGTGGGTGGCGGGGAAGATCATCACGTAGTCTACTATCTGTATCGGCTTTCCGGTGAGAGCATCGGTCTCCAGTATCCTGTCGATCTCGTCTCCGAAGAACTCTATCCTGAGGGCTTTCGACTGCCCGCTCATGGGGAACACCTCAAGGGTATCGCCTCTGACTCTGAAGCAGCCTCTGTTGAACTCTATGTCGTTCCTCTTGAAGTTTATGGATATGAGCCTGTCCATGAGCTCGTTCATGTCGATCTCCTGGCCCTTTCTCAGGGTGACGACGGCTTCCTTATAGTCCTCGGGAGCACCGATGCCGTAGATGCAGGAAACACTTGCAACGACTATGACATCCCTTCTTTCGAGAAGAGCTGAAGTAGCCGAGTGTCTCATCCTGTCGATCTCCTCGTTCATGGATGAATCCTTTTCTATATACAGGTCTCTCTTCTCTATATATGCCTCGGGCTGATAGTAGTCATAGTAGGAGACGAAGAATTCCACCGCATTGTCAGGGAAGTACTCCTTGAACTCGCTGCACAGCTGAGCTGCAAGGGTCTTGTTATGGGCAAGTATTAGGGTAGGCTTCTGGACCTTCTCTATGATGTTCGCCATGGTGAAGGTCTTTCCGGAACCCGTGACACCGAGGAGCACCTGGCTCTTCTTGCCGTCTATGATGCCCTTTGCAAGCTTTTCTATTGCCTGGGGCTGATCGCCTGCAGGAGCGTATTGTGAACTCAGTACGAATCTGTCTTTCATATTTTAGTATATCTTAATCTGTCACAGAGAGCGGTATCCGGGTCCACTATGATGGTGTGGTACTTTCTGTACAGCACCATTCCCGGCTTGGCACCGTTCGCCTTCCAGACATTCTTTCTTTCAGTATAGTCGATCTCTACTTTAGAGGAGTTCTTTGAACCGGAATTCGTTGCTGCTATCACCGCTGCCTCGAATATGTCCCTTTCGGACGGAGCATTTCCTCCGGTGAACAGTATGACGTGGGAGCCCAGGGAGCTTTTGACGTGGAACCACACGTCTTCATCTTCTGCGACTCTCATGGTGAGAGAGTCATTCTGACGGCTGTTCCTGCCGGCCATTATCCTCATGCCGTCAGTGGTCCTGAAAACGAGAGGCCTAGAGAGGGGATCGATGTTCTTTTGTTTGTCCTTTTTCCTTGTCTCTATATACCCGTATCTTATGAGTTCGTTCCTGATCTCGGACAGGTCTTCCATGTCCTCGGATCTGTCGAGGTCATATGAGAGGGAATAGAGATAGTCGAGTTCCGGCTTCTCCTTCTCATAGTATTCCCTGGAGATCTTCATGGCATTCTTGAGCTTCTGAGCCTTCCGGAAAAATCTGTTGACGTTCTGGGAAGGGGAGACCGCGGGATCGAGGGGGATCCTCTTCTCCTCGCCGGTATAGTAGTCGGTCACATCCGCATATGATGCGCCTCTCTTTATCCTGTAGAGATTAGCGGAGAGGAGCTCGCCCATGAGAAGGTTATCCTTTATCCTGTCTTCTCCGTTCATTGATTCCATGTATATGGAGATACGCTTTTCCAGCTTTGCCGTATTCTTCCGTAGTATCTTGTCAAGAGCACTCTTTTCCTTCCTGAACTCCTCGAGAGCCGTCCTCCTGTAGTAGAACTCGTCCAGCATGGAATTGGAAGACGTGAGGTATGACCTTGTCTTTTCAGGATACTGATGATACGGGACTATGGAATAGAACACAGGCTTTCCGTCCTGATCGGACTGTATGCACGGCTCTCTGTGGGAAAGCATCTGTAAGAGCTCCTTTCTGAGAGCGGCAGCAAACATAACGCAGTTGTTCTCATCTATGTCTGCGTTTTCGGCACCGAATATCCTGTATATCAGTTCCTCAGAGGTCTGAGGGGAAAGACCGTCGAGAATACGGTAGAGGTCTTTTGGAAGGCGTGCTCCGGCAAGGAGCTTTCCTAGTTCCTCTTCATCTGAGTCGAGAGGATCCGCCTTCTCCGTAGGAGGAGAGGAGTATCTTATGCCCGGAAGCACCTGGCGCCTGCTGGAAGTGTCAAGGGAGACATGCTTGATGCTGTCAATGACCACACCTTCCTCATTTATGAGTATGATGTTGCTGTACCGTCCCATGATCTCGGTGACGAGTTCAAAGGTGCGGAGTATACCGAGCTCATCCTTTGATGAGATCCCCATCCTCACTACTCTGTCCAGCCCGTCCTGTCTTATATACTGTATCTTTCCGGATCCGAGATATTTTCTCAGAAGCATGCAGAAATTGGGAGCCTTGTCAGGATTCGTTCCCGGATGGGACGTGATGTGGATCCTGGCATCGGAGGCCGAAGCCGATATGACGAGCCTCTGACGTCCGTCTTTCGTATGCAGCATGAAGAGGAGCTCATCTGCTGCAGGCTGGTATATCTTCTCGATCCTGGCTTCGATGAGGCTCTGAAGCTCACTTATTATGCTGTTAAGGGTAAGACCGTCAAGAGACATCGATTTTCTCCCATTCTATATCATTTCAACCTATATATTATATGCCATTTTAGGACCGTAATAAACCTTGGAGAGACGTGAGAGCCTGTCCGAATGCTCATTTACACATATTCTGTCTATACGCTGACGGTTGATGATAGAATATATATACAGAGAATAATTAAGGAAAGGAAGAAACAATATGGAAAGAGTATGTGAATTTCTTAAGAAGGCAAAGGTCTACTATCTTGCCACTGAAGAAGGAGATCAGCCGAGGGTCAGGCCTTTCGGCACCGCTCATATATATAACGGGAAACTGTATATCCAGACGGGAAACGTAAAACCGGTCGCAAAACAGCTCAAAGCCAATCCGAAAGCAGAGATCTGTGCATTCTTGGACGGGGACTGGATCAGGATAGCAGGAGAACTCGTGGAGGACGACACGGAAGAGGAGAGAGTGGCAGCGCAGGAGAGCATGCTCGAAGCATATCCTTCCCTCAAGGGGATGTATAAGCCGGGAGACGGAAATACTGCGGCATACTACTTCAGGAATGCAACAGCCAGGATCTCGAGTTTCACGAAACCCGAAGAAGTCATAGAGTTCTGACGGATGTTGCCGGCGGATCCCGTTAGGGAATAAGGACAACAAAAAAAGCTCTGTACTGCGATACAGAGCTTTTTTCTAACCTGCAGAAGTTTCAGATCTTCCTCAGCACTATCCGCCACGGATCTCTGGTTCCTATGTTGTATGCCTTTGCGAAATTGCCCTGGTTTATGGCCAGTCCTATGTGGTCCATCGAATTGATGTAGAGCAGGGGCTCTCCGATCTCCACATCTGCAAAGGTCTTGCCATAGGTCACGAAGGAGTGATAGAGCCTCGTCCTGTCCCTGTAAATTGAAACGTCCACCTGAGTTCCGGGTTCAGCTCCGAGCTTCTCGAAGAGCTCTATCGATATGTTGGTCCAAAGACTTCCGAACCTTATGTCCAGTGTCGTTATCTCTCCGGTTATGGAGCCGTCCTCGTAACGGGGCAGTATGCCCTCGAGGAGCACGATCTTGTCCTTGTCATATACCGGTCCCACTTCCTCAAATGAGATCTTTCCAGAAGCAAGAAGAGCTCCGGTATAAGCATAGACGTCTCTTCCATGGAATGTGTTCGATCTTCCGGAACCGTGTCTTCTTCCGACGGATTCGGAGATCTCCCTTACCTCGTCGATGCCCACGGTCCTTGCTATGTCGCTCAGGGACCCGTTGTCCGGACTCACTATGTACTGTCCTTTTACTGTTCTCGCGACCAGGCTCTTCCTCTTGGAGCCTACTCCGGGGTCTATCACGGTAACGAATACCGTTCCTTCGGGCCAGTAGGGCACTGCCTGAAGCAGACGGTAGCTGGCTTCGAATATGTCGTAGGGAGGAATGTTGTGAGTGAGGTCATGTATAGTAAGGCCGGGATCCACACAGAATGCCACGCCATACATGGCTGCCACTGCGCCGTCCACCAGCCCGAAGTCGCTCTGGAAAACAAGAAGTCCGTTCATGATTCATTTCCTTTCTATATGGGCCGTCCATCCAAGGCCCGTTCCTATGCAGTATCTGTTCATCAGGTGTCCCTGATTGAGATCGAGGCTGAGATATCCCGAAGATCCCCTGTAGAGTACGGGAGCACCCTCTTCAACGTATCCGAAAGACTTTTCATACGGTACAGTCCCCGAGAATACGGTATCTCCTAAATGCGTTACCGTAAGAATGAAGGTCTCATGTATCTTTGGCGAGAATCCGTCCCATTCATCGTTAGTGACGTTGAATTCGATGCCTCCGAAATGGACATTGCCCGTCATGATGAAGCAGTCTATGGCTCTTTCACCTATGACCGGATGCGTATGGTATTCAGTGCATTCGGCTATCGAAGACACGGGATACTCCCTTCCTATCTCTTCATACGTCTTCTTACCGCAGGCGATGAGTGCTGCGGCATATGCAAATATGTCCCTTCCGTGGAACACGGAAACATCGGAGGAGGGGAATACTATATCCTCATATATCTCGCGTATCTCCCGGATCAGACCTTCGTTCTTCAGATGGGTGAGGGTGCCGTTATCTGGAGTGATCACTATCTTTCCGTCCGTAAGAAGAGCAGAGGAGGCCTTTCTTTCGGTACCGACTCCGGGATCCACTACTGAGACCACTATCGTGTTGCCCGGCCAGTAGGGAAGTACTGCCTTAAGGGATAGACTCGCTTCCCAGGGATCGAATTTTCTGATGTCATGGCACATGTCCTCCGTCACGGCTTCCGGTGCCACAGTCCTTATGACTCCCTTCATGGATGCAACAGCGCCCCATGTGAGGGAAAAATCTGTCTGAAGAAGTATTGTCCTGTTCATGTCAAACCCGAGAGAGCCTTCTTAAGGCTTCTATGTAGATACTTAGAGAATGCTTAAGTCCTGATATCCCTGCGGATTCATCCGTCCTGTGGGCCAGGAACGGTTCATCCTCGGGTACGGAGCCGAAGTTCACACAGTTTCCGAAGACCTTGGAATATGATACCCCGCCCGATATGTTCTCCCTGCATTTCATTCCCGTGATCTTCTCATACGCTGTCTTGAGGGCAGCCACAAAGGGAGAGGATCCGTCCACGAGAGTAGGGGGATCGTCATAGGGGAGGGTAATGCCAAGCTCAGGAAAAGCTTTCCTGAACACCTCCGTAAGCTCTTCAGAAGAGACTCCGTAGGGATATCTGCAGTCTATCTGTGAGAAGAGCCTTCCATCGGAGACCTTCATTATACCGGGATTCAGAGTGAGCCTTCCCATAGGGGGGATGTCCCTGTACATACCGCCGTTTTTTCCATACGGATCGGAGAAGAAACAGTATAACCTGCTGATGAGGGGATCTTCTGTCACTTCTGAGATTATCCTTAAAAGATCGGAGGTGGCACTGTGTCCGCTCTCCGGCATGGATGCATGGGCGGGGATACCTCCTACAGTGATCCTGATGCCTTCCGGTACTTTTTCGCATACAGCGTCACAGGAGAAGGAAGATATGACACTTTTCACCTTTTTCAGATCATCAGTACGTATGACGGCTTCTGCGTGAGGAGGTATGACATTGCACTGTATACCTGCATCCATAGAGAGAAGAGTTGAGGGCATGTCGCCTTCCATCACCCACATTAGAGCACCCTTTTCTCCCGTTATCAGGGGGAACTGGCTGTCCGGAGTGAAGGCAAATGATGGGAGACCAGCATGTCTGACATATGTCTTCATGTCATCCATGGTCCGTTCCTCATCGGATCCGTATACCAGGCGGAGCTTTCTTTTCGGAACATACCCCGTATCCTTCAGATGTTTGAGGGCGAGGAATGTCAGCCACGCTCCGCTCTTCATGTCCTGTGAGCCTCTGGCTATGATCCTTCCGTCCTTCTTCACAGCTGCGAACGGGGGATAGGTCCAGCCTTCTCCCGGCTCCACGACATCGAGATGGGAGACTATGTCTATCCTTTCATCATCGGGACCGTCTCCGTATTCTGCCGATATTACCATATCGTCATAAATGGTTACGGAGAAGCCCTCGTTTTCAAGGACCTTTTTCATATATAAAAGAGCGTCATGGGAATATTTGCCGAAGGGCATCTCCTTTGACGCGGTCTTTTCATCATATACCGAAGGGATGCGGAGAAGTTCAAGAAAACCCTCTTCGTATTCATCCCAGAGTCTGTCTGTCATTTTATCCATGGGCACCATACCTGAAAGGCGGGAGGGAAGAAAATGAGACATACCACTATCACGAGGAACAGAGCCAGGAGCAGGAGTATTATCGGAGCCAGTATCCTGTCTCCCTTAACGTCCTCATGCTCAGCATAGTATGTCCTCTTCTTCAGCTTGCCGAAGCCTCTTAAGTCCATTGCATTTGCTATCATTCCGACCCTGTCGAAGGATGAGATGACGAGAGGTGCCAGTATGAGCACGTACTGTTTGAGACGGGTCCCAATGCCAACTCTCTTCGCATCGAGCTCCAGTCCTCTTGCCTGCATGGATATCCTTATGTTGTTGAAGTCCCTTGTGATATCAGGAATGTATCTGAACGCAAGGGAAACGATCGTGCATACCTTGTAAGGCACCTTTACAGAGTACAGTCCCGCCGCCATCTCCGAGGGGGTGATGCACTGTATGAAGGTCAGGGAGAATATGAATGTCGCCATGAACTTCATGAGTCTCACGAGGAAGTACCACATGGTCTCCTTCGTAACTATATAGAAGTCTGTGAATCTGAAAATGACGTTTGAACCTCCGACGACTCCTCTTCCGTAATCAGGTTCCACGAGGAACATGAGAAGGAGATTGAAAAGGTTCATTATGAGGATTATTACAAGAGTCACCGTCATCTTCTTCGGATTCGGTCTTATGGAAACAAGCCCGATTATAGACAGAACGAACAGAGGAGCGATAAGCCTTATGTCCCATGTTGCGATGAGAAGGAGGATGAGCACGAAGAAGAGCCTCACCTTGGTCTTTCCGGTGAGCCTGTCAAGGAATGTGGGGCCCGGCTTAAGATTGATGAACAGTCTGTTATCCATTTGCTCTTGACCTCCTCTCTTCCTGAATGAAAGCCTGAATGAACTTTTCCGGATCAAGACCTGTCTTGTCGGCAAGCGTGACAAGGGAGGTCTGTTTCAGATTCGCTCTTTTTATGATGTCACTGTCGGAAAGCACCCTGAAGACATAGTCATCTGCAAGTATGTTGCCTTCCGAGAAGACTATGGATCTGTCAGTGTACTCTATGGCAAGGTGCATATCGTGGGTTATGAAGAGGATGGTGATTCCGTAGTCCCGGTTAAGCTCCTCAAGGAAGCCCATGATCTCGGTATAATGCCTGTAGTCCTGACCGGCAGTGGGTTCGTCCACTATCAGGATGTCCGGTTTGAGACAGAGTATCGAGGCTATGGTGACGCGTTTCTTCTGTCCGTAGCTCAGTACTGAGACCGGCCAGTTCCTCATGCTGTAGAGATCGCACATCCTTAAGGCTTCCTCTACGTTTTTGTCGGTCTCTTCCTTTGAGCGCCCGTTGAGCTTCATGGCGAGTTCGACCTCATCCCTGATGATGTTCTTGGCTATCATCTGGTTCGGGTTCTGCATCACGTATCCGATATGGTTGCCGATCTCCTTTATGGACATCTCTATGCAGTTCTGACCTCTGAATGTGATCTCTCCCTTTTTCGGTCTGATGATCCCGCAGAGGAGCTTAGCCATGGTGGATTTGCCTGCGCCGTTCTTTCCTATGATGGAGATCTTCTCACCCTTTCTGATGGTGAAATTCATGTCATTAAGGTGATAGGAACTTCCGTAATCGAAGGAAACGTCCTTCACTTCTACGAGTACTTCTCCCGAAGCGACATGCTTCTCCAGATCAGGCTCGTTCTCATAGAAGTGTGACACTATCCTGTCCCTTAGGGGCTCTATATCCATATGTTCGACATCCTCAAGAGAGGAGACACCTGAAAGATCCACTCCTGCATTTTTGAGTGCGCTTATATAGAGGGGCTCTCTTATGCCCATCTCCTTCAGCACATCGGAACGGAGGAGCTCATCCGGAGTGGTATCGAGAGCTATCCTTCCTTCGTCTATGAGTATTATCCTGTCGACATGCCTGTACAGCACATCTTCAAGTCTGTGTTCGATTATTATGACGGTCTTGTCCTGCTCCCTGTGGATCCTGTCAATGAGATCAACGGCTGTCATCCCCATGGTTGGGTCAAGGGCTGCAAGGGGCTCGTCGAACAGAAGTATCTGCACGTCGTTGTGGAGGACGCCGCCGAGTGCGACTTTCTGTTTCTGTCCGCCGGAAAGATCATACGGGACGTGGCCAAGATGATCGCTCATGTCGACGATCTCGGCGGCCCTGTCCACGAGTTCAAGCATCTCGGGGCGGGGGACCGCATTGTTCTCCAAAGAAAAAGCGATGTCTTCCCCGACCGACAGTCCTATGAACTGTGCATCAGAATCCTGCTGCACAGTTCCTACGTGACTGCTCAGTTTGAAAAGACTCGCTTTTCTCGTCTCGAGACCCGCGACAATACACGATCCCTTAATCTCACCCTCATATGAAAAAGGTATCAGTCCGTTGATACAGTTTCCAAGAGTCGATTTTCCGCTCCCGCTGGGTCCCAGGATGAGGACCTTTTCTCCCTTATAGATCGTGAGATCTATGTGTCTTAGGGTATCCTCTGTCTGGGACTTGTAGCGGAATGAAAAATCTGTGAAAGTAATGATCGGTTCTGCCATCATCAGTCTTCCTTGGCGAGATTGGAGCTCTTCTTGTTTCTGCTTGCAAGGAACAGAAGGAGAGGTATTCCGAGCACCAGCTGTACGGAAGCGTTTCCGATGAGGGCTGCGGTAGCCTGTCCCCAGGTGATTGTGAGTTCCTGGCTGTAGAACAGATAGGTGAGAAGAGGTGTGACTGCACCGAATGCAACGATGTTCCCGACGATGACGGTGATCGCATAGATTATGATCTCCTTTATGCCGAATACTCCTTCATCGAACTTCCTTGCATAAACAGGAATGAGTCCCACGAAGAATCCGAGAACAGCGTTTCCGATGGACCAGTCGAACCAGAATCCCCATCCTCCGATAAGGTCGGCAAGGAAGTTGCCAAGGAAAGCGGTGAGAGCTGCCGGAAGAGGTCCGAACAGAGCTCCTACGATGACGTCGACTATCATTGCGGTGGTAAGAGACGTGTTTGTGAAGATCTTGATACCGCCGTAGTTCATGAGCACTGCGAACAGAGCTGCTCCGATGGCTATGCCAACGATAGTCTTGGTATTCCACTTACCGAGGATCAATGAACCAACCGATTTTTTCTCAGACATGATTAAGTCCTCCTTATGATATGTATATGAGAAAATCCAACTGATCAAAAAAATAAAGGTCCTGAGGGACCTGTACTGACCCCCATTATTTGGACACAGATAATGGGGGTTTTAAATGTCAAAAATCACAAATAAAGAGCGACTAGAGATCTGGGAGAAATGGAAAGAAGGAAAAGGGTCAATAGAGTTATCCAAAGAATATGGAATAAATGGTTCATCGATCCGATATCTTGTGAGATTGCTTGAGGCGCATGGGCCGGGAGTACTGAATCAGGGAAAGTACAGAAAATACAGCAAAGAACTCAAAGAAGAAGCAATAAAGAAAGTGTTAGTAGA
>Ga0129307_1000286_pt1 | contig 86682 bp, 104 predicted proteins | sample P1105metagenome_FD_94437 | JGI IMG/M metagenome (GOLD analysis project Ga0129307, IMG submission 94437) | Capybara group fecal microbial communities from Wisconsin, USA - P1105 metagenome | ecosystem: Host-associated > Mammals > Digestive system > Large intestine > Fecal | place: USA: Wisconsin...
GAAACCCATATAATCCGAGTCAGGTGAGTAAATACAAACTTGATCCGTCCGTTGTTGACGTGATAGGATTTTGCACCAAGAATCCGGCACCCATGTTTCCGTACATGGATTTAATAAAAGATTTCGGTCAGTATTGGTTTGTTACGCTGACTCCGTACGGAAGAGATATTGAGCCGAATGTACCCGATAAACATCAGCTCATTGAAGATTTTAAAAGATTATCTGATATGGTGGGAGTGAATTCCGTGGGATGGAGATATGATCCGATTTTTCTTTCCGAAAAATATACATCGGAATATCATTTACACGCATTCAGACAAATAGCGGAAAGCCTTAAAGGATACACTGATACCGTGGTAATCAGTTTTATAGATCTTTATCCGAAGGTCAGAAAAAACTTTCCCGAAGCAATAGAGGTATCAAAAGAAGACAGAATAACGCTCGGAAAAGAAATAATTAAAATTGCTTCCGAATGCGGGATGACGGTTAAGCCTTGTGCGGAGGGTGATGAACTTGCCAAGTACGGAGCTGACTGCAGCGGCTGCATGAAGATAAGCGATTACGAAAAGGCGATTGGAAAAAGGCTGAATGCACCAAAGAAAAAAGGCGCCAGAGCGGAATGCGCCTGTTACTTATCCTGTGATATAGGAGCATACAATACCTGCATGCATCTTTGCAAATACTGTTATGCTAATGCCGAAGCAAAAACCGTATTTGAACAGCATAAAATGCATAACCCTGCATCTCCTTTTTTAATCGGGAATCATATGGATGGTGATGTGATACATGAAGTGCCGCAGGAATCATGGATAGATTTGCAGGAGAAACTGTTTTAATAAAGGTAAGCAAATGTACAGGGGTTAATTGCCATGAATAAGACAAATGAAGAACGCCTTGATTATCTCGTGGAAGCGTTCAAAGCAGATTCGGATAATTACGGGGATATTCAAATACCGAAAGACACTGACGGAAAAAGGCGGATATTGCGTTCGCTTATGAATGTCCGCATGCCGAAAGATTTATCGGAAGAAGTGTTAAAAGTCCAGGATGAGTATCTAAAAGAACGCTCCCTGGAAAAAGGAGTTGTGCATCTAACTGACATTCCGGTTATAAGAGACGGCCTTTCAATCTGGCAGGGAGATATCACAAGACTTGAGGCAGACGCAATCGTCAATGCGGCGAATTCTCAGATGCTTGGCTGCTTTGTCCCGATGCATACATGCATCGATAACTGCATTCATACTTTTGCGGGTGTGCAGCTTCGTTTGGAATGCAACAGCAAGATGAATGAACTTAGAATCAAATACGGCAGGAATTATGAGCAGCCGACCGCGGTCCCGATGCTTACGGATGCATATAATCTTCCGGCGAAGAAGGTCATACATATCGTTGGCCCCATAGTGCAATATCGCCTTACCCCGGAGCTTGAAGAAAACCTCGCGGACTGCTATCGAAATACTCTGGATATCTGTGCTGAAAACGGATTAAAGAGCGTGGCATTTTGCTGTATTTCAACAGGAGTTTTCTGCTTCCCGAATAAAAGAGCGGCTGAGATTGCGGTTGAAACTGTAACGGAATGGTTAAAGAAAAATCCCGGAATGATTGAAAGGGTAATCTTTAATGTATTTAAGGATGAGGATAAAAAATACTATGAAGAACTCATATAATGATTTGCCAAACGGATATCAGGAATCCATAGAAAAAGGACTGAATGCCGTGAGAATTCTGGGAAGGAATCTGTCTTACGGAAAAGGAACTTTGGATGAAAAGATTAAACGATTAAAAAGCGAGATTCAAAATGCCGATGCCGTCGTAATAGGCGCAGGTGCGGGATTATCTACATCGGCAGGATTTACCTACAGCGGAGAAAGATTCGAAAAGTATTTCTTTGATTTTGCGTTGGAATACGGAATCAAAGATATGTATTCCGGCGGATTTTATCCTTTCCCAGACACAAAGATTTTCTGGGCATGGTGGGCAAGGCATATTTATTACAACAGATATATTGATGCGCCAAGGCCTGTCTATCGCGAACTTTTATCCGTTGTAAAAGATAAGGATTATTTCGCCATCACAACGAATGTCGATCATCAATTTCAGAAAGCGGGCTTTGATAAATCGAGGCTTTTTTATACCCAAGGCGATTACGGATTGTTTCAGAGTGTTAATTCATCGCTTAACAAGACTTTTGACAATGAAGAATGGGTAATGAAAGCGATGGAGGCACAGGGATTTGTTAAGGATGATGCGGGTGTATTTCAGGTTCCGGAGAATAAAAATATTAAGACGGAAATCCCTGCGGATATTATTCCCAAATGCCCAGACGATGGCTCCGGTGTAAAAATGAATCTTCGCTCGGATCATACCTTTGTTGAGGATGAGGGCTGGCACAGGGCATCCGCCGCATATTCGGATTTTCTAAAGAAAACAGAGAATTTGCATGTGCTTTATCTTGAACTCGGTGTAGGGTCGAACACTCCTGTTATTATAAAATATCCGTTCTGGCAGATGACGCTTGCAAACAAAAAAGCGGTCTATGCCTGCATTAATTACAGCGAAGCTTTCTGTCCTGCCAAAATCGAAGAGCAGAGTATATGCATAGACGGTGATATCAAAGAAGTACTGGATAAAATAATGATTTGAAAGAATATAAATGGCAGGGAATCTGTCTGAAGAGGATAAAATGAAAACAAGAAAAGAAGCATTAAAATACGGTTTGTCTTTTCCGGACTCCTATCAGGATGCGCCGTTTCATGATGAGAACTGGCAGCTTGTTCGATATAAAGGAAATAAAAAGGCATTTCTTTGGACATACGAAAAGGACGGATTTGTCAATCTCAACGTAAAAGTCGATCCCGAGAAAGCGTATTTCTGGAGGGACATATACAAGTCGGTAACACCCGGATATCATCAAAACAAGGACCATTGGAATACGATAATTCTTGACGGTTCGATACCGGATAAAGATATTAAAATAATGATTGCCGAGAGCTATGACCTTATCAGTGACTGCCCGTCAAAGCGAATTTACGAAGCAGTCAAGCAAATCCCTTACGGCAAAGTAGCAACATATGCACAGGTTGCCGAGGCAGCAGGCGATAAAAAGATGGCACGTGCCGTCGGAAACGCCCTTCATAAAAACCCTGACCCCGACAATATTCCATGTTTTCGTGTGGTAAATGCCAAAGGAGAACTTGCCGGAGAATTTGCTTTCGGCGGGAGCGGAGCTCAGGCAAAACTTTTGGAAGCCGAGGGTGTTGAAGTTATTGACGGACGCGTTGATCTTTCAAAATACCAATGGAATAAAAAGAATTGTTGACTCCGACGAAGGTATATGATATATTTTCAGCAGTAAAAAAATTAAAGGAAAGAGAGGTTAATCTTAATGCGTGTCGTAAAATTGGATAATGTAAAAGAATACAGTATGATGACCTCGGTTTATGCCCTTTAATCATTTATGGACAGGATTATTTGATATCAGACCGTGGCATTTTAAGTCACGGTTTTCTTTTGCCTAATTTCAGGCAGTTTTCCGTCAAAAAGGTCTCCATACTGTAAGATGCGTTAATGTTTATGGAAAAAAAGGAGACAAAGAATTGAATATTAATAATATAATTATCAGAAAAGAAAACAAAGAAGATTATTATAATACCGAACACATGACCATGCGTGCATTCTGGAATCTGCACGGACCGGGCTGTAATGAGCATTTGCTTGTGAATAAACTTCGAGGCGCTAAAGAGTATTTGCCCGAGCTTAGTCGTGTTGCAGAGTTAGACGGAAAAATCGTTGGTGCGATTTTTTATTCCAAAGCAAAGGTTGTGGACGGTGACATAGAAAACGAAGTACTGACATTCGGGCCGCTTGCAGTGGAGCCGACATGCTTTGGTATGGGAATCGGCGCACTTCTTTTGAAGGAAACCGTTCCGCTAGCCAAAGAAGCAGGATATAAAGGGATCGTTATATGCGGCGAACCGGATTATTATCCGAAGCACGGTTTTGTAACCTGCGATCACTTTGACATTCATCATCCGGCTTTCGGAAATTCGGAGGCTTTCATGGCATTCCCGCTTAATGAAGGCTTTGAAGAAATTCACGGATTATTTTACGAGGCACCGATTTTTGAAGAGTGTGAAGACGAAAAGGAAACTGAAGAATTTACAAAAGGATTTCCCTACTACAAACCCCTGAAACTTTCATGCCAGTGGCTTCATGTCGAAAAACTCGGAAGGATATCGGAAGTCAGCAAAAACAGTTATAAGATCAAGTTCTTCGAAGAGGAAATACCGGCAAAGCTTAAGGGAAGTTTTTATGAACAAGACGCAGAGAATCTTCCGGTAGTCGGTGACTATGTCACATTTTTACTGAACAAACAGGGTGAATCCACAATACTTTCGGTTTGCGAGAGAAAAAGTTTTCTTCAAAGACCGGACCAGGCCAAAACGGGAGTTATGCAGTATATGACTGCCAACGTGGATTATCTTTTTATCGTCACTTCGCTTAACGAAGATTATAACTACAACCGTATAGCAAGATATGTAAGCATCGCATTGCAGGGCAAAACAACACCCGTCGTAATACTTACGAAATCGGACCTTTGCACCAATCCGGGCAGGTTTGTCAGAGAAGTGGAGGACATATCCGATAAAGTGAGAGTACACGCAATATCCGCAATTTACGGAATCGGTCTTGACGAGCTGAATGAGTATATGATTCCCGGAACAACCATCTGCCTTATGGGCTCATCGGGTGCAGGAAAATCAACACTTATCAATTCCATTATCGGGGAAGAAGTCATGAAGACATCAGAAATAAGGGAAGACGATGACAAGGGAAGACACACGACCACGTACAGGAAACTCATAGATCTTCCAAACGGTGTTACAATCATAGATACTCCCGGCATGCGTGAAGTCGGAATGGCAAACGCACAGGATGGAATCGATGAAACTTTCTCCGATATCGTGGAACTCGAGAGCCGCTGCAAATTCAGCAATTGCAGACATGATACCGAGCCGGGCTGCGCAATCAAAGCAGCTTTGTCAAGCGGAGAATTATCTTTGGAAAGATATGAACTTTACAAAAATCTCGGAAGAGAAAATACCTACAATTATGCCATGAAAAAAGAAATATCGAAGTGGGCGAAAGCTTATAAAAAATTCGATAAAAGAAATTCATTGGAATAAAAATATCGCGTGAAAAAGAGAAACAGCCGAAAGATTATAATTTCGGCTGGTTTTTTTTAAGTTCCCGACAGTCTGCATATGGTGAAGATTTAAAGGAAGTGTTATACTTATATATGTGAATGAGGAGTCCGTTTGTGGGTGATTAATATGAAAAAGTTTTTGATCAGCATAATCAATGTGGTTATCATTGCCGCCATATTGATTTTTGTTGTTATATATTCAAAATACGAAAGCAGGGATTCATACTTAAGGCAGGTAGAACACTTTGTGGATACAACGGTCACCATGGAGCAAGTGACTGAGAATTATCTTCAGGGTGAACAGAACATATGTGATATTTGGGCGCGTTATATTAACAATAATAATATGACTATGGAAGAAGCGACCGAGTATATACGTTCTTCGCATGTTATTAAGAATACATCCGCACATTTGATTGATACTGACACGCTCTCAGGTCTTTCAACACGTCCGAAACTCGGTACAGAAGATGAATATGATGTTTCATATCAGCGTTTGAATCTCTTGGGTGATTTGGACTGGATTGAAGAAATAGGAGAGTCGGTTAATATAACCCGTGCTTACACCAATCCGATGAACGGCGAGCAGTCACTGGCCTTTTGCAATATTATTTCATTATATAATCCCGAAACAGGTTTATCTGAAGATGCGGTTTTACTCAGGGTGGTTCCGATTTCGGCATTGGAACAAAAATGGGTTTTTCCGCAGACTGAACTTGTAAACGCCGAGCTGGCTATGATAGATGCAAGCGGCGATTATATCCTAAAGGGATACAATTTCAAAAATTCTGATTTTTTCGAATTTTACAAATCTTATAATCCGACGGATCCGGAATCCTCGAATGAACTCTTCGACAGGATTACTTCATCTACAGGCTCCGTTTCCATGATTAATTCTCATGAAGAAGAGTGCATACTTGCATTCACACCCATCTCATCCAATGCGGGTTGGATCATGCTTGGTCTTGTGCCGGCAAAGGACCTTAAAGTAAAAAATGGCAACTGGGCACTGATCGGAGTTGTTTCCGTCGGTCTGCTGGTTCTGTTTCTTTCCGATCTTTTCTATATGCGTTACATTAACAAACGTCTGCAGATTACGGCCAGAAAAGCTGAGGCGGCCAATAAGGCAAAGACCGATTTTCTTTCCACTATGTCACATGATATTCGTACTCCCATGAACGCAATCATAGGTCTGACGACCCTTGCGCAAAAAAATCCGGGAGATGTTGAGGCAACAAAGGAAAGTCTTAGGAAAATAAGTCTTGCAAGCAATCATCTTTTGACATTAATCAATGATATTTTGGATATATCCAAGGTGGAAAGCGGAAAACTTAAACTGAGTCCGTTAACATTTTCCATTGTTGAAACGGTTGAGAACCTTGTGAATATTTCGCAGCCCATGATTAAAGAAAAGAATATCGAATTCAGTTTTCATATTAATCAAATGGAAAAGGAATATTTATACACCGATCAACTCAGGTTAAATCAGATTTACATCAATATCCTTTCCAATGCTGTAAAATACACCGAACCCGGAGGACGCGTAAGCGTGGAACTTCGAGAGGAAAAGAGCGATACACCCGGATGCATAAAACTTATTTATGCGGTAGCCGATACAGGTATCGGAATGAGTCCGGAATTCATGGAGAACATGTATAAGCCTTTCTACAGGCAGGTAGACAGCCGTGTCAACAGCATTCAGGGAACGGGACTCGGACTGACTATTACAAAGCAGATGGTCGAACTGATAGGTGGGACGATTGATTGTCAGAGTGAGCAGGGCAAGGGAACCACATTCACTATCGAACTGGATATACCCGTAGCTGACAGGCAGCGTGAAGACATGAAACTTGACCCCATCGATATATTAATCGTAGATGATGATGAAATCATGCTTCAGACTACAGCGGATACATTAAAGTCGCTCGGAGCTTCGGTGGAGCAGGCATTAAGTGGATCAAAAGCTTTTGAAATGATTGAACAAAGACACCTTTCCGGCAGAGATTATGATGTAATTATTATAGATTGGAAAATGCCGGAAACCGACGGAATCGAAACAATAAACAGGATTCGCTCAGAGATAGACAAAAAAGTTCCGATTCTGCTTATCTCCGCATATGATTGGTCGGATATCGAAGACAAGGCGAAAAAAGCCGGCGTCAACGGTTTTGTCAACAAGCCTCTTTTCAAATCAACGCTTTATGACAAGATTAACAATCTTATCGGAAAAGAATCGGAATCGGTCGAACCTGAGGATGATTATTCGGATTTGCACGGACTTAATATCCTTGTTGCAGAAGACAATGATATCAACTGGGAAATCATTTCGGCCATGCTTTCCATGTTCGGAATAACTTCCGAGCGTGCGGAGAACGGACGTATATGCGTTGAAAAGATGAGCGAAGCCAAAGAGGGCAGCTATACATTAATCTTTATGGATGTTCAGATGCCTGAGATGAATGGTCTGGATGCAACCAGAAAGATTCGAAAACTTGAGAATACATGGGCTTCTTCAATACCGATTGTTGCGATGACGGCTGATGCATTTTCGGAAAACATTACGGAATGCCTGGATGCCGGAATGAACGGACATATAGCAAAACCCATAGATGTTAAACTGGTTATAAGGGAAATTCGAAGAATCAGGGAAGGAAGATGACAAATATGAAAAAGAAGATTTGCGTATTATTAACTTTATTGATGACTTTCAGCCTGGCGGCCTGTGGCCCTGAAAAGCCGAACGATAAGGCGCAGGAAGGATTTAAACCTTCCATGGATACCTCCGTCAGCTGCAATATTACAATAGCCGGCGGATATGATAATTTTGAGGCACTCGAAGTAGAATTTGACCGTTTCAGCGAGTATTATCCCAATGTGGAAATGGTTTACACAAAAGTTGATGATTATAGCAATATGATCGGAACGGTTCTTAACGGAAACGATGCTCCGGATATCTACGTCAATTACTCCTGGATGTACGGAAGGAATCAGTATAAAGACTCCATCGATCATGCGGAAAATCTGGCGGATCCTTCTTTGGGACTTAATCTTGACTGCATCAGAAGTAACATCATTCTGAATACGGATGACGGTTCTCTTCCAATGGTACCGGTTTTCTCAAACACTTACGGAATGCTTGTGAATAACACGCTTTTTGAAAAAGAAGGGTTAAAAGTTCCGACAACATATAAGGAGCTGATTGAAGTATGCAATGCTTTTCGTGAAAAAGGATATGAAAATCCGTTAATGGGCTTTACTCAAAAAGAAACAACGTCAATCTATACGCTTATATCATATCCTTACTTTTGCAAAACCGTGACAGATGATGCAAAAGCTGTTGAAGAACTTAATTCGCTTGAGTCGTCGGCAGGTGAGTATATGAGACCTACGCTCGAGATGATTTCGCAGTTTATGAACGAAAATTGTGTGGATACAGCCTCCTGCGATGAGATAGAAAACAACTATGATGCCGTTATCCTTCGATTTTTTGAAGGTGATGTTCCGATGATGGCATGCTCGGGCGATACTGTTTCCGGAACCAAAAAACGCGAAAGCCGTTCGGACGCATTTATAGCAAATCCTTTTTCTTATACATTTGCACCCATTCCCATGTTTGATGAAGGAGCAGTTTTCCTAGATATGTCCAATCTTCAGTTTTCAGTCAACAAGGACAGTTCCAATCTGGATATGGCCAATGAATTTATGCGCTTTTTGATTACATCCGGAGAGCTTAGTGAGATGGCTCAAAACAAAGGCCTTATGTCTCCGACAAAGGATTTATCTTTTAACAACATGTACGCAGCATTCGGAGCTGTACCTGAATCCCGCATAGTTTCGCCGGAAGAGATAGGATTGACGGATGACGCCGTTATACAGTTAAGAATGGCAGTTTACGGTGTCGGAAGAGGAGAATTGACAATTGACGAAGCAATAGCCGGCTACGGAAGCTTCGAACAGTAATAATGCAGACATAAAACTGAAAACAGTGGCTGAATGTCTGTCAAAAGGTAAGATCAAAAACAAAAAAGTATACAGAATCGCCGGAGACGAGTTCGTAATTCTTTATCTTGGAAAAAAGGAAGAAGATGTCGGAATATTTTATTTATTATGCATCCTTTAATATCGTTGGCGTGATAATTTTCGGTATCATGCTCGGACATGATTTGCTTGGTGTCGACAGACAGGAAAAGCAGGTCAGATATGATAATGTTCTTATAGCATTTATGCTGTATTTTATTTCCGATTCAATCTGGGCGGGAGTGGATTCAGGGCTTTTTCCTGCCAATAAGTTGAGTGTTCTCGGAACCAATTTCCTAAACTTCTTTTTGTCTGCATACATTACATATACGTGGATAAGATATGTTATGGCGGTGGAAAAGGTTAAAAACAGAGACAGGCTTCTGAACAGATTTTTGATACTGTTGCCCGTACTTCTATCAATAGTTGTAATGGTGATAACATATGTTATTAATCCCAAAATGCTTATTGATGAAAATTTTAAAACAACAGGTTTATTTGATTTCCTCTTTGTTTGTGTACCCTATTTGATTTTGATAGTGGTAATTATATACGAATTAAAAAAGGCTGTCAGGGAAAATGATTCGATAGAAAAAAGAAAGCATTTGTATGTCGGTTTCTTCCCGATAATGGTTGTTCTTGGCGGATTGCTGCAGATATTGCTGATGCCGACACTTCCCGGTTTCTGTTTTTCCTGTACGATTTTCATGCTGATTTTCTTTATACAGTCTCTCGACGATACAGTTTCCACCGATCCCTTGACTAAGCTTAACAATCGAGGTCAGCTGAATCGTTATGTTTCGCAGGAGAGCAATTTAAGGATTGAGGGAAAGCAGACCTATATCATCATGATGGATATCAATTATTTCAAGCAGATCAACGATACTTACGGCCATTCTGAAGGTGACAGGGCATTGATTATTCTTTCAAATGCTTTGGTTCAGGCAGTAAGAAGTAAATCTATGCCAATGTTTCTGGCGCGTTACGGTGGGGATGAATTCATCATAATAGCGCATCCTCGCGAAGAAAGTGAAATTGACAATCTGAAAAACAGTATACGCGAGATTCTTTCCGACTTATGTCAAAAAGAAAATAAAGATTATGTTATTTCGGTAGGAATAGGTATTGAAAAATTGAGAGAAGAAAATGACAGTTTTTCCAAATGCATGCAAAGAGCAGATGCAAAACTCTACGAAGATAAGGAAAGATGCAAGAAAGAACTGAAAGGTTATTCATAGAATGTAAATGTATGTTTGCCTCGCATCTTCGATTCATACATTGCCTTGTCGGTTCTTTCAAAGAATTCTGTCGTGTTTTTGGCACTTTTTCCGCTTACGATTCCGGCGCATATCGAAATGGCCGGCAATCCGTCATCGGTTTTTTCAAGTTCGGCATTAATTTGATTTATCTTTGATTCGATAAGTTTTCGTTCGATTTCACCCGTATGAGCAAAGAACACAACGAATTCATCACCGCCGATACGGCAGATACAGTCTTCGCTTCTGAAGACTTTTTTTAATGTTTTGACAACTTTTATTAAAATCTTATCACCGGTTTCATGACCGTAGGTGTCATTGATGCTTTTGAAGTTATCGAGATCAAAAAGCATCATATAAGTATTCTCCATATCGATTGTCGAGAGAAGATAATCATAGCCGGCACGGTTAAAGGCTCCGGTAAGTTCATCATGAGAAGCTTTGAAGTTAAGTCTCTCAAGGCTTGATTTGTTTTTCTGATAGATTTTGTTGTAGGCGTTTGCAAGATAACGCAATTCTCTTGAGCCTTTTTCGGAAATAGGTTCGTCTGATTTAATCTGCTCGATGGCCTTAAGAACGGGATTAATTGCCAGGATGGATGTGAGCCCCATAATAACGAAGATTAATACTGCCTGGGCGAGAATGGCCACGCGGGTAATACGTATTCCAAGATTCAGTTTATCAAGTTCAGCAGATTCGGTGTTTTCTGAAAGTCTATCGATTGACTCAAGGCTGGCTTGCATATTTTTTCTGATTTCATCTTTTTGATCATAATATGAATCACCCAAAACCAGTTCATTGGCACGCCTGATCTTATCTTCAGCAGAAAGAGTCGCATCCTCTTCACTCAGTTTTATATCCTTAAGAACATCGGGATATTCGGTATATCCTTTGGCTTCTATAACCAGACGCATGGCATAGTATTCCTGATCCATGAGTTTGACGGAACTGTCCATTGCTTTTTGAAGATCAATGAGGGCTTCTTTTGTGTCATCATTCATGGCCATTTTCGAGATGGCTTCTTCACGTCTTTTGGATTCGAAAGCCTCAGTGAAATAATTATCAAGAAAAATGATATCTCCGTTCAAAGTAAAGCGCTGAACCTGCTCGGTTAAATAATCCGATGCATTCATAAGTTCCTGTGCGGCGCTTTTAAGTTCCGTGTACTGGTCGTAAGCTGCTGTGACACGCGAAAAAGTCCGGGTCAATCGAAATGTGAAAAAGATGATTGTACCCGAAAATATGAATATTATTAAAGTCATCCAAAGGTGAAGTCTTCTGTGAGATATCCCTTTTTTACGATCTTTACTCATTTTCTCTACCATAACGTCCTAAAGCATTTACGGTAAGTATTATAGCACTAAATAAAAAAAGTGACATTTTGAAATTTAAAAACGGTTTTGATTCGTTAATTCGCTAAAACAGGGTGAATAAACCTCTTTATTATTTTTGGACTGAAATATATTTTCCTTTTGGGGTAAATATAATGAATTATAGTTGTTTGAGGGTGCAAACAATACTAATAAGGGTAAGGAGAGGAAGATATGAAACAGAATAAGGGGTTTTCACTGGTAGAATTAATTATTGTAATAGCAATAATGGCTATTTTGGTCGGTATCATAACACCGGTAATGATTAAGTACATTGAAAAGACAAATATTTCCGCGGACACTCAACTTTGCGATTCGATTCATGAGGCATTTGTAATAGCGATGTCCAATCCTGATGTCATAACTGATGATGTCAGTCAGGAGATGCTCTTTGGTTCAGGCGGATTACTTGATCCTTCAGCAGGGGGATCTCGTTTGGACATTTACGGATCGGGCAGTGCATGGGTAAACAGCGAATTTGCCAAAGAGGTTAAAGATATTGTGGGAGTCGATCTCTTTACGATGGGCTGCAATCATTCACAGTATCTTAAATCCAAAGGGGCAAGGGATAACGGTATTATTTGTGTAGTACCCAACAGTACGGGAACCGATTGTGCGGTTTACATTGCATGGAGCAGCCGCAATCCGGACGAAGCAGCAGAGAATTACACGGGTTCATATTCCGGAATTGAGAGTTCCAACGTTATATTTGTTAAATAAGGAAAATAATAACAGAAAAAGGAAGTCCTTTATAATTTCTTTAAATCCGTTAATACCCAGTCGTCGGATAATAATTCATATTCGTTGCCGCAACCGGGACAGATCTTGTTTTTCATTGCATTGAAACTCTTGCCGCAGGTGGGACACATGATTTTCGTAATGGAAAAGTTAAAGTTAATGGGAATATCGGTTCTTCTTTTGAATGTTGCATTTAACACGGGATGCGTAGATTGCACTTTGTTGTCTTTGACGGATAAAACGTCAAAGTAAGCGCTGATTTCTACCGTCACCGTGTTATTTTCTTCTTTGAAATCCTTAAGTCCGAAAATTCCGGCGTAATTCAAATCAATAATATCTTTCATTTCAGGAGAAAGCGCCTCGCCTTTGTAGCAGGGAAGTTCACGCTCATCCTTTGCATATACCGCGGTTTTAATTAAGGAAATCGCTTTGTTTTTAAAGTATTCATGCGAAAATTCGGGAGTTATCTTTTTCATCCTGTTCTCGAAACGCCTTCCGGCTTCTGCGGTTCCCATTCTGCCAAGGTCGACGATGGCACGTGCTATTTTAAACAGCAGATGGAGAAACAAAAAGAGCAAAAATCCGTATCCGATTCCGGCAAAAGGTCCGAAAAGGAGTTTACTCTTCAAATCGTATGACAAATCTAGATGAATCAGGTTTTGAAGATCGGGATTGAAGATGAAAATATATGAAATTATCGTGCAGAAAAATGCACATATCGGCCAGTAAACGGCCAGCTGTTTTTTGGTAATGCCCACTGAATCAAAGAAATAAAAACCGGTCACACTGGGAAAAAGATCATCCATTTTATATTGTGTTCCACAGTAAGGACAGCCGTTTTGAAGTTCTGCAACGGTACCGTATGCTCCGCAGTTGGGGCATATATAAGGCTCATTGTCGGGATGTGAACCTGATATTATATCCGTAACAGTCCCAAAGAATTCATTACGCAAAGTATCTTTGTAGAGCAGTTTTCCGTTTTTGCTGATAAGTCTCTTGATTTTGAAAAGTCCGAATCCGACGCTGCTCGCATAATGTTCGTCTTTCCAGTCTGCCGTATCGTAGAAGATTTTGTCTTCCGGATTTCTTCTTGCGATTTCATATTCAACATCAAGTCCTTTTTCTTTGATTCGTTCATTTTGAAGATTCAAGGTGTAACTTAAATCGTTATCGGCAAAAGGAATTGTCTCACCCTTGCTGATGGCTTTTCCCAGAGATGATGTGAATCTCTCGAGTTTTTTCTGATAAGAAGTTCTTATTGGTCTTGCCTGAATATTTCTCCCCATTTTTACCCTCTCTTTATATCACAGAGAAACTATTTATCTTCTCTTGCACATTGAAGCATGGGACTATCCTGTAATTCAATTCGGATTTCGGGAACATTGACTCCGAGCGAAATCATATTCTCTCTTGCGTTCGTAATAAAAGCTGCGGAATTCTCTGCATTGATATCAGCCGCACAGCTTTTCACATTCCCTGTTGAATTAAGCTTTATGCCGATTTTATTTAAAACATCTTCCAAAGGAGCCTCTGCTTTTAAAGCTTCCAGGACGCTTCCAAACTGAAAGTAGCCGTAAACCATTACATTATTCATCTGATCTGTTCCCCAGATACGGCTGTAAAACGATACCAGATTATCACCTTCGGGAACAGGAGAGGGAATCTGATTTAAAATATTCGCGAGACGCTCCTTAAGCAACTTAAGACGCTCGTCTTCTCCCATATATCGATAATATGCCACTGCCAGGGAATTGACATACATCTCTTCCTCAACCTTGGACATTTGGACACCGTATTTTTCTACTATGCAATGTCCCATCTCATGAACGAGATTGTACCAATGAAAGTATAAATCAAAATAAAATTGAATGTCTTCTTCACCGAAAAGCATTTTGTATCCCTGCTTTTCTTCTTCGTTGCCGGTTTCATATTTTCCGGACATTATAATGTAGTTCATATTTTAGAAATCCTTTTCGTAATCTCATCTAATAATATTATAGCATTTTGCAGCATTCACTGACTATGATTTTGAAACCGAAGACGTTTTTTTATGTCTTTTATTACGCTTGAGGATCGGAGAGTGGAGCAAGTTTGTTTATAATCATTTTTGAGGTTGTAACGAAACTGCATGTCACATATAATATGTTTAGAATTATGTATGCGAAAGGAGCATTTTTTATGAGAAGAAGATATGTTACTGCTCAGTAGTCTGAGCTTAAATAATAAATGAATCGTAAGCTCAGATGAATCCTAAAAGAAATAATATTAGGAGGATAAAAATGAGCTATATTAAGGCAGAAGATGTACTGCCACAGGAATTAATAGATACGATTCAGCAATATGTAGACGGAAAATTGATATATATTCCATGCAAGGAAAAACAGGAGTGGGGAAGCATGTCTTCCGCAAAGGTTTTCTTTCGTGAGCGTAACGCTAAGATTTATGAAACCTATAAAAGCGGAATGGGACTTCGCGAACTTGCCAACAGTTTTTCTTTGCCAGAGAAAAGTATTCAAAGAATCTTAAGGAATCAAAAGTCGGCCGTAATAGGCAATGCAAAAATCTGACAAAGCTGTCAGAGTGTATTTTCGATGCGGAGGCTGCGGGAAGAAACAGGAGTTTATAAATTCCTGCAAATTCAGGGTCAATGCCAACGGTAAAAGCGTTGACGTCTGGCTGATTTATCGATGCGGTAAATGCAAGCATCCCAAGAACCTCACGATTTACGAAAGGACACGTCCCGGCAGGATACCTTCGGATTTATTTGAAAGCTTTCAGGATAATGATATGGATACTGCCTTGGAATATGGCAGAAATATAGATTTTTTAAAGAAGAATAATGCTGAATTAAAGTTTATTACGGCCGAGCAATAATGTTCGGCCGTTTCTTATAAGGAGAATTAAATGAAGATAGAAACAGACAGACTAATTGTCAGATCAATAGAAAAAGGCGATGAAATCGCATATGCCGAAATGGCGAAGGACGGAAGTTTAGAAGAAATCGGATTTGATGAAAACTTTTCGGACTGGATGGGTGGATGGATTGAAGAGGCTTTGGAACTGACAAAAAATGATGACCCGAGAGCGGATTACATTCCTTGTACTGTGGTTCTTAAAGACACGGGAGAAGTTATCGGCAATGTCGGCTGTACATATTACGAAGACATGAAAAAAGTCGGTATATGCTACTTTGTCGGATCGGCGTACAGAAGAAAGGGATATACAACCGAAGCAGCGAAGGCATATGTATCCTATTTCTTTGAACACTACAACGAGGACGAGATACTGGCTACGATTCTTGATATCAATACGCCCTCTTGGAAGACGGCCGAAAAAATCGGTTTTAAGTTATCGGAAACCAAGATGTATAAAGATCTTTATGATGAAGAGGAAGAGCTTTACAGATTTTATGCCATAAGAAAATAAGCTAAAAAACAAATGATTTAACAAAAACCTGTGCCAAATTGCAACTTAGACATTGTGAGTTGCAACTTAACACAGGTTTTATTGTTTTGCATTTCTTTTTGAGATATTTTGTGTTCATCGAACGAAACAGACGAAAGGAATCAGAAAATGGAAAACACAAACATTAAGAAAACAAACAGATTTATGGAAGGCTTCAGATTTTTGATTTACGGCATTGAAATTTTCGGAGTAATCGGATTCGAGCTTCTCTGGGGATTCGTGGCAGAACCGTTTTTATATAAAAGAGGCGTAAATGATTTTAATACATGGCAGATGATAGTTCATTGGGTAGTAACCTGTGCGGCATGGGGTGCGGGAGCGCTTCCTGTGGTAAAAGAATGCAAGAAAAAATCAGGACTCGACTTGATCGCGAATTTAAAGAAGGTATCACTTTTTAACAAAGAAAACAAAATTAAAGCATGGCAGTGGATTCTTATAGTTGTCGGTTGCGTTCTTTGCCTTTTATCAACATGGATTGACTGGAACGGAAGCAAGGTTCTTGCAGAGTTTCACAGCCGCGGACCCCTTCTTTTTGTATTTCAGTATATTTATTATCTCTTTGAAGTTATGCTTGTTTTGCTTATAATAATCTTTGGACAGATGGCATTTGAAAAATGGTTTAACAACAATAAAATCCCCTTCGGAGGAATCCTTGTTGCACTTACATGGGGACTTGGTCACTGGGTTTCCAAAGGCTCTCTTGGTGCAGGTCTTTACACCGCAGTCGGTGGATTTGTTTTCGGAAGCGCGTACCTTTTGACCAACAGAAATGTAAAACTGTCTTATATTTTGCTTTGCATTATGTTTATTTTATAAGGATATATATTAAACTCATTAAGACCAAAGAAGAAAACCTTGAAGAGAATTATCTGGAACTTCATTACGATAAGATGGATGAAGAAACCAACGCGGTTTTGGACAGATTAAGAGATACTCTTCGCTATATAGAAGGCACATACGAAGATAAAAAAGTCACGATAGCACTCACCGATATTTTCTATATCGAGACGGTGGATCGAAAGACTTTTGCTTATACGAAGGATATGAGCGTTGAGATAAAAGAAGCGCTTAAAGATATTCTTGAAGAGTATTCAAAAATCGGCTTTGCTCGTATCAGCAAATCCGTAATCGTAAATATTTACAAGATTAAAAAACTTCAGGGTGATATCAACATGAGAGTTATCATTTTTCTAAAGAACGATGAGAAACTCATAATGAATCGAAGTTACAAGAACGATTTTTATAAAAGACTTAACGATCTAAAAGGAAGGAGTGCGAAATGAAATTAATAAACAAAAGAAATTTTGTCTCGATAGTTTGCATTTTCTTTACGTTAATTACATGCGGAAAACTTCTCTACGAAAGAGCCCTGAATTTTACCGACAGATATTATACTGATAATATTTTTACGATTCTTGGATTTTCGGTTTTGATTACATTGATTCTTTCGCTGCATTTTTACCTTCAAAAATTCCCTTTCTGGCTTGTGATAATCGCTCAGTACGCATTAACGGTCGGAATAGTTTTTCTTGCAATATTTATTCACGGAAGATTTTCAACAAATGCTCCGACCGCATATTGGGACATGTTCGTATCCATAACAATTCCTTTTTTTATAGGTGCTTTGGTTTATTATATTTGTTTCTTCGTGCAGATAAAAAGAGCCAACAAGGTACTTGAGAAACTAAACGGCGAAGAATAAAGCTGACAAAACTTCGCAAGGCTGGAAATGAAGTAAATTCGGATTGCTCCTACAATAGACTCATACAGGAGGTAAAAGAATGGAGTGGATATCATCAATGCAGCAGGCAATAGCCTATATGGAAGAGCATCTCTTGGAAGAGATCAACTATGAAGACGTGGCGAAGCATGTGCACACTTCAAGCTACGAATTTCACAGGGCATTCAGCTTCTTAACGGGCATGACGGCCAATGCATACATAAGAAACCGAAGACTCTCAATGGCAGCAAGAGAAATTGTTGAAACCGATGCCAAGATAACGGATATTGCATTCAAGTACGGCTATGAAACACCGGAAAGTTTTACGAAAGCTTTTACAAGGTTTCACGGAATAGCTCCCAAATCAGCCAGGGAAGAATCCGGCAAACTCGTTCTTTTTAATCCACTGGTAATTAAGCTGACTGTTGAAGGAGGAAAAACAATGGATTACAGAATAGTACAGACAGAAGCAAAGAAATTTTTGGCACTTGTAAGAAGTTTTAAAAATGAAATAATCAATGATGAAGCAAATCACGAGGTTGCAGATTTCTGGGGAGAAGTAAATGCAAATCAGATGCTGGGTCCGATCTGGATGTTAAGAGAAGACGGAAAGAGAGATCTTTACGGATTATGCACACCCACAATCGAAGGTCAGGACACATTTGATTACGGTATCGGAATTATCGTTGACGAAGATACAGCACCGTACGATCTTGCCGAACTTGAAAAGAAAGGTTTCAGGGAGTGGAATGTTAATCCCGGAACTTATGTAGTATTTGAATGCATCGGGGAAGACGGCGACTGCATTGCCAAAACATGGAGCCTTTTCTACAAAGAATTTCTTCCTCAGATGGGTTACGAATCTTCTGAAGAAACCGATTACGAATTGTATTTTGACGGCGGAAAGGGAGTCTTTTGCGAACTCTGGATTCCCATTAAAAAGAAATAAGAAGATAAAAGATTTAAGGTCGGGAAAAAAAGTCCCGGCCTGTTTTTTATTTTTAAACGTGACATACAGATGTCATGTTTGGTATGATATGGTTACAAAGGAGTAAGGAAATATGAAGATAGACAGACTTATCGGAATATTGTCGATATTGCTGCAAAAAGAAATGACGACGGCGCCCGAACTGGCGGAACATTTTGAGGTTTCGAGGCGAACGATTAACCGAGACATTGAGAATCTTTGCAAGGCCGGGATACCGATTCAGACCACACAGGGAGTCGGCGGCGGCATCAGCATAATGAGCGGGTACAGGATGGATAGAACCATTCTCACATCCAGAGACATGCAGATGATTCTTGCGGGACTAAGGAGTCTGGACAGTGTCAGCGGCAGCAGTTATTACAGTCAGCTTATGGAAAAGATTCAGGCGGGTTCTTCGGAACTTGTAAGCGGAAAAGAATCCGTATTGATTGACTTATCATCATGGTATAAAGCAACACTGGCGCCGAAAATATCGATGATACAGGATGCGATTGAATCAAGGCATCTCATTAAATTCAAATACTTCGCTCCATCCGGCGAGAGCGTTAGAACCATCGAGCCTTATTATGTAGTTTTTAAATGGACCAGTTGGTACGTATACGGGTGGTGTCTTAAAAGAAAAGATTACAGATTGTTTAAGCTTAATCGAATGGACAAAGTGGAGTTGACCAACAAGGTATTCGAGTGCAGAAATGTTCCCCTTCCGGATATGTCAGCGGACCTTTTGTATCCAAGAAATATCAAGGTAAAAGCTCTTTTTGATGCAGATATGAAGTGGCGCCTTGTGGAAGAATTCGGGATGAAATGCTACTCCGAAAGGAAGGACGGAAAGCTTCTTTTTGAAGAATACTATTCCGATATGGAGAATCTCGTTTCTTGGATGCTGACATTCGGAGATAAGGTTGAAGTACTCGAACCCGAAGAAGTCAGAGAGAGACTTAAAGCGATGGCTGATAATATGATTACAGTTTATGGAAGAAAAAAGAAATCAGTAACAGATTAAAAGAAACTGCAGACAATATGTTCATAACGTATGGGAGGAAAAAGAAATGAGCAAAATCGAAAGATATGATGTCAACGAACAGTGGGCACATTCGGGAATAATAAAGGCAGGAGACTTTTGCTACCTGGGTTACTGTGTCGGAAATATCGGCGGAACCATAGAAGAACAGATAAACGGCGCCTTCGACAATATGGAGGAGAGACTCGCAATGGTAGGTCTTACTTTGGAGAACGTGATTCAGATGGACTGCCTTTTCAGAGATATCTGGAATATTCCCGTTATGGAAAATATTATAAAAGAAAGATTCAACGGAAAGTATCCGGTGCGTAAATCCATCCAGACGGAATTCGCACATGTCGGCGGCAAAGAGGGATTGCAGTTTCAGGTTGATGCGGTGGCTTATATCGAATAAGGAACTTAAATATGCTTACAATTACCAAACAACAGGCAGCACAATTTATCCTTGCAAAGCAGGGACTTATCGGTTCGTATAAATTCTTTGGAAAAGAAGGTGCTTACGAATATGTATGTCAGGCAGGGTGCATTCAATATGATCCGGTTGATGTATGCGGTAAGAATGCCGAGCTGACACTGCAGTCCAGAGTCAAAGGGTTTAAGAAAAGCATGCTTTGGGAACTATTGTATGAAGACCGAAACCTGGTGGATTATGTTGATAAGGAATTATCGATATGGCCTGCAAAGGACTGGCCGTATTTTGCTTCTTTCAGAGATTACAGTCGGAGGATGGGCGATACTTTCGAGGGAATGAAAGAACTGAAAAAAGAAGCCGGAGCGTATATTAAAAAGTACGGTCCTGTCTGCAGCGACACACTTCCGATTGAGGGTGAAATCTACTGGCACTCTTTCATTCACTGGAGCGGACACTGGGATAAGAAATCCCCTGCGGCAAGATCCGTTCTTGAACAGTTATATACCGACGGCGAGCTGATTATTCATCATAAAAAGGGCAGCCGAAAATACTATGATCTCGCCAAAAATCATCTCCCCGATACCGTATTGAAAGCCCAAAATCCCTGCAGAAATGAACTTGAGTTTATTACCTGGCGGGTTCTCAGAAGAATCGGAGCAGTCGGGCTTTTGTGGGATAAGAACAGTACGGCGTTTCTAGGCATAGAATTAAAAGCCGATTTGAGAAAAAAGGTACTCTCCAAACTGGAAGCGGATAAAAAAATAAAACCTGTAATGGTAGAAGGGATAAAGGTTCCCTTTTATTATCGGGCAGAGGATGATGCATTGATGCAGGAAATTCTTGCCGGAAGTGCGGATCTTAAACCGAGGATGTCTTTTATAGCGCCGCTGGACCCTCTTTTATGGGATAAGGCTTTGGTAAAGGCTTTGTGGGATTTTACATACTCGTGGGAAATCTATACACCTGCTTCAAAAAGAAAGTATGGTTATTACACACTCCCCATCATATACAAAGATAGATTTGTCGGCAGAATCGAGGCTGTTCCGGATCGTAAGGAAGGCATTCTTAACGTTAAGGGACTTTGGTGGGAACCGGACACTCGACAGACCAAGGCATTAAACTCAGAGCTTGAGAGAACACTAAAGAATTTTGCAAAATTCAATGATTGCATGACTGTGAAATGGGAGATTTAGGAGTAAAACAATGAAATACGATTGGATAGATGAATATCTGCTTAAGAAGCCTGCAGTAACCAAAGATTTGCAGGAAGAATGGAACTGGATTCGTTATCATATCGGAGGGAAAATGTTTGCGGCTATCTGCAGGGACGATGGAAACAAACCCGTTTACATTACGCTTAAACTTGATCCGCTTGAGGGCGACTATCTTCGCAAAACATACGAAGACATTATCCCCGGATATTACATGAATAAAACTCATTGGAACTCCGTGAAAGCAGACGGAGAAGTTCCAGATGACGTGTTAAAAGACATGCTCGATAAGGCTTATAAAACAGTATTTGAAAGTCTTACGAAGAAGAAACAGAAGGAGATATTGGGAGATTAAGTTATGGAATACATTCAGGTAACAAAAGAAAAATTAGAAAAAGAACACATCTGCTGTGCCATAGCAAACAATAACGACGTTCAGGTTGCTTCCAAGAAAGCCTGGCTTTCGGACAGATTCGACGAGGGTCTTGTTTTCTTAAAGAGTGCTGAAAGAGGCAAATGTTTTATAGAATACATTCCTGCAGAAAACGCTTGGGTTCCGATTGATGCACCAAACTTTATGTACATCGACTGCCTCTGGGTATCGGGTTCTTTTAAAGGACACGGATATTCGACGGATCTGTTGAATGCGTGTATCAGAGACAGCAAAGAGAAAGGGAAGGACGGACTTTGCATTCTTTCTGCTGCAAAGAAGATGCCGTTTTTATCCGATCCCAAGTTTTTAAAATACAAGGGATTTGAAGTTGCTGACGAAGCAGATAACGGAATCGAACTTTGGTATTTTCCGCTTAAAAAAAGTGCTAAAAAACCTTCTTTTAAAGAGTGTGCAAAGCATCCTCACATCAATGAAAAAGGTTATGTTCTCTATTATACAAACCAGTGCCCCTTCAACGGAAAGTATGTTCCGATTCTTGAGCAGACTGCAAAGGATAACAATATTCCCTTCCGGGCAATTCATATACAAAGCAGAGAAGATGCGCAGAACGCACCTACCCCGATTACCAATTATGCACTTTTCCATGATAGTGAATATATTACGAATGAGCAGATGAATGAGAAGAAGTTTTTAAAACTGGTAAAGGTATAAATATTTAGAATCATAGAAACAATCAAAATCCAAATAAAAAATAAATAGACAAATATGGCACGATAATATATAATATTGATATTAAATAGACAAATATGGCGCGTTAAAATTGAAACAAAACGGAGCAGAAAAGACATATGAGTAATCAGAAAAACTATCGTGACTATATTAACGAACTGGGAAACAGAATAAAACTTTACAGGATTATGATGGAAATGTCGCAGCAGGATCTTGCTGACAAAACCGGAGTTTCAAAGAGAAGTATATCCAGATTGGAACAAGGAGAATCCGTGCAAACAGACAGTTTGTTTAAAATTTTGATAGCATTGGATTTAGGAGATAATATTGAGATGCTTGTTCCGGACCAAACGAAAAGACCCAGTTTTTATTTGGGACAATCGTTGAATACTCCCCAAAGAGTCAGTAAAAGGAAAGAAAAGAAAGAATTCAAGTGGGGGGATGAAGAATGAATAATACAGCGGAAGTAATGCTTTGGGGGACGCGAATAGGCATTATTCATCAGGATCCATCGAGTTCGTATGCGTCATTTGAATATGATAAAGATTTTTTGAATAGTGGGATAGAGCTATCGCCACTTAGAATGCCATTAGGAAAAAATGTTTACGAATTTCCTTCTTTATCGGGGGAACCCTTTTACGGTATGCCCGGTTTGGTGGCAGACTCCTTGCCGGATAAATTCGGTAATGCAGTTATAGAACAGTGGCTCACGTCTCAAGGTAAATCATTATCTGATTTTACTGCAATTGACAGACTGTGTTATACGGGAAAGCGGGGAATGGGTGCTCTGGAGTATATCCCTGCAAGTTCAGACATAGAAGATATAAATGAAACTATAAATGTAAAGGAAATGGTCAAATTTGCATCAGACATTTTGTCCGGCAAAGAGAGGATAACATTAGACGGCAAAAAAAATTTGACATATTCTCAGTTGGTTCAGGTGGGAAGTTCTGCAGGAGGCGCAAGAGCCAAAGCACTTATTGCATGGAATGAGGATACCAATGAAATCAGATCCGGACAGATTCAGTTAGGATCCGGATACGATTATTGGTTGATAAAGTTTGATAATGTATCGAAAAACGGGGATCATGGACTTGAAGATAAACCGGAATATACATTAATTGAATATGCATATCATCTAATGGCCATAAGAGCCGGAATAATAATGAACCCTTGCAGGATTTACAAATCGGAAGGGGATTTCCACTTTATGACGAAACGTTTTGACCGCGAAGATGGAAAGAAAATTCATATGCAATCTCTTGGGGCGCTTGCACATATAAGTTATCAAGAGGCAGGCGTGTGCGGGTATGAATTGGCTGCTGCATATATGAAAGAAATAGGCATTTTCCATAATGAGATTGAACAGTTTTATCGGAGAATGGTATTTAATTGCCTTGCAGTTAATCAGGATGATCATGTTAAGAATATATCTTTTCTTATGGACAGAAACGGAAAATGGAAACTTTCGCCGGCATATGATCTTACATTTTCGTATAATCCGGATAATAAATGGTTAAGAGCGCATCAAATGACTGTGAATGGTAAGACAACGGAAATTGGTTTAACTGACTTGATGGAAGCCGGAAGCAATATGGGTTTAAAAGAAAGACGTTGCAGGGAAATAATAAGTGAAGTTGGAGCAGCAGTAGATGATTTCAGCTCAATTGCGGATCAGGTTGGATTAAAAGAAAAAACAACAGAGTATATAAAATCAATATTAGCGAATAATAAGGTGAAGATATAATCTGTTAAAAACGGAGTCGGGAATGCATTTTGTAGATGCCAAAGGAATTCTAAACAAGAATAATGGATTTTATGGAATGAATATATACCGTGGGTGTTCTCACGGTTGTATTTATTGTGACGGCAGAAGTGATTGCTACCAGCTAAAACATAGGTTTGAAGACATAGAAGTTAAGCAGAATGCGCCCGAACTTCTTGATAAAGCTCTCAAATCAAAAAGAAAAAAATGTATGATAGGAACAGGTTATATATCCGATCCGTATTTACATTGTGAAGAAGAAATAAAGTTAACGAGAAGATGCCTTGAAGTCATTTTGAAGAATGAATTCGGCTTGGCCATTCAAACAAAATCCGACAGGATTTTACGTGATATTGATTTACTTGAAAAGATAAATAAAACTGCAAAATGTGTAGTTCAGATGACGCTTACAACATACGATGACGAACTTTGTAAGATTATTGAACCGAATGTCTGCAATACAAAGCGTCGAATTGAAGTACTCGAACAAATGAGAGAGAGAGGAATTCCGACAATAGTCTGGCTATCGCCGATTCTTCCTTTTATCAACGATACCAAAGATAATATAAAATCAATTCTCGAAGGCTGCGTACGAGCAGGAGTAAAGGGCGTACTCAATTTCGGAATGGGAGTGACATTACGAGACGGTGACAGAGAATATTTCTATGAAGCTCTTGATAAACATTTTCCGGGAATGAAAGAGCGTTATATCAAAACATACGGTAACGCATATGAACTTTTAAGCCCCAATACAGAAGAACTTGAGGCTTTACTTCATCAAACCTGCAAAGAAAACGGGATTCTTTCGAATCCCGATGATTGTTTTAAATATATGAATGAGTTACCTGAGAAATATACTCAGCTAAGCATTTTTGACCTGTAAGCACTTGTCAGTCTATGGCATCGGGGCGCATTCCGAGCAGTTCTCCTGTCTGGGCGTTTAAGTAAAGATTCGTATTTTCCAGAATTTTTCCGCAATCATATCGATAGATATAAACATAAGGATTTTCTCCCGCAGCTCCGCTGTAATAATAATGTTCATCCAGATAGGTGTAAGTTCGTGTGTCACCGGATTCCTGTATATATTTGTCCAAAGCTTCATCGCTGCTTAAAATATTGGTTCTGTCCGCCTGAGAGCATCTGAAAAATTCAATTCTTCCTTCAGCTATCGTACCGTCTGTAAAAGCGATTACCTTAAAATCAGAATTTTCCACAGGAATGTTTTCATAATAGACAGTAAATTCATACCACATGTATGCGCCGGGATCGTCATCGGACGTATCGGTCAGTACGTAAGTATATAAATTTTCCGGATATTTAAAACTGTCCTGAAGGTATTTTAAAGCCTCATCGGCGTTATGAACAATATCGTCAGAGCGACGAATCTCTCTTGGTTCTTTCTCCGGCCTTACGGCAATGGAATAGCCGTGATTGAAATCGGGTGAACTTTCATCCTGAGTATTTCCGGCTTCTTTATATGAATTTTCGATGCGATCATTTTCCGAGTTGCCGAGACGATCGTTCGCCGTTGAATTATTTTGTTCGCTGTCTGAATCACTTATCCGATTGTTTTCAGTCGATTCAGCGCTTCCGTTTTCAACCAAAATAACAGATGTATCATTATTTGCAGCATCTCTTCCGTTATTCGCTGAATTATTGTTTAAATTGCAGCCGGCCGCAAAAATAACCGAAGCCAGCACAAGTCCCGTTACAAAGGTTTTTCTCATAATGTATCTCCTTGGAAATTTAATTCATTTTTAATCGTTTTATACTTTATATACGATGAAGGCAATGATTTTTATGGAAAGTTTCAAAGTATTTTTGAAGGAATTCTTTAAAACCTTTATTCTTGTATAAATTCAGCACAGACAATATAATAGATAACAGGTGAATTACCAAAACGAAAGGAAGATTAAAAATGAAAATTGGGTGTGTTAAAGAAATTAAAAACAACGAATTCAGAGTCGGTTTGACTCCTGACAATGTTAAGGCTTACATTGCAGCCGGCCATCATGTTTACATGGAAAAAGGCGCAGGAATCGGCTCGGGATTCTCTGACAACGAATATGTGGATGCAGGTGCATCATTGATTGATAACGCTGCTGATGTATGGAATCTCGTGGATATGATGATAAAGGTTAAAGAGCCTCTTCCCGAGGAATATCCTCTTTTCAGAGAAGGACTTATTCTTTATACATATCTTCATCTTGCAGCAGACAAGGAACAGGCAGACGCGCTTCTTGCAGGCAAGGTTAAAGCCGTAGCATACGAAACCATTCAGGAAACAGACAGATCGCTTCCCTGTCTTGCACCGATGTCTCAGATTGCAGGTCGTCTTTCCATTCAGGAAGGTGCCAAATATCTTGAGAAAAGATTCGGCGGTGAAGGAATTCTTCTTGCAGGTGTTCCCGGAACTCCCAAGGCAAATGTTGTTATCCTGGGCGGCGGTACAGTAGGTATGAACGCCTGCAAAATTGCAGTCGGCATGGGTGCAAACGTAACCATTCTTGATGTTAATCTTAAGAGACTTGAGGAACTCGACAACATGTTCGGAGCTCATATTCAGACGCTTGTTTCAAATGATTCCAATGTTGAAAGAGTTGTAAAAGATGCGGATCTGGTAATCGGTTCGGTTCTTATTCCCGGCGGTTCCACACCCAAGCTTTTCAAGAAAAAATATCTCCCCGAGATGAAGGACGGAGCAGTATTTGTAGACGTAGCCATCGACCAGGGCGGATGCGGCGAATCATCACATGTTACCACACATGACGATCCCGTATATATTGAAGAAGGCGTTGTTCACTACTGCGTAGGCAATATGCCCGGTGCGGTTCCCAGAACCAGTACCATCGCACTTACCAATGCAACTCTTCGTTACGGTCTTAAGATTGCCAAAGAAGGACTTGAAGAAGCATGCAAAAATAGCAGCGTAATTGAGTCAGGTGTTAACTGCTATAACGGAAAAGTTACCAATGAAAATGTTTCAAAAGCATTGGGATACGAATACACACCTTTGAAATCTTTGATTTAAAATTTCAGACCACGGCTGCTTTTGGCGGACGTGGTCTTTTATGAAGAGGTAAAAAGATCCTCTTTTGCAATTTAGACCAAAAGCCTTTTTGGAGTCGCGATTATGAAGAGTATGAATAAAGGATTGTTGATAATGTCGATTTTTTTGAATATTGCAGCAGCGCTTGGAATTTCGGGATGTACTCCCGACAACCCTTCGGATAATCAGGTTTGCGGCGGAACAACCGTAAAAACAGATGAAAATGCCCCAAAGGAAATAGTATCCAAAGAAATTACCGGAATGGATGTCGGAATCCGCGTAATTACACGCTGGACAAATGACCGCGATGGAGGAGAAGAATATCATTTTGTCGTGGAAAACGATGAAAACGGGGTGCTTACCGTCTATGAAAGAGAGCATGGATTGAGTCTCCCTGCGGATGATGAGATATTAAAAGAGATTCAGGACATCATAGACAAAAACAAACTTTCCCGTGACAACGGATTATACGAGGTTACGGCAGGACTTGCACCGGATTATCATCCGAGAGCATTTGAGGTGAATTATGCTTCGGGAGAAAAACTGACATTTACCGTAAACAACGATCCGGAAGTTCTCTGGGAAGAAGAGATGTTTGATGCGTTTGCTGCTTGGTTTGCAAAAAACGGCGACGATTCTCTTTATCCTCCTAAAGAGGAAAGCATGGTCAATCATTTTCTTCTTTGGTATACAGAGGACAAAGTATTTAAGGATTTCAACGCAATTACCGTAAAAGAGGATGAGGCAATTGACGGAGAAAGAAATCTTTTGCAGTACAGATTAAGTGATTCGAACGGTAAGGTAATTGAAGAGAAATTTGTACTTTTTCCCGAGGATTATTATGAAAAGGTAACGGAGATTCTTTCTAAATACGATCCCGTCACCAAATATGATTTCAGTATTTATGACAGGAAAAACCATAATTTCGGAAATCACTCTAAAGGATATTTCGGATGGGGAGACAAAAATACATTTGATGAAGAAGCCGAATCCGATGACGACAAAGTGGAATTAAGCATCGAATACGAGTCGGAAAAAACACTGAATATTAAGACGGCAAAACCAAGCGAAATCGAGGGTATGAAACCGATGATTTACGAGCTTATCGAATATCACGAATCGCTTTTTGATTGATAAACGGGGGATATAACCTCAAAACTAAGCAGCTTGCGGAGGCATAAAATGGAATTTGTAATTTCACATCTTTCTCAAAGTTACGGCACGAACAAAGTTTTAACCGATGTCGATTACGCTTTTGAGGAAGGTAAAATCTATGGGCTTTTGGGCCGTAACGGGGCGGGTAAAACCACCCTTTTTAACTGTTTAAACGGAGATATCAAGACTGATTCCGGAGAGTTTTTTTTCAGAGAAAACGATAAAAAAGAAGAAGTTGGTTCGGATGATATCGGATACGTTTTATCCGCACCCATTGTCCCTTCTTTTATGACAGGAAGAGAGTTTTTAAAATTCTTTATGGATATTCATTCGGATTCCATCAAAAATCCGAAGACAATCGATGAGTATATGGATCTTGTCAAAATTCCCGAGGATACAAGGGACCGTCTGATGAAGGATTATTCTCACGGAACCAAAAATAAAATGCAGATGCTTGTCAATCTCGTATTAAATCCGAGACTCATGCTCTTGGATGAGCCGTTAACATCGCTTGATGTCGTTGTTGCCGAGGAGATGAAGGATGTGTTAAGAAATCACAAAGAGGGTAAAATCCTGATTTTTTCCACCCATCTTCTTGATATCGCATTAGACCTTTGCGACGAGATTGTTTTGTTAAATCACGGACGTCTTGAACTTGTGGATAAGAGTAATCTGGACAATGCAAATTTCAAAGAAAAAATAATCGAGGCCTTAAGAGATGCTGACAATTCTTAAAACACTTGGAATAATTATGGCTTTGGAAAATACCGTTAACGTCAATGTCATTCTAAACGGTATGAGACATATTCCGATCATCGGAAAATATATTCCCGAAAAGATTTATTCTGTAAAAATTTTTAAAATATATGCTACTTTTCTGTCGATAAATTACGAAATCATAAAAGCTTTTTTTGTCAAACTCGGTCTTTTTGCGACTGTGTTTTTCTTCGCGGCTGTAGCGACAAATTTTAAAGAAAATTCATCCGCGTGCGCTTACGTTTTTGTATTTTTGGTCGCATCATTTGTTATTATGACCGGCTTTAATGCATTTAAAATAACCACCGCAGCCGAATACGCGATATTCCATCTCGGCATGGATGCAAAAAAATATGTTCAGGCAAATTTATTCTATCAATTGTCGAGTTTCATTTTGGGAGCGGTTATTTTTGGAATACCCACGGCGATTATTGCCGGAGTGCAGTGGTATATCGCAATTCTTATTCCTCTTGCACTGGCGGGATTCATCACTTTATCCGTTTTGATAAATATGGCATTTTATGCCTGGAAGAAAAAGGTTTTCAAGAGAGAAGAAAAGAAATTGTCACGCGGAAAAGTCGAAGGCGGAATGGTGTTTTATTTTATCGTGCTTTTTATTCTCTTTACCGCGGCATTTGTCGGAACTCCGTTTCTGGTTTATTACGACTTATATTTTGTGGGCGTGATTATCGTTGTAATCGCGGGTTTGTCTTTTGTTCCGGGAATACTTTTGATAAACAGATTTCCATATCTTGTTTACAGGAATATTATTTCAAAAGAGCGTGAAAGAGATGTAATCGTAAAAGAAATAAACAAAAGCTATAATCACGGAAACAAACAGGTATCCGTAAACAAGTCTGCAGGCATAAAAGATGAAATAAAAGGATATAAATACTTAAACGAGCTGCTTTTAAAAAGACATAAAAAGACTTTGATTTTCAGATTCTTTTGGATTGCGCTTTTAACGCTTGTAGGATTATTTCTTGTTTCCATGTATATGCGGGTTGAACTTATGCATACGAGCGATCAGAGCAAAATGCTTATGCGTTTCTTTTTCATTTCGCATCCGGCATTCTATCCGTTTATACTTCTTTTCACCAATTTCGGAATGATGATGTCGGAAGTTATGTATAAAAACTGCGATTCGACATTTCTTAAATTCGGCTTTTACAGACAGCCTGATGCATTAAGAAAGATGTATCGTTTAAGAGTCGCTTCGGTAATAAAATATAACATTCCGCTGACTGCTGTAATAGCAATCTACAGCATAGCTGTCGTAATCCTCACAGGAGGGGAAGATTATTTCTTTGAGAGTATTTTAAACATAATTATTATCTTTGCAGCCATGATTTTTTACTCGGTAAGATATATGACTCTGCATTACCTGCTTCAGCCTTTTGAAGAGAAGGTTAAGAATCTGAAAGCCGTATTGTATTATACATTTCCCTTTGTATCTTTGGTCTTTTGGATTATCCTTATCGTGGCTAAGGTACCGGCGTTTGTGATTGCGCCTTTCCTTGTTTTACTGACTGCAATTTATTATTATGTGTCAGATAAAATGGTGTATAAATTCGCGAAACGATTGTTTAAATAAAATCGGAAATTGAAAAAAGAGTGTAAAAAATTTAAGAATATTAAAAGAAAAAACCCGGTTTAAAAACCGAGTTTTTCTTTTATAGCATCAGATAATTTTTCAGCAGCTGCTTTAGGATCGTCTGCTTTCATAATCGCCGAAACCGCGCATACACCGGCAATGGGAATGCCTTTTAGCACGTCGATGTTTTCTGAATTCAAACCGCCGATTGCATTTACAGGGATTGGAACCGAGTGGCAGATATTGTTAAGTGTTTCCGTTGATGTAAGGATTGTTTTAACTTTGGTCGTTGTCGGGAATATTGCACCGACACCGAGATAATCCGCGCCCTGCTCGTAAGCCTCGAGTGCCTGAGGTACGGTCTTTGTCGTGGCTCCTATGATTTTGTCCGGACCGAATAATTTACGCCCGAGACTAATGGGAAGGTCGCTTTGTCCGAGATGAACTCCTTCCGCATCCACAGCCATCGCAATATCCAATCGGTCATCTATTATCAAAGGAACATTGTATTTTTTTGAAATTTCATGAACTTCTCTTGCGAGTTCGAGGTATTCTCTTGTGGTTCGCTCTTTTTCTCTTAGCTGAATTAAAGTTACACCACCCTGCAGTGCACTTTCCACTCTTTTTAAGAATTCATCTTTTTCGTATGGAGTGCTGTCTGTTATAAAATATAATCTTGTATTGAATTTCATGAAAATCTCCTTATGAAAGAATGATTATATATGCTTTACCTGATCAAAAGATTAATTCTTTTAGGTCAGTTTGGTTCTTTTTCGAATTTCATCTGCATCAATTACCGAAAGAGCATCCAAAAGGTTTGCTTCGAAAGTTCCGCTCCCGAGCGGGGTGGCTGCAATTTCTCCGCATATTCCAAACATGGCTGCGGCTTCTTTTGCCGCGTCGATGCCGTCTGCTTTTGATAAAAAGGCTGCACAAAGGGCTCCCTGCATACATCCCGTTCCTGTTATTGTTGCCAGCTGCGGTGTACCGTTTTCGCAAAAGAATGTTTGGTTTCCGTCGGTAATAATATCGATTTTTCCGCTTGCAAGGATTGTTGAATTATATTTTTTGGCAAGTTTGTTTGCTGCTTCCAAAACTTCATATTCCTGCAATGATGCATCCGCATCAACGCCCGACGAAGAATATGCTTCGCAAAAAAGAGCCTTTATTTCGGAGTAGTTTCCTTTAATAATTTGCGGCTTTGCATTTTCGATAACAAAAAGTGCAAGTTCCCGACGATTCGAAAGACAAGCCACACCGCATAAATCAAGAACGGCGGGGATATTGTTTTTGCCTGCCGCAACTGCCGATATGCGAATTGCAGATGCTCTTGCTTCAGTCAGATTTCCGAGGTTAATAAGCAAAGCCTCCGCGCTTTTTGTAACAGTTTCAACTTCGTCCGGGTGCTCGGCCATAATCGGTCTTGCACCGACGGATAGTATTACATTCGCACATTCCCTTATGGATATGGGATTGGTGATGCAATGAATAAGCGGATTGCTTTCTTTTATTTTTTTAAGAATATCATCAATCACGGTTTTCACCTTTCAGTTTTTTTCCTTTAATTGTTTTAACTGCAAAATATACCAATGCCACGACGATAAAACATGCGATGGAGCCGTATGCAAGATATTTCCAAAACGCTGCTTCGGAATGGAAAATCTGCGGAAGAAGAAGGAATACGACAAAAAGAATCGGACCGAATGCAGCAAGTGAAATCGTATTGGAAATGATAGTGCTTTTGTCTGCAAATACAGGACTTCCGAGTCTTTCCTGCATTTTGGAAAGCATGCCGTTTTCAATCATTTTTCTTAAGAAGAAATATGCGATGCTACCTCCGATAAGTGTTCCGCATGTAAAAGAAGGGATGTAGAAAAACCATGTCAAACCTTCTCTGCCCCAGATAAAAGTCATGACCGGGAAAGAAACGATTGCACCGACAATTCCCGTTCCGATAATCTCTCCGAGCACAGCCATAAGAATCTTACCTTTGGAAAGACGGTAAAAAGCACCCGATAAGAATGCACCGAATATCGCACCTGTCAAAGCGAGGGGCGGAATTCCCATTAAGACCATACGGATAATGCCGATGGTTAATGCACAAATCAGTGAGTACCAGGGACCCAAAAGTACGGAACATACAATGTTTATAAAATGTGCCATGGGACACATTCCTTCTACACGAAGAATCGGAGATATTACTACCCCTATTGCCACCAGCATGGAGAGCATGACTAATTTAAGAATACTTACTTTTTTCATATTACGCCTCTTTTCTAATCTTATAGTGTTAACATTTGTCGGTCGGAAATCAATTTTTCCCTCTCACGCCGAAACACGGCTTCCCATCGCTAAATCTACAAGATACAAGGCGCTCCCCTTGCATCCGCCCGGCTTTCCGGGGTAATAGTTTTTCCTCCTTTTGATTCGTTGCCAAATTTTTCAGTTGGTATTAAGTAATTTATAAAATATCTATATATTCGCCTGCGAGAGCTTTGTTCATGCTTCTTACCGCGCAGAATTTACCGCACATTGAACATGTATCGTCGTGCTCGGGAGCACGGGAATCACGAATTGATTTTGCGGTTTCGGGATCGATGGAACACTTCCATTGCGTATCCCAGTCAAAGGTTCTTCTCGCATCAGCCATCTTGTCGTCGATGTCTCTTGCATGAGGCACTTTCTTGGCTATATCCGCTGCATGTGCGGCGATACGTGATGCAATGATTCCCTGCTTAACGTCTTCGACATTGGGCAGCGCAAGATGCTCTGCAGGCGTTACATAGCAAAGGAATGCGGCACCGGCCGATGCTGCGATGGCGCCTCCGATAGCGGAAGTGATGTGGTCATATCCGGGTGCGATATCGGTAACCAGAGGTCCCAATACATAGAAAGGTGCACCCATGCAGATGGACTGTTGAATTTTCATATTGGCTTCAATCTGATCGAGCGGCATGTGTCCCGGACCTTCAACCATTACCTGAACATCCTTTTCCCACGCACGTTTGGTAAGTTCGCCTAGACGCACAAGCTCTTCAATCTGGCATACATCCGATGCATCAGCAAGACAGCCGGGACGGCATGCGTCACCGAGGGAAATCGTCACATCGTATTTACGGCAGATTTCGAGAATTTCATCATAATATTCATAAAAAGGATTCTCTTCTCCGGTCATGCACATCCATGCAAAAACAAGAGAACCGCCGCGGGAAACTATATTCATTTTTCTTTTGTGTTTACGAATCTGATCGATTGTTTTTCTTGTGATTCCGCAGTGCAGTGTCACAAAATCAACACCGTCTTCAGCGTGAAGTCTGACAACATCTATGAAATCTTTTGCGGTTAATGTGGCCAGATCCCTCTGATAGTGGATGACACTGTCATACACGGGAACGGTACCGATCATGGCGGGGCATTCGGATGTTAACTTTTTTCTGAAAGGCTGTGTGTTGCCGTGTGAAGAAAGATCCATTATTGCTTCCGCGCCCATATCCACGGCTGCCATAACTTTTTGCATTTCAATGTCATAATCTTTGCAGTCTCTAGATACGCCCAAGTTTACATTAATCTTTGTTCGAAGCATTGAACCCACGCCGTTTGGTTCAAGACATGTGTGAAGTTTGTTTGCGCAGATTGCAACCTGACCTTTTGCAACGAGGTCACGTATTTCTTCCTCGCTTCGGTATTCCTTTTTTGCAACTGCTTTCATTTCAGGTGTGATAATGCCTTTTCTTGCGGCATCCATTTGTGTTGTGTAATTTCTCATTATCTGCCTCTTTCAATAATTTATTTTTTCATTCGGCGAAAACCGATTTTAAATCAAATGCGTGATTCATCGGACCGGAACCTTTTCCGAGGTCAAGACCGGCCGACAGGGCACCGGATATATAATCCTTTGCTTTTTGAATTGAATCTTCAATCGAATATCCCTTTGCAAGGTTTGAAGCAATTGCACTTGAAAGCGTGCAGCCCGTACCGTGAGTATTAGGATTGTCTATGCGCTTCCCCGTAAAAGTTTTAATCTCTCCCTTTTTGCAAAGAATGTCATTTGCATCGTTTATGCTATGACCGCCTTTTATCAAGACTGCGCATCCGTATTCGTTCTCGATTTTCTTTGCGGCTTCAATCATATCTTTTTCATTTTCGATTTTCATTGAAGATAAAATTTCAGCTTCCGGAATATTCGGAGTGATGATTGCTGCAATCGGAAATATTTCTTTTGCAAGTGTTTCAACGGCATCGGTCTTTAAAAGAGCGGAGCCGCTTGTTGCCACCATCACGGGATCGGCTACGATATTTTTTGCATTGTAATATTTTAATCTTTCGGCGATGGTCATAATAAGCTCTGAAGAAGCGACCATTCCGATTTTTACGGCATCCGGATATATGTCTTCGAATACGGCATCAATCTGATCTTTTAAAAATGAAGGCGACACTTCTTCAATGGAACGAACACCCGTGGTATTTTGCGCCGTAAGAGCGGTAATCGCACTCATTGCAAAGACGCCGTTTAGGGTCATTGTTTTAAGGTCTGCCTGGATTCCGGCTCCTCCGCTCGAATCGCTTCCTGCAATCGACAATGCTGTTTTCATAAGATTCTCCTTGTGCATAAAACAAAAAACAGACGGCAAATCATTACCGTCTGTACTCAATACAAAAATATGACTTCCTACGACGGCATTATCCGTATCAGGTTAAAGGGTCGAAGTAAATTAACTTCCTCTCAGCCTGCTTTTGCAAGCTCCCCTGTTGAACATCATTTAATATAGCAGAATAAATAATGGAATTCAAGGCTCTTTCGCAATATAATAAAAAGAGATTTGAAAATTGAAGAACGACCCGTCTGAAAAAGGAGAAAAAATGATTAAAGCCTGCATTTTTGACATGTACGAAACACTGGTGAGTCTTTTTGTCGGAAGAGTTTATTTTTCTGAAGATTTTGTTAAAGACATGAATCTTCCGTTTAAAGAGTATGTAAAGGCCTGGCACGAGAACGAAGATGACAGGACAATGGGAAAAATCACCATAGAAGAAGGCGGGAGAGCAGCGCTTGAAAAGATTGGACTATATTCAAAAGAAGCAGTTGAACACCTGGTAAAAAAGAGACATGAAAGTCAGACAGATACCTTTTCAATGATTCCAAAAGAGACATTCGAACTTTTGGATGAGTTAAAGAAAAGGGGCATTAAAATAGGACTTATCAGCAACTGTTTTTCGGATGAACGCGACATGATTCGCGCTTCTTTGCTTATGCCATATTTTGATGCGGTTAAGCTTTCCTACGAACAGGGAATTAAGAAACCGGATTTAGTTCTTTTTTATGATATTGCAAAAGAACTCGGGGCAGAAACTTGCGAGTGCATTTATGTTGGAGACGGCGGATCGCATGAACTTGAAGCCGCAACCAAAGCCGGAATGAAAGCGATACAGGCAAACTGGTTCAGACCCATTATGCTTGAAGGACATATTCCCTGCGGTGTAATGCCGCAATTTATTCAGGCGGAAAAACAGACGGATATATTAAAATATTTACAGTGAAAACAGACCGGAAGGCAAAGAAGGGGATTTGATTATGCTTTCTGTAATGAGAACGCTTTTATTTGGCACAATAGGTTTATTGATATTTTTTGTTTTATTGTTTATTGCGGTCGCAACAAAAAACGATACGCTTTTTATTATTGCTTTTATATGGCTTTTTGCCATATGGCCGCTGGCCGAATTGATTAATTATTTTTTTTAGGAGAAAGAAGAGATGTCAGGTTCCATAAAAGAATACAGAACCATGGTGGATCAGCCCTGGGGCAAAATGTTTTACGAGCAGATTTACAGACAGTTAAATATATCGAATGACCAAAAGAAAAAGATTCTGGATTTCGGAGCGGGATTTTGCATAACTTCCGAGCACTGTGCAAAAGCGCATGACGTAACCTCGGTTGAACCGAATGAAGAGATGTCATCCCTGCGTGTCGAAGGTGATTATACACTGATTAAGCAGGGTGTGGATTATTTAAAGACAGTTTCGGATAACTCTTTTGATTATGTTTTTTGCCACAATGTTTTTGAATATGCAGAAGATAAAGAAGAGATATTAAAAGAATTAATCAGGGTATTAAAGCCTGCCGGAACTTTATCCGTCATTAAGCACAATCTCTACGGCAGGGTGATGGGAAGTGCGGTGCTTGCCGATAATCCAAAGGCTTCGCTTGATTTGCTCTCGGACGACAATACGGAAGACAGCATGTTCGGAAACAGGAATGTTTATTCCAATGAGTCGCTGATTAATTATTTGTCGGATAAGGCTGCACTTAAAGAAAGATACGGAATAAGGGCGTTTTTCGGTCTCTCATCAAATAACGAGATTAAATATACGGATGACTGGTATAAATCAATGCTCGAACTTGAGACGAAAGCAAGTGAAATCGAAGAATTCAAAAACATTGCATTTTTCAATCATCTGCTTTTTGTAAAAAAATAAGTGTGTAAAAAAAGTCGAGATTTCAGATATCTTATTTTTGTAAGATAGGCTCACAAGGAGTTGAGACGGATGGACGAACAAAGAGAAGCTGTAAGGGCGATGCAGGATTATATAAGCGAACATCTGATGGAAGAAATAACCATCGAAGATCTCGCCGATGCCGTAAATTTTTCACCTTCATATGCGAGGAGAATTTTTGAAGCAAATCTTAATATGACCCCGGCGGTTTATGTAAGGCGCCTTAAGCTGTCAAGGTCGGCACTTTGGCTTCGCGATGAAAACGTGTCTGTTTTGAAAGTGGCCATGGATTGGGGTTTCGGAAGCGTGGACGGATATCAGAGAGCATTCAGAAGAGAATTCGGATGCAACCCGAAAGAGTATTCCACAAGCCCGATTCCGGTGTGGTTGTTTACTCCTTATTTAATCATGGATAATGAAAGGAAAGTGAGCAAAATGAGCGAAATCAGAAATGTTTTTATTCAGGTAATCGAAAAGCCTGCAAGAAAAGTAATCATCAAAAGAGGTATTAAAGCAACCGAATATTTCAGTTACTGCGAAGAAGTGGGATGCGATGTATGGGGACTTCTTACAAGCATTAAGTCGATAAGCGGAGAACCCGTATGTTTGTGGCTTCCGAAGGAATTAAGAAATCCTGTCACAAACGAATATGTTCAGGGTGTGTAAGTTGAACTCGATTATAACGGTATCGTTCCCGAGGGCTTTGAAGTAATCGATCTTCCCGCAGCTAAGTATCTTTTATTCAGAGGAGAGCCCTTTGATCAGGAAGATTATGTGTCTGCGATAACCGAAATCTGGGATGCCGAAAAGAAATATAATCCCGAATTCATCGGCTTTGAGTGGGATGATTCGAACCCCCGCATTCAGCTTGAACCAAGAGGCGAGAGAGGATATATCGAACTCGTTCCCGTTAAGGAAAAACAGAATAAATAACAAACCATACCCTCTATGCAAAATTTGCATGGAGGGTATTTTTATGCTTGACAGGCTAATTCAAATTAGCCTATAATGTGGCTAATCGGAATTAGCCAATTGAAAGACAAAGGGGTAAAAATGGATACAAAACACAGAATACTGGATGAAGCACTTACATTATTTTCCGAAAAAGGATACGCAAATGTATATGTAAACGATATTGCCAAGCGTGTCGGCATCAAGGCACCCTCGCTCTATAAGCATTACAAAAACAAGAGAGCAATATTTGAGGCAATCATCGAAGAGATGAATGAAAGATTTTTAAAACAGGCCGAGGCTTTAAATATTACGGGTTTTTCTCCGGAAACTGACGCCGGGATTTATAAGAATATGTCCGAGAAGGAATTGCTCAAACTTGGGAGAGAACTGTTTTTGTTTTATCTTCACGACAGTTACAACAGAAGATTTCGTAAGATGCTTACCATCGAGCAGTTTGCGGATAAAGAACTCGCGAAAGTCTATATGAATCTTTATGTTGATGCGCCGCTTTCCTATCAGAGAATGCTTCTTGGAATGGTTGCGTCAGGCGGTATGCTTCATACGGATAATGTGGAGATTATGACGCTTCATTTTTATGCTCCGATTTACATGCTTTTGACAATATGCGATCGCGATCCCGAAAGAGAGAAAGAATCGCTTAAGATGCTGGATGAGCATATCAGACAGTTTGACAGGATATACGGGAGGAAAGAATGATGAAAATTGCGGTTTTTAATGCTACGGAAAAACATGGCGTTACATACAGATTAAAAGAAATCTTTTTGGAGCCGTTTCGTGATGAGGCAGAGATTACGGAATTCTATCTTCCGAAAGACTGTCCTTCGTTTTGCGCAGGATGTACGGTCTGCTTTCGCGGGGATGAAAATAAATGCAAAGATGCACAGTATACACAAAAGATTCAAAAAGCCCTTTTGGAGGCAGATCTTTTGGTGTTCGCATCGCCTGCTTATGTTTTTCATACAACAGGTGCCATGAAAACAATGCTTGATCATTTCGGATATCGCTGGATGCCGCATCGCCCGGCGAAAGAGATGTTTTCGAAACGTGCGGTAATCATTACCCAATGCCTCGGCGCGGGTGACAAATCAACCGCCAAAGATATAAAAGACAGTCTTTCCTGGTGGGGAGTAAGCTTCATAAAAGAATACAGATTTAAACTGATGAGCGAAATTGACTGGGATAAGATAAACGAAAAAAAGAAAAATAAAATGTCTTCAAAACTTACGGATGCAGCAAATAAGTTTAAAAACATTGACTACAATAAACGTCCGCATACCAACATAACCACAAAGATAAAGTTTTATATGGTTCGTATGCTTCAAACCGACCTAGGGAAAAAGAATCCCGAATACACAGACTTTAAATACTGGAAAGAAAACGGATGGCTCGGCAAGGCAAGACCGTGGAAAGGATAGAAAGGTGTTTGTATGATTTTATAAAGATTATTCTCCTATTCATTCGGACAAGACATTTGTTATATGCGCTCCCGTGTATGTCGTGCATTCAAAACTGCCCCGTTGAGGCGATAGAGTACGGCAATATCACACAGGAAAAGAGAAGATATCTTCTAAAAAAATACATATATGTTTTAAAGTAAATCGGCTCAATGGCATTGGGCAATCATATATAATTATGGTAATATAAGAGATGGGTTTGCATTACGCGAATCCGCGATTTTAAATGTACGGTTAGAAGTAAAATCTGAAAGGGGAAAATATGAAAGTTCTTATAATTAACGCAAGTCCGAAGGCTAAGGGCAATACATCCGTAGCGGTTGACGAAATGGTTAAGACATTTAACGAAGAAGGTATTGCAGCGGAAGTTGTCCAGATCGGCAATAAAGATATAAGAGGATGCGTTGCCTGCGGAAGCTGCGGTAAATTGGGAAAATGCGTTTTTGATGACGCGGTAAATGAAATAGCGGCAAAGTTTGAAAAAGCAGACGGACTCGTGGTAGCGTCTCCCGTTTATTACGCATCACCCAATGCCACACTTATTGCATGCCTCGACAGACTGTTTTACAGTTCATCTTTTGACAAGACCATGAAAGTAGGTGCTAGTGTAGTTGTTGCAAGAAGAGGCGGATTGTCATCCACATTCGATGTGCTCAACAAATATTTCACGATATCCGGAATGCCCGTTGCATCAAGCCAGTATTGGAACAGCGTTCACGGCGCTGCACCCGGTGAGGCAAAGGAAGATCTCGAAGGACTTCAGACGATGCGTACTCTTGCAAGAAACATGTCATTCCTTATTAAGAGCATTGCACTCGGTAAGGAAAAATACGGTTTACCCGAAAAAGAAGCATGGCAGGGTACCAATTTTATCAGATAAAATTTCAAACCGGGAATGATTTACTTTTGGAAAATCCGGTAGTTAGACATATGGAAATAAACGAAAATGATAAAGATTGAGAATCTTGACCTTTCGGAACTTGAAGTCTACAAACAAAGAAACGAGGTAAGGCTGCTTCGAATCAATGAACCTGCAGAAGGTATTTTTATCTGCGAGAGTGCGAAGGTCATAAGAAGGGCTCTGGATGCCGGATATGAAGCAATATCCATTCTGACCTCCGTAGATGAGCCCGACGGAGAGATAAAGAAAATTTATGAGGAATGTAAAAACATTCCGATTTACCTTGGCGGTGATGAAGTATTAAAAAATCTGGCAGGATATGCGCTGACAGGCGGAGTTCTCGCGGCGATGAGAAGAAAACCTCTTCCCGGGTTGGAAGAAATAATTAAAGGGAAGAGTCGAATCGCTGTTATGGAAAATGTTCAGAATCCCTCCAATGTCGGATCGATTTTCCGCTCTGCGGCAGCCATGGGAATTGAAGCACTGATTTTAACATTTGATTCATCGGACCCTTTGTACAGAAGGTCTGAACGTGTCAGCATGGGAACGGTTTTCCAGATTCCGTGGACCAAGATAAACAAAGACACGGATTACCTTAAAGTACTTTCCGACAACGGATTTGCAAGCGTGGCAATGGCTTTGTCGGATGATTCGGTGAGTATCGATGATCCTCGAATCAAACAGGAAAGAAAGATTGCAATTATACTCGGCAACGAAGGATACGGCCTTAAAGAAGAGACCATAAAAAGGAGCGATTATGTCGCAAAGATTCCGATGAATCCGATAGTGGATTCGCTGAATGTGGGAGCTGCAAGCGCGGTAATGTTTTGGGAATTATCAAAATCCGAATAAACGGAAAATATTGATGAACAGGAAATATAATTATGCTTAACCGTTTTTCTAGAACACAATTATTATACGGAGAAGAAACCATGGGAAGATTTGCGTCTTCCCGTGTTGCTGTTTTCGGAATAGGAGGAGTCGGAGGATATGTCGTCGAAGCACTCGCAAGAAGCGGCATCGGCGCACTTGATCTTATCGATGATGATAAGGTATGTCTTACCAATGTTAATCGTCAGATAATAGCTACAAGCAAAACACTTGGAAAATATAAAGTCGATGTGGCAGAGGAGAGGGTTCACGATATTAATCCTGACTGCGAAGTCAGAACGTATAAAACATTCTTTCTGCCTGATACTCAGGATCAGTTCGACTTTACTCAATATGATTATGTTGTGGATGCAATCGATACCGTCACCGGAAAACTCGCTTTGATAATGAAGTCCAAAGAGGCCGGCGTTCCGATTATTTCATCCATGGGAGCAGGCAACAAAATTCATGCCGATATGTTTGAAGTGACAGATATTTATAAAACTTCCGTATGCCCTCTTGCAAGAGTAATGAGAAACGAATGCAAGAAAAGAGGAATCAAATCTTTAAAGGTTGTATATTCAAAAGAAAAACCCATAAGGCCGCTTGAGGATATGTCAATCAGCTGCAGAAGCAATTGCGTCTGCCCTCCCGGAACGGCAAGAAAATGCACCGAAAGAAGGGATATCCCCGGATCTACGGCATTTGTTCCGTCGGTTGTCGGCCTTATTATAGCAGGCGAAATAATCAATGACTTGGCCCAAATGAACAGTTAGTTTTTTGAAAATGTAAAAGAAATAATAAGAACCAAAGAAGAATGAAAGACGAAGATTTTAAAAGGTTTGACATGAAGGCGCCTCCGGTAAGGACGAAATGGTATTTAAGACCATTAACTTATATTCTGAGCGCCCCCGATGTCGCAAAACACAAATGCATTATTACAAAGACAAATACGGATGGCCTCAAGCCTCCCTTTGTTTTGTTATGCAATCATAATGCTTTTATGGATTTTAAGGTGGCGACAAAAGCGATTTACCCATGGCGAGCCAATTATGTTGTGGCGATTGACGGCTTTATCGGAAGAGAAAAACTTCTTCGTGATGTAGGTTGCATCTGCAAAAGAAAATTTACAAACGATACCATGCTTGTCAAACAGCTTATGCAGACCATAAAAAACGGCGATGTTGCGGTCATTTATCCGGAAGCCAGATATTCTCTTTGCGGAACCACGGCCGTACTACCCGAATCGCTCGGTAAACTTTGCAAGCTTTTGAAAGTGCCTGTGGTGACTTTGATTTGTCACGGACATCACGTCAACTCGCCTTTCTGGAATCTTCATGACAGGGGAGTAAAGCCTACCGAAGCAGAGTTCACGCAGATTTTCGATGCCAAGACTTTAAAGGAAACTTCCGTTGAAGATATCAATAAAAAAATTCTGGAAATGTTTCAATATGATGATTTCGCATGGCAAAAAGAACGCGGAATCAAGATCACATACAAAGGTCATGCGGAAGGACTTCATAAGGTTTTATATCAATGTGCTTCCTGCAAAACCGAATACAAAATGAGTTCGGAGGGTCGAATCCTTAAATGCAATGCATGCGGTAAGGAATGGAAATTAAATGACTTAAGCGAACTCGAAGCTTTGTCCGGCGAAACCGAATTTTCACATATTCCCGACTGGTACGAATGGGAGCGAAGCAATGTAAGAAAAGAGGTTGAGGAAGGAACATATTCAACGGGCGAACTTCCTGTGAGAGTTGACTCTCTTCCAAATGCCAAAAAGTATATACCCATAGGTGAAGGAATCATGATTCACGATATGAATGGCTTCAGAGTCAAAGTGACCGATAAGGACGGAGACGTTCATGAAATGATTAAGAATGTTCCCTCCCTTTATTCCTGCCATATCGAATATGAGTATCTTGGAAAATACGGGGACTGCGTGGATTTAAACACTCTTAAGGATACCTGGTATACATATCCCGATCCCGCAAAGTGTGAATTTTCGGTTACAAAAATGGCATTGGCGACAGAGGAACTTTACTTTGCGTATCAAAGGAAAAATTTCGCTGAGATTCATAAAGAAAAAAGCTCTTTCGAATAATTTATTTTCAGCTTATTCATAAGGAATTCATATGGAATATACCGGAAATCCTCCGTTATTCTCGGGTTAAACTACTTAGGGATTCCGACGAACTTGAGAAGGCTGAATTGACAATAAGGATCTGGCTCGGATAATAGAAAAACCAAGCGATAAAGGAAAAATAACGGTTAAAGGATTCGGGCAAAAGACCGGTTGATGTGTAGAAAGAAAGCGTGATAAAAACATCGCATAAAAAGAACAGAATAAAACCGGAGAAAGCCATAAGCGCAAGAGTGGTACGAGGTTTATTTCCGGAGATTTTTTCTTTTTCGAAATTACGAAATGAGAGATGTATGTTTCCGACGATAAGAAGCATATATACGAATGCAAACGCATAGATATTCGAAATTTGAGAGACAAATCCGGCCAATAAAAACAAAAGCATAATCACGGCGCGTGCAATGCAAAATTTTTTGTTGTATGAAAAACGAATCGAGTGCGAAAACTGAGCAAAACAAAAGATTAATACTGCCGCGGCGGATGCAGGATTAAAAGCAAAAAACGTATCAGCAAGAAGTGTCAGGGCAAGAGCGGCATTAAGAAAAAAATCTTTTGCATTATGCTTTAAGGAGAAAACCGGATTCAAGGATATGGCCAGTATTTTAAGGCATTTCACACCAATAAAAACGCCGTTTTCAAGCACGGATATTTTAAAGGTTTGCCTGCCGATAACGAAAACTCTGATTATTTCTTTATCATAAAAGAAAAGCTTGAATGTTAGGTCAAGAAAAATAAAGGATAAGAAAATCACTATCCATATAATCATCCATATTCTTTTTTTCTTTTCAGGAGTATTTTTCATGGCAGTTTTATCAATAAATATTCATTCTTAAATATGAACAATTTTCCATGGATAACTTTTAATGATTTTAACACGGAACAAAAGAAATAGTAAAAATTTTTTTATCTATTGACTCTCCCCTTGGGGAATCCCTTAAGGTGTAATCATAAAGAAAAGGAGGAACCGAAAATGGAAAAGAAAATGACATCGGGAGAGATAGCAAAAAAGGCCGGAGTAACGCAGAAAGCGGTTCGTCTTTACGATGAAAAAGGACTCTTAAAACCCACGGAATATTCAGAAGGCAATTATCGCCTTTATGACAAAGAAGCACTTCAGATTCTTGAAAAAATCGTTGCCTTAAAACAGATAGGTTTTTCACTTGAGGAAATAAGAGACAATCTTGTTGCGGGCGATGCGGTTGATATCGAAGAAGCGTTAAAAATCCAGCGTAAAGCAATGGATGAAAAGAGATGGAAACTTGAAAAAGTTATTACATCCATCGACAGAACATTGGAGAGAAAAGACAAGAAACTCGATTGGGATGATGTTGTTGAAATTGTCCAGAATGTAAACCTTGATTTAAAGGCTGACGAAGGACACTGGGATGCGGTATTGCATACCGGCGAAGATTTGGATTGGTATGTGAAAATCTTTAACGTTCTTGAATTCAAGCAAAATGAAAAAATCCTGGATCTCGGCTGCGGCTTTTCAAAACTTTGGAGAAACAACTGGAAGGATATTCCCACCGGAAGCAGGATATTTGCATACGATCTTCACGGAAGCTGGGCAGATGATTTTGCTAAATATCTTTCGGAAAACAAATCCGATCTTCCCAAAGATACGGAATTATCGCTTATTTACGGTGATATAGAGAAGGAAGAAACATGGAAGCAGATAAAAAAGGAAAAGAAATACGATCAGATTATCTGTCACTATGTGGACGATGAATTAAAGGATGTCCAAACCCTTATAGAGAGAGTGAGCAGCGTCCTTGCAAAGGGCGGAAAATTTTCCTTCAACTGTACACAAGTTTATTCCTGGGATTTGTATTTCAAGAAAGCCTTTGAAGACATCGGAATAAATGCAGCATTTATTGACGAGATAATCAAAGAAGATAAAATCCAAAGAAATGTGTATGTTGATATGTTAAAAAAGAATTTCTCCGATGTAAAACCCGTCATGATTCCCTGCAGATGGACTTACGAAACCGGTGAAGAAATTTTTGACAAAATAAAGAGAATTTATCCCAACGAAGAAAAATTGCTTTTGTCGGAAAAAAAGAAAATAAAAGAGTATTTTGATGCAATCGTAAAAAAAGACGGAAAAATAATCGTGGATACCGAATCCGAATTCTGGCATTGCTTCAAATAATACAATATTCCTTTATTAAAAGACAAAGTTCAGAAAAAATAGTGACGAACATATAATTCTTGCGTTGAAAAAAATCATATTTTATAATTAGTATATGCTAATTAAAAGTGCTGACTTGATAAAAAAAGAATGATGATACGAGGGTTTTCAACCATGGAAATGACGGTTGATTTATTTGACAGCATAATTAATACTTCGCAGGATTGTGTTTTCTGGAAAGATAAAGAAAGAAGATTTTTGGGTGTAAACCAGGCCTTTTTGGACTTCTACGGATTTGATTCGGTAGAGGTCCTTTTAGGTAAAACCGATGAGGATATGGGATGGCATTCCGATCCCGAACCTTTTAAGCAGGATGAACTTCGTGTTTTATCGGGCAAGAGTACTTACAAGGTACAGGGCAAATGCTTTATACGCGGAGAAGAGAGGGATATTATCGCCTCGAAGAGACCGCTTTACGACGGAGATGAAATTGTCGGACTTGTCGGAAGTTTTGTGGATATAACCGATGTAATAAGGCGTAAAAACAAGATTGACGGTTCGCAGGTTTTATACACGATAGAAGATTTAAGAAAATATCCTTTTTTCGACAAGATAATCGACGAAATAAGTCTTGATGAGATACTTGATACATTAACGGGAGTATTGTCGAGAGCGTATTCGATTAAATTCGTGCATTCCCTTATTGCCGAGAAAACGCCTTTTTCGTTTACCATTATCGATCTGGATAATTTCAAGACCATAAACGACAACTACGGACACAGCGCCGGAGACAAGGTTTTGATGAGCATGTCCAAAGGACTTGTTGAATACATGAAAGGTTTCGGACTTGTCGGAAGATTCGGCGGGGATGAACTTTTGCTTATAGATTTAAAGAATTGCGAAACAGCCCAAAAGACCGATTTCTTTGAGAATCTTTACGGCAATTCCAATGCGCTTCGAATCGAAGTATATTTTGAAAACGGAGCAGCTTTTGTAACCGGTACATCGGGATGCGCAACTTTTCCTAAGGATGCGAATGACTTCCAGGATCTCTTCGGACTGATAGACAAGATGCTCTATCTTGGAAAGAAGAGAGGCCGAAACTGCTATACCGTATACGAAGAAGACAAGCATAAAGACGTAGAGATTCATAAGCTTGCAAAAAACGGCATATTTACAAATATGCATACGCTTCGAATAAATATCGAAAAAGAAAAAGGTATAGAAAACAAATTGTTGAAAGCTCTGCCTCAGGTGACTGAGATATTGCAGGCGCACGATTTGTACTTTGTGAAAGAAGACGGAATAATGCGTTCTGCAGTAGATAAAAGCTTCAGTCAGGATGCATCGGATCTTTGTAATATTATGGGCGAAGATTTGTTTTGTGAGCATACTCTCGACAAGGTCAAAAAACATTCTCCGAAGTTTTTCAATACACTTAATGATAACGGATTTGAGTCGGTGTTGATTTCGAGTGTAAAGAAAGAGGACCGGGTAAAAGGATATCTCGTATGTCCGGTAAGAAGGAGCCTTCGAATCTGGCAGGAAAACGAATGCGCATTCCTTTATTATCTTGCTGAACTTATCTCGGATGATTTTTAAGAATCGGACGATGATAAAAATTCCCGTATTTCTCATATGCAAAAAACGGTTGACAATCAAGGAAGCGGGTAGTAATCTAAACACAATATTTTATGAAAGGAATTCTTCTCATGCGTAGATTTGTAATCAATTATACATATACTACCGAAGCTGCTATGCACATTCATTCAGTGTATGGTCTGGGTATTGTATGTGATAATTCGAATTACAGGGAAGAATAATAACGGATAGAATTTTAAATGTTTTATGACCGCCTGTTTTTCGAAGCAGGCGGTTTTTTTACATAATTAATTTAATCGAAGGGAGACTACGGGAATGGACAGGATTATTAAAGAAGATTACATCAGAGAAATGAAAATGGACGAAATTTCGGAGTGCGTAAATGTTATAAGAACATCTTTTAAAACCGTAGCTGACGAACTGGGATTTACCAGGGAAAACGCTCCGAGATTTACAGCATTCGCTACTGATGATACAAGACTTAAATATCAGATGATGGTCGAAAAAAGACCGATGTATGTATATCTTCACGAAGGGAAAGTAGTCGGCTATTATTCGTTTGGCATTACCGAAAACGGAAATATTGAACTTAACAATCTCGCTGTACTTCCGGAATTCCGACATTTGGGAATCGGAGAAAAACTTGTTAACGATGCGATTGAAAAAGTAAGAACTTTTGGCAAAGATAAAATAGAAATCGGCATAGTGGAAGAAAACGTAAAACTTCGCAAGTGGTATGAGCAACTTGGATTCATTCATACAGGCACAAAGAAATTTGATTTCTTCCCGTTTACATGCGGATACATGGAAAAAATTTTATGAGGTAAAAGTATGAAATATTTTAGAATACACACAGCGGAAAAAGCATATCTTACCAAGCAGCCCAGAGGTATTTTTACTGCAGTCTGGAAACTGGTTGACTCGGGAATCCTTAACGAAGAAGAGATAAAAGAATATTGGCATAATAGGGAATACTTTGAGAAAGTTCTTCCGGTCCCTCCGATTTACGATGACGGCAATCCCGCCGGTGCAATTACATGGTTTAAAGACACCGAAGAGGGCAAAGAGATTTATGCTCAGATGTCGTTTTACAGGGAGATGCTGTCAAAGTACGGTGTTGATTTGTTTAAGTCAGAGACCGAAGAAATCCCGGGTGAGATTATTTATGAGGACGAGTTTCAGATAGCGGTTAAAAATGTCAGAGAAGATATTAAGGTAACCACCCAAAAAGAATTGTATTTGAATAAAAAAGACGCATAATTTATTATATTTTGGAGAAAAATTATGGATTTAATCATACTTATAGGAGCCGGCGCGGTCGGGAAAATGACCGTCGGCCAGGAACTGATGAAAATAACCGATTTCAGGCTTTTTCACAATCACATGATGATTGAACCGGTGCTTGAAATCTTCGGAAGATTCGATGGCGAAGTCGTAAGCAAACTTCGTGAGGATATTTTTGATGCGTTTATGAAGACAAAATATCAGGGCATGATTTTCACATTTATGTGGGGCTTTGACATGCAGTCAGACTGGGATTACATCAAAGGAGTATCCGAAAAGTTTGAAGCCACCGGCGGAACGGTTTACTATGTCGAACTTGTGGCAGATCAGGCGGTAAGACTTGAGAGAAATAAGACCGAAAACAGGCTTAAAAACAAAGCTTCAAAGAGAAATCTGGAATTGTCTGAAGAAAGAATGATTCGTGAAGAAACCAAGTTCAGACTGGAAAGCCGCGAAGGAGAAATCCCTTTCCCCAATTACATCAAGATCGATAACGCAAATCTCGAACCGGATGAGGCAGCAAGAATGATAAAGAAGCATTTTAACCTTCCGAATCCGAGTGCAGAGGAGATGATGAATCGCGTATTTTTAGAGGAAGTCAGGGAGAATGAACTTGAGCTTGTTCATAAGATGCAGATAGAAAGCTTCATGCCGCTTTACGAGAAGTACCACGACGAGGGGTCGCCCGCAATAGAATCAATAGACAGAATTAAAGCAAGGGCAGCAGTCGTTAATCGCAAGTATTACTTTATCGTTAAAGACGGCGCCAGAGTGGGTGTAATTAATCTCGGAAACAACGATCCGAACGAAAAAGAAGTTTCTTTTATCAGCCCTCTTTTTATCCTTCCGAAATATTGGAATCAGGGCATCGGATACGCCGCTATAAAAAAGTCGTTCGAGATGTATCCCGATGTTAAAGTCTGGAAACTCGATACAATACTTCAGGAAAAAGGAAACTGCCATCTGTACGAAAAATGCGGTTTTAAGAGAATCGGCGAAGAAAAGATAATCAACGACAAAATGACGCTTATCGATTACGAATACATAAGGTCTTAATTATCGCCCATAAATTTTGTTATCGCATTGCTTATAAGGTAGATTCCGTCGGGAGTCGGATGAACACCGTCCACCAAATAAGTTTTATGATTCTTTGAATTGATTTCGATTAAAGTCATGGAATCAATCCATTTAATTCCCGTTTTTTCGGCAATTTGAGCGCCGACATTACGGTATGTCTGCAGATTGGATCCGACATTTGACAAAACCTGCGATCCGCTTTCAAAGTAATCGCAGTAAATTGGAGAGAGAATGTAAACGGTTGAATCGGGGAATGAGGATTTAAGTTTTATGATGCCGTCCGTCATGGCCGATTCATAGGAATCGTATGCATAATCTTCGTAGGGAGTGCCGGATCCTATTTTTGCGGGAACGCCCATAAAATAGTCATTTACTCCGTAGTTAATTACAAAACAAAGTTTTTTGGAGCCGTCATGCTCCTTTTTAAATCTGTCAAATTCATTCCAGAAATCCGGATTCTCGATATCGGATGAAGAAGAACTTCCCACAAACAAATTAACAATTTTGTTAAAATCACCGATGGCGCTTGTGCCGCCGATGCCGAGGTTATAAGTATCAGCGCCCGATAAGCCCGTTGCGGCACCGGGGATGGATACGGGTCCGTGGTAATTGCCGAATATGCTGTCTCCGAAGAAAACAATTTCTCTGTCCGAGAGATCGGAATATTTGTAATCTTCGGAAACGATTGTCTTTATTGCATCTTCGTATGAAGTCACGGAATCCTTGTCTACCGTATATTTAAGGTTACAGGTACAAAGAATCAAAAGATTTAAAGCGACATCTTCAGCCGGTACACCCGAATAGTAATTCGTTTTACTTTCGACAAGCCATTTTTCACTTCCGGGCCAGTACATCGAGACGTTGTCATTATGTGTTAAAAATTTGATGACCGATTCGTAAGTCTCAAGCTTTTCTTTCATTTCCGCTTCGGAGAGTGACTTCCAGTAATCGGAAGAAGGGTACGAAAGAATGGTATAAAAAGCAACATCCGCATATTTTTCGGCAAGGCCGTTTAAATACTCAAGCTCGGATTTGCCTTCTGCTTTTGAAAGAGCAATCGGGTCTATTTCAAGGAATACGGCTTTAAGACCGTCTTTGGAGATGGCCTTGTCAAGCAGCATGTTTGTATCATCATATTCTACGTCGGCGGGAGTGATGAAAATCGGGTTAACGCCGAGGAATCTCGGGAAGTCTTTTCCATCCGTAATGTTTGATCCAAGGAAACTGTAGTAAAAACTGTCATACTGGGAAGATGCAAGGGAGATGATGTCATTTTGGAAGATTTTATCATCAAAATAATGCACGTTCTTATATGAATAGACTGTGTAATGCTCGTCGCTGTAAACGGATGTTCCGAATTGAAGATATAGCGATGAGGCATACTTATTTGCGGTCGCACTGTCATATATCATATAGAAGGGCTTGGATTCCCTGGAGACTTTTTCATAAGGATTTTTCAAGGAATCGGTCTCAAGTTCCACGGGAGAGAGATCCTCGGGAGAAACCACGGGAGCCACTTCGACTTTTTCGTTACTTATAATGGAAACTTCGTTAACTATGGTATCCGTGCAAAAAGCGCAGGGAATCGAATTGGCCTCCATAAAATCCGTAAGGCCTTTGTAGGTGTCTGTAATATCCACGGCTTCTTCTTTTGCGGAAAGATTGACAGACAACAAATCCGTGTTGTCAAAAGAATAATCTTTCTTCATATTATTCATATAGGAAAAGACTGCGATTACGGGAATTATCGCAAGAAGTGCGATGGCTGCCCTGAAAGGCACGGGTATTTTGAATCTTATTCCATGAATGACAATGCCGAGGCATATAAGCGGAAGGCAAAAGATTGTAAGAAGATAACTGCAGTCATAAACTGCCTTTAATCCGATTACGGAAAGAATGACAGCGGGAATTGCCGCTATTATATATGTATAGAATTTTTTGGCATGAAGTGATGTGACAAAGAAAAGGTAACAGCCGGCGAAGATTGCATACACACAGCTTACGGATGAAAGAAGCGCATCCTTCCATGTTGTGTAGTCGCTTATATAATATGTAAGAAAATATCTTGTGGAAAGAGGGACGAAAGGCTTCGTCGATACCCAGCCATCGGCAAATGTATGCGATGAGTGGGAAGCGAGATATTTGGCGAATATTAATTCGTCCGCCATTTTCTGTGTCAGGACGGGATCGAAATTTGAGCGGAAAACAAGATACGGAATAAGAAGAGCCGCAATGGGAAAAATAAAAAAGAGGAGAATAAATAAAGGATTCATCCCCTTTTTTGATTTTTTTCTTCTATTATTATTGTTTGCCGATTTTCTTTTTTTTATGTTTGAATAATTATGAACGTTCGCTTCCATATAAATATAATATCTTTTTTCGAAATTCTTTTCAATATTACAGCAGATAATTGCGATAATAATTGACAGTGCCGAATATATAATGGTACACTTTACTCTAGTGAATCAAAAAAGATTCAGCTATAACGAAATGAAAAAGGGAGAATATCAATGGATAATCAGAATTTACAGAACGCAGAACAGGTTGTTGAAAATGTAGAAGAAATCAAACAGGCTGCTGAACAGGCAAGCGCAGCTGCAGAATCCACAGTTGAGACTGCTGCTTATTCTTACACAGCAAGCTACGATGAAGCATCCGAACCCAAGAGCGGATTAAACGTTCTCGGTTTGGTAGCCATGATTCTCGGTATCTTAAGCCTTGTTGTCGGAATCATTTGCTGCTGCTGGAGTGCAAGCATTCTTGGACTCATATTCGGAATATTGAGATTAGTGGTTTCAATTGTTGCTTTGGTACTTGGTATCATCGGTGTTAAGAAGATGCCCGAGAAGAAGGGAATGGCTATCGCAGGCATTATCCTTGGTGCTATCGGTCTCTTGGCTGCATTTGTTACAATCATCATTGCAATTGTAGGATTGATTGCAGGAACAGCTTCCACATTAATGGGATCATCGCCCGAGTTCATGGAAATGATGGAAGATATGATGGATTCTCTTGATTAATTAACTTGTTAATAAAATAAGAAAAAAGGTTTCGGTTCGATAAGAACCGGAACCTTTTTGTTCGATAAGGGGATGCACTATATATAGAAGAAACACTTCTAAAAGTTGTGCCTGTAGAAAAATATTTAAAAATTTTGTAAAAAATGCTTGAAATAAAGAAAATATTTTGGTATGATACCCCTTGCTGTGACATTGATAGCAATGAAGTGTAAGGTTGTCGCCGATACGGCGGGTTTTTACACGGAGCGAATGTCAAGTCGAGATACTGACGACAAGTCACTGTACAAACATTATAGTCTGCTTTAAGCAGAAACGACGTGTGGTCGTTTATTTTTTAGGAAAAAGTACGACACACACGGGAGAGTGTACAGTCGCCGCTTGTTGTACTTGAATCTTAAAGTACATAATATGAGAGGAGACTTTTTTTATGGCAAATCAAGTAATGAGAATCACACTTAAGGCTTACGAGCATCAGACAGTTGACGCATCAGCAGCCAAGATTATCGACACTTGTAAGAAAAATGGAGCAAAGGTAAGCGGACCCGTTCCCCTTCCTACTAAAAAGGAAATCGTAACAATCATCCGCGCCGTACACAAGTACAAAGACTCCAGAGAGCAGTTTGAACAGAGAACTCACAAGAGACTTATCGATGTTCATGAGCCCAACCAGAAAGTTATAGATGCTATGCAGAAGCTCGAAATGCCTGCAGGTGTTTATATCAATATTAAGATGATCTAGTTATAACCCAAACTTATCATCGATCGTTACATTATTAAAAAGGAAAAACAAATGACTTCCACAACTAGTATGCATCCGAAACGGATACCGCTGTAGTGGAATCAAAAGGAGGTCAAAATGAAAAAAGCTATTTTAGCTACCAAAGTCGGAATGACTCAGATCTTCGCAGAAGACGGCACACTCATTCCGGTAACAGTTCTCCAGGCAGGTCCTTGTGTAGTAACACAGGTTAAGACAGTTGAGAACGACGGATACGAAGCAGTTCAGGTAGGTTTCGTAGACAAGAAAGACAAGATTATCAATAAGGACGCTAAGGGCAAGAAGGAAATCATCCATGCTAACGGTACAACAAAGGCTATGCAGGGACATTTCAAGAAAGCCGGCACAACAAGCAAGCGTTTTGTTAGAGAGTTCAAGTTCGAGAATGCTTCCGAATATGCTCTTGCACAGGAAATCAAAGCAGACATCTTCGCTGAAGGCGACAAGATCGACGCAACAGCAATTACCAAAGGTAAAGGATTCCAGGGTGCAATCAAGAGACTCGGTCAGCACAGAGGACCCATGAAGCACGGTTCAAAGTTCCATCGTCATCAGGGTTCAAACGGCGCATGTTCTTCACCCAGCCGTGTATTTAAGGGCAAAGGTATGCCCGGTCAGATGGGTGGCAAGAAGGCTACAGTAAGAAATCTTGAAGTTGTCAGAGTTGACGCAGACAAGAACTTACTTTTAATCAAGGGCGCTGTACCCGGACCCAAGAAAGCCTTGGTTACAATCAAAGAAACTACTAAGGCAGAAGCTTAATCGGACGAAAGGAGGAACACACAGATGGCTCAGGTATCTGTTTACAATATGGAAGGCAAGGAAGTCGGAAAGATGGATTTGCTCGATGATATTTTCGGTATCGAAGTAAATGAACATTTAGTACACATGGCTGTTGTTCAGCACCTTGCAAATATGAGACAGGGCACACAGAAGGCTAAAACACGTTCGGAGGTTTCCGGAGGCGGTGCTAAGCCCTGGAGACAGAAAGGAACCGGTCACGCAAGACAGGGTTCAACAAGATCTCCTCAGTGGAGACACGGCGGCGTGGTATTCGCACCCGTTCCCAGAGATTACTCATTCAAACTTAACAAGAAGGAAAAGAGAATCGCTCTTAAATCCGCTCTTACAAACAAGGTAACCGAAGGAAAGCTTATGGTTATCGACGAGATCAAGTTTGATGAAATCAAGACAAAGAAATTTGCAGAGTTCTTAAACAACATTAAGGCTGACAAGGCTTTGGTTGTTATCAAGGAGAACGACGAAAATACAATTTTATCCGCAAGAAACATCGCAAACGCAAATACAGCTTTAGCAGACAACATCAACGTATACGATATCATGAATGCTAAGACACTCGTACTTGCCAAGGATGCGGTAGAAAAGATTCAGGAGGTATACGCATAATGGCAGATCTTAAATATTATGACATTATTTTAAAGCCGGTAGTTACCGAAAAGAGCATGTCGGGCATGGGCGACAAGAAGTATACTTTCTTAGTAAATCCCGATGCTACAAAGAATCAGATCAAGGATGCAGTTGAAAAAATGTTTCCCGGAACTGAAGTAGCAAGCGTAAACACATTAAATTGCAACGGCAAGAACAAGAGACGTGGCAATGTATACGGCAAGACTGCTGAGACAAAGAAAGCTATCGTTAAGCTTACTGAAGGCAGCAAGGATATCGAGATCTTCTCAGGTATCTAAAAGCCGACCTATATGCAATGAAGCATGATAATAAATAACAGAAAAGGAGAACAAAGAAATGGGAATTAAGACATACAATCCCTATACACCCTCCAGAAGAAATATGACTGGCTCTGACTTCTCTGAAATTACCAAGAAGACACCCGAGAAATCACTTTGTGTCGCAATGGAGAAGACAGCAGGACGTAACAATCAGGGTAAGATTACAGTTAGACATCATGGCGGCGGAGCCAAGAAGAAATACAGAATCGTAGATTTCAAGAGAAACAAAGACGGAATTCCCGCAAAAGTTATCGGAATCGAATACGATCCCAACAGAACAGCAAACATCGCACTTATCTGCTACGCAGACGGCGAGAAAGCTTATATCATCGCTCCCGAAGGCCTTAAAGACGGAATGAAGATCATGAACGGACCCGATGCCGAAGTAAGAATCGGTAACTGCCTCCCTCTTGATAAGATTCCCGTAGGTACACAGGTTCACAACATCGAACTTTTACCCGGTAAGGGCGGCCAGATGGTTCGTAGCGCAGGAAACAGCGCGCAGCTCATGGCTAAGGAAGGTAAGTATGCAACACTTCGTCTTCCTTCAGGCGAAATGAGAATGGTACCCATCCAGTGCAGAGCAACGGTAGGTATCGTAGGAAACGTAGATCACAACCTTATCAATATCGGTAAGGCAGGACGTAAGCGTCACATGGGTATTCGCCCTACAGTACGTGGTTCTGTAATGAACCCCAACGACCATCCTCATGGTGGTGGTGAAGGTAAGTGTAGTATCGGTCGTCCCGGTCCTTGCACACCTTGGGGTAAGCCGGCTTTGGGCTTGAAGACAAGAAAGAAAAACAAGCAGTCTAACAAGCTCATCGTAAGAAGAAGAGACGGACGCGCTATAAAGTAAGCGCATATTGATAAGGAGGAAAATAATGGCAAGATCATTAAAAAAAGGACCCTTTGCTGATGCAAGCCTTTTAAAGAAGGTTGACGCTATGAATGCAGCGGGTAATAAACAAGTAATTAAGACCTGGTCACGTCGTTCCACAATCTTTCCCTCATTCGTAGGACATACATTTGCGGTTCATGACGGAAGAAAGCATGTTCCCGTATATGTAACGGAAGATATGGTTGGCCACAAGCTCGGTGAGTTCGTAGCTACAAGAACATACAGAGGCCACGGTAAAGACGAAAAGAAATCTAAAACTAAGTAAGGAAGGAGGTTTTAATCCATGGAAGAAATTAAGAGCAGATCACAATACAAGAGAGAGCGTAATAAAAACAACCGTGAGACAAGACCTTCGGCAAAGTTATCTTACGCAAGAGTATCCGTACAGAAAGCATGTTTCGTACTTGACGCCATCAGAGGCAAAGATGTCAATACAGCATTGGCTATACTTGAATACAATCCCAGATATGCATCAAGCATTATCAAAAAACTTTTGCTTAGCGCTATCGCAAATGCCGAGAACAACAACGGCATGAATCCCGAAAAGCTTTACATTGAAGAATGTTATGCAAATAAGGGACCCACAATGAAGAGAATCAGACCCAGAGCACGGGGTAGAGCTTACAGAATCGAAAAGAGAATGAGCCACATTACCATCGTGCTCAATGAAAGATAGGAGGAAAAGTATGGGACAGAAAGTTAATCCTCATGGAATTAGAGTAGGCATTATCAAGGACTGGGGTTCTATGTGGTATGCAGATGCCGATTTCGCTGATTGCCTTGTTGAAGATTACAACATCAGAAAGTATTTAAAGAAGAAACTCTATACATCCGGTGTCAGCAAGATTGATATCGAAAGAGCTTCCAATAAAGTTAAAGTTACTGTTTACACATCAAAGCCCGGACTTGTTATCGGTAAAGGCGGCGCTGATATCGAAAACACAAAGAAAGAGTTAAAGAAACTCACAGGCAAGAATGTAAACGTTGACATCAAAGAGATCAAGAGACCCGAGAAAGAGTCACAGCTTGTAGCTGAAAACATCGCTAAGCAGCTCGAAGACCGTGTTGCTTACAGAAGAGCTATGAAGCAGGCTATGACAAGAACAATGAAGTCGGGTGTTCTCGGTATCAAAGTTCAGTTATCCGGCCGTTTGGGCGGTGCTGATATGGCTCGTACAGAGACGATTAGTGATGGTACTATTCCTCTTCAGACATTACGTGCCGATATCGATTACGGTTTCGCTGAGGCAGATACAACTTACGGCAAAGTTGGCGTAAAAGTTTGGATTTATAAGGGCGAAGTTCTCCCCGTAAAAGAAAATAAAGAAGGGAGTGCAAAATAATGTTATTACCTAAGAGAGTTAAACATCGTAAGCAGTTCCGTGGAAGTATGAAGGGTAAAGCTCTTTCGGGCAACCAGATTACTTACGGTGAATTTGGTATTGTGGCTACAGAGCCTTGCTGGATTAAATCAAACCAGATTGAAGCAGCTCGTATTGCCATGACACGTTATATCAAGCGTGGCGGACAGGTTTGGATCAAGATTTTCCCTGATAAGCCCGTTACAGCTAAGCCTGCCGAGACTCGTATGGGTTCCGGTAAAGGTACATTGGAATACTGGGTAGCAGTTGTTAAGCCCGGCAGAGTAATGTTCGAAATCTCCGGTGTATCCGAAGACGTAGCAAGAGAAGCTCTCCGTCTTGCAACACACAAGCTCCCTTGTAAGTGTAAAATTGTTTCTAAAGCAGACTTGGAAGGAGGGGTTAACTAATGAAGACAAATACATATGTTAATGATTTAATGAAAAAGTCCCCCGCAGATTTAGAGCAGGCTTTAGTTGATGCCAAGAAAGAACTTTTCAATTTGAGATTCCAGAATGCAACAAATCAGCTTGACAACACGGCAAGAATCAGAGAGGTTCGTAAGAACATCGCTCGTATTCAGACCGTACTTACTGTTAAGAAGAACGAAGTTAACGCATAAGGATACAGATTGAGAAAGGAGATAAGCTGTGGAAAGAAATTTAAGAAAAGTGCGTATAGGTAAAGTAGTCAGCAACAAGATGGATAAGACTATCGTTGTAGCTGTAGTAAACCATGTAAAGCACCCTCTTTACGGCAAGATTGTTAAGAGAACATATAAGCTTAAGGCACATGACGAACAGAACGAGTGCCAGATTGGCGATACAGTAAAGGTTGCAGAAACAAGACCTCTTTCTAAGGATAAGAGATGGAGACTTGTTGAGGTTGTAGAAAAGGTTAAATAAGGAGATAAAAGCATGGTTCAACAGGAAACAAGGTTGAAAGTTGCCGACAATACAGGTGCTAAGGAACTCCTTTGCATCCGAGTAGTAGGCGGCTCAACAAGAAGATATGCAAACATTGGTGACGTTATCATCGCCAGCGTTAAGGATGCTACTCCCGGCGGCGTTGTAAAGAAAGGTGACGTTGTTAAGGCCGTTGTTGTTCGTACCGTAAAAGGTGCAAGACGTAAAGACGGTTCATACATTAGATTTGACGAGAATGCTGCAGTTATCATTAAAGACGACAAGACTCCCAGAGGAACTCGTATTTTTGGACCGGTAGCAAGAGAGCTTCGTGAGAAACAGTACATGAAGATTGTTTCTTTGGCTCCCGAAGTATTATAAGGAGGTGCCCGATAATGATGAAGATTAAGAAGGGTGATACAGTTAAGGTTATCGCCGGTAGCTCAAAGGGCAAAGAAGCCAAAGTAATCAGTGTTGACGTTGAAAAGAATAAAGTCGTTGTAGAAGGCGTAAATGTAGTTACAAAGCACACAAAACCTTCAGCAGGTAACCCCAACGGCGGCATCATCACAAAGGAAGCTCCCATCGATGCATCAAACGTAATGCTCGTTGATGGCGGTAAGGCAACCAGAGTCGGATTCAAGGTAACAACTGATGATAACGGCAAAGTAGTAAAGAAGGAACGTTTCGCGAAGAAGACCGGAAACGTAATTAAATAATAATTTATGGAAGGAGGTCTAGATTCGTGAGTAGACTGAAAGATCAATATAAGAATGAAATTATAGATGCAATGCAGAAGAAATTCGGCTACAAGAATATCATGGAAGTTCCCAAGCTTGATAAGATCGTTATCAACATGGGTGTTGGCGAAGCTAAGGAAAACGCTAAGGCTCTTGAGTCTGCAGTAAGAGATTTGGAGATCATCTCCGGCCAGAAGGCTGTTCTTACAAAGGCTAAGAATTCAATCGCTAACTTCAAGATCAGAGAAGGCCAGAACATCGGTTGTAAAGTTACACTTCGCGGTGACAAGATGTATGAATTTCTTGATCGTCTCGTAAACCTTGCATTGCCCCGTGTACGTGACTTCAGAGGTGTTAATCCCAACGCTTTTGACGGCAGAGGAAACTATGCTCTTGGTATCAAAGAGCAGCTCATCTTCCCTGAAATCGAGTACGATAAGGTAGATAAAGTAAGAGGTATGGATGTTATCTTCGTAACAACAGCTAAGACTGACGAAGAAGCAAGAGAGTTATTAACACTCTTCAACATGCCCTTCGCTAAATAGTATCGTTGTCTTTTATTTAAGGAGGTATATTCATGGCTAAAACAGCAATGAAGATTAAGCAATCACGCCAGCAGAAATTCGGTGTAAGAGAATACAACCGTTGCAAAATCTGCGGACGTCCTCATGCATACTTAAGAAAATACGGTATCTGCCGTATCTGTTTCAGAGAGTTGGCATACAAGGGCGAGATTCCCGGCGTTAAGAAAGCAAGCTGGTAAGATAAAAATATATAAGGAGGCACAACAATGACAATGAGCGATCCTATTGCAGATATGCTTACAAGAATACGTAATGCAAACTCTGCAAAACATGATACGGTAGAAGTTTCCTCTTCAAAGATGAAATTGGCGATTGCTAAGATTTTATTGGATGAAGGATACATCAGATCCTACGAATTGGTTGATGATGGCAATTTCAAAAATATAAAGATTACTTTAAAGTACGGTGCAGATAAGAACGATAAGGTTATCTCCGGAATTAAGAGAATCTCCAAACCCGGTCTTCGTGTTTATGCAAACAAGGAAGAATTACCCAGAGTACTCGGTGGTTTGGGCGTAGCCATTATTTCAACAAACCAGGGTGTTATCACCGATAAGGAAGCTAGAAAGTTACAGGTTGGCGGCGAAGTATTAGCATACGTTTGGTAGTCGCATAGATTAATTAAGGAGGTACGGGCATGTCACGTATAGGAAGAATGCCAATCGCAATACCCGCAGGTGTTACTGTAAGTGTTGCAGAAAATAATAAAGTGACTGTAAAAGGTCCCAAGGGTGAATTAACAAGAGTTTTACCCTCTGAGATGGAAATCAAGGTTGAAGGTGCCGAAGTACTTGTTTCGAGACCTAACGATCTTAAGAAAATGAAATCCCTTCACGGATTGACAAGAACCCTCATCAACAACATGGTTGTAGGTGTTACACAGGGTTATGAAAAGAAACTTGAAGTAAACGGTGTAGGTTACAAGGCTGCAAAGGCAGGCAAGAAGCTTACATTGTCTCTCGGATATTCACATCCGGTTGAAATGGAAGATCCCGAAGGCATCGAGACTGCAATCGAGCAGGGTGCCGGTGGTGCAACGGTTATCGTTGTAAAGGGTATTGATAAAGAAAAAGTTGGCCAATTCGCTGCTGAGATCAGAGATAAGAGAAGACCTGAACCTTACAAGGGCAAGGGTATCAAGTATGCTGATGAAGTAATCAGACGTAAAGTTGGTAAGACCGGTAAGAAATAAGAGATAAGGAGAGTATAAAAATGGTTAGTAAGAAATCCAGACAGGAAGTTCGTGCCGAGAAGCACAGAAGAATTCGTAGCCGTTTAAGCGGAACTGCTGACAGACCTCGTTTGGCAGTATTCAGAAGCAATGATCATATGTATGCTCAAATTATCGACGATACCGTTGGAAATACAATTGTTTCAGCATCTACACTTGACAAAGATGTAAAGGCTGAACTCGAGAAGACCAACAACGTTGAAGCAGCAGCATATTTAGGAAAAGTAATTGCTAAGAAAGCATTAGACAAAGGAATTAAAGAAGTTGTCTTTGATCGTGGCGGTTATATATATCAAGGTAAAGTCGCAGCTCTTGCAGAAGCAGCAAGAGAAGCAGGCTTGGAATTTTAGGAAGGGGAGGATTTGCAATGGTACGCAATATTATTAACCCTGCTGAGTTAGGTGAATTATTTAGTGATACAATCGCTATTAAGAGAGTCAGCAAGACTACAAAGGGTGGTCGTGTAATGAGCATCGCAGCACTTGTAGTTGTAGGTGACAAAAACGGTCATGTAGGTGTAGGTACAGGTAAGGCTAAAGAAAACGGCGAAGCAATCCGTAAGGCAACAGACGACGCTAAAAAGCATCTCGTATCCATTTGTCTTGATGAGAACGCATCCGTAACTCATGATTATATCGGAAAGTATTCTTCAGCAAGCATTCTTTTAAAGAGAGCTCCCGAAGGTACCGGTATCATCGCCGGAGGTCCCGCACGTAAGGTGTGTGAACTCGCAGGTATCAGAAACATCCGTACAAAGTCATTGGGTTCAAACAATAAAACAAATGTAGCACTTGCAACAGTTGAAGGATTAAGCAAACTTAAGAGTCCCGAAGACGTTGCCAGAAATCGTGGTAAATCAGTAGAAGGCATTCGTGCTTAATCTGATTGGATGAAAGGAGACCAAAATGGCAGACAAAATGTTAAAAATTACATTGGTTAAGTCCCCGATAGGTGCTGTTCCCAAACATAGAAAGACCGTAGAAGCAATGGGTTTGAGAAAACTTAACAAGACTGTTCTTTTACCCGATAATGCAGCAACAAGAGGACAGATTCAGCAGATCGGATACCTTCTTAAGGTTGAAGAGGCATAGAAAGGAGAGTCACAATGGAATTATCAAATTTAAGACCTGCGGAAGGCTCAAAGCACAGTGATAATTTTAGAAGAGGACGTGGCCACGCTTCCGGAAACGGCAAAACAGCCGGCAAGGGACATAAGGGACAGAAAGCTCGTTCCGGAGCACCCAGAATCGGTTTTGAAGGTGGTCAGATGCCTTTATACAGACGTATTCCCAAGAGAGGATTTACGAACAGAAATACAAAGGAGATCATTTCAATCAATGTATCTGCGCTTGAGAGATTCGAGAACGGTACTGTTGTAAATGTTGAGAAGCTTCTTGAAGAAGGCGTTATCAGCAAAGCAGCAGACGGTGTTAAGATTCTCGGCAACGGTGAAATCACCAAGAAGTTAACGGTACAGGTTAATGCTTTCAGCGAGACAGCTAAAGCAAAGATTGAAGCAGCAGGCGGCACAGCAGAGGTGATCTAGTGTTTAAAACATTTATTAATGCTTTTAAAGTAAAAGATATCAGAAACAAACTGTTATTCACCCTTTTGATGCTTTTCATAGTGCGTTTGGGATGCCAGATACCCGCTCCCGGTATTAATCAGGAGTTCGTAAAGCAGATGATGGAGAATCTCTTCAAAACTGACGGTATCGGTATTCTCGGTGCATTCACCGGTGGTTCATTCGAAAGAATGTCCATATTTGCACTTAACATTACTCCGTACATCACATCTTCGATTATCATGCAGCTCATGACAATAGCTATTCCCAAGCTTGAAGAGATGCAGAACGATGGTGAAGACGGACGTAAGAAAATTGCTTCCATCACAAGATATGTGACGGTTGCACTTGCATTGATCGAATCGGGTGCCATGGCAATCGGTTTCGGTTCACAGGGTCTTTTGACAGAATATAATGCATTAAATGTAATTACCGTAATAGCTGCAATGACTGCAGGAAGTGCATTTCTTATGTGGGCGGGCGAAAGGATTACTGAGAAAGGCGTCGGAAACGGTATTTCCATAGTCCTCATAATTAACATCATTTCTTCATTCCCTCAGGATGCAAAGACTCTCTTCGAACAGTTCGTCAAGAAAGAGTCAATTGCAGTCGGCGTTCTCAATGCGGTAATCATAATTGCCGTAGTTATAGTACTTGTCATAATGGTTATTTTCCTTAGTGACGGTACAAGAAAGATTCCTCTTCAGTATGCGAAGAAGATTCAGGGCAATAAGATGATGGGCGGAAACACAAGTTCCATCCCCATAAAGATTAATACAGCCGGAGTTATTCCTGTTATCTTTGCTTCATCAATCTTATCATTCCCTTTGATTATCTCCAACATGGCCGGATTCAACGGCTCGGCTAAAGCTGAGACAGGCTTCTGGGGCTGGGGTTATATCTGGGGTGAAGCATTGAAGTTCATGAACTCAAGATATTGGTTCAACAAGAACGACATGATTTACACAATCGGTATTATCGTATATGTAGTTTTGGTAATATTCTTTGCTTACTTCTACACATCGATTACCTTCAATCCCGTGGAAATCGCAGGTAACTTAAAGAAAGCCGGCGGATTCGTTCCCGGTATCAGACCGGGTAAACCTACAAGCGATTATCTTAACACAGTACTTAACTATGTTATCTTCATCGGTGCCGTAGGACTTACGATCGTAGCTGTTTATCCTTATGTATTCAGCGGCCTCTTCGGAGCAAGCGTAAGTTTCGGCGGAACGAGTATCATCATCGTTGTCGGTGTTATCATCGAAACGGTTAAACAGGTTGAGTCACAGATGCTTGTACGTAATTACAAAGGATTTTTAAACGATTAATTTTACGACGAATGACACTCCAATTTTGGGGTGTCTTGTCGTCGCTTAGCGGCATAATACCAATAAAGAAAAGGCAGATAAAATGAAAATTGTTATGTTAGGCGCACCGGGCGCAGGAAAAGGTACACAGGCAAAAATGATTGCCGAGAAATATTCAATTCCTCACATCTCCACAGGAGATATCTTCAGAGCAAACATTAAGGAAGGAACACCGCTCGGACTTGAGGCAAAATCATATATGGATCAGGGAAAGCTCGTTCCCGATGAACTCACAGTAAAGATTCTTCTTGACAGAGTTGCAAAGGACGATTGCAAGAACGGATACGTTCTCGACGGTTTCCCCAGAACAATTCCTCAGGCAAATGTTTTAAAAGAAGCACTTGATGCGCAGAACGATAAAATTGATTATGCTATCAATGTCGATGTTCCCGATGAAAACATCGTAAGAAGAATGTCGGGAAGAAGAGCATGTGTTACATGCGGTGCCACATATCACATCGAGCATGTGCCTCCCAAAAAAGAGGGCATTTGCGATAAGTGCGGAAGCAATCTTATCTTAAGAGATGACGATAAGCCCGAGACAGTGCTCAACAGACTTAAAATATATCATGAGCAGACACAGCCTTTGATTGATTTCTACAGCAATGAAGGAATCTTAAAAGAGGTTGACGGAACAATTGATGTTAAAGATGTATTCGAAAACATCACAAAGATTTTAGGATAAGAGGAAAAAAGAATATGGCAGTTTCGATTAAGTCGGAGAGAGAAATTGAATTAATGCGAGAGTCCGGAAGGATTTTAGGAGAGGTTCATGAGAAACTCAAGGAAATAATCCGTCCCGGAATATCAACACTTGAAATAGATATTGAGGGAGAGAAATTAATCAGAAGCTATGACTGTATTCCAAACTTCCTTCATTATAACGGTTTCCCTGGATCGATTTGCGTATCGATAAATGAGGAAGTCGTACACGGAATTCCCAAGAAGAGCAGAAAGTTAAAAGAAGGCGATATCGTAAGCCTTGACTGCGGACTCATTTACAAAGGATATCATTCCGATGCGGCAAGAACATATCCTGTCGGAGAAGTTGATCCCGAAGTATTAAAACTCGTAAAAGAAACTGAGCAGTGCTTTTTCGAAGGAATCAAATTCGCAAAAGAAGGCAATCATCTGCATGATATCTCAAATGCTATAGATGCATATGCCACCAAATGCGGATACGGAGTCGTTACGGCACTTGTCGGACACGGCATCGGAACCAGTCTTCACGAAGATCCTTCGGTTCCAAACTACCACATGAACAATCGTGGAATCAAACTTGTGGCAGGCATGACACTTGCAATTGAGCCCATGATTAACCTCGGAAGAGGAGATGTTGATTTCCTTGATGACGGATGGACATGCGTAACAAGCGACAGACTTCCTTCATCGCATTATGAGAATACAATCCTCATAACAAAAGGAGAACCTGAGATATTAACACTTCCCAAAAGATAACAAGTACTTGTTGATGATTAAGAAGTAGTTACTATATATAGAAGAAACACATTAAATAAGAAAGGATAGTAGCGATTATTCGCCGGGTATAAGGAGTGTCAAAATTAGATGTTATTGAAATCGAAGGTGTTGTTACAGAGAAGCTTCCCGGAACACAGTTCAGGGTGGAACTCGAAAACGGCCACGAGGTTATTGCTCACATAAGCGGTAAGCTCAGACAGAATTACATTAGAATTTATCCCGGGGATAAAGTTACTTTGGAAATGTCTCCCTATGATTTGTCCAAAGGACGTATCATCTGGAGAGAAAAATAAATCCTTAGCGGAAAATTTTTTCTTGCATTGTTATTTTCCGCGTGTTACAATGTTAAACGGACTTTTTTGAGAAGGAGGGTTGAATCGTGAAAGTAAGATCATCGGTCAAACCAATTTGCGAAAAATGCAAAGTTATCAAAAGGAAAGGGAGAATCATGATAATCTGTGAGAATCCCAAGCACAAACAGAGACAAGGATAATTAATATTCTTGTTTTGTTGTGATTTTTGCGGCTGCGGCTGATACTATTCCGTCAAATAGTATCGGCTAACAATAAATGTGAGGAAGGCTTTGGCCTGTCCGTGCATTTACTTTTTGATACCGAGCAAAGTATCGGAAAACCGGGAAACCCGGTCGGGTAGGAATACCCCTATCATTTAGTAACTGTTAATCGAATTCGCCATTTACCGCTGAGTAATCAGGGCGCGAATTCAAATGGAAAATTTGGAGGAAAAAGAAACATGGCTCGTATTGCTGGTGTTGACTTGCCGAGAGATAAGCGTGTTGAGATCGGTCTCACATACATCTACGGTATCGGCAGAGTAAGCTCAAACAAAATTCTTGAGGCAGCAAAGGTAAATCCTGACACACGTGTCAGAGACCTTACTGACGACGAAGTAAAGGCTATCAGTGAGATCATTGCTGATTCTTACATGGTAGAAGGTGACCTTAAGAGAGAAGTAGCTCTTAACATTAAGAGACTTCAGGAAATCGGTTGCTACAGAGGAATCCGTCATAGAAAAGGACTTCCCGTTCGTGGCCAGAAGACCAAAACAAACGCTAGAACAAGAAAGGGTCCCAAGAAGACCGTTGCTAACAAGAAAAAGTAATAAGGTAACATTATATGCACCTCCAAGGCTTTCCCTCGAGTGGAAGCTGACTGATGAGGTGTATAAGGATATGATTTATAAGAAAGTAGGTTAGTTTTTATGGCAAACAAGGCAGTAGCTAAAAAAGGCGCTAAGAAGCGTGTCAAGAAAAACGTTGAACATGGACAGGCACATATCCAGGCATCTTTCAACAATACAATCGTTACAATCACAGACGCTGAAGGTAACGCATTAAGCTGGGCAAGTGCAGGTGGTCTTGGTTTTAGAGGTTCAAAGAAATCTACTCCGTATGCAGCTCAGATGGCTTCAGAGACAGCTACAAAGGCAGCTCTCGTTCACGGATTAAAGACAGTAGATGTATTTGTAAAAGGACCCGGAACAGGACGTGAAGCAGCTATCAGAGCATTAGCAGCTTGTGGCTTACAGGTTACGACAATCACAGACGTTACACCCGTTCCTCATAACGGATGCCGTCCTCCCAAGCGCAGAAGAGTCTGATTGGTCTTTTGCTTAAGACAGACACTTCGTTTGGATGGATAAAAACGATTCGTTGTGATTATTCGATTGGATTATTTTAGGAGGAAACAAAAAAATGGCAGTAGATAGAACGCCTGTGTTAAAAAGATGCAGACATCTTGGTATCGAGCCCATGGTTTTGGGTTATGACAAGAAGTCTAACAGAAAGTTTTTACATGAAGGAAGAGGTAAAAAATCTGAGTACGCCAACCAGTTAAGAGAAAAGCAGAAAGCTAAATTCATCTACGGTGTACTTGAGAAACCTTTCCGTAACTATTATGAGAAAGCAGACCGTATGAAGGGTATGACAGGTGAAAACCTTATGATCCTTCTTGAGTCAAGACTTGATAATGTTGTATTCCGTGCAGGTATGGCAAGAACACGTCGTGAAGCACGTCAGATGGTAGATCACAAGTTCTTCCTTGTAAACGGCAAGAGCGTAAATATACCTTCTTACCTTATCAAAGCAGGAGACGTAATCGAAGTTAAAGAAAAAGTTCGTTCCACACAGAGAATGAAAGATGTATTCGAAGTAACGGACGGAAGACTTACACCCAACTGGATTGAAGCTGATCATGAAGCTTTCAAGATTTCGGTTAAGTCACTTCCCACCAGAGAGGAAATAGACGTTCCCGTAGACGAAATGCTTATCGTCGAATTGTATTCGAAATAATAGTATAGCATGATAAGGAGGGTAGTAAATGTTAGCATTTGATTTCGATAACCCCAACATTGAGGTAGCTGAGATTTCAGAGGATAATAAGTACGGCAGATTCGTAGTTGAGCCCTTAGAGAGAGGCTATGGAATTACACTCGGTAATTCGCTTAGACGTATCATGCTTGCTTCTTTACCCGGAGCAGCTGTAAGCAAGGTTAAGATTGACGGTGTACAGCATGAATTTTCATCCATCAAGGGTGTAAAGGAAGATGTAACCGAGATCATCATGAACATCAAGAGCCTTGCAATCAAGGATAGTTCCGAGAGCGACGAGCCCAAGAAAGCATATATTGATTTCACAGGCGAAGGCGTTGTTCGTGCATCCGACATTCAGTTCTCAGATGACGTTCAGGTAATGAATCCCGACCAGGTTATTGCCACAATCAGCGGCAAGAACAACGGTTTATACATGGATCTTACAATCACCAAGGGCAGAGGATACGTTAGTTCAGACAAGAACAAAGACGAGACCACTCCCATCGGTACGATTGCAATCGACTCTATTTACACACCCGTAGAAAGAGTTAACGTTACCGTAGAAAACACTCGTGTAGGTCAGATGACAGATTACGACAAGCTTACACTTGATGTATATACAAACGGAACACTCGGACCTGACGATGCAGTAAGCCTTGCAGCTAAAGTTCTTTCAGAGCACTTAAAGTTGTTCATCAACTTGTCTGAGAACGCAAGAAACGCTGAAGTTATGGTTGAGAAGGAAGAGAACGATCAGGAGAAGGTGCTTGAAATGAGCATTGAAGAACTTGAATTATCAGTTCGTTCCTTCAACTGTTTGAAGAGAGCAAACATCAACACAGTAGAAGAACTCGTAAGCAAGACATCAGACGAAATGATGAAAGTTCGTAACTTGGGACGTAAGTCACTTGATGAAGTTCTTCAGAAATTAAAAGATCTCAATCTTCACTTGAGAGACAGCGAAGAATAAGATAAAAGCGCGGTAAGTCTGAAAAGCACGCGATGGTAACTCTGAAATGGAAAAGGTTCGTAATAAGTAAGACCAAAGGCGTTATGGCGGACCCCAGGTTTGGAAAAGGAGAATAATTATGGCAAAGTACAGAAAATTAAGCAGAACAAGTGCGCAGAGAAAGGCACTTCTTCGTAACCAGGTAACAGCTCTTTTATACTACGGCAAGATCGAAACAACCGAAGCCAAGGCTAAGGAAATTCGTAAGATTGCTGAAAGCATCATCGCTCTCGGTGTAAAAGAAAAAGATAACTACGAGCTCGTTAAGGTTCAGGGTAAAGTTGCCCGCAAGGACAAAGACGGCAAGAGAGTAAAAGAGACCAATGCTGATGGCAAGAAGGTTACAGTATACGATGAAGTAGAAAAAGAAATCAAGAAGGACAACCCTTCAAGATTACATGCTCGTCGTCAGATGCTCAAAGTTTTACAGCCCGTTGTAAGCGTTCCTACAGAAAATGCAGGCAAGAAGCGCGCTACAAAGAAGGTTGATATGGTTGCTAAAATCTTCGATGAACTTGCACCCAAGTACGCTGATCGTAAGGGTGGTTATACAAGAATCATCAAAGTCGGTCCCCGTAAAGGTGATGCAGCTATGATGGTAATCATCGAATTAGTATAATTTTCGCCAATTTTAAAAACTTTTGACTTCCTATTCACGATAAAATAAGTTATAATCGTGAATAGGGAGTTTTTTTCTTCTAAAAAACAAATAACTATATTTTTATTCCATAAAAAGGGGAGGATAAATCAGTATGAACTTTGAAGAACTCGTGGAATATGCGAAACAGAATAAATGCTCCGATATTCACATCACAGTCGGAACAAACCTTGCTATCCGTAGATATGGAACACTTGAAATTCTAGAGCCTTCACCCACTGCAGAAGAATCAAGAAACATGATTTTCTCATTCCTTGATCAGGAGCAGGTTGAGAGAGTTTCCAGAGGCGAAGACCTTGACGTTGGTTGTATGCTTTGGGACGGTACACGTATCAGAGCAAACATTTATCATCAGAGAAACAACCTTGCAGCAAGTATCCGTCTTTTAAATCAGTATATTCCTACATTCGAGGAGCTCGGACTTCCTCCCGTAGTAAGAGATTTGGCTGAGATGCCCAGAGGACTTGTCCTTGTAACAGGACCTACAGGTTCCGGTAAATCCACAACTCTTGCTTCAATGGTAGATTATATCAATAAAACAACTTCAAGACATATCATGACCATCGAGGATCCTATCGAATACGTATATCCTCACAACAAGGCCATGATTCACCAGAGAGAAGTCGGAAAAGACGTTACAAGTTTTGCTACAGCTCTTCGTTCGGCACTTCGTGAAGACCCCGATATCATCCTCGTAGGTGAAATGCGTGACTTCGAAACAATTTCCGCAGCCATTACCGCTGCCGAGACAGGCCACCTCGTTCTTTCAACACTTCATACAACAAGTGCTGCTCAGACAGTAGAACGTATCATCGATGCTACTCCTCTTGAAGGACAGGATCAGATCAGAACACAGTTCTCCAACGTTATCCGCGGTGTTGTAACACAGACACTTCTTCCTGCAGCAGACGGAAACGGACGTGTTGTTGCTACTGAAATCATGGTTGCAAACGCAGCTATCGGTAACCTCATTCGTGAGAAGAAGACAATCCAGATTCCTTCTTCAATCCAGGGCGGCCGTGCTCAGGGTATGCATCTTCTTAACGATGACCTTGCTTCACTTGTTCATCGTGAGAGAATTACCAAGGAAGAAGCCATGAAGGTAAGTAACGATCCTTCTTCACTTGATAAGATGTGCTAATAATGAATTATATAAAAGAACAATCTCAATATGTATTTAACAGGGGCAATCTTAAAATGATTGCCCTGTTTTGTATGACTTTGGACCATTTTGCCGTGATGATTCTTGATTCATGGTTAAAAATTCTTGAGAAAGAATCGCTGGAATTTTTTTGTGTCAATACCTTGCATATTATGCTTCGATTGATAGGACGCATCGCATTTCCGATTTTTTGCTTCTTTATCGTTGAAGGTTTGCTTCATACAAGAAGTGTTTTCAAATATGCGTTAAGGCTCCTCATTTTGGGCATTATTTCCGAAGTTCCTTTTGACATGGTATTAAAGCATACTTTTTTCGATACGAAGAGTCAAAATGTGTTTTGGACACTTCTTTTGGGACTGATTACGATATACGCGATAGACGGAATATACAAAAAAGTCAGGTGTCAAAAAGCAATAAGGTATATAATAATAACCGCAACAGCTTTATCCGGGATGTATTTGGGGGAGTATTTTGGCACCGATTATGGCTGTATCGGAGTCCTTACGATAGTTGTGATTTACCTTATAGGCAGGGAAGAATATGTATTATCAGTAGTCATTAACGTCATCGGCCAGGCGTATAAGGTCTCGACGTATGAACGGGACAAAAACTTCATAGTCGTACTTGTAATTTACATACTCCTGATAATCACATTCAGTACAGTTATATATTTTTGTAAGAAAGTAAATAATATAAATTCAAAAAAGATGCTTGCGGGCTGTGCTGCATTAAGTTGTCTGAATCCCATAGAGATGGCGGCACTTGTAAACGTCAGGCTTTTCGCCGGGTACAACGGCGAAAAAGGAAAAAACATCGGATGGCTTTTCTATTTTTACTATCCGCTCCATCTTGCAGCCCTTGCGGGACTTTGCATGCTTGTTAAGTTATATTAATTCGAGAGCTCCGTGACTGTATCATGCGGTCGTCGGGACGGTAATAAACACAAATGAAAATCATTAAGGCAGAAGAAGTTACATTTGAATATATAAGACGCGATGAAGACGGTAATGTCGAGGGAATAAACCGCGCCGTGGACAAGGTGTCGCTGGACGTCAAGGAAGGCGATTTTATTTGCGTGCTTGGGTCTAACGGTTCGGGCAAATCCACTTTTGCCAAACATTTGAATTCTATTTTGCTTCCGACGGAAGGTACTGTCTGGATAGACGGTATGGATTCGAAAGACGAAGATAAGCTTTTACAGATAAGACAGACGGCCGGAATGGTCTTCCAGAATCCGGACAATCAGATAATCGGTCAGGTTGTTGACGAGGATGTGGCTTTCGGACCCGAGAATATGGGTGTACCCACGGAACAGATCAAAGAGAGGGTGGAAGAATCCTTAAAAACTGTCGGAATGTATGAATTCAGAAAAAAATCTCCCAACCACTTATCGGGAGGCCAGAAGCAGAGAGTATCCATAGCAGGCGTTCTTGCGATGCATCCGAAATGCATAGTGCTCGACGAACCGACCGCGATGCTTGATCCGGTCGGTCGAAAAGAAGTAATAAGAGCATTAAGGGCGCTTAATGAGGTCGAGGGCATTACCATTATTTTAATCACCCATTACATGGAAGAGACGGTCTATGCAGACAGGATTTTTGTAATGAATAAGGGAAAGATTGTGATGGACGGTTCTCCCCGTGAGATATTCAAAAGAGTCGAAGAACTCGAGGAATACAAACTTGAAGTACCCAAAATCACGCTGCTTGCCCATGAATTAAGAAAGCGCGGACTTCGAATCCCTGATTGTGTGCTCACAGTCAAGGAACTTACGGACGCGTTGAAGAAATGCTAAATCCAAAGCAAAAAGATAATTAAATTTTACAGAATATTGTTTAAGCGAAGCAATTCGAGAATATCGATAATTTATAAGGAAACACTATGCCGATAATTGCGGATCACCTTACATTCGTGTACGGTGCAAAAACTCCATTGCAAACAACTGCCGTTGATGATATTTCGGTTAAGATCGAAGACGGCCAGTTCATAGGTCTTATAGGCCATACGGGATCCGGAAAAACCACTTTTCTTCAGCTGCTTTCGGGACTTATCAAACCAAGCAGCGGAACCGTTTATATAAACGGGGAAGATATTTATGCGAAGGATTTTGATTTGCATTCCATCAGAGGAAAAGTCGGAATTGTATTTCAATACCCCGAGCATCAGCTTTTTGAAGAAACGGTTTTCAAGGATGTTTGTTTCGGACCCAAAAACATGGGTTTTGATCAGAAGGAAACGGAACTTAGAGCCTATGAAGCGCTAAAACTTGTAGGTCTTGAGGACGAAGTATTTTATCAGTCACCCTTTGATTTATCGGGCGGACAAAAAAGAAGAGTGGCCATTGCGGGTGTTTTATCCATGAAACCGCAGGTCCTCATCCTTGACGAGCCGACCGCGGGCCTTGATCCTGCAGGAAGAAAAGAGATTCTCGGTCTTATAGAGAAGCTTTGCAGGGAAAACAAGATGACAATTATCCTGGTTTCACACAGTATGGACGATGTTGCGGAATATGTGGACAGGATACTCGTAATCAACAACGGAAAACTTGCGATAGATGCTACTCCCAAAGAGGTATTCAAACATCGTGAGGAACTTGAAGAATTCGGCCTTTCGCTTCCTCAGGTAACAAAGGCCATGATAAGCATAAAAGAAAGCGGAATCCCCGTAAAAACAGATGCAATTACGGTGGATGAAGCAATCGAAGAGATAATGAGAGTGCTGTACTGATGCCTCTGTCGACACTGAACTGAAGACGGTGATTCGGAGCACGTATCATAAAAAATAACAGAAATACCTGTTTAATAAAAAGTAAGATTTTAACAGAAAGATTTCCCGATAATGAAAGATATCACATTGGGACAATACTATCAGGCAGAGTCGGTAATTCACCGCCTGGATCCGAGAGTAAAACTCGTAGGAACCCTGCTTTATATGATTTCCCTCTTTGTATTCAATAACATATTTTGCTATATAGTTGCGGCAATTCTTTTGGCAGTCGTCATAGCACTTTCAAAAGTTCCCATCGGCTATATGCTTAAGGGCATGCGTGCAATTATGTTCATCATGATTTTCACCGTAATCTTTAATGTCTTTTTCACAAACGGAGACAATCTCGTGGAATTCTGGATATTCCATATTTCCAAAGAAGGCATCAGGATGGCGATTCTTATGATGGTAAGACTTACGCTCTTAATCATCTCGGCATCGATAATGACATTGACGACCACGCCGAACAGACTTACGGACGGACTTGAAAAACTTTTCAGACCCTTGAAATTAATCAAACTTCCGGTTCACGAAATAGCGATGATGATGTCGATTGCGCTTCGATTCATCCCCATTCTCATGGAAGAGGCGGATAAAATCGTCAAAGCGCAGACAGCAAGAGGTGCGAGATTCGATTCGAAGAAGCTTACGGAAAGGGCAAAAAGCCTTATCCCTCTCATAGTTCCGCTTTTTATATCCGCATTCAGAAGAGCGTCCGACCTGGCGCTTGCCATGGAAGCGAGAGGCTATCACGGAGGAGACGGCCGTACCAAGCTTTATCCTTTAAAATACGCTTCAAGAGACTATATTTCTTATGCAGTGCTGATTTTATATGTGGCAATAATAGTATTCCTCGGAATAACTTCGGCGAGAATTATAGCCCATCTTACACCGGCTAATTCCTATTTAAGCCTGTTATTTTAATCGAATGCGATATAAAATCTAAAAGGAACAGAGTGTCACGCATAATTAAAATACCAACGATCTTTGGGTAAAAAATGAGAAGAATAATGCTTCGTGTGTCGTATGACGGGACGGATTTTTGCGGCTGGCAGGTCCAAAACGAAATGCGAACGGTTGAGGGAGAACTGAATAAAGCAATAAACGAACTGACCGGCGAAACAACAGAAGTTATCGGTGCAAGCCGTACGGATTCAGGGGTTCATGCAAAGGGTAATGTGGCGGTTTTTGATACCGAATCCTCAATCCCTGCCGAAAAGTTTATGTATGCCATCAATTCGCTTTTGCCGGATGATGTTACCGTCGTTGAATCAAAGGAAGTCGACAGGGATTTTCACCCGAGACACTGTCGAAGCATTAAAACTTACGAGTACAGGATTTATACATCCAGAATAAACAATCCGCTTAAAAGAAGATTTGCGTACAGATTTCCCACTGAACTTGATGTCGAAAAGATGGATGAGGCCGCTAAATATTTTATCGGAGTACATGATTTCAAAAGCTTTTGCTGTGTAAGGACTCAGGCAGAAACCACAGTTCGCGAGATTTTCTCGGCAGATGTTTTCAGGGATGATGAAGACATCGTCATAAGAGTCACCGGGGCGGGCTTTTTATACAATATGGTCAGAATAATCGCAGGCAGCCTTATGGAAGTCGGTTCCGGCAAATATGAACCGGTCCATATAAAAGAAGTCCTTGAAGGCACCGACCGCACTCTCGCCGGCCCGACTGCGGAACCGCAGGGACTGACGCTTGTGAATATTGAATTCTTGTGAGATTTGGTATTGCAATCGATATTGATTAGAAAATTAAAAGTGCAAATACAGGTAAATGTATTTGCACTTTTGTTTTAAATTATTTCACTATGAGAAATTTAAGCCCAAGGATCAGCGGCTGCAGGAGTCCTGATATCCGAAAGAGCAAGGTTTTCAACCATAAACCACTGGTTTGTACTGGGTTTTAATCTGCACTTAATCTGCCTGGGTGAATCTGCTCCCGTAGAATCCATATGAAGTGTAGCCCATCCTGCTTCGGGATAACTGTAAGGATTGTCATAAACGGTAATCTTTAAAGGTTCTGTAGGAATATAGTTGTTCTGAGGTGATGATCCCTCAAAAAATGAACGTACCACATAATCTTTGCCCTGAAGTCTGTCCCTTAAGAACTGCTTTTGATATTCATTAACGGGGTCCGGACCTTTAAGGAAGTTAAGCATCTCTATTGTTGCATTAACATCATTTGTGTAGTTTAACAATACAAGCATTGTAAGTGCACATGTTTTGAAAGGCGTGGACAAATCACTTTCGGGAAGAGCTTTTAATTCCTCAACACTTCTGGGAATTGTTGTAAAAGTAAAAGTTTCTTTCTTTTTTGCCGCTTCATTGATTGCTCCGGATACAGCATTGCTGACAGCACCGGAAACAGCACTTTTTGCAATTGAATCAAATAATCCCATAAAAATTCCTCCAATACATTTGATATGGTTATTGTATCATTTATTGCCGTTTATCTCAATTTGTTAAAAAAAATTAATTTCGAACCAATAATAATTTCTCTTTAACGGCATCTTCAATAAAACTGTTCAGACTCTGATTATGCTCAATGGCATATATCGCCGCCTGCCTGTGAGTCTCACTAAATATCTGCCCCAAAAAGAAAAAACTACGCAAGACCTTGTATAAATTGCACATAAGGATAAAAAAATGTCCGATTCATGTCCATAAATTTAACAAATTTGAAATTTGATGTTAAGAAATAAAATTTTAAGTCGATAAAGATAACAGAAGTTAAAAAAACGGAAAGGAGGTTAGCAGTGATGCGTATTGAATCTTATATTCAGATGCAGCAGCTGTATCCGTCAAAGAATACGGTGAAAGCTACAAACAAAGCCGTTTCGAACTTTTCAGATAAACTGCAGATTTCATCCATGGGTAAAGATATCAGTGTAGCCAAACAGGCATTAGCGTCAACTCCGGATATCAGGGAGGATTTGGTAAGTTCTATCAAGGAGAGGATACAAAACGGAACTTATGAAGTAAGCGGAGAAGCGTTTGCAGATAAGGTATTAGGCAATTTTTATCAGACACTCGCTTAATCCAAATACTTAAGTTTGAATTAAGCGAAGTGTTTGCCACCCGTGGCAAACACTTTTCTTTTGTAACTAATGTACGAAGTAACAGTAACTGACACAAACAAAGCAACAAACAGTAACTTTTAAACTTTATTAAACTAAGAAGGCCGGAGGAGGAGTAACCGTGGCAAGTTTAATGGAAAACTTAATTGATATCTTAAACGAGCAGTACGATGCGTATTCCGCACTGGTGGAACTTTCAAGAAAAAAGACACCGATTATCGTCTCCGGTTCACTTGAAGATTTACAGAAAATCACTGATGAAGAACAGGACGCAGTCAACGTGGTTAACGATATAGACAAGAAACGTATTGAGATCATGGGAGACATCGCCAATGTTTTGAATCAGGATATCAACAATTTGAAGCTTTCGAACCTCGTGGAGTTGATCAATACAAGACCTGAAGAACAGGCCAAGCTTAACGAAGCAAGAGGCAAACTTATCGAAATCGGCAAAGAGTTGAAAACGGTCAATGAAAGAAACAGGGAACTTTTGGAGAACGCCCTGGAAATGATAGATTTCGACATGAATCTCATACAGGCGATGAAACAGGCGCCGCAGATGGGAAATTACAACAGCGGAGGGGTTAACACCGGAGAAGTATACGGAACCAACCTCAAGGGATTTGATACCAAGCAGTAAAATCGGAGGGCACGCGATATGCCGTTGATGGGAAGCTTTTATGTCGGCAATTCAGGACTGACATCAAGCCAGAATGCATTAAATACAACAGCACATAATATAACCAACGCGGATACAAAGGGTTATGTAAGACAGCAGACGTTGCTCGGCGATAAGGATTACAACACTTTATCCGTCAACATTTCGGGTATATCCAACAAGCAGAGCGGCCTCGGCGTTACATATCAGGAAGTACGCCAGGTAAGAGATGTCTTTTTGGATAAGACGTACAGGGAAGAAAACGGAAGACTTTCTTTTTATTCCACCGAATACGATGCGATAAGCGAAGTTGAGACCTTACTTGGTGAGATGGACGGAGCGAGCTTCGAAGGATCGATTAACGACCTTTGGGTAGCTGTTCAGGAAATGTCCAAAGACCCCAGTTCATCGGTTGTACAGGGTTTGTTTATGCAAAGAGCATACGCATTCATCACCGATGCACAGGCTGTTTACCAGGGACTCTGCAATTATCAGGACAATGTCAACGATGAAATAAAAATCACCGTCGACAAGATGAATGAAATCGGACATAAAATCTGGGATTTAAATGAACAGATAAGAAAAATAGAGAGCGGCGGAATCGAGCATGCCAATGACTTAAAGGACCAGAGAAACGACCTTCTCGATGAGCTTTCTTCATACGCAAGCATTGAATACAGCAATGATGTTATGGGAAATGTCATGGTTAAGCTCGAAGGACATTCTTTCGTAAATGCCACAAGAGTAAACGAACTCGGAACTCAGGTTGATGAGACGACAGGCTTTTACGATGTTTTCTGGGAAGACAACGCCACCAAAGAAACAGATGCTTTGGGATACGTCCATTACAATACCGAAAATGCACAGATTTTCGATAAGAATCAGGAAATCTCCTCGATGCTTGATACAGATATCGGAAAACTCAAAGCGCTTATAATTACAAGAGGCGACCACAGAGCAGATTTCAGAGACTGCGAAGGCGAAGCTTACGACAATGTTTCCAATTCGATAGTAATGACTGTTCAGTCTGAATTCGACAAACTTATTCATTCCGTGGTAAATGCCATCAACGGAACCCTTAAAGAAGCATTCGATGCCGGCGACGGCAAATACCTGGCAGATGAAAACGGAAATGCACTTCAGATTTTCCACAGAAAGGTTTCAGACCCGGATGTGGCGGAAGATTTAACAAAGAGCGAGACACTTTTCAGCGTGGCAAACCTCGTTATAAACGAAGACCTTATGCAGACACCTACAAAGCTCGGATTTGTTAAACCCGACGGTCAGGTGGATTACGCGACCAGCGATAAATTAAAACAGCTCTTTGAAGATATGGATTACACGCTTAATCCTACGGCAAGTACCAAATTAAGCATTAAAGGCTTCTACTCGGCACTTGTTTCTCAGATAGCCAACGACGGTTCCGTAATCAAAAACGTAAGAGACAACGAACAGCTCACGGTTGATTCAACAGAGTCGGCAAGGCAGCAGATTATCGGAGTTTCCACAGACGAGGAACTCTCCAACATGATCAGATATCAGAATGCATATAACGCAAACAGCCGTTATATCAACGTAATAAACCAGATGCTTGAGCATCTTCTCAATTCACTCGGATAATTCCGCAGGAAGGAGTACAAATGGCTTCTCAATTCTTTGGATTAAACATAGGATATACCGGACTCTTGGCATCCAACGCCGCATTAAACACATCGGCCAACAATATTGCCAATGTCGAGACCGAAGGTTACAGCCGCCAGCAGGTAACACAGACTGCTGCAGAGGCTCTTCGTTCCTATACAACATTCGGCTGTACCGGTGCCGGCGTAAATGTTTCCAATGTAGAGAGAGTTCGCGACGAATTCTATGACAGAAAATACTGGGACAACAACAAGGAACTCGGCGAGTATAAGATGAAAGCTTATTACATGAATCAGATTCAGGATTATTTCCTTGATGATGAGTCGGTAAAAGGCTTTACTTCCGTTTTCAACGAAATGTTTTCTGCCATCAATGAACTTCAAAAGAGTGCAGGCGATTCCACACTTAAGGCTCAGACCATAGGATTTGCAAGAAACCTTACCACATACTTCAATGAAATGTCTTCAAACTTAAGCAAAATTCAGGAAGACATCAATGAAGAATTAAAGGTTAAAGTCAATGAGATTAACTCCTATGCGGAAGAAATCGCATCGTTAAACAAGCAGATTACGGTCATCGAACTTACGGGTGTAACAGCCAACGAGTTAAGAGACCAGAGAACACTTCTTGTGGATAAGCTTTCCCAGATAGTTGATGTTGAGACTAGCGAGACTCCGATTACAGATGCAAACGACCCTACAAGAAAAACAGGCGCATACCGCTTCAGATTAACAATCGCAGGCGGCCAGCCCTTGGTAGATATGAATGATTACAACTCACTTATGTGTGTTGCAAAAGAAACAGGTAACAAAGCGTATCAGTCCGATTTGCCCGGGCTTTATGATATCAAATGGTCCAACGGTTCCGATTTCGGTATGTACAATGCTTCGATGGGCGGCGATTTGGTCGGCCTCATCCAGATGAGAGACGGTAACAACGGCGAGCATTTCCACGGTACCGTATCCGCAGTCAATTTCGACAAGGACGGCAATGCACTGGTAAGAATCGCAGTTTCCGCAGATTATCTTAAAGACATCAACAAATCCACTCTTAATAACTCAGGCGTGATTGATGTCGGCAATACAGAATACAAATACAGTTCATGGTCATATGACATCGCAACAAGCGAATATACATTTAAGCTCGACAAGGCTGACAATGTAGAAGAAATTACCCAGAAAAAGATCGGAAAAGAATCAAGTGTCAACAAGAGCGTGGAATACAAGGGAATCCCTTACTACCAGACACAGCTTAACGAGTGGGTAAGAACATTTGCAAAAGCATTTAACGGAATCCTTACCGCAGACGGTGCAGTTGACGAATACGGCGACCCCGGAGAGATTCTTTTTACAGCAGATCTGGCAAATGCAACACAGTCCAAATTCAAAAACGAAGATTCCATTACCGGAGTCATCACATCGGAATCCGACTGTTACAGACAGCTTACCGCAGCAAACTTTACCGTCAGCGATTTGCTCGTTAAGAACCCCGACAGAATCGCAACTCATACGGTCGCATCCGACGGACAGGATAAATACGATGTAATCGAAAAACTCGCAAGAATGCGTTCGGATGAAAAAGTCATGAGCTTCAGAGGCGGAAGCGCGGAAGATTTCCTCGAGTCAATCCTTGCGGATGTTGCACTCAATACCGAGCGTGCCAAGACTTTCAGCGAGAATGCCGAAGCCAAAGCATTAAGCGTAAATAACCAGAGAGAATCGGTATCCGGTGTAGACAGAGAAGAAGAAGCCGTAAATTTGGTTAAATTCCAGCACGCATACAATCTTTCTTCTAAAGTCATCCAGGTTTTGACCGAAATATATGACAGACTGATACTTGAAACGGGTGTATAAAATACAAATGCTTTTAAACATTTGACACAAATCCCCGAGAGAGAATAACGGAGGTTACATATGAGAGTTACCAATAAGATAATGCAAAACAATACTTTATATAACATCAACCAGAATAAAGTATTGCAGGATCAACTTCAGACTCAGATTACAACGAGAAAGAAAGTTAACAAGCCTTCAGATGACCCCGTTGTTGCAATAAGAGCATTGAGATTAAGAAGCAACCTCAATCAGGTTTCTCAGTATTATGAGAGAAATATTCCCGATGCTCAGCAGTGGCTCAACCTTACGGAATCTTCCATCGAGACCACGGTAGGCGTTATCTCAGGAATGATCGATGAATGCAGAAGAGGTTCAAAGGGAAGCCTTACCACGGATGATAAGAATATCATCCTCGACAGTTTAAAGCAGCTTCGCGAAGAAGTTTACGCCACAGGCGATTCGGATTATGCGGGAAGAACAATCTTTACCGGCTACAGAACCGATATGAAACTTTCCTTCCAGGCTTCCGAGACAAAGACATATTCAATCACAGAGCAGCTTAACAATGCTGCAGTCGATACATTTACATATGTAAATACCGGAAACTTAAGAACCATCAATGAATCCACATATAATTCCGCATCAATAACCACGGAGCAGGAAGTATCCAGCTCACAGGTTAACAGAATCCGTTTGGCATATGATAATCTTGAGGACGGAACAGTTCCCGTTATCAAGCAGACCGTAGGATACAATCCCGACGGCACTCCCATTCAGCTTGATGTATTTACAAACCCTCCCACAGTAAGCGCAAAGGATGCAACTCCCGATCCTTACAGAGTGGTAAGCGATCCCGATTTTGCGGATTATGATCCCGATGCGGTTATCTTTATCCCGGAGACCGGCGAATTGCTCCTTGGAAAGAATGCATATGATCAGGTTATGAACCTTGAACCCGAAAAAGAAATAACCGTTACCTATGAAAAATCAAAATGGGTAAAAGGCGATTTAAGACCGGAGCATTACTTCTCATGCGAGTCCGACGGCGTAAAGTATAACGAGAGTTATCTTACCGAAAACGGAAAGAACAATAAGCAGATAATATCCTATGATGTAGGATTTAACCAGTCCATAGAGATTAACACAACAGCCGATGAAATATTCAAACCCGGCATCGGAAGAGAAGTTGACGAGCTTATCAATATGCTCGAAAAACTCGGTGAAATAGACGGTGTAATCAAAAAACTTGAAGGTATGCAGGGAAATAATGCATATAATCAGGATGAAGTGAGCGCAAAACTCGATGCGGCAAAGAAAGCTCAGGCTTTTCTTGACGATGCTGCACAAAAAGCATTTGAAGCCGGAATTACAGCATTCCAAAAACACCTCGATGATGCAAATGCAGCACTTACCGCAGTTGGCAACAGAAGTTTAAGACTTGAACTTGTTGAAAACAGACTTAATGCGCAGAAGACAAGCTTCGAAGAACTGACCAGTGAAAACGAAGATGCGGATCTTGAAGACTTGGCAGTAAGACTTAAGAGTGCAAACCTTACTTACGATGCGGCTCTGGCTTCCACAGGAAAGATGCTTAACACTTCGCTTTTAAATTATATTTAAAAAGATTATCAAAATGGGTGATAAAAAGACAAAAATCATCCGATATATAAATAGTAAACGTTTGTTTAATAATTCACTCCGACATGAGGTCGGAAGAAAGGTGGTAATAATATGATTATTAACACAAGATTATTCAATGAAGTAATGGTTGACGATGAGAAGAATTTAAATTTCCCCGGCGGAATCATCGGATTTCCTGATCTTCAAAACTTCGTTCTTATTCATGACGAAGAAAAGAGCGATGGAGCCATCAGATGGATGCAGTCTATCGAAGAACCCAATTTCGCAATGCCGGTAATCGATCCCTTGATTGTATGTCCCGATTACAATCCTCAGGTTGAAGAAGATCTCTTAAAGAGACTCGGCGAATTTACCGAAAACGATCTTTTGGTTCTCGTTACAATCACTGTTCCTCATGATCTCACAAAGATGACCGTAAACTTAAAAGCCCCCTTCGTAATCAATACGGCTACAAGAAAAGCTTGTCAGATTATCGTAGAAGATTATGAAGTGAAGTTCCCCATTTACGAACTTTTACAGCAGAAGAAAGAGGGTGAGTGAGATGTTAGCGTTAAGCCGTAAGAAAAACGAAGCGATTATTATTAACAACAACATTGAAATCACCGTTCTGGAAGTAAAAGGTGAACAGGTAAAAATAGGCATCAACGCACCCAAAGAGGTGCCTGTATACAGAAAAGAAGTATACGTACAGATTCAGGAATCCAACCAGGAAGCAACAAATGCAGCCGGAATCGATTCCTTAAAAAGCCTATTGTAAATGTTGTGTGCTGTACAACATTTCTAATATCCCGGAAGGCAGAGGCCTTCCGGGAATTTTTTTGTTAAAAAATTAAATCAGGTATAAAGTAATATATAATTATTCCGATATAACAAATAGGAAAACTATATTTCCCTCTTTTTGCGACCATTTTTTCGGAGGGAAGCGCGTAACATAGATAATGCATTAGAGGTAATGCAAGGATTGATCACACGGAGGTGATAAATATGATTGAACCGTTAGGAAGTGTAACTGTACTACAGGCTGAGCCTTATAAAGCTCAGGTACAGCCCGCCCCGGTTGAAACAGCCACGGAAGGAGCAAAGATTGATTCTCAACCCATGGTTGACACTACAACCAAGGCAGTTGAAACAGCTGACGAGAAGCAGCAGGAAGGCCTGCAGCAGGAGCTTAACAGCGAACAGCAGAATCAGGCCGCCAATGAGCAGCTTCGAAAAGCAGTCGATGACATTAACAAGAAGATGATTACCAACCAGAATTCCGAGCTTCAGTTCGGCATACATGAGGGTACACATCGAGTAACGATTAAGGTTATCGACAGACAGTCAAAGAAAGTAATTAAGGAATTACCGCCCGAGAAAACCCTCGACATGATTGCCAAGGCTTGGGAACTTGCGGGCATTATGGTAGATGAAAGAAGATAAGGAGGAAATCATATGGCTTCTAATAAAATAAGAATGTCCGGAATGGTTTCCGGAATGGATACAGAAAGCTTAATAACTGCACTCACCAGTTCTCATAAGACTAAGGTTGATAAGGCTAAAGGCGAGCAGAAGAAACTCGGTTGGAAGCAGGATGCCTGGAAGACGATGAACAGTAAGATTTATGGTCTTTTTTCCGGTAAATTGTCTAATATGCGTTTTACTACCGCATATAATAAGAAAGTTACCACTTCATCGAGCAACGCTTTAAGCGTAGTTGCAGGAGACAATGCCACAGAAGGTACAATGACAGCCAAAGTGAAATCTTTGGCTAAAGCAGGATACCTTACAGGTGCTGAGATAAAAGAGGCAGATGGCAGCAAAGTAACGCAGGATACCAAGGTGACAGATCTTGGAATCGCAGCCGGAACCAAGATGGGATTTACCGTTGCAGGTGAAGCACATGAAATTGAGATCACAGAAGATATGACCATGTACGGTCTTACTTCCAAACTCAGAGAAGCCGGACTTAATGCGAACTTTGATGTTGATAATAAGAGATTATTTATCAGTGCAAAAGAAACCGGTGCTTCTAAAGACTTCAAGTTCACAAGCGGGGATGTTGCGCTTAGGAAATTAGGCTTAACAGCTTCTGCAGGTGCATCCAGAATAACCGGTTCAGATGCAGAACTTGAGTTAAACGGAGCTACATTTAAATCATCAAGTAACACTTTTTCAATCAATGGATCGACGTATACCGTTAATTCAGTAACTGACGAAGAAATCACTTTAAAAACTAATAAAGATACTTCAGGTGTATTTGACACAATTAAGAATTTCTTTAAGGATTATAACGATACAATCAATTCGATGACAAAAGCATTTAATGCTGAGTCAGCAAGTAAGTACCAGATGCTTACAGATGAAATGAAAGAGGTTATGTCCGATAAGGAAGTTGAAGAATGGGAAGGAAAGATAAAGGATTCACTTCTTAGAAAAGATTCTTCATTAAATAATATCATGTCAGCTATGAGAGACGTTATGGGTCAGGCAATTGAAATTGATGGCAAAAAATATACTCTCGCAGATTTTGGTATTGATAAGCAAAGTTATTTAAGTGCGGATCCTAATGAAAGATATTCATATCATATCTATGGTGATGCTGATGATGAAGTATATGCAGGAAAAGCTGATAAACTGAAAGCAGCCATAGCTGAAGATCCTGAACTTGTAACAAAATTCTTTACAGAATTGTCTAATAAACTTTATGATTCAATGAACAAAGAAATGCGTTCGACAGAATATAGTTCTGCGTATAAGGTTTATGAAGACAAGAGAATGCAGACAGATTATAACAGTTATACTAAGAAGATTGCTGATCTGGAAGCGAAACTTACAGAGGCAGAAGACAGATATTATAAGAAATTTGGAAGTATGGAGTCTATGCTTTCAAAACTTAATGATTCTTCATCATCAATTTCTGCATTATTTAATATGTAATTTAAGAAAGAAACCGCCTTTAAATCCTTAGTGAAAAGTCGGACAAAAAAGAAGACTTGGGATTAAGGCGGTTTCTTTATGCTTTTTATATGTCTTTGTTATTAATATTCTTACAAGCATGACCGATATAATATATGGTGAGTTTTATAAAAGTATATAGCAAAGCAATAACTGAGACCGGAGGTAAATACATAATGAACAATCCATATGATCAGTATCAGAAAAGCAAGATTTTAACCGCATCGCCGGCAGAATTGACTCTTATGTTATATGAGGGAGCCATAAAATTTGGCAATATTGCTATTATGGCGATGAAAAAAGAAAAAAAAGATATAGAAACAGCTCATATTAATATAGTTAAAGTTCAAAGGATAATAGAAGAATTCAGAAGCACCCTTAATTGGGACTATCCGGTAGCTCAGGATTTTGATAATGTATATGTATACCTTCTTCAAAGACTTCTTCAGGCCAATATGGCTAAAGATCCTGAAATCATGGAAGAAGTGGTAGGACACTTACGTACTATGAGAGATACTTGGGTTGAGGTAATGAACAAAAATAAAAAAGGAGAAGTTTAATACTTCTCCTTTTTACTAAAAAGACCTTCTGAATGAGAAGAAGGCAATTTCCGAAGGAAATCGGATGAGGTGACAAATATGGATAATTATTTAAATGTACTAAAGGACAGTCTAATTAAGAAAGAAAGCATTCTGACAACTTTGATAGATAAGAGCGAAAAACAGGCAGATATAGTTAAAGCGGATCAGGTCAATTGGGATGAATTTACAAAGATAGTAGATGAAAAAGGCGAACTGATTGATGAAATCATGAAACTGGATGACGGTTTTGAAAATTTATATGCCAGAATAAAGGAAGGCCTTGAGGGAAATAAAGAGTTATATAAAGATATCATTAGTGAAATCAAAACTCTTATCAAGTCCGTTACTGAAAAAAGTGCAAATCTTCAGGCAATAGAATATAGAAACAAGTCAATAATAGAATCAGCTTTTGCCAATACAAGAAAAGAAATCAAACAATCAAAACTTGGACAGAAGGCTGCAGCAGATTATTATAATAAGATGAATAAGATTAATACAATTGATCCTCAAATGCTTGACAAAAATTGTTGAAAAAATATAAAAAAATTTAAAAATTGGGGTTAAGTTCGTATAAATATTACCGATATAAAGTTTACAAGTAATAAAGTTACTGTTAACTTAAGTAATTAATCGGACGGAGCGTACGGCCGGATGATTGATTGCGGAAAACAGAGTGGCAAGGAAGCCACCGGAAATTCAAGGAGGAAAAAAATATGGTAGTACAGCACAATTTAAGAGCAATGAATTCCAACAGAATGTTGGGCGTAACAAGTAGCGCACAGTCTAAGTCGACTGAGAAATTATCTTCAGGTTATAAGATTAACCGTGCAGCAGATGATGCAGCAGGTTTGGCTATTTCCGAAAAGATGAGAAAACAGGTTAGAGGCCTTACAAAGGCTGTTTCAAAC